>Ga0190265_10000667_pt1 | contig 23501 bp, 27 predicted proteins | sample Popmic124T_FD_133135 | JGI IMG/M metagenome (GOLD analysis project Ga0190265, IMG submission 133135) | Populus adjacent soil microbial communities from riparian zone of Indian Creek, Utah, USA - 124 T | ecosystem: Environmental > Terrestrial > Soil > Riparian zone | place: USA: Utah | collected...
CGCCGTACTCCTCCTCCACCGTGATGCCGTGCAGGCCCATGTCGCCGAGCTTCGTCCACAGATGGCGGGGGAATTCGTTGGTCTTGTCGATCTCTGCCGCCAGCGGCGCGATCTCGTCCGACGTGAACCCGCGCACGCTGGCACGCAACTGGTCCGCCGTCTCGCCAAGGTCGAAATTGAGCGAAGGGAAATCGTTGGGGATCATCGGTGCATCACTCCCTTCGCGGACCGGTCCGCGGCGCGTCGTTTCCAATAGGCATATGCTGCCCGCTCGTGGTTCGACAAGCTCACCACGAGGTTTCCATGCGTTCTCCGTCGCTGCCCGCACGCGGGTCCTCGCCCTGAGCTTGTCGAAGGGCGCTGACTGCGCGGGCAACGACACTTTACGCCAGCGCCGCTAGGCACTCATAGTGCGGCGGCGCCAACATCAGCTTGGGAGAAGCTCCTGGACCAATCTCGCCCCTCCGCCGCGCCCTGGCCGCCGATCCTGTTCGTTGCGGCGATTGTGCTCGCCATGCTCGCCGCCCGCTTCTACCTGCTGCCCTGGCCCGGCGTCGACGACGCGGCCGCCCGCGTCATTGGCTACGGCTTCGGCATCGCTGGGTTAGCGCTGATCGCCTGGGCGCTGCTGACGCTGCACCGCGCCGGCACCACCTTCCTGCCGAACGCGGGTGCGGACAGGCTCGTCACCGACGGCCCCTTCCGCTACCGGCGCAATCCGATCTACATGGGCGACGCCATGCTGCTTCTCGGCTTCGCGCAACTGACAGGCAACATCTGGTTCGCGATTTTCATGCCCGTGTTTCTTGTTGCCGTTTATTATCTCGCCGTCTTGCCTGAGGAAAGGCATCTCGAGGAACGCTTCGGGCAGACTTATCTCGACTATAAGGAGAGCACGCGGCGCTGGTTCTGAGGGGGACGGCGATGGCCAGGGACGAGCGGGAGGAGGAGCGCGAATTTCTCGAGCGGCTGCAGGCCCGCACGGGCCGTGATCTCGCGCAATGGATGGCGGCAATCACGCTCAAGAAATTCACCGACAAGAATCAGACCATCGACTGGCTCCGCGCGCAGGGCCTGTCGTTCCAGCGCGCCTCGTGGCTAGAGCGCATCCACGCCAACGGTGGCAAGCCGATCTACGGCGGCGTTCCCGCAAAGCCCCAGTTACCGGAGCCAGCTGGAGCGCCTGTATTGCCTCCAAAGCAACAAGCACCGGCCGTGACCCCTCCTCCTCCACCGGCCGCAGTGCCGCCCGCACCCTCGGCAGCGCCGCCGCCCCTTGCACCACCCGCACCACCGGCAGCTCCGACCGATGCTGTGGCGGCCTTGGAGAAACTGATCTCCGCAGCCAAGGGCTATCGTCCGCTCTACCAGCTGGTGGAATCCGCACTGCGCGGCGCCATTGCGGGCGTGATCCTGACGCCGCGCACCGGCTACATCTCCGTCGGCGCGCCCGCCGAGTTCGCAGCCGTCACGCTGCATGCGACCGAGGTGCGCCTGGGACTCGATCTCGGCGAGCGCCCGTTCGACGCCCTCATCCAGAAATCGAAGATGAAGGGCCCTGGACCTGCTATTACCCACATGGTCGGGCTCACCGATGCGCGGCAGGTCAACAGCGAGCTGCTGAAGCTGCTGGAAATCGCCAACGGAAGGGTCAACAAGCAATTGTAAAGGCAGTAGGTTTCACACAAAAAAGCCTGAATTCGAACCCCATCTAAACGTGCATTGGGAGGTGCGGGGTATGGTCTTCTTCTTCCGCAGCTGGCTGTTTCTTGGTGCGCTAGCGAGCGGGGCGGCCGCCCTTGCTATTGTGGGCACCTCCAGTTCGCCCCAGCCCGACCGCATCGGCGACCTTATCAAGCGCCTCCCGGGAACCGGAGGTGGCGCGCTCAGCGTCGTCAAGGTCTCCGACAACAAGGCGCCGGCGGCGCCTGCCGCGCCCGCTGCGGAGCCGGCTCCGGCCGCAAAGCCTCCCGTCGCCGAGGAAACGGACGCGAGCCGCGAGCAGGCCCAGCGCCTGATGAAGGCGATCGACGCCATCCTGCAGGATGCCGCCAGGAATCGTTCGGAAGCCCGCAAGCTGCCCACCGAGAACGACTACATCGTGCGGCCGATCTGGACCGAGACGCGCGAGGATCGCGAGAAGCGCATCCGCGACCTGCTCGATTCCGCGCTCGGCATCGTCACCGACGTACCGGTCGTCGACCTGCAGAAGAAAATCGAAACCCTGCGCAGGAACATCCGCGATCTCGACGACCGCATCGTCCGCCTGCGCGAGAAGCAACTCGTCGCGCCGAAGGACGGCATGCTGCCCGGCTACGTCACCGACACCGTCGACAGCCTGGCCAAGGACATCGACGACACCAAAAAGCGCATCGATCTCAATCGCACCGAGATCGGCAGGACCAAGAGCGAGGTGCAGGAGGCGCTGAAAAAGTCCGGCATCGAACTCTCGCAGCAGCAGATCGACCTGCTGCTCGACAGCGTGCTCTCGGGCGACGTCGTGCGCCTGGTGGCTGTGTTCAACTCGGCCAAGATCATTGACTCTCAGCTCGGCAAGCTCATGACAGCCTCCGGCGAGAACGCAGGGGCGGCCCGCAAGTATTTCGCCATGCATGCGGCCCTTTTCGCCATGCTCGTGCACGCGCAGGACGCCCTCATCACCAAGATCGACAAGCAGTACCTGCCAAAGCTCACGCAGATCGACGCCGATATCCGCGCCGCGCGTGCAAAGACCAACGAACTGCTGCGCATGGAGAACCGGGAAGATCAGAAGCGCGCGCTGGAGGGCAACCGCGACAGCCAGCGCCTCGCCGAGGAGGCCGCGAAGGGCTACCGCCGCTACCTGCTGCAGCAGCGTGAGCAGATCGCCAAGGCGCGCCAGCGTGCCACCCACGACTTGCGCATTGCCGACAACACCTTCGAAACGGTGGAGGCGAGCTTCCAGCTCCGCAACCTGATGCGCGACTCGGCGGCATCCTTCGAGGCAATTCAAAAGCTTGAGGCGCCGACCTTCGATCAGATATTCAAGAACGAGGAGCTGCGGCGCGAGTTCGAGAACCTCACCCGCAAGCTCGACGGTCCCACGAGCTGAACCTTCAGCAACGATCCGCGTTGTCTTGAGCCAGATGCGCCGCACGCTCGCTCGCTTGAGCTGCGCGGCGTGAGCGCAAGCTTGGCAAAGCATTGGTTGTACGGAACATTGTTCCACCACAAACCCCAGCCACCCTGGTGGCGCAGGCAATTCGAAGATTAGGAGTCGCCCGGCGGGTATGGATTTGTGGTCGGAGTATTTCAGCAGGCAGATCGCTATCCTTTCGAAGGCCTTAGAATCCGTGTCTACCCAGCTCTCCATCGCTCTCGTCATAGGGCTCACGCTCCTTCCGGCAGTGCCCGAGCGCTCACGCTGGGCCGCCGCCGCGCCGGCCCCGCCAGCCAAAGCGCCCGCCGTCATTGCGCCGGCACCCTCCGCGCCCGTCGATGTCGTGCGCGCCAAGCCGGTGCCGATTACCGATGCGCCGCCGCTCGCGGGTCCGGTCGCCATGGCGCCGCAGGCAAGACTGCCCATTCCGCATACCGATGCGACTGAGCCCGAGGAAAGTTCGAGCGTGCATCTCGCACGTAGGCTGCGCGCCAGGCAGAAGCAGGCCGCGCTCGAAGAGGAGAGCGGCGAGATCGGCAAGGCGCCGAAGCAGGAGGCAAAGACGCCGGTCACCCCTGCCAATCCCAAGACGGAGACCGCCAAGGCCGCGCCGCCGCCGGAGCCGGACGTCTGGACCGACACCGAAATCATCGCCGCGCTCAAGGACTGCGTGAGGAAGCTCGCGCCGCTCGGCGTGGACGTCGAAATTGCACCCGCGCTCAAGCAGGAGCAGTGCGGAGCCCCTGCTCCGGTGCTGCTGAAGCGCATCGGCAGCGGGAAAAACCAGGTCGATCTGCAACCGGCCCCGATGCTCAACTGCGCGATGGTCGCCGGCCTCCACCGCTGGATCGAGGATACTGTTCAACCCGCGGCCCAGGACATCCTCGGCAGCCGCATCACGCGCCTGCGCAACGTCTCCGGCTACGCCTGCCGCAACCGTGCCGGCACGCGTAACCACAGCGACCGGCTGAGCGAGCACGCGCTCGCCAACGCCATCGATATCGGCAGCTTCGTCACCGCCGACAACCGCACGGTGGACGTCAAGCGCGACTGGGGACCGACGGCGCGCGACATCCGCCGCAAAGCCATCGAGGTCGCGGAGGCCAAGATCGCCGACGCCCAGAAGGCGCGCGAGAAGCTGGAAGCCGAAGTGAAGCGCGAGCGCGAGAAGCTGGAGAAGGCCAAGGCCGACCTGCCACCGCCCAAGAAGGACAAGGCCGGCCGCCAGGAGCGCGAGAAAGCCCAGGCCGCGCTGAAGGAGCAGACGGCAAGCCTGCGCAAACTGGAGGCCGCGCTTCGCGACGCGGATGCCGCCGAGGAGCGCGAGGCGGAGCGGCGCGAAATGCTGGAACGCGGGCCGCTCAAGTCCGCGCAGATCAGCAGGCTCGGCCGCGGACGCGATGCCGAGCGACCCATCCCTGTTGCCGGTGCCGGCGGCAAGGACGACGCACGCCTTCCCACGGAGTCGACCTTCCTGCGCGCCCTGCACAAGGGGGCATGCGGTCCCTTCGGCACCGTGCTCGGTCCCGAGGCCAACGAGGCGCACCGCGACCACTTCCACCTCGACCTCGCGCCTCGCAAGCGCAGCGCCTTCTGCGAGTGATCGCATAGACCGTCGCGCCCCGCCGTCCTACACTGCGCCCCAACGAACCCCAGGACGCAGGTGGACGACCCCATGGAGCACAACGCCCCCGCCGAGACCCCCGAGCGCAAGGCGTTCTACGCCCGTATCGACAAGCAGAACATGACGCCGCTCTGGGCGGTGCTGAACAACCTGATCACGCCCGAGCCCAAGAGCGCGTGCGTGCCGGCCATGTGGCACTTCGATGCGATCCGCGCCGCGATGCTGGAAGCGGGCGCGCTCATCACCGCGAAGGAGGCCGAGCGGCGCGTGCTGATCCTGGAGAACCCGGGCATGCGCGGGGACTCCAAGATCACTACCTCGCTCTACGCCGGCGTGCAGCTCGTGATGCCGGGTGAGGTGGCGCCGGCCCACCGCCATTCGCAGTCCGCGCTCAGGTTCGTGCTGGAAGGGCAAGGCGCGCACACCAGCGTCGACGGCGAGCGCACCGTGATGTCGCCGGGCGACTTCGTCATCACGCCCTACATGGCCTGGCACGACCACGGCAACCAGACGGACGAGCCGATGTTCTGGCTCGACGGCCTCGACATCCCCATCATCCAGACGCTGGATGCCTCGTTCGTGGAGCGCCATGAGGAAGAGGAGCAGCCGATCGGCAAGCCGGCGGGCGACTCCAACGCCCGCTACGGCGCCAACCTGCTGCCCGTCGATCACCGCGGCAGGGGGCCAACCTCGCCGATCTTCAACTACCCTTATGACCGCACGCGCGAGGCGCTTACCCAACTCGCCAAGGCCGGGCCGCTCGATCCCTGCCACGGCATCAAGATGCGCTACACCAATCCCGCCACCGGCGACCACGCCATGCCGACCATGGGCACGTTCATCCAGCTCCTGCCCAAGGGCTTCCGGAGTGCGCGCTACCGCTCGACGGATGCCACCGTGTTCGTGGCCATGGAGGGCAGCGGCCGCTCGCGCATCGGCGACCAGGAGTTCGCCTGGGGGCCGAAGGATATCTTTGTCGTGCCGAGCTGGAAGACCGTCACCCACGAGACCGACAGCGAGAGCGTGCTGTTCAGCTTCTCCGACCGTCCCGTGCAGGAGAAGATCGGCGTGTGGCGCGAGGATCGCGGCAACGCGTGAGGCGTTTGCGCCCGAACCGGCCTCAGATGCTCGTCAAAATCAGGTAGGCCGCCAGCATCACGGTGGTCCAGAACGCCATCGTGCCCGTCGGCCACGAACGGCCAAGCGACCCTTCCGGCCCGTGGTGGCGGTGCAGTCCTCGATTGACAGCCGCCGCGAACGTGGCAAACCCGCCGGCAAGCGACTGCCACAGGCTGTCGGCCACCCTGTCCAAGCCCGCGAACACCCGTGGCCCCAGCCGCCGGTAGAACCAGTCCGTGTCGAGCGTGATCGTCAGGGTTCGCTTGAGCCAACTGAGCAGGAGGAAGAACGCAAGCCCCGAGAACAGCAGCAGTTGAAGCTGAGAAAGCACGTGGCTCGCAGTGTAAGGAACGTAATCGACGGGGAATGGCAGCAGCGCGTAGAGCAGGCCCGGCAGGATGCCGAGCCCGATGCAGATCGCGCTGAACAGGATCATCGCCGCGCGCATGTTCCACGGGGGATCGGGCGGCCGCAGGCCAGAGTCCTTCTGGAAGAAGACGAACCAGGGAAACTTGATGCCCGCGTGCAGGAAAACGCCAGCCGAGCCTGCGGCCAGCAGGACCCACACGAGCGCCAGATGCTGGTTTGCAGCTGCCTCCGAGATCATCGACTTGGATATGAAGCCCGACGTCAGCGGAAACGACGAGATGGAAAGCGCGCCGATGATGCCGCACAGCGTCGTCAGCGGCATCGTCCGGAACAGTCCCCCGAGATCGGTGCATTTGCGCTTGCCCGTCATGTACAGGACGGAGCCGGCCGACATCACCAGCAAGGCCTTGTAGATGATGTGGGCGAAGGCATGAGCGGCCGCGCCGTTCAGCGCCATCTCCGTGCCGATGCCGATGCCGACCACCATGAATCCCACCTGGTTGACGATGGAATAGGCGAGGATTCGGCGCATGTCGTTCTCGAGGATTGCGTAAACGATCCCGTAGAAGATCATCGCCAGCCCGATGTAGATCAGGATATCGGTGCCGGGAAAGCCGCGCAGCAGAACATAAACAGCGGTCTTGGTGGTGAACGCTGACAGCACCGCCATGCCGGACCACGATGCCTCGGGATAGGCATCGGGGAGCCAGGCCGAGAACGGGACAGCGCCGGCATTGATGAGAAAGCCGCAAAGCATGAGCCAGCGCGGCAGCGTGTCCGCGGCCATGGCGTTGAACGCGATCGACCCCGTGGCTGTGATCTCACCGGCGATGCCGGCCATGAGCAGCACGCCGCCCAGAATGTGCACCGCGGCATAGCGCAACGCCGCGCCGGCAGCAGCCTGCCCGCCGCACCAGACGACGATCGTCGAGCCGATCGCCATCAGCTCCCAGTTGATGAAGAGGGTGATGAGGTCGCCCGCGAAAACCACGCTGATGGCGCTTCCCGCGTAGAAGTAGCCGCCGGCCAGTTCGGCTGAGCGCGGCTGGTTGAGAGCAAAGAGCCCCCAGCCGAAGGCCATGATGGCAAATATGGTCCCGAACAGCCGCGAGAGCCTGTCCGCCTTCACGATGGTGAGATCGTTTCCGAGGAAGGAAGCGCCAAGGGCAACGCCATCCGGCAGTTGCCAGATCAGGACGAGAGTCAGCAGCGGCAGCAAAAGAAGGAGCGCGGACCGAGCGAGGCCGCGGACAGCCAGCAGCAGCAGGCCGCCCGCCATCAGAACGAGACCGGGCGGGAGCAATTCAAGCGTCATAGTAGGTGTCCGTCCGCTTGAACAATGCGCCCCAGGCCTTCGCCGCGATAACGAGGACGACGCACGCAAGGAAACCGTACCAGGCCGAAAACCCGAATATTCCGTCGATGCCGAAATGAGGGTGATGGCCGACCACGAGATCGAGGGCCACGAGGAGGGCCAGGATGGCGATAAAGGCTATCCAGAGCCGCCGTATGCTCTGAGGCCGCACCAGCCAATGGTCGTGTTCGCCGTTGCTCATGGCTTATCCGCGATCATGCTCGATGAGAGGTCGAGGGCGATGCCGGGGAACCAGAAGAGTGCGATGGTTCCGGCAGCCGTGAGAGTCAATGCAGCCACCATCGGCCACGGCGCTTCGCCATGGGCGTGAGCCGCACGGTCGCCCGCCTCCGGCTCCGAGGCAAATGCGTTGAAGACGATGGGCAAGAAATACGCGGCGTTGAGTACCGTGCTGAGCACGATCACGACGACGACGACCCACTGCCCGCCCTGAAATGCGCCCGAGAGCATGAACCACTTGCCGAGGAAGCCTGCGGTCGAAGGGAGGCCGATCATGCTGAGCGCGCCGATCGTAAACGCGCCCATTGTCCACGGCATGCGGCGCCCGATGCCGCGCATCTGACTGATCTCGGTCTTGTGGGCCGCCGTGTAGATCGATCCCGCGGCAAAGAACAGCGTGATCTTGCTCACCGCGTGCGCCGCAATGTGCATCGCCGCACCCCGGATTGAGATTGGCATGAGAACGGCGATGGCAAGGATCACATAGGAAAGCTGCGACACCGTCGAGTAGGCGAGCAGCTTCTTGAGGTTGTCCTGCCGGAGCGCCACCAGCGATGCCACCACGATGGTCGCGCCGGCGACGTACACCAGCCACTGCGATTGACCGGAACCAAGCAGCGTGCCCGGACCGAACACGTAGACGACGACCTTCAGGATCGAGAACACGCCGGCCTTCACGACCGCCACGGCATGCAGCAGCGCACTCACCGGGGTCGGCGCGACCATGGCTGCCGGCAGCCAGAAGTGCAGCGGCATCAGCGCGGCCTTGCCGATGCCGAAGGCGTAGAGGCCGAGCAGCACGCCCAGCACAAGGCCGCTCGCCTTGCCTGCGAGAATGCCGCCCGGAACAAAGTCGCCCGTGCCGGCGAGCACGATGGTGATGACGATCGCAGGCAGGAGAAACAACAGCGACGTGCCGAGCAGCATCAGCAGGTAGATGCGCCCGCCGCGGATTGCGTTGGCGTCACCCTTGTGGGCGACAAGCGGGTAGGTGGAGAGCGTCAGCGCCTCGTAGAACAGAAACAGCGTGAACAGGTTTTTGGCGAACGCGATGGCAACGGCGCAACCGAGCGCCACCGCGAAGCACACGTAGTAGGAGGTCTGGCGCGGCTCATCGTTGGCGCGCATGTAGCCGATGGAATAGATCGACGTGACGATCCATAGCCCCGACGCAACCAGCGCAAACAGCAGCCCGAGCGGCTCGACCTTGAACGCGAGCACCAGCCCCGGCGCGATCCACAGGTTGAGCGCCTCGGGACGGTCGCCGTTGAGCACCGGCTGCAGCAGGCCGATGACGGAGAGGAACAGCACAGCAGCCGCGACAAGCGTCACCGCCTCGCGCACGTTCGGGACGCGATGGAAAAGCGGAATGAGCGCCGCGCCTGCGAACGGCACCAGGAGGGCTACCAGCAGAAGCTGCTCGGAGGTGAGGTCGAACATCACTTCGCCCCCCGCAGCAGGGCATCGGCCGCCTGTGACGCGACGCCGGCCGACAGCTCCGTCTCGATCCCGAAGTAGATCGTGGCGGCGCCAAGCAGGAGGATCGGGATCAGCATGTTGAGGGGTGGATCACGGGCATCCTTGCAGGCCTCGGAGACGGGCCGGAAGTAGGCGACCTCCACGAACCGCCCGACATAGACGACCGCGATCAGCGAACTCGCCACCAGCAGAAACACCAGCGGCCACCAACCGCGGTCGATGGCGCCGAGCGCGAGATACCACTTGGAAATAAATCCTGCCGTTCCCGGCGTGCCGATCAGCCCGAGGCCGCCGACGACGAAGGCCGCCGACGTGAGCGGCATCTGGCGGCCGACGCCCGCGAGGTCGGCGAGTCGGACGCTCCTGACCCGGTAGAAGAGGGCACCAAGAGCGAGGAACATCGCTCCCTTCATCACCGCATGGTTGAACAGGTGCACAATACCGCCCGTCAGGCCGTACTGGTTGGCGAGGCTGATGCCGAAGGTGATGTAGCCGATCTGCGCAACCGACGAATAGGCCAGCATGCGCTTCACGTTCTGCTCGTAGACGGCAAGGATGGAGGCCACGAACATCGCTGCGAGCGATAACAGCAGCAGCATGTGCAAGATCTGCAGGGCGACGGGTCCAATCGCCAGCGAGAACACCGGAAACAGGAAGCGCAGCAGCAGGTAGACGGCCACCTTGGTCGCCGTCGCCGCGAGGAACGCCGTCGCGAACGATGGCGCGTAGGCATAGGCGTTCGGGAGCCATAGGTGCAGCGGGAAGAGCGCGAGCTTGAGGCTGATGCCGACTGTGATGAAGGCGAGCGCTGCCAGTATCGGCCGCATCTGCTCGGCCGAGGCCGCCCCCAGGCGTGCGCCGAGGTCGACGATGTTGAGTGTGCCGGTGACGAGATAGAGCAGGCCGACGCCAATGACATAGAGGGTCGCGCCGATCGTGCCGAGGATCAGGTACTGGTAGGCCGCGAGAAGCGCGCGCCGGTCCCGACCCATGGCGATCAGTACATAGGTGGCGAGCGAGGAGACCTCCATGAAGACGAAGGCGTTGAAGGCGTCGCCCGTGATGGCGATGCCGAGCAGGCCGGCGAGGCACAGCAGGTACATGGTGTAGAACCAAGCCTGCCTGTCGCCTTCGATTTCGAAGGCGACGCTGCGGCGCGCGAACGGCATCATCACGGTGCTCACGCCGGAGACGAGGAGAAGTACGAAGGCATTCAGCACATCGACGCGGTACTCGATGCCCCACGGCGGCGCCCAGCCGCCGAGCCGGTAGGAAATGGGCCCGGTTGCCAGCACCTGCCACAGCAGGCCGGCCGCTATCGCCGCGGAAAGGAAGGTCGCCAGCGCGGCCAATGCCCATGCGAAGATGCCGCGGCGGACAAAAGCAGTCAGCACAGCGCCCACGAGTGGCACGACGACCTGCAGGGCCGGGAGCTGCGGGAGAATGTCCCTCATCCCTCGGCGTCCCTGTCGAAAATCTCGTCCTCCTCGATGGTGCCGTAAGCCTCGTGGATGCGTGCAACGATCGCGAGGCCCAGCGCCAGCGTGGCAACGCCGACGACGATGGCCGTGAGAATGAGAACGTGCGGAAGGGGGTTGGAATAGACCTTGAAGGCAGGATCGAGAATGGGGGCCGTGCCGCCGATGATTTTGCCGGGAGAGATGTAGAGCAGATAGACGGAGGTCTGGAACAGCGACAGGCCGACCAGCTTCTTGATCATGTTGCCGCGGGCAATGACGATGTAGAGGCCCGACACCATCAGGAAGATGGTGATGAAATAATTGTAGTGATCAATGGCGTTCTGCAGCGCGGCAGGCATCAGCGGCCCCGCTCAGAGAACGCATAGAAGATCGCGGTCATCGTGCCCGAGACGGTGACGAGAACCCCGGCCTCGACGAGAATGATGCCGAGCTCGCGGCCATGTGGCGGATCGGCGGCCAGTACGGAATAGTCGAGGAAGTTGCCGCCGAGCAGCATCGCGGCGAGCCCGGTCCCCGCGAAGATCAGCACGCCGAGCGGCACCATCGCCTCCACAAGGCGTTGAGGCGCGATGCGCTTCGCGGCGTTCAATCCGAAGATGATGGCGTAGAGAATGACGGCACCGGTCATGATCACCCCCGCCTGGAAGCCGCCGCCGGGACCGAGTTCGCCGTGGAATTGCACGTAAAGCGCAAACAGCAGCAGAAGTGGCAGCAGAACCTTAGTGCCGACGCGCAGGATCAGATCGAGCTTCATTCTGCCGGGCCTCCTCCGCCTTCCCGCCGCTGCCGGCGACGACCCTTGAGCAAGAGGAGGACCCCTATGCCGGCTGTGAACACAACGGTGGTCTCCCCGAGAGTGTCGAAGCCCCGGTAGTCGGCAAGCACGGAGGTGACGACATTGGGCACCATCGTCTCCTTGATCGAGTCGCTCAGATACTTGGGTGCCACGTGCTGATGGATCGGCGCATCCGCAGTACCGAAAGGCGGCAAGCTGTAGGTGCCCCAGATCAGCACCGCACCGGTGACGGCTGCCACGAACAGCGGCAGGTAGGCTTTGCGCGGGTGCGGGTACTCCATGGACTTGGTCAGGTGAAGCGTAGCGAGCAGAATGACCGTCGATACGCCTGCACCAACTGCGGCCTCGGTCATCGCCACATCAGGCGCATCGAGCACGACCAGCACGCTCGCCATCAGGAAGCTGTACGCGCCCACCAAAACGACGACGCCGAACAGGTTGCGCATGCGCACGACGCCGACCGTCACCGCGGCGAGCATGGTCAGCAGGGCCATGTTGATGAGGGCTTCTATGGCTGCCTCCCGTCGGGGTTCTCGCCGCGTTCAAGCCGATCGGTTCGATCCTCGGCGAGCTGCGGCCTGATGCCCGCGTGGAGTGCGGCCTGCGCGACCGCGTGCGTCGCGACAGGCGCCATGAAGAAGAACAGCACCAGGATCAGGAACAGCTTGAGGCTCACCAAGCCGAAGCCGGCCTGCACCATCAGGCCCACGAACATGAGCCCGATCCCCAGCGTGTCGGCGACGCTGACCGCGTGCATGCGCGTGTAGACGTCGGGCATGCGCATGAGGCCGACGGCGCCGACGACGGTAAAGAACGAGCCGGCGAGGATCAGCGCCCAGCTCACCAGATTGAGAACGAGTTCCGTCACTTCGCCTCCTCTTCCTCGGGAGGATCGTAGGCAAGGTCGCCGTGCCTGAAGAATTTCAGGATCGCCAGCGTCGAAATGACATTGAGCAGGGCGTAGGTGATCGCTAGGTCGAGCCATTCGGGGCGCCCGGTGAGGAAGCCTACCACCGCCACCAGCATGATGGCCAGGTTGCCGACCGAGTTGCCGGCCAGCACGCGATCAAACACCGTGGGTCCCTTCAGCGCGCGCAGGACGGCCAGCGCAAGCGACACGAGGATGGCAATGGCGGCGGCAGCGAACATCAGGTTGCCTCGAAGCGCGTGACGCGGGCGTCCATGCCGCCCGCCTCCAGGTCGATCGCGCCATCGCGAACCAGGGCATGGACGGTGAGCTCGTTGCCTTTGACGTCGGTCGTGATCGTTCCGGGCGTCAGGGTGATCGAATTGGCGTAGGTCGCGATGCCGACGCTGGTGCGCTGCGTGGCTACCACCTTGGTCATGGTGGGAGACACAGGGGGTCGCGGCGAGAGCACGATCTTGGTAACCGCCCAGGCCGACTTGGCGATCTCCCACAGCAGCCAGGGGAAATAAGTGACGGCGCCGCCCAGGAGCTGGATGGCGTGCCCTTCCGAATCGGCGACGCCCATGCGCATCGCGAGGGTCGCGCAAGCGATGGAGACGAAGGCGCCCGCCGTCAGAAGGAACGGCGTGTAGTGCCCCGACAATCCGAGCCAGAGCAGAAACAGCAAAGCTGCAAGGCTCGCCCAACGCATGATCGCTCCCTCTCCCGCTGCGACCGTTGCCGAACCGAAGCGCGGCTCGGCGCTTTTTCTTTGAGTTGAACCCAGAAGTCAGGTTAGCGGCGGCGCCACACTTCGGCAACGATTGCCGGCTTGATTCACAGTTGACTTTCCCAAAAAATCGCCTTTCTTCTCGGCCTTGCATCCGCCCGTGCGACGAATAGCGCGGCCGCCCCTCATTGTAGGACGCGCAGGAACTGACCATGGCCGCACGGATATTCAAGCCCGCCAGAACCGCGATGCAGTCAGGCCCGGCGCGGACGAAGGAATGGGTGCTCGAGTACGAGCCCGAGGCACCGCGCGAAATCGATCCGCTGATGGGCTGGACCAGCTCGCGCGACATGAAAAGCCAGCTGCGCCTCTCTTTCGAGACCAAGGAAGAGGCGGTTGCCTACGCCGAGCGCAACGGCATCGCCTACCGGCTCATGGAACCCAAGCCCCGGGCGGCTGTGCGCAAATCGTACGCGGAAAACTTCCGCTACGGCCGCAAAGGTGCCTGGACCCACTGAGCTGGTGGCACGCGGCTAGCGGCCGGCCAGCTTCCATTTCTTGATGGCGATCGGCACCAGGGCGACGAGCCCGAGCAGAGCGGCGATCATCAGTTCCTTGGTGGCCAGTGAGCCAGCGTCAATCTTCAGCTTGCACGCATCCGCACCTTTGGCGGCGACGCACGCCATATGCTGCTCGGCAGCAGCGGCGATGACGCTGTCGAGGCCCGCCCCAGCCGAGGCGATGGCGAACGTGCCGGGAATGATCCCGATGAACGTGCCGAGCACATATGTGCCAAGCGGCACGCCCAGCACGGCCGGCGCCAGGTTTACCAGCCAGAAGGGGAACACCGGCACGAGCCGAAGGAACAGCAGGTAGTTGAGCGCATTCTCCTTGAAGCCCTCGCGCAGCTTCTGCAGCCACGGGCCGGCTTTCTCTCCCAGGGCCTCGCCGAGGCTCGAGCGGGCGGCAAGGAAGATGATGGTCGCACCGATGGTGGCGCTGATCACGGCCATCAGCCCGCCGAAAAACCATCCGAACAGCAAGCCACCTGTTAGCGTCAACACCAGGCCCGCCGGAAGCGACAGGGCGATGACGACGATGTACAGCGTCATATAGAGGAGCGGGGCTAGGACGGCGTTCTGGGCCAGGTACTGCTTCAGGATGGCGCGATGGACGACGATGCGCTCGAGCGTCAGGTGGTGGTGCCACCCCATGCCGATGACGAGGGCCATCGCCGCGACGATAACAAGGAGCGGAGCCCAGCGCGCCAGCCGCGCCCGGCCCGATGCCTGCGGTAGTTTGATGTCGCCGATCTCACGCACGGGCGGGCCCGGGTGCGGGTGAAAATGAAATCATCCGGGGAAGGGTCAGCTGCCCGCTCCTGTGTCGTCCGGCCCGACGCGCCTGATGTTGCGCGGTTCGCGTCGCGATCCACCTCGTCTCCCTCGTAGCGTGAAAATCGCAAACCGCAGTGCAAAAAAGAGCGCCGCATCAAGCACACGTGAAGGAAAGCGAGCCGGGGTGAAGGCAACCGGTTGCCCGCGGTGTTTCTATGGACGGCTTGTGGAGAGAGCCAACGCGGTTCGGCGTGGACCGCTAGCGGTCCTTGCTCCACCTGTAGAAATCCGTGCCGCAGTCCTGGCAGCCGGACCTCCCCGTGTTATCGCGGCCTGGAGTGCACGCAGGCTGGGGAGAACAATGCAAACGTCTGTGGCGGCGGTATCCGCAGGTGAGGGCTACCCTGTCGAGATCGCGATCGCGGGCCGCAGGGTGCGCTTCACCGGGGACCCTGCCGATCCCTATTTCCAGTCGCTGCCGGCGTTCCATGCCAGTGCGCCATCCCTCGAGCGTTATCTCGCGCGCAACGTCGCGCCCGATGCCTTTTGCTTGGATATCGGCTCCAATATCGGGCTGACGGCAGTCCTGATGGCGCTGCACTGCCCGGCCGGCGAAGTCATCTGTTTCGAGGGCTCGCCCAGGAATGCCGCATATCTACGGAGAAACCTGGCGCTCAATGGGATCGCGAATTGCCGCGTCGTCGAGGCGGCGGTCGGCGAGCGTGAGGGACGCGTGCTGTTTCGGGAAACTGCGTTCGGCGCGGGGTCGCACGTGACGCGCGGCGATCCGGCTAAAGGTGGCGGCGCGGCGACCGTTGCGGTGCCGATGCTCACCATCGACGGCTATCTTCGCGAAACCGGTTGTGTCCGCGCGATAGATTTAATCAAGCTCGACGTGGAGGGCTTCGAGCCTGCGGTGCTGGCCGGAGCTGCGCATGCCATCGAGACGAGCGGATGCCCTGTTTTGATGGAGTTCAACTCCTGGTGCCTGCTCACCTACCAGAACTTCAATCCGCTCGCCTTCGCCACCGCTCTCGCCGGCGCCTTCGACGTGCACCACATCGGCCCCGGGGGCGAGCCTGTTCCCATTGGCGATGGCTCGGTGGGCAGCATCCTACACGCCAATCTCATCGAGCACCGGTGTGTGGACGATCTGTTGATCCAACTCAAGCCGGGCGCCAAAGTCCCCCCGCTCGACGCCATGACGAAATATGGTGACGACCTGGAGAATGCACGCGAGCTGAGACGGCGCACAGTCACGCCTGCGGCGGGGTAGCAGCGTTAGCCGGTCCGCGCCGCCGCCGTGGTTGGCGCTGTGCGGAAAGGCTTACGCAGCGGCCAATGATCGTGTTCCGCGCCGTCGGCATTGCGCGCATCAGGGAATTGAAGGTTTGAACTGCCCCACTGTCCGCCGTCGACAGCGGTGAATTTTCTCATTCTGTATCCGGCGCAAAACGGCCCGCTATCCGGTACGTGTCGTCTCGTATCTTTCCGGTTGCGGACAAATATTCCGCTACTACAATCCGCGCGTTGCTCGGGCGCGCGCTTATCCCGCACCAGCGCGCGGTCGATCAGCTAAGGGCGTCTTCCCCGCACCGGGCAGGCGCCCTTCCTTATTGGGGGCTCGCCGCGACTTTCACGCCGCGGGCTCTCAGGCCCGCTTCTTGAAATAGACGTCGAGTTCGTCTTGCAGGCGCTCGGCCGCCTCGCGCCAGGCGCCGCCCGGCACGGCGCGCAGCTTGCCGTTGGGCGGCGAAGCCGCCGCAGTATTCAGCGGTAGAGCCGGCGGACTTTCGCGCACCGGTGCCGACTCGAGAAGGCACTCGTGCGGCTCGCGCAACGACGGGAAAGCGCCCATGCGCGAGGCGAGGCCCCGCAGCTCACCGAGAATGGCGCCGCGCCGGACTTCGTGCTCGGCCGCGAGCGAGCGCACATCCTGGAGCAGCTTCTGGTCGTAGCGGTTGAGCGCCTCCCGCAGGGAGGCGACGAGCTTCTGCTCGGTGTCGCCGACCGTCTGCAGCTGGTCGCGCAGCTCGTCGACCAGTTCGAACATCTTGGACATTCCCCTACCTCTTCTGTGGCCAGCACAGTGTCAGCCGCGCGAAGATCGGAGATTCGTCGGTCGGAATTCGGGGCGCCGTTGGGCAGAATTGAGGTCGTGCTTGCTGGCGCAACGCGGCAGCGATGTCGCCCGCGGGCCGCCACCGGTTGGACGACGGCCCGCTTTCGTGCTGTTGTTCCAAGTCCGGGGCGAATTGCTCCGACGCTTTGCGACCCATTGTGGCTCATTGATTGTGTGGGGTTGTCATGGCCAGGGTTTGGGCACTCATCGCGCTTTGCTTCGCACTGCAGGCCTGCTCGGGCTTCCGGCGCGGCGATGCTGAGGCGGCGGTGTTCTCTGCGCTGTTCGACGTGCCGCGAGGTACATGCCGTCACCTGCGCGCCGACCTCAATGTGGAAATAGAGGCGATCAAGTCTGCCAAGAAGAAGGCCGACGACGAATTCATCGCCGAGCAGGACGCGCCCCCGGAGGAGATGAAAGGACCGCGCCTCGGACGAAAGCAGGATCCGCTCGCATCGCTGCGCGACGTCGCAAAGAAGACCGCGCAGGCGGAGAAGTTCAATGCGGCACTGAAAGAGCGGCGCTGCCGCACGGTCGATATCGAGGCGGCGTTGAAGTGAAATGCGCGCGCAGATCCGCGGTTGAACATGGATCATCGCAATCGGCAGCGCAGCTTTTCCGCGCACCCTGAGTTTTCGATGCCACACGTCGCTCGCTTGTCATATTTCGCGCTTGAGATTCGCGACAACGCGCCCTAGCTTCGCGATGGGCCCCACGTTCGACGTGCCGCTCTGCCACCAGCAACGTCTGCGAGGCAACGCCTTTCAAAAAACTCGCGGTTCCATTTGGATGAAGGCGTTCGCCTGCGCCAACTGTGAACCGCTCGTAAAGCTGAACACGCAGCGCCGAGGGCGCTTGCGTGAGCGGGTAACCATCGAGTCTCGATCAGCGGAGGTGTTCGAGGGTGAAATCAGCACGAGAGTTCAACGAGGAAATTAGCGGGAAGGTGCGCGTATGAGGATAGTGAACAGGGATGACATCAATAACCTCCTGAAGCGGGAGGAGGAACTGCTGGACAAGCTGATGAGGCAAACCTGCTACAGGGCGCTGGAGCATGACATGCGTTGCCTCCGTCACATCGTCACTTACCCCGATCCTGCCCCCAAGAGCCTGACACGGGAGAAATTCGCGCGGGGCCCTTGGTACCAGTTTGCGCCCACTCCGGACGCTGATCGGGATCTGGAGCAGATAGAAGCCTACCTGAAGAGGGCAATCGAGAGGAAGGAGAGCTGGATCGAGAAGAAGGACAAGAACGGGCGCGTGCGGCGGCTGCTCCACATCAAGACGATGGGGGACGCCCTGAAGATGTGCGAGGAGGAGGAGGCACGCGCCGCGCGAAGGCAACTCGTGCAGAGGAACCTGGAGGACGGCAACGATCCGGAGGATGTGCAAACAGCCCATCGCTTCGATGACGGTATGGTCGCCGTGCGGCTCAAGACTCCCAAGGCACTTCGCTTTGAAGGCCGTTTTATGCGGCATTGCCTGGGCGATCTTGTCTACGCTCGGCGACTGACCACGCAGGGCGTGAAATATTTCTCGATCCGCGATGCGCAGGGCCGCCCGCACGTGACCCTGGAGGTGGTCGGCCGGCGCGTCACCCAGTGCAAAGGGCGCGCGAACAGCGACCCCGTTCCCTCCTACGGCAGCAAGCTCGAGTGGCTGGCGGGCGCCATGGGCTGGCACGGCGCCGCGCTCGACGGCGAGCGGGACGTGGCCGACTACATGACCCTCGACGAGATGGTGTTCCGGCGCGACGTGACGCTGTCGGAGGCCATGCTGCCGCTGGCACGCACGCTTTATGCGCGCGGCACGGTGAGGGCCGCGGGCCTCGACCGGCTCACGACGCTCCCCTGGGTCATGCATGTGCGCGGCGACTTGATCCTGCGCAAGTGCCGCAACCTGCGCCACATGCCGGAATGGTTGCGGGTGGATGGAGACGTGGTGCTGGAAGATTGCGGCGGCGTGCGGCACCTCGCGGCCAACGTGTTCGTGGGCGGCACGCTCTCGATGCGTGACTGTCCGCGCATCCTGATCGACCCTGAACGCTCCTTCATCGGCAGGACGCAGCGGACCCGCCAGCATCCCGACGGCGGGGCTCCCCCGAGTTGGCGGATCGCGGGTTCGCGCGCGCAGTCGATGCGGCGGCCCAACGCATAAGCGTTGGCGCCGGTGGCGCAGGCGGCGAAGCGGGCGTCGCCTGCGCCATAAGGCATTCCAGCTCACGACCGCGGTCACCAGGGGCCGCCGGCCCATCAGCGCTCACTGCGTGGCGATGGGGAGGGTCTCGCTCGTGAGACCTGAGGAGCTGGGCTCCAGATCGACGCAAAGTTCGTGGCAGGACGCGGGCGGTGCCATGAGCACCCAGAGACGCCGCAGTGCGGCCAGGCGCACGCCTTCCGGCATGTCTTCGCGCATGAACGCGGTGAAGTCGGAGTGCTCGGTGAGCGCACCAACATCCATCGGTGCGGCCTGCTGGGACGCAGTGGCGGGCAGGGGGAAGGATATCGCTGCAGCGTGGGTGCTCGGCTCCTGAGCGACGGCAGTGGCGGCGCCGATCAGCATGGGCGTAAGGGCTGCCAGATGAATGTTCAGGCGAAGGGTCAAGCGACGCATTGCATCCTCCTATGGGTTCAGCGGAGGCGAAGCGTGCACCGCACGGCTCATCACGGCGTTGGCATTCCCCAAACACGCGCAGAGAAGGCGTAAGGTGTCTCCCGCCGCAGCCCCGATCCGACGCGGGTTTGGATGGCAATCGGACGCCGCAGCCATTTGCCTCGGGCCCAAGAGGAACCCGGCAGGCTGCTCCAAGCCAGTGAACGGGAGATCGCCGCCCGGCCGGCGGCCTCGTGAGCGGGCTTTATCAATCCCCGGGAACGGGTATCAATGTCAGGGAAATTCGCGCCCTCTCCCCACGAAGCGGGGGAGAGGGAATATGGGGCACTGATGCTGAGAGCCACCGAGATCCTGCGTGTGGGGCTGTGGGGCGGAAAGGCGGCGGATGTCGTGCGGCTCGACCACGACCGGCGCACACGGCGGCGCATTGCGCTCACCGGTCAGGGCGGCCTGACGTTCCTGCTCGATCTGGCAAAGGCGCCCGTGCTCGTTGCCGGCGACGGCATCCGGCTCGAGGATGGCCGCATTGTTGCGGTGGAAGCCGCGCCCGAGCGGCTGCTGGAGATCGCCTGCAGGGACGGGCGTGCGCTTGCCCGCATTGCCTGGCATCTCGGCAACCGGCATCTCGCCACCGAGCTTGGCGATCGCATTATCTACATCCGCGAAGACCACGTGATCGCCGACATGGTGCGCGGCCTCGGCGCATCGGTGCGATCGGTGGAGCGCGCGTTCGATCCCGAAGGCGGCGCCTACGGCCATGGCGCCGTGCAGGGGCACAGCCACGGGGATCGTCATCATGCCGACCACGGACATGGCCATCATCATCACGACGGCAACGACAGCCACAAACGTCATCCCCGCGGAGGCGGGGACCCATGACAGATGGCCGCGAGCGGGTGGAGAGCCGTCTGGATTCCCGCCTTCGCGGGAATGACGCCACCGTTGGGGCTCCCCCCACCCCTTCCCCCTCCCCGCAAGGGGGAGGGGAATCCGCACGCGGCTCGCCGCAAAGCGGGGCCGGCACATCGCCAACTCTCGCCCGCCTCATGACGTGGCTGTCGCCGGCGTTTCCGGTGGGGGGGTTCAGCTATTCGCACGGGCTGGAGTGGGTGGTCGAGACCGGCAAGGTCAAGGATGCGGCCACACTGGGCGATTGGATCGAGGACATCCTCGTTCATGGCGCGGGGCGGACGGATGCGATCTTACTGGCCGAGGCCTGGCGCGCTGTGGCCGCGAACGATGGCGCGGCGCTGAACCAGGTGGCGGAGTTGGCGGCGGCATTCGCGCCGTCCGCCGAGCGCCGGCTGGAGACGCTGGCGCAGGGCGCGGCGTTCCTCTCTGCCGTAAACGCGGTGTGGCCGCATCCGGCGATTGAGGCGCTGAGCAAGCAGGAAGAGATCGCCTATCCCGTGGCTGTCGGCGCGTGCACCGCGGCGCACGGACTGCCGCTGCCGGAAACCGCGCAGGCCTTCACGCAGGCCTTCGCTGCCAATCTCGTTTCGGCAGGCGTGCGGCTGGTTCCACTCGGGCAAACGGACGGATTGCGCGTGATTGCCCGGCTGGAGGCTCTGATCCCGCGGGTCGTTGCAAGCGCGCTCGGCGCGAGCCTCGCTGATGCCGGCGGCATCGCTGTCATGGCGGATATCGCCTCCATGCGGCACGAGACGCAGTACACGCGGCTGTTCCGCTCATGATCGGGCTGGCGCTCCTTCTGTTCGCGACCGTGTCGGCCATCGCCGTGCTGCACGCGAGCTGGGGCCTCGGCAACCATTGGCCGGCCGCGAACGCTGAACGGCTGGCCAAGGCAGCCGTCGGCACGCCGAGTGTGAATCGCATGCCGAGCCCGGCGCAGTGCTTCGCGGTGGCTGCGATCCTCACCGGCGTTGCCTCGTGGCCGCTCTTTGCCGTGGGCCTTCTCGTCGAGGCATGGCCGCGTTGGCTGACGCTGTTTGCGGGCGCAGGTATTGCGGCAGTATTCCTCGGCCGCGGCGTTGCCGGCTTCACCTCCGCGTGGCGCAGTCGCTTTCCCGAAGAGCCCTTCGCCACCTACGACCGGCGCTATTATTCTCCACTCTGCCTCGCGCTCGGGGCGGGCTACGTCGCAATCCTCATCGCGGGCACGAACTCATGACCAAATCCCCCAACGGTCCCCTGCGCGTCGGCATCGGCGGACCTGTCGGCTCCGGCAAGACGGCGCTGATGGAGCAGCTGTGCAAGGCCTTCCGCGACCGCTACGACATCTGCGCCATCACCAACGACATCTACACCAAGGAGGATGCGCTGATCCTCATGCGCGCCGCCGCGCTGCCCGAGGCGCGCATCATGGGCGTGGAGACGGGTGGCTGCCCGCACACCGCGATCCGCGAGGATGCCTCGATCAATCTCGCGGCCGTGGCCGAGATGCAGAAGAAGTTTCCCGGCCTCGATGTGATCCTGATCGAATCAGGCGGCGACAATCTCGCGGCAACGTTCAGTCCCGAGCTGGCCGATCTCACCATCTACGTGATCGACGTTGCGCAGGGCGAGAAGATCCCGAGGAAGGGCGGCCCCGGCATCACGCGCTCCGACCTGCTCGTCATCAACAAGACGGATCTCGCGCCCCATGTCGGCGCGTCGCTAGCGGTGATGGAGAGCGACACCAAGCGCATGCGCGGGGAACGCCCGTTCGTGTTCACGAACCTGAAGACCGGCGAGGGTGCCGCGACTGTGGCCTGCTTCATCGAGCGCCAGGGCGGACTGGGCTGATCTTGTCATCCCGGCCTGGGCGCGGGGTCGCAGCGCAGCGTTACGACGTCGCCGCGCGGCACTGCTCGTCGGACGGCAGGGGGTCGCAGGCCTTGTCGTGCACGCACTTGGCTAGCGCGTCCTGCAGTTCGCGCCGCCAGACGCCATCGACCTCGCCCTGGTAGAGGCCCATCTCGGTGAGGCCGCACTGGTAGAGCTTGATCATCTCGGCGCCGCCGAAATACATGGCCTGCGTATAGTCGCGCAGCGCCTGCTGCGGCTCGCCCATCACCTGCTTAATGTGGGCGCGGGTGTCGAGCGAATGCGCCGCGGTCGGCGACAGCTTCAGGGACTTCTCCACGTCCGGCAGCCCCGTTTCCGGCTTGCCCCAGCGGAAGTAGGCCCACGCGCGGTTGTTGAGCGCGACCGCGAAGTTCGGCTGCATCTCGATCGCGACGTCGTAGTCCTTGATGGCGGTTTGGTACTGACCTTTGAGCGAATAGGCGAGCGCGCGCATGGCGTAGATGGCGCTCATCTCTGCCTTGGTGGTATCGCGCCGCTCGATCAGCGCCGTGCAGCCGGCAATGCGGCGGTCGTTATCGGCACTGAAGCAGTCGATAGCGTCGTCGGCGCTCGAGGCTGCCGCAACGGCGACCATGAGAACGAGGCCGGCGATCAAAGCTGCGCTGCGCGTCACCATGTGGGCTTGCTGATCCCGGTTTGGATTTTGTCGGTAAGAAACACGAAAAATGCCTGTCCGCCAGACCCGGGCGATGAATTCTGCGAGTGGTAGCGCAGTTCAAGGCCGCGAATATGGCGGGGCGGCAGGCGCTTCGCGCGGCTACTTGAAGTGCTTGGACAGCTTGAGGCCCTGCGCCTGGTAGTTGGACCCAAGCTGGCTGCCGTACAGCACTTCCGGCGGCTCGGCCAGCCGCTCGTACACCAGGCGGCCGATGATCTGGCCGTCCTCCAGCACGAACGTGATGTCGAGGCTGCGAACCTCCAGCACCGCCTTGGCTCCCTTCGGCTTGCCGTCGACGATGCCGAAGCCGGGGTCGAAGAAACCCGCATAGTGCACGCGGTACTCGCCCATCATCGGGTCGAAGGGGGCCATCTCGGCCGCATACATCTGCGGCACGACGACCATCTCCTTGGAGGCGAGGATATAGAACTCGTGCGGGTCGAGGATCAGCCGCCCGTTGTCGTCGTCGTAGATCTCCTCCCAATACCTACGCACCTCGTAGGCGCCGGGGCGATCCACGTCGATGACGCCGGCGTAGCGCTTGGCCTTGTAGCCGATCAGCTTGCTGCGGCCGGTGGGCGTGAGGTCCACGCGCAGGTTGAGGCCGTCGCGCACGGTGATGTCGCGGTCGACCAGCGGCGTCTCGATGTGCAGCTCCTCCAGCCGCGCATCGGAGATGAAGCGCGTGTCGCGTGGCTGGCGCTGCGTGCGGCGCAGGAGGCGGA
>Ga0190265_10000668_pt1 | contig 23487 bp, 11 predicted proteins | sample Popmic124T_FD_133135 | JGI IMG/M metagenome (GOLD analysis project Ga0190265, IMG submission 133135) | Populus adjacent soil microbial communities from riparian zone of Indian Creek, Utah, USA - 124 T | ecosystem: Environmental > Terrestrial > Soil > Riparian zone | place: USA: Utah | collected...
GTATTGGTATTGGTTGCCGATGAGCGTTCCCGCGCCTGTCGAATGATTCAAGGCAGTCAAACGGCGTAGACCATCGTACGTGTAGCTTGAAGTGACGCCGTTGGGCGCGCTGCGAGCGGTCAACCGGTTCACGTCGTCATAGCTGTGCGGGAAGTTTTGGTTGGCGCTGTCGGCGAGGTTGGTCAAGCGATTCACCGCGTCGTAGGTGTAGGTGGCGTAAGTCGCGCCGTTTAGTTTGAGCTTTGTGCGGTTGCCGGTCGCATCGTAGTTATAACTGACGCCATAGTAGAACGGATCAGAAAAACTGCTGACGCGATAACGGTTGTCGTAGCTGATGTAGACCGAGCCGTTTTCGTTGGTCGTCCGGGTCATATTGTTCAGGGGATCGTAAGCATAGGTCGCTGTTCGCGCCGGATAGGTGACTGTCGTCAATCGGTTGAGATTGTCGTAGGTGTAGTTTGTGACCACGCCATTGTAATCCGTGCGCTGGGTGCGATTGCCTGCCGCGTCGTACTGGTAACTCATCGACACGCCGGCGCGCGTGAGACCAGTCTGCCGTCCCACCAAATCATAGGCAAACTCGTAACGCTGGTTGAGAGCATCGACAACCGCCGTCGTGCGCGAAAGCGCGTCATACTCGAAGCTGGTGGTCTTGTTGTCCGGATCGGTCGAACTCAATACCCGGTTAACGTTGTCGTAAAAGACATTGCTAACGCGTCCGGCTGTGTCGGTACGCTGCGTGACATTCCCCGCCGCATCGTAACCCACGGTTTCGAAGAGTCTCGGTCCCCCAGTGACGGCTGGTGGATAGATAGTTTTCTTCAGTCGATTAAAGTCGTCATATTCATAATCCGTTACGCGGCCTAGCGCATCCGTCATGCTGGTCTGATTCGACATCGTATCGTAGCCATAACTCGTTGGATGGCTGAGAGCGTCCGTCACAGTTGTGAGACGGTAGGCACTGTCGTAAGCGTAGGTGGTTGGGTTGCCGCGCTCGTCAGTCACGACCGAGCGGCGACCCGCCAGGTCATACGTGAAAGTCATGAACGAAAGGTCGGGATGCGTGACTTTGTTGGGTCTTCCGGCCGGATCGTAGGTGTAAAGGGTCGAACGGCTGAGGCCGTCACGAACCTTCGTGATCCGGCCGCGCGCGTCGTAGAAAAAGAAGGTGGTGACGTTGTTAGCGTCGCGTTGTTGCGTTAGGTTTCCCGCTGCGTCATAGGTAAATGTCGTCACCTTGCTGCGAGCATCGGTGGCCGTCAGCACTTGTCCACGCGTGTTGTAAGTGAAAGTACTGGTGTTGTTCAGGGCGTCGGCGGTAGTGAGCAGGTTGCCGGAAGAATCATAAGTGTTAGTCGTCACACCGTTCAATTGATCCGTACGCGTCAACACTTCGCCTAGTTGGTTATATGTATAAGTGACTGTCCCCGTCGGGTCGGTTTCGGTCAGACGGTTGCCGTTGGTGTCGTAAGTAAAGGTGCTGATGTGATTCAGCGCGTCGGTTTTTGCGGTTACGTTTAATTGGCTATCGTAAGTCCATGTCTGAACTTGTGAACCACCACCCCCGCAACTGCATAAACCTTCGACACGCGTCACCACGTTTCGCCCTTTGCTCTTGTCGATGGTGTATTTGGTTACGCGGCCGAGTGCGTCAGTCACATCGGTCTGAGTGTCGCTAACGTAATTCAATGTATAGAGCTCGACCCCGCCGTGCTTTGCAGAAGTCAGCGCGCGGCCCTGACCGTCGTAGGTATGAGACTCGAGAACATTGCCCAGGGCGTCAGTTACTGAAGTGAGCCGCAAGCTGCCGTTGTAGGCAAACTGGAAAGCGGAGTTGTCCGGATAAGTCACGGAGATTAGTTGATTGCTCGCACCGTAAGTGTAGGTAGCAATCATGCCAAGGGTATCGCTTATTGAAAGCACGCGCCCGTTAGCGTCAGTGGTGACGCTAAGCACGCGTCCGGTTGCGTCGGTAATCGTGGTGAGAAGACCCGCCACGTAAGTTAACGTTGTAGCGTTGCCGTCGAGGTCTGCAAGTGAAATCAGCTTACCCGCCGGATCAAACTGATGAATGCTGCCGTCCTTCATAGTCAGGGTGAAACCGTTCGCATCCTGACTTAGTTGGCCATGAAAATCTCCGACAAGCGGGGTGAACGCGCCGGAGGAACCGGATGGCCGGCCGAAGTAGATCGCCCGTCCATCCGCTTGATTAAATCGCACTGTACTGCTGTCGTAACTGATAATCGACTCGTCATAAGCGGTGGACCAGCCCCGACCGAAGAGGCCGATGCTCTGCGAGTCGCTATTGTAGGTCCGGGAAAGATCGAGACTGGAGCCCACGCCGGGCAAGGAGTAGTCGTGCTGCTGCAGATACATGTTGCCATTTGTGACGTTGATGGGATTGCCCACGGCGACTGGCCCGCCCAGGCCGGGGCAGGCCGAACACAGACCATTATCCTCGCCCTCACCGATGACATATAGGGTGACAGTGGTCGTGCCGGTGCCGCCGAGAGAATCTGTAAGCTGATATTGAAAAGTGTCGGTACCGGTGTAGCCTGCGTGTGGCACGTATTGCTTAAAATCCGGATCCGTAAGGCCGAAAACTGACCCGTGCGAAGCTGCTACAACCAATGAAGGGGTGCCGAGGGAGTCCCCGTCCGGATCGAAATCATTGACCCTCAACGGGCCGATAATCGTGCTTCCGCGGACGACATAAGAGTCTGGGCCAGGCACTGGAGGATTGTTAACTACGTTCAGGCTAACTGTCGCCGGCAGCGAGCACAGACTGAATTGATCGCACATCTTATAGGTAAAACTGTCAGGTCCCGTATAGCCTTGATGGGGTGTATAGCTCTTAAGGTCTTGCTGGGCCAGCCCAAACAAGCTTCCGTGGGCCGGGGCCGTCACAAGGTTCCAGGTGATTGAATCGCCGTCCGGATCAAAATCGTTGACCATCATCGGTCCAATCGTCGTAATTCCGTGGACAGTGTACGAATCGTCACCGGCAATTGGGGCTTGATTGACGACGTTTATGGTTACCGTGGCCACATTCGAGCACGCGCTTTGGTTGTCACACGCCCGATAGGTAAAGGTGTCGGTTCCAATGAAGCTCTGATTGGTGAGTGAATAGTGAAAAGAGTTTCCATCTAAACCGGATAAGTTCCCATGAGTGGGGAACGTGACGAGTTGGACCGTCATAGGATCGCCATCGGGGTCGGAATCATTTTGGCGCAAAGGTCCGATCACGCCGTTGCCGTGACGTGTGTAGGTGTCGTCACCCGCAACCGGCGGCGAATTAACAGGAGCGGACGAAAGTGTTCCGTTATGCATTTCAGCGGGCGTAATGCTGAGGACGCAGACGAATAGAAAACCCAAAAGGACGATGAAGGGGCGAGGGATTCTCATTTTTATCTCCAGGGAAAGTGAAACCGGGGTCCGGTTTTGTCAGAGCGATGAATTTTTACGGATGCTTCCCGTGCGAAAGGACCAGAGGATCGGGTTTTTGGACTTTAGCGCAAACTGTGAAGCGGCGGGAGCTTACGAGGGGAGTCAGCACCTGTCAAGAATTAAGCCGTGGCGGACTGTTTTATCTAGAATTCCTCAATGGCCTAAGGAAACGCTCGAAGGGCCACCAAGAGAGTCCTCGCTAGGTCAACTTAGTGTTCGAGGATGGTAAGCCTGGCCGGGTGCACACGCACGGGGGCGAACCTGTCACGGGGCCGGTGGCTAGCAAAAGAGGGTCGAGACGTACCTAATACAACTAAGCGTCTATGGCCCGAAGCGCTGGCGGTATTCAGTTGAATTGATGAAGGCCTTGACCAGCTCGGCGGCGATGTAATTGCCGTTGAACTGATTCAGCTTGCCTAGCCAGAAATTGTAGCCGGTGAAGTCGAGGGTCGGTTCGGGTGCATCGTTTGGATTTCGGCGCAGGTAACCGAAGTACTGCATCAAGACAAACGCCCGTCTGGATTCATTCACTGCCAGGGTGCTGTCCTCGGCAACTGCTCTGACAACCTGCGCTCGGGTTTTTTGTCCGGACTGCAACTGGTTTACCAACTCATCTCGCGCTGTCGTCGAGAGCACATTGCCCGCATTCATATTCAACTTGGTGACGAATGCTCCCGCATTCATTCCTGCGGGATACTCGTTTAAGAACCGTGGTCGGGCAACAAATGTCTCGAAGTAAGCGGCTTTGTTGTTTTCGAGTTTCTGTTGCCAACCCGTGGCCCCCACGACTACTCCATCGCCAATTGCGTGCGAGTCAGCCAGAAATTCATTGAGCGTTATCATGGGCACAGGTATTTGGAAGAGTAGCCCCTGGATCATTGCTTGCCCGGCTGCATCTCCATAGGCGGCCTTGTAGGCGCGATAGGCAAGGTAACCGCTCTCCTGAAACTCAATCGAAAGGAAGAAGGCGGCTGAGACGTTGATGCGCCTGATCTCGGTGCACTGTGGTTTCGGAGTACAGTTATTTATCTGAGAATTCCAAAAGCCCTCGCCGCCAGGGTCCGGCTCGCGATTGAGAAAATCAAGATACTGCTGACGCACAAAAGAGCTGGTGTTATCAATCGGGTTGATTCCGGTAGTGGAGTCATTGTCCTGGAGCAGTATGGTCGCCGTGGAAGTAGCCCCAAACGTCGCGCCATTCAAATTACTCAGGCTGAGGGTAAAACTCTCGGCGCCTTCAGCGTAACTATCATCGACAATAGGAATCAGGATTTGCTTGAAAGTCTCATAAGGCGCGAAGTGAAGCGTTCCAATAGCGGCGGTGTAGTCGCAACGAGCTGAGGCTTTACCGTTTTCCGCGCTGCAGTTGTTCGCGCCCGCAGTGTCGCTCGTCGCGTAGTCGACAGTCGAGGCGGCCGAAGTGTTGCCGGTGCGGCTTACCCACAGGCCGATCGAACCCTTTTGTTCACTGTTGTGAAACACGGATTGGGTAAGTTGCACCTTCGGTGGATCGGAACTGCAGAAGGTTGGCGTTGAACTGCGGTTGCGTGGACTTGGCGCGCTCACGACAAAATCACCGGCGTTGTTGTCTGTATCGGTGCAACCATCGGCAAGGCGAATTACCGCAGTTGTGGGGCTCAGGTTTGCCACGGGTCCGGAGCCTTCGAAGCAGGTTGCCGCGCTCCCGAAGCCGACGTAATCCATGATGTTGGAGTTCGGCAGGGTCGGGCAGGTCCCACTCAGAAACGTTCCGGGACGGCTGAATGCGAGCCGGCCAGACACAGCAATATTTGCGTTAGTGGTGTAATCCGGTGTGACTGGCAGCGGAGCGCCATTGCTGCTGCTCGGCCCCATCTGAATCAGAAGATGCTGACCCGCCCCGATGAATACTCCACTTGAACTGACGAAGGCAAGCGAGAATACAAAGTCGCCCGTAGCCGTGCTAAAGGAGATGGGCCACCCGGCAATATCGATACTCTCGTTGCCGCGATTAAACAATTCGACGTAGTTGTGCTGGAAAGTGGAACCCGGTTGGCCACCGCCCCCATAGATTTGGCTGATCACGACATCGCCTACCGCCGGCGTCGGACTTGGGACCGGAGTAGGAGAAGGCACTGGAGTGGGAGTGGGTGTCGGCGTTGGGGCCCCGCCGCAAGCGTTTAAGAGTGCCGCAATGTTTGGTGAGCTACTTACAACCAGATCCGGGACCGTATCGAGATTTACGTCTTGCGCGACGACGGCGTAAGGGGCAGTGCCGGTGCTAAAGGTTGTCAGGGTGCCAAGCGCGCCTGATCCGTCTCCTAACAACACGCCGATGTTGCTGGAGGTCTGTTGGATATTTGACGTGGCTACGTCAATGTGTCCGTCGCCATTGAAATCTGCGACCGCGATCGACCGGGGACCGAAAGGCGCTGAAAATTTCGTGGGCGCGCCGAAGGAACCAGTACCGTTGCCCGGCAACACTGCGACGAAAGCAGGCGTGCAACAGTCGCTGTAGTTGGTAACAACTATGTCGGGATGTGTGTCGCCATTGAAATCGGCGGCGGCGATCGCTTCCAGGAAAGAGCCGCCATCGAAGTTGGTCGCGGCGCCAAACCCTCCGGAGCCGTCTCCCAGGAATATGGTGACCTTGCTATTTTGATGATTAGCGGCCGCGAGATCCGGCTTGTTATCGTGATTCAAATCAGCCACGACCAGAGAAGCGGGTCTCACGTTGGTGAGATTGGGCGCACCGGTGAAATTTCCCGCGCCGTTATTGAGCAGAACGGAAATCGTGTTGGAGCCATCATTCCCAGTGGCGAGGTCAGGTTTGCCATCATTATTGAAATCAGCCACTACCAGCGAGAGAGGATTGTTGCCGACAGTGAAATTGGTGGGCGGCGAGAAACTGCCCGTGCCGGTTCCGAATAAGATCGAGACCGTGGTTGAGAAATCTCGGGCAACTGCCAGATCGAGTTTGCCGTCCTGATTGAAGTCTGCCAGGGCCACAGCGCTCGGCCGCAGGCCGGTGGACGTGCTGCCCGCAGCGCTGAAGTTTCCGGCGCCATTCCCAAGCAGAATTACGACCTTGTCTTCATAATAACTGCCGGTAACTACATCGGGTTTTCCATCCGCATTTAGATCGCCAACCGCCAGTGAATACAAACTATTGCCGACGTTTGGAGTAATGACGACGGCAAAACTCGGCGTTGGACAAGAGGATCCCGCCGCATCGCTTTGAAAGTGCGGCCGCGCTAAAAATAGACCCAACGCGAGCAGCGAGAGAATGGCGAGAATCCGAAATCTAACTGTAAATATCATGAAAGTCTTTCGTCTGGAGACTGGGTGTTGTGAAGACGTTTTGATTCCGCCGTTGATTCTACGCGATGAACTCACGCTGCCGTAGCGCGCCGAGGTAAACCCGGGTGGTAGGGGCAAGCAACGATCAACGACTTTTTGTGCAAAGCCGAACCTCTGTGACGTGTGGCCATTTCGCGCCTTCAGCGCTGGAAAAATGCGCCGTCATTACCCAGGCCGTTGGCCTGGGCTTTTACATTTCGCGCCGTTGGCGCTGAACCCAAAAATTGCCGCGATTTCCAAGTAACCATTATTCCGCGCTTTCAGCGCTTAGTATCTTTGCTCTCGATTGACTCCTGGGCCGCTGGCCCAGGCTATTACATTTCGCGCCGTTGGCGCTTGAGTGCAGATACTACCTGGACTCGAATCCTTTGTTTTGTGCAAAGCACAGAGGTTCCGTGCCCCTACGAGTGATCTTATGGTCCAAAGCGCTGGCGGTATTCGCTTGAGGTGATAAACGCCTTGACCATTTCGGCGGCGATGTAGTCGCTATTGAATTGGTTCAGCTTGTTAAGCCAGAAGTTGTAGCCCGTAAAGTCGAGTGTCGGTTCGGGTGCATCGTTTGGATTCCGGCGCAAGTAACCAAAGTATTGCATCAGCACGAACGCCCGGTTTCTTTCCTGCTGGCCCAGGGTCGCGTTTTCAGCTATCCGGCGCAACGCACGCGCGCGCGCGGCCGTGTCAGTAGTATCTGTGGCTGATCCAAACTCGCCCATCGCAGCGGCACGTTCCTCGGCGGAAGGCGTGACCGCAGCTTTGGCAAAAAGCGCGTCAACAAATTCGGCTGGTCCCAGCGAGTTTGGATACGCGTTGCGAAATCGCAAGCGCGAAACGAAATCCACGAAGAAGGCGACCTTGTTGTTCTCCAGTTGCTGTTCCCAACCCGGCGCATTCACGACAATACCCTGGCCGATCATCTGCGTATCAGGCAGAAACTCATCGAGCCTCAAAGGAACCGGTGCATTCGTCAGGTTACCGTAGGCAGCTTTGTAGGTGCGGTAGACCAGATAACCTGTCTCCTGAAACTCGATCGAGAGGAAAAAGGCTCCCGAGCCATTAATGCGCCTGACCTCGATGCACGTTTGGATAGTGCCACAGATAGTGATCTCATTTGTCCAAAATGCCAGGCCGGTCGCATCGGGTTGGCGGTTCAGGAAGTCGGTGTAATGCTGGCGAACAAAAAAGTCTGCGACGTCAATGGAATTCCCGCAAGTGTTGGCGGGATAAGCCCGGTTGCGTGGAAGGGGAGTGGTGGCATTGAAATCGTTTGCGTTGTTGTCAGTGTCGGTACAGCCATTCGCTTTCCGTAAGGCGGCAGTGGTGTTACCTAAAGTCGCTGTTGGCCCAGTGCCTTCAAAACAGTCCGTAGTTCCGTAGCCAACGAAGTCAACAATTTGCGCGTTGGGTAACGGACAGCTCTGGCCGATTAAACCGTCGCTGTTAGGTGGTGTGATGAAAACTTTGCCCGTTGGCGAGATATTGACCGGGGGGAAGGGAGGAAAGCCCGGAATTATGATCGGGTCTGGAGGAGCGGCCAAATCAGAGGGTACCTCAGCACCATTGGTGCTGTTCGGCCCAAAGCGGATCACGAGGTACCTATGAGGGGCGATGTTGATGCCGTTCGAACTTACGAACGAAAGGGATTGGTTAATTGGGCCCGTCGCAGGGCCGATATAGATTCGCCACCCGCTGAAGTTTATCGTGCTGTTAGTTCGATTAAAAAACTCGAGGTAATTGTTCCGATAGCTGGAGCCGGGATTTCCACCATTGGAATAAATCTGGCTGATTACCAGATCTCCCGCAGCAGCCACTTGAACCGGTGGTGCGGCGGCGCTCGAGTTTTCGCTGGTCGTCGTCACGCTTAAGTTACGCGCATGTCCAATGACCCGGCTCGAAACTCGGCCGTTCTCGTAAGTAGTTACTACTACCTGGATGTCATCACTGCCTTGAGTATTACTCGACGCAAACGAGTTCAAAGAAGAGCGGGGACTTGTTGCTAAGCTGGCCTTTGCCGGCGATTGACGCAGTTTTGCTGCACTGCCCCGACCCTCGAACAGAGCGACATGACCTGCCAGCACGAGCAGAAACAAATAGAGAAAACCCAGAGCTTTGTGGTTGGGAACGGCGCGAAGGATCAACGATTGAGACTGGGGCATTGCAGAATTCCTTCAAAACCAGACGAAAGAGCACACTCGTCGGGCGGCGCTTTCCAGAACTCAGATCTGTCTGACTGGGTTGTGGGAGACCGTGCAGCTTAAATCAGGAGCGGATTCTACTAGTGGTCCGGTTTCCGGTTCAAGTTAGCGCCCGTGACTCGCCCTTTTGCGTCACCAACGCTTCGCACTTACCGTGCCAACCTGACCATAAATTAATGAGCTGAGAATCACGGACCGAAGCGCTGGCGGTATTCAATCGAAGTAATGAACGCCTTCACCATCTCAGCATTGATGAAGTTGCCGCCAAAGTCGTTCAGCTTGGTTAGCCAAAACTCGTAGCCGGTGTAATCCGAATCGGGTGTGTCGTTTGGGTTGCGCCGCAGGTAACCAAAATATTGCATCAACACAAAGGCCCGGTTTTTTTCCGCCGCGACCAGATCCGGATCTTCCGCGACCGCCCGCAGCACCTGTGCCTGAGTTTTGATCCCGAAGGTCAAATCGGCAACGAGCTGATTGCGTTCGCTTTCGGATAAAGGATACCCGGCGTTCTCATTCAGCAAATCGACAAACCTCGCGGGGGTGCTTCCAGTCAAAGCAATAAAACGGATGCGCTGAATAAACTCGGCGATAAATTTCTGTTTGTTATTCTCCAGTAACAGTTCCCATCCCGGCTGGCCCACGACCACTCCGTTTCCGATTCGCCGCGAGTCGGCCACAAATTCATCCAGCCGAATCATCGGAACTTTCAAAGTATGTGTTGTTCCGCCAAAGGTCGATGTACCTGTCGCATCGCCAAGCGCTGCTTTATACAAGCGATGAACCAGATAGCCGGTTTCCTGAAATTCAATTGAGAGATAGAAGGCGGCTGAGACGTTAATGCGCCGGATCTCGATGCATTGAGTGTCGCTGCCGCATTGCGTGATTTGATCCGTCCAGAAGGCAAGACCCGATGCGTCAGGCTCGCGATTTAGAAAGTCGATATAGTTTTGCCGAACAAAGTAATCTGCCTGGTTAATTTGATTGGGGCCGAGCGTAGCGTCGTTGTCAGTAATCGTGACGCTGGCCGAAGAGGGCGAACCAAACGACGCGCCGACGATGTTGCTCAACTGAATTTGAAAGGACTCCTGCCCGTCGGGATATGAATCGTCGATCACCGGAATGGTGATGGTCTTAGAGCCTTCACCGGGCGCGAAAATTATGGTGCCCGCGGCGGATTCAAAGTCGCAGCGTGATGAAGCGTTTCCTGAGTTTGAAGTGCAGGACGAGCCGCCAGAGAAATCTATGGTTCTGTAGTCAGCCGAGGCGCCGCCGGAAATGTCGCCGCTGCGCGTGACGTTCACATTGATCTGTTTGGGGTTGTCACCTTCCGACGCCGAATAAGAAGAAGCGCTGAACTGCAGGCTGTTTGTTGGCACAGTGATGTTGAATGCCGGCGAAATGTTGAAGAAGACATTTTCTTTTCCGACGACCTTAATGCGCGCGGAAATCCCGCCGCCTGACGGGGCGGCAATAGGCAGAACCAACGTTTCTGATCCGTCATTGGGCGTGTCGTCGGTGAGCACAAATGGAAAACTCGACCCGCCATTCGTCGACATAAGAATTCTTACCCGACTGCAACCCACGGGTGGCAAGTCTGTATTTGCGACATTCCAGGTGATCGTTTGCGGCGTGCCAATGACCCAATTCGCTCCCGCCGCAGGCCCAGTGACTACGAATGGTCCGCTGTCGGCCCGAACGTTAACCTGGGTAGAATCCGAATTGATCGCACCGCCGGCAAAACGATTGTCTCGCACGGTTGCCCGAAAATTCATTGTGCGCGTGGTGATTGGAAGCGACTCGCCCAAAGCCGGCACTCCACCGAGAATGGTGCTGATGTTTGGAAACGTTCGCGAGGGATTGCTCAGGTGCCCAAAGGACCTAAAGATGGGCCTGCTGCCGTCATCAGTGTTTGGAGGCGAAGGTGAGCCCAGGTCAAATTCCTCCCAGGCAAACGTGATCTGATCCCCATCCGGATCACTACCGAGCGCACTCAAAGTAAATGGGGTTCCGTGCGGAATTGTATAGACCGGTCCGGCATCAACTGTTGGCACTGCGTTGCCCGTAGCAGTCACCACCGGACAGGAACTGCCGTTACCCACCGTCGTGTAATTCACGATTTGTTCGAGGCTTGCCGTATGAAAATAAATATCCGCAGACCTCAAATCTTCGTCGCCGCACGTGAACCTGTATCCCATGATGGTCGAGCCGGTGCCGGGTTCATAAGCAGTGGACGGCGAACGTTGCGTAGCACAGGGCCCGGTAGTCGCATTGAAAGTGTGCGTGGCGCCAAACTGATGACCCACTTCATGGGCCATGTTATAGAAAGCGATTAGATTTGAGGGTTGCACCGAACGGGTGATGCTTACGCCTCTTCCTTTGAAGCCGGTGCGGCAAACGCTCGAGATTGATGCCACTCCCTGGAAAGAGAAAAATCCGGGCGCTTCACTTCGGCCGTCGAAGACATGCCCGATGTCATAGTTTGCCGAACCAATGACGGAATCCAACTTGGCCTGGTTTTCGGAAATCAACGCGCCGGGATTGTCGCTCGTGTATCCATCCGTCGCCGAATCAGTAAAGATGATCGCATCTTCATTGGCGATTAGGACCATCCTAATAGCCAGCTCCGTCTGATAAATCGCGTTGACAAAGTTTACGGTGGTGGCAATAGCTGAAAGCCCGCCGGGAACAGTGCCGCCGCCATACCTTTGTGTGTATTCGGCAGTGGCGGCCACGGCCAATCGATAAGTGCGCAGGTTGCTGTCAGAAGTGACGGTCGGCCGCAAAGCTCGCGAACTAAGAAGCCGTTTGCTTTCAGCGATCGCGTTTTCCTGTTCGCCTTCGGAAACGTCGCAGGCAAACGCATCGACCGGCACATCACGATGCGAATAGACGATGTAAGTCTCCCTGGTGTCCGAGTGGTGCGGCTCAATTAACGCAGTTCCCTTACTTGAAAGAACGAGGGCATGGAAGCCTGTCGGTGTCCAATCGAAACGTGCGGTCGCGGTTGGATCCTCAATGCCCTGGCCGCTGTAGGTTTTTATCTCAGGAAACTTGGCGGCGAGCGACGGCTCCATAATCGGAGACTCGACCACGTGGAAGCTTTCAAAAGTGCCGTTTGCAAGCGGCAAGCTCAGATAGACCGGCTGTTCATTTGTGAATTCCCGCGGCGCAGCGGCGAGGATTGAGGTCAGCTTTGCGCGGTTCAAAGTCAGCGTGCGATAAGCGGTTGGACCACCTTCACGTTGAGCGGAGGTTGCGCCGTCTCTCTCTTTTGCGTTCTTCCAAACACCATCGGCCGATTCAGTCGACTGGTTGGCCGCATTTTGGTCACGATTGAATAAGTCAAACCGCCGATCAGATTTGGTCACGTCGAGCGCTGTTCGAAATTTATTGAGCTCACCGGCGGATGAGGATGATGCGGGGGAGAGGGCAGACTCGGATAGACCAATGTTGAGTGCCGGCTGCGACAGCAAACACAAAAGGACGACAACAAGATATGGGATGATCTTTAGCGTATTTTTCACGATTGCCAGATGAGAAAAGGTTGGAGGTTTCTTTTGCACTTCACTTGCTCTCAAAACACAAAGCAGTCAGCAAGATTATGTATGGGGCTATCCGAATCGGGTGCGGGGAGAGGCACAAAACGGAGCAGCGAAGGATTCTAACCCGCGTTCGCGGCAGGCTGTCAAACGCGACTTCGCGATGCGAAACGCCGAGTTTTCCTATGAGGCGTTTGCGAAACGTCCAGCGGCGCTAACTCAAGCCTAGATCGCGAGGCCGCCATCCACCTGAATTACCTGGCCGGTGATGTAGCGCGCGTCGTCGGAAAGCAGGAAGCAGGCTATGCGGGCAACTTCATCGGCTTCGGCGAAACGGCCCAGGGGAATCTGTTCGATAATCTTTGCGCGGTAAGCTTCGTCGAGTTTCTCGGCCATGTCGGTGGCCACCATGCCCAAAGCGAGCGCGTTGACGGTCACCTTACGGCTCGCTACTTCCTTTGCGAGAGCTTTAGTCAATCCCACCATGCCAGCCTTCGAAGCTGAATAGTTTGATTGTCCGGGCATGCCCACTTCGCCGCTAATGGAGGAGATATTGAGGATCGACGCACCTTCGTCCTGCCGCAGCATTGTGCGCAGCGCAGCTTTGGAAAAATTCCAGGCGCCCTTCAGATTTGTGTCCATTACCTCGTCCCAGTCTGTCTCTTTCATGCGCAGGATGAGATTGTCGCGGGTGATACCGGCGTTGTTGACGAGGAAGTCGATCCGGCCAAACGCATCCTTCACTTGCTTGACCATCTCGGCCGCGCTTTCGGTATGGGCCACGTCACACTGCGACGCCAGGGCGCGCACGCCGAGGGCTTCGATTTCTTTCGTCAAAGTTTCAGCGGCTTCGGCGCTCTTCGCGTAGTTAAACGCGACGCTGGCGCCGCGGCGCGCAAGTTCGAGAGCGATGGCGCGGCCGATACCGCGCGTGGCGCCGGTGACGATTGCCACTCGACCGGAGAATTGTTTTTGATCAGACATATTGGTAGAAATTGGTCAAACGAGTAACGCCGAAACACAAAGTCAGAACCGGGCGCGGTAGCGCCGGGGTGGTTTTGCCTAAGGGCCAACGCTCACGACACCTGAATTGAGACCCGGTCGCTACCCCGACTCGTCGGGGTTCTGAATTCGCCGACCCACTGCATAGTCGCTATCTTTCAGCTCAGTTTCAACGATTTCAAATACTCCCTAAACTCAGGCGCCAGCTCATGCTTCAGCGCAAACTGGACCGTCGCAATCAGGAAACCCAGCTTGTCGCCCGCATCGTAACGCGTGCCTTCAAAGCGCACGGCGTAGAACGGCCGCATCTTCATCAGCGATCGCATGGCGTCAGTAATCTGAATTTCTCCGATCGCTCCGGGCGGGGTGTTTTCGATCTCGGCGAAGATGTCTGGCGTCAGCACGTAACGCCCGATTATCGCCAGATTAGAAGGAGCGTCGGCGAAGGCGGGTTTCTCGACCATGTCGCGAATTTTGTAAACGCCTGGTTCCACTTCTTCCGCATCGACCACGCCGAAGCGCGAAATCGCTTCGCCTTCAACTTCGAAAACGGCAACGACGGGTGCGTCGTATTTCTCATAGACGTTTAGGAGTTGCTTGAGTGCTGGTGTCTCGGAATCGATAATGTCATCGCTCAGCATCACCGCGAATGGTTCGTCACCAACCAGGTCGCGAGCCTGCAATATTGCATGGCCCAGGCCCAGCGCTTCACGCTGGCGAACATAACTGACGCGCGCCATTTCAGATATCTGACGCATTGCCTTGAGCTCGCCGGTCTTACCTCGCTCCGCCAAAAGCTTTTCGAGCTCGTAAGAAATATCAAAGTGATCTTCGATCGCAGCTTTGCCGCGTCCGGTCACGATAATCACGGATTCGATCCCCGAAGCTACTGCCTCTTCGACCCCGTATTGAATTAGAGGCTTATCTACGAGCGGCAACATCTCTTTGGGAGATGCTTTAGTGGCGGGGAGAAAACGCGTCCCTAAACCTGCGGCAGGAAAAACTGCTTTGCGAACCCTTTGTGGCATATTGAGTTGTTCTCATACCACATTAACAAGCGCTTGCTCAAATCACCTTTGCTGGACCATGAACTCCGCGGGATCGCCTTTGCAGGTTCGCGCCCTCTTGCCAACTGGTCTCACCAACCCCGTCGCCGAGATTTGCTCGTCATTTGCTCATCATTTGAAACGGCCAGAATATCCTCTCATTCGTCCGCTTCACCCCTGCATGCTCGGCAAATCAGCGTGCCTGGGATAATCTCTCCGCTTTCGCCGTTTCACTCGAACCTTGCTCCAAACATACAGTTAGACCAGCTACGCTAGTGATCCTGGCAAGACTGGGAAAGGGAATCCAATGCGCACTTCGGATCGACTGCCGCGGCAGTTGGTGAAAGCACTGCTGGCAATCACGCTTGTCAGCACACCCTCGTTTCCTCAGAGGCCGCCTGACATAAAGCTCACGCCCGAGGCTAACCGGCAAGTAGTAAACGGCGTGATGAAGGTGATCCAAAAATATTATGTGTCAGCTGAAGTGGCAGGGCGCGTTAACGAGCGACTGCGCCAACGGGTGGAGAGTGGTGAATACGACAAGATCACCAGCGCTTTCGATTTGATTGACGCGCTCGACAGTCACATGCAGGAAGCCAGCAAAGACAAACATTTGGCACTGGCCTACAGCCACGTGCCCCAGCCTTTTGATGAGCGCCAGGATTTTCGTCCCGAGACGCCGCAGCAAAAGGCTGAGGACCTAAGTGCCGCGCGCGCGAAAAACTTTGGCTTTGAAAGAGTGGAAAGGTTACCCGGCAACATCGGTTATTTGGAGATGAATAGCTTCGTGCGTCCTGAATTCAGCGGGGAGATGACGCGGGCCACCATGAGCTTTCTGGCTAACACGGATGCGTTGATCATTGATCTTCGCAAGAGCAGTGGTGGCTCGGCGGACATGGTGCTGTTTCTGGCCAGTTACTTTTTCGACGAAGAACCCTTTCACCTGGGTGATTGGTTTATCCGCGCGGAAAACAGAGTGCAGCAATGGTGGACTCTTCCTTACGTGCCCGGCAGCCGTTACCTGAATAAGGACGTCTACATTCTGCTCAGCCGGAGATCCTTTTCCGCCGTCGAAGGCTTGTCTTCCATCCTCCAACATCATAAGCGCGCCGTAATCGTGGGCGAGCCAACGCGCGGTGGAACGCATCCGGGCAGGTTCGTTCGTGTGCATCCTAATTTTGCAGTCTTCGTTCCCATGAGTTGGTTTATTTATCCGACTGGAACACCGGAATACCCGATAGACAGGCCCGTCTATCCAACCAGCAAAACAGACTACGAAGGTACGGGTGTAAAGCCGGACATCGCGGTGCCCGCCAATCAGGCCTTGAAGAGAGCCCACCTCGAAGCATTGAATAGAAGGCTAGCAAAAGACCCCAGCCAGGCTGAACGTCTGGAGTCGATCATCCAGGGATTGAAAAAGGAATTGGAAACGACGACGCCCAGGCAGTAAGAGTTATAGCGCTGTTGTCGTCTATGGGTGTTCCTGATCGAGCGCCTGTTGAAGACGGGGCGCGATCTCGTTGAGCCACTGGTCCAGCTGCGCCTGCGGAAACCAACGGCCTTTCAGCATCACGCCGGTGCGGCGTTCAGTATTCGCAATACGCTCGAGCGGGTTTGCCTCAAGCAAAACCAAATCAGCGCGTTTACCTTTTTCAATCGTGCCCGTCTTTTGGAGCGTCCCAAAAAACTCAGCGGGGTTGCGGGTCGCGCTGGCGAGCACCGCATAATTCGAAAGACCTGCTTCGCTTAAGGTCTGCAGTTCGCGGTGCAAAGTGTAGCCGTAAAGCATCAGCCATTCAGGTGTGTCTGAGCCTGCCATGATTTTTCCGCCGGCGTCATGAATCGCTCTGACGAGTCGATCCCTGATATCCACATACTTTGCACGTCTTTCCGCTGAAGCCGCTGTGGCCCAATATTTCTTGTTGACGCCCAGCCAAAAATCGATCGTCTTCGGCGGGTAAAAACGAATATCGGGTTGAGCCCTGATCGATTCTTCACTCCTGCCAATTCCAAAGGTGTACTTGAACAGCGTCAGAGTTGGCGTGGAAAAGGGATTTGAGTTAACGGTCGCGCGGGCGACTTCAGCTATTTTGTTTTCGTCGATGTGGTCAAGACTGGTCCAGGATTCCGGCCTGTAGATATAGACGTCCGAGACTGAGCCTTTGCTGAGTGCGTCTTCGGGCAGAAGAGCTTCGAGATACGAATCGAGATGTTCAATTTGCTGTTTGGCTTTGAAAGCGCGCTGCAGCCCGATCGTGCGACTGTCAGCGTGACCGACGAGGCGAATGTTTTGCTTCCGCGCCTCGTCAGCGATCGCTTCATAGACTTCCGGCTTGAGGTTGGTTGTTAGTTTCAGATAATCGTAGCCATCACTCTTCGCCTTGCGGACGGCATCGCGCGCTTCGTTTTCGTTGGTCACGACATAGGCATTGCTCGATTTCCTCCCGATGAATTGCGGACTGGCTGCGTAAATCAGCGGGGCAATGATCTGCTCGCGCGCGGATTTCGCTCGCAGCACCAACTGCTCCGGAGTTCCGTTCATCAAGCGGATGGTAGTTACCCCGTGGGCCACCATGACTTTGAATTCATCTTCAGCCAACGCGTCCGGAAAACCTTCTTCATCAGACATCAGATGAACATGCATATCCGTCAAACCTGGCATCAGGAACCTTCCTGTTCCATCAATCCGTTGAGCGTCTTTCGGGACTTTCACTTTCCTCGCATCGCCTACTTCGGCAATTATCCCATTGCGGACAACTACGGTTTGATTTCTGAGGATTCGCTCGTGGTCCATCGGGATAACATTGACGTTGAGAAACGCAACGGCACGCGAGGGCTGGGTTATGTCTTGTGCATAGGCACAAGTACCCAACAAAAAAATCAACAGCAAGTGGATAGAGTTTTTCAAGCCGTTTTTGCGAGGGGGTACCAGCAGCATCACTTCGAGCTCGCTTCACGCTCGAGCACGATATCAAACACACCGGTTTCGAAGGTAATGCCGTTCACCGTTCTTTTTTCCGGAGCGATGGCGTTCTCGGGCAAGTACATGGAATCCGAGATTTTCGGATCTCCCTTGAAGTGGATTTCAGTCACCAGCGGTTTGTAACCTGGACAAACTGCCAGCAAATGATAGTGGGCGCAACGCCAGAAGTTTGGCGCTCCCGTAGGATTAGGACGGTAAGGAATGGGGCGAATACTCTCCAACTCGTACTGTCCACTTTCGGAAGAGACCAACCGTCCGCGATTTCTGAAGTCGGTGACGCCGTTGGAGTATTTCTCCTGCATATCAACATGCCAGAAATCGAGAACGACGCCGGGCAGCGGACGTTTGGTATCGAAATCCCAGGCTCGGCCCGAAAGAACGAACGTTGTTCCCGGCTCGCCGGGCAAAGAAAGCTTGGCCCGGAAGGGTGAGCCAGGCCTATACCATGGACCAAAGGATACCGGCGTAACCTGCTTTAGTTCTCGCGGCGCTGTTTGATCTTTGGGTATCAGGCCCATCTGAATGAGGACGCCAGATTCCTTCTCTTTCGCTTCCTTTTCGCTGACGGTGGCTCTGGTAGGTGGCACATACGAATGCAGCACGAGCTCAGCGGCGCCCAGCGCGGCCAGGCCCAGGCCAGTGTGCTTAAGAAAAACTCGACGGCCGGGATTGCCCACAGTTTTTTCTCCTTGAGTTGAATGTTTTTAAATTCGCCCTTAACCCAAAACCTTGAGCTGGAAAACTCGCCGGCGTGTGGCAACACTAATGCGGCCAGGTTTTCAGGATGGTAACGCAATGCCCGCGCGCTTCGCGAGTACAGTGTGATGAGCCGGACGAATTTGAGTTTGATCTGGCTTGTTTACAGGACTGCCACTCTCTCGGGGCCGCGGATTCACGCGAATGAACGCGGACCAGAGCAGACAAGGTCTTGTTAGAGTCACTTTCAGATCCGGTTCTTCCGTGAAAATCCGCGGCTGGAAATCTGCGGAGTTGTGCAAGGGCACGCACACTCGGTTACAATCACGCCCGCTGATCGCAAGGAATATTCGAATCTGCAGCTAGATAAGGTTAAAGAATGCTTGATCTGAATTACGTCCGGGAGAATCTGGAGCAGGTGCGCGCGGCGCTGGAAACTCGCGGCGCCGTGCCCGAGGCCCTGGACAATTTTGCCGAAGCCGATGCCGAGCGCCGCCGGATCATCGCCGAGTCGGACGAACTTAATGCGCAGCGCAACTCGTCGAGCCGCGAAATCGGCGCGCTGATGAAAGACGGAAAGCGCGACGAGGCCGAGACGCGACGAAGAGAAGTCAATGAACTGAAGGAACGCATTTCGGATTTGGATGTTCGACGCGAAACCGCGGAGACTCGCATCCGTGATCTCATTTCGGGTTTGCCGAATCTGCCGCACAAAAGTGTTCCGGTGGGTAAAGACGAGTCAGCCAACGTTGAAATCCGCCGCTGGGGTACGAAGCCTGAGTTTGATTTCGAGCCGAAGGACCACGTTGATCTCGGAAATGCCCTCGGCATTCTGGATCTGGAAAGGGCCAGCAAGATCGCCGCGGCGCGTTTCGCAATTCTCAATGGAGCCGGCGCGCGATTGAGCCGGGCCCTGGTTAACTTCATGCTCGACGTTCACACGCGCGAACACGGTTATCAGGAAACGCTGCCGCCGTTTATAGTGAACAAGGATTCTTTGTTTGGCACCGCGCAGTTGCCAAAGTTTGAGCAGGACCTTTTCAAACTCGAAGACGAGCGGGGGCTATACCTGATCCCAACCGCTGAAGTGCCGGTCACGAATTACCATCGCGAAGAGATACTCGACGCTGCGCAGCTTCCGCTTCGCTGGGCCGCGTACAGTCCCTGCTTCCGTTCCGAAGCCGGAAGCTACGGGCGCGACACGCGCGGCGTGATTCGGCAGCATCAGTTTGAGAAGGTCGAGCTCGTCAAATATGCGCTGCCCGAGAATTCCTACGATGAACTCGAATCGCTGACTGCCGATGCGGAGAAGGTCCTGCAAAAACTGGGACTTCACCACCGCACCGTCACTTTGTCCACTGGTGACATGGGTGCTAATGCCACCAAAACTTACGACATTGAGGTGTGGCTGCCATCGCAGAATGCCTTCCGCGAAATTTCTTCGTGTTCGAACTACGAAGCGTTTCAGGCGCGCCGCGCGCAGATTCGTTTTCGCCGCGCGGGCGGCGTCAAGCCGGAATTTGTCCATACGCTGAACGGATCGGGGTTGGCTATAGGCCGGACCTGGTTGGCGATTCTGGAAAACTACCAGCAGGCGGATGGGTCGGTTGTGATTCCCGAAGCCTTGCGTCCCTATATGGGCGGGATTGAGAAGATCACGAAATAACTAACCCTAGATTACACCGATTACGCAGAAAAGGATCCTCAGCAGAGAGGATCCTTTCTGTTTTTGTTTTGGAAGCTCGCGTGAACTTCGGTTGTGGATTTAAATCTGTGTAATCGGCGTAATCTGCGGATAGTTACCTCACTCTGAGTTCAAACGGCATCATCAGCATCACCTCGCCGCTCTTCATGCGATCGAGTAACGCTGCATAACGCAAAGCGCGGCGCGCGTCTTCAGGCAGCGCGGCGAACACAGCCTGCTGCTGCTTCTGCTGCACGCTCTGGCTGCTCGTCTCGTCACCGGCGGCCATCAACTCCTGCAGGAATGTGCGCGGATATGGCATGATCACGCGATGCACGCCTTTGTCTTTCGGAATATTCGCCAGCTCTTTCGCCACTTCGACCGCGCGGTCGAGTCCGCCGAATTCATCTACCAGGCCACGCTCTTTGCCTTGCGACCCGGTCCACACTCGACCTTGGGCGATTGAATCGATGTAGGCGGCGTCCTTGTTGCGGCCCTTCGCTACTTTGGGAACGAAGTCTTCGTAGTAAGTAGTCTTGATCCACTCCTCAAATTTCGCGCGTTCGTTAGGTGAAAACTTTTCCGTCTCGCGAAACATGCCGGAATTCTTTCCGCGCAATACATACTCGTTTGAAATTCCGAGCCAATCATAGAAACCCCGCATCACTGGTTTACCAGCGACCACGCCGATCGAACCGGTGATGGTTGATGGTTGGGCCACAATCCTGGACGCGCCGGCGGCGATGTAGTAACCACCGGAAGCGGCCACGTCGCCCATGGAAATGACCACCGGCTTCTTCTCTTTGGCCGAGACCACTGCGTGCCAAATGATGTCTGAAGCGAGACCGGACCCACCTGGACTGTCAACTCTGATTACGATCGCCTTGATTGTCTTGTCATCGCGCGCGTCGTTCAGTGCCTTGGCCAGCGTGTCGGAACCGATTGACTGGCTGCCGCTCGGACTGTTGTCAGACTGTCCGGAACCGATGTCTCCGGTGGCATAGATGACTGCAATCTTTTCGCCTTTATCGAGGCCCAGCGATTCGGCTTCAATCTGGCTGTAGGTCGAACCTCTGACAATCTGGAGCTTGTCTGTTTCCTTGTAACCGAGTTTTGTTTTCAACTCCTTCTCGAGTTCATCGCGATAAGCCACGTTGTCTATGAGGCCCGCGTCTTTCGCTTTCGCAGCGCTGTAGGGTGCGTTATCGATCAGCGCGCGCACGTCTTCCACAGATTTGCCTCGAGCTTTGGCAATCGTTTCCACATAACGATTGAAGAGATCGTCGAGCAGCGAGTTGACATATTCGCGATGCGCCTCGGACATCTCCTTTTGGGTAAACATGTCGCCGGCAGTTTTATACTTTCCGATTTGAAACATGTCGGGATAGACGCCAAGCTTGTCGAGCGAGCCGCGGAAGAACATTACGTCAGCAGCGAGACCATTGATGAAAAGCTCTCCCGGCGGCGCTACATAAATTTTGTCGCAGGCGCTGGCGATGTAGTACTCCTTGTTCATCCCGATTTCCATGAAGGCGTACACGGGCTTGCCGGAGCTGCGAAAGTCGGCGATGGCCTCACGAATTTCCTCGGCCTTTCCCCAGCCAACCGCGGACATGTTTACGTCGAGCACGATCATACTGACGCGATCGTCTACCTTCGCTTTTTTGAACTGCAGGATGAGATTTGAAAGAGACTGGTCAGCGCCGCCAAAGAATTTTCTAAATGGGTCGTCTGGAACATAGTCTGGCAAGGTCCCCGCCACGCGCAGCGAGAGGACGCTGTTTTTTGCCACCGACGGGGCGCTGCCGCGGACGGCGGCGACCAGGATTGCCAGCCCAATCAGCGCAACCAAAACGAGCCCGACCACAATGCTGGTGATTATTAAGAGAGTCTTTCGCGAACGTGACATTGCCATAAGTATTTCCTGCCTTAATTAGCTGTTTCTGAGATATTTCTTCGCGGTGTGATTACGTCGAAAGAGAGGAAAAGGTTTAGGGATGGGATGAAATCCAACTCATTTTCCATTTGTCATTCGCTAATTCAACTTGGAAGTGCAACAAAATATTTGTTGCGCTTCGCCCCATTAGGGGCGAGATGTTTATAGCCGGGCCGGCCGTTTTCTATCCCGCTCCGTAGGAGCGAAATCCTTGGTTATAGGTCAGAAGCTATAAACATCTCGCTCCGCTGGAGCGAAAACGAATTCCGTAGGGAAAATGACAAATGGAAAATGGGTTTAAGCCTGTCGCGTTTCTCCCTGCCGTCTGCCTACTGCTCCTGTCTCCTGACGATCCACCCGCCGCCTACCACCTCATCGCCGCGATAGAAGACCGTGGTCTGACCGGGCGTGATGGCCCTTTGCGGTTCGTCGAAAACAACTCGCACACGGTCACCATCCACCGGCGTAATCGTTGCCGGTTCCGGCGCATGGCGGTAACGCACGCGCACTTCTGCGCGAACTGCTTCTGCCGGCGGATCAAACGCAATCCAGTTAACTCCGGCAGCGATGAATTCCCGGCTGAGCAGTTCTTCCTGCGGTCCAACCACGACTCGATTATTCGGCGTGTCGATATTGATCACATACAGAGGTCGCTCATGCGCGATGCCGAGTCCGCGCCGCTGGCCAATGGTGTAATGATGAATGCCTTCGTGTTGGCCCATCACCTCGCCGCCCGCACTGACAATCTCGCCCTGACCCGGCTTTTGATCGTCCGCACCGGTCGACTCAAGATAACGATCGATGAAGCCGGCGTAATCACCGTCAGGAACAAAACAAATCTCCTGTGATTCCTTTTTCTCCGCCACGGCCAAACTGCTCGCCCGCGCCACCTGGCGCACCTCGGGCTTCGACATTTCCCCGAGAGGAAACATCGCGCGCGATAGTTGCGCCTGAGTCAGTTCCCAAAGAAAGTAAGACTGGTCCTTATCTGGATTGCGTCCGCGAAACAGGCGATATCGATTTGCGGCTTCATCGAATTCCACGCGCGCGTAATGCCCGGTCGCGACTTTGTCACAACCGAGACTTTCGGCGAGCTTATCGAGCGAGGCAAACTTAAGCCGACTGTTGCAGGAGACGCAGGGAATCGGAGTTTCGCCGCTGAGATAACTGGTAACAAACGGCTGCACCACATCGCGTTCAAACTCGCGTTCGAGGTTCAGTACGTAAAAGGGGAAGCCCAGTTCCTCGGCGACGCGGCGCGCGTCGTAAACGTCATCAAGCGAGCAGCAGCGCGAGGGGAGAGGGTCGCCGTTTTCGTCCACACTGATGCCGCGCCGCTGGTTCCACAGCTGCATCGTGAAGCCGACCAGATCGTGGCCCTGCTCCTTGAGGATTGCGGCTGCGGCCGAAGAATCCACGCCGCCGCTCATTGCTACTGCTAACTTCATGTAAGTCAAGGGTGAATAGTAAACGGTAAATAGTCAAGATGGCGCGTTTCATGGTAGTGGGTCAGTTTGGAAATCGAAACAGTTTTCCTTTGCGAACTTTGCGTTTCAGCTTGGCGGTCTTTGCGGTTTTGTTTTGTACTAAAGCCTTACCGCAAAGGTCGCTAAGGCTTTCGCA
>Ga0190265_10000669_pt1 | contig 23333 bp, 30 predicted proteins | sample Popmic124T_FD_133135 | JGI IMG/M metagenome (GOLD analysis project Ga0190265, IMG submission 133135) | Populus adjacent soil microbial communities from riparian zone of Indian Creek, Utah, USA - 124 T | ecosystem: Environmental > Terrestrial > Soil > Riparian zone | place: USA: Utah | collected...
CGAGGAGGAGAAGACCCAGGTCCTGCTCGGCGTCACCGGCTCGGGCAAGACCTTCACCATGGCCAAGGTGATCGAGACGCTGCAGCGCCCGGCGCTCGTGCTGGCGCCCAACAAGATCCTCGCCGCGCAGCTCTACGGCGAATTTTCGAGCTTCTTCCCGGACAATGCCGTCGAGTTCTTCGTCAGCTATTACGATTATTACCAGCCCGAGGCCTATGTGCCGCGCTCCGACACCTATATCGAGAAGGAGTCGAGCGTGAACGAGGCGATCGACCGGATGCGCCACTCGGCGACCCGCTCGCTGCTCGAGCGCGACGACGTCATCATCGTCGCCTCGGTCTCGTGCATCTACGGCATCGGCTCGGTCGAGACCTATTCGGCGATGACCTTCTCCCTGAAGAAGGGCGAGACGGTCGACCAGCGCGAGATCATCAGGAAGCTCGTCGCGCTCCAATACAAGCGCAACGACCAGGCCTTCGCGCGCGGCAATTTCCGGGTGCGCGGCGACAATCTCGAGGTCTTCCCCTCGCATTATGAGGACATGGCCTGGCGGATCAATTTCTTCGGCGACGAGATCGAATCGATCGTCGAGTTCGACCCGCTGACCGGCAAGAAGATCGCCGCGCTCGACTATGTGAAGGTCTACGCCAATTCCCACTATGTCACGCCCGGCCCGACGATGAAGCAGGCGATGGAGGCGATCCGCTTCGAGCTGACCGAGCGGCTGAAGGAGCTCCAGGCCGAGGGCAAATTGCTCGAGGCCCAGCGCCTCGAGCAGCGCACCAATTTCGACCTCGAGATGATCGCCGCCACCGGCTCATGCGCGGGAATCGAGAATTATAGCCGCTTCCTCACCGGCCGCCTCCCCGGCGAGCCGCCGCCGACCCTGTTCGAATACCTGCCGGAGAATGCCATGCTCTTCGTCGACGAGAGCCACCAGACCGTGCCCCAGGTCGGCGCGATGGCGCGCGGCGACCATCGCCGCAAGCTGACGCTCGCCGAATATGGCTTCCGCCTGCCGTCCTGCATCGACAACCGGCCCTTACGCTTCAACGAATGGGACGCGATGCGGCCGCAGACGGTCGCCGTCTCGGCCACCCCGGGCCCTTGGGAGCTGGAGCAGACCGGCGGCGTCTTCGTCGAGCAGGTGATCCGCCCGACCGGCCTGATCGATCCACCGGTCGAGATCCGGCCGGTCGAGGACCAGGTCGACGACCTCGTCAACGAAGCGCGCGAGACGGCGAGGAAGGGCTATCGCACCCTGGTCACCACGCTGACCAAGCGCATGGCCGAGGACCTTACCGAGTTCCTCCACGAGGCCGGCCTCAGGGTCCGCTACATGCATTCCGACGTCGAGACGCTGGAACGGATCGAGCTGATCCGCGACCTTAGACTCGGGGTCTACGACGTCCTCGTCGGCATCAACCTGCTGCGCGAGGGCCTCGACATCCCCGAATGCGGCCTGGTCGCGATCCTCGACGCCGACAAGGAAGGCTTCCTGCGCTCCGAAACCTCATTGATCCAGACCATCGGCCGCGCCTCGCGCAACGTCGAGGGGCGCGTGATCCTCTACGCCGACCGGATGACCGGCTCGATGGAGCGCGCGCTCAACGAAACCAACCGCCGCCGCGAGAAGCAGGAAGCCTATAACGCCGCCCACGGCATCACGCCGACGACGATCAAGCGCAACATCTCGGACATCCTCGCCGACGTCTCCAACCGCGACAGCGTCATCGTCGACACCGGCGACGCGGACGCCCCCCACCTCGTCGGCCACAACCTCCGCGCCTATATCGACGACCTCGAAAAGCGAATGCGCAAGGCCGCCGGCGACCTCGAGTTCGAGGAAGCCGGGCGGCTCCGCGACGAGATCCGGCGGCTGGAGGCCGACGAGCTCGGCCTGCCCGACGCGCAAAAGCGCGCGCCGCTGCTAGGCCATTCGACGGAAGGCAAGCCGGGGACGCGGAAGACCCGCTACGGCAAGCAGAAGGCGATCCGGATGGGTCGGGGGCGGCGATAGCGGGCTGGGAATTTAACACTTGCTACCTGCTTCGAGGCAAAGTACATGTGCTTCGCCGAAGGAGCGGGGCATGCGCATCAAAATCGGGGATCATGAGGTCGAGGGCACTGCGGAAGAGGTGGCTAAGTTGCTCGGCCTGCTCTCGGGCACGCCGCCGACGGCGCCGGAAAAGGCGCCCCCTACGTCGGCTGGAGCCTCTCCGTTCGTCTCGGAAGATCTGGCTTACGAGGTTCTCACGAGACGGGAGCTGGGCGAGACACATGCCAAAGTGCTTCGGAAGCTGAATGATGCGGGAGAAGCATGGACCACGGCACCTGACCTTCAAAGCGCGCTTGGTCTTACGACGCGCGAATTCGCTGGGGCCTTAGGCTCGTTCGGACGCCGCTTATCGAAAACGGAGGGCGCCGGCTCGCGCAGCTTCTTCGATCAGTATTGGGACCATGACCATGGATACAATCTGTATCGCCTGCCCCCCTCGGTGCGCGCCGCTTTGCGCAGGGCCAAGGTGGTCTGATGATCCGCAACTTCGCCGACGAGGAAACTGAGAAAATCTGGAACGGCGAACGCAGCCGAAAGCTGGCGCACGACATGCAGGATCGCGCCCTTGTCCGGCTCAGGATGCTCAATCGTGCGAAGACCCTCGACGACCTGCGAAATCCTCCGAGTAACCGCCTGCACGCGCTGAGGGACGACCGCGCGGGCCAGCATAGCATTTCAATTAACAAGCAATGGCGTATATGCTTCGTCTGGCGCGACGGAGGCGCCGACGGTGTCGAGATCACGGACTATCACTAACCCCGATTGGCTGCATAACCCGCACGCGGGCGAAATGCTGGCCGGCGAGTTTATGGAGCCGCTCGGCCTAGACGCCGGGTTGCTGGCGCAGGCGATTGGCGCGCCTGCCGAGGATGTGGAGGCCGTGATTAACGGTGCCAGGGCGATGGACGCCGAGCTGGATCTCAGGCTGGCGCGCTATTTCCGGATGTCCGAGGGTTTCTTCCTCAGCTTGCAGGCCGATTACGAGCTGCTCGAAGCCAAGCGCGCGCTGAACGGCGACCTCGACCGGATCGTCCCCCGCGCCGCCTGAGCTACCCCATCGCGCCGATGATCGCGCCCATCAATGTAAACTGGACGGTGAAATAGCCGCCGTTGATCAGCCACAGGCCGAGCGGGCGGCGCTCGAAGAGATAGTTGACGCCGAGGCTCGCCGTCACCCAGCAGAGGCCGACCGAAAGGCCGGCGAGCGCGGCATATTGGAGGTCGAGCGGGCCGACGAACATGGCGAGGACGTAGGCGGCGATCAGGTTCAGCAGGAAGGCGCCGCCGAAGATCATCGCCATCGATCCGGATTTGAGCTTTTCCTCGCTCTGGCCGGTGAGCGCCATCCATTTGTTGGCAAACAGCAGCGGCGAATACCACAGGCCGCCGAGCAGGAAGGCCGACAGCGCCGCCAGAAAAACGGCCAGATAGTTCACTTCAGGCATATTCCCCTCCCTCGTTGACGCTCAGGCGGGCATGCGCTCCGTCTTCGCCTGGTCGATCAGCATGTCGAAATGTTCGCGCAGAACCGCGATGTTGCGGTCGAAGCTGGCGATGTCGCGATAGGTGCGCGCCTGCATGATCGCGCCCTCCATCACCGTCAAAGTGAACTCGGCCAGCCGCCGCCGGTCGAGCGCGGCCGGCAGCCGTTCGCCGGCCTCGTCCAGGCAGCGCTCGATCGCGCCGGTCCAGTTGGCGAAATTGGCCGAAAGCAGATCGCGGATATCGGGATCGGGCTCGTGCAGCTCGAGCGCCAGGCTGCCGATCGGGCAGCCATAAGTGCAGTCGGTGGTGACGAGCTGGACGCGGTAGCCGTCGAGAAGCGCGAAGATCCGCTCGATCGGGTCGCCGACGCCGCCCCACGCGGGCTTGAGCAGCCATTCCTCGATACCGTCGCGATAGGCTTCGAGCACCGCGGCGAGCACGTCCTGCTTGCCCGGGAAGAAATGGTAGAGGCTGCCGCTGTGCAGCTGCGAGCGGCTGAGGATGTCGGCGATCGAGGTCGATTGGAAGCCCTTCTCCCAGAACAATTCCATCGCGGTCATGACGAGGCGCTGGCGGGTGTCGGCGTTCATCGCTTGGTTGAACGATCAATCAAGCTCGTTGTCAAGCCTGCTTTGGGCGCAAGGGGCGGGAAGCGGCGGCGGCGCCGTCCCGCTAGGACGAGCAAATGAACAGGATCGATTGGGACGCCGCCGCGGCCGATCTCGACCTTTATGGCTGCGCCGTGGTTGCGGCGCTGCTGAATCGGGGCGAGTGTGCCGCGCTTCGCGCGGGCTGGGACGAACGCGAGCGCTTCCGAAGCGAGGTGGTAATGGCGCGGCACGGTTATGGCAGCGGCGCCTATCGCTATTTTGCCTATCCGCTGCCGGATCGGGTCGCCGAACTGCGCGCCGGCCTCTATCCGCCATTGGCCCGCATCGCCAACCGATGGGCCGACGTCCTCGAAACCGGCGTGTCTTACTCAGAGCGCCACGACGATTTCATCGCCCGCTGTCACGCCGCCGGCCAGCGCCGCCCGACGCCGCTCATCCTGCGCTATGAGACCGGCGACTGGAACGCGCTCCATCAGGACGTTTATGGCGAGCACGTCTTCCCGCTCCAGATCGCGATCCTGCTGTCGGCGCCGGGCGCCGATTTCACCGGCGGCGAGTTCGTCCTCGCCGAGCAACGGCCGCGCATGCAATCGCGGGCCGAGGTCGTTCCTCTTGCCCAAGGCGATGCCGTGATCTTTCCGGTCCGCGAGCGCCCGGTCCGCGGAAGCCGCGGCTGGCACCGGCGGGCGATGCGCCACGGCGTGAGCAGGGTCCGTTCGGGGCTCCGCTTCACGCTCGGCATTATCTTCCACGATGCGCTCTGACGCTTGCCGTGGGCGTTGCTCTCGCCCATCCTCGGTCGATGGGCCCTACAGGCGGAACGGCAGCGATGCTCTACGGCCTGGCGGCGACGGTCGCTGGCTGCGCGAGCGGACCGCGCCCGGCCACCGTGCCGGACGAGGCGGACTATGGCTGGACCTATCGCACCAGCTACGGGATCGGCGATCCCGAGCGGCCCATTGCAATCTACGGACCGCCCGAATCGGCGGCCCTCCTCATCCTTGAATGCGATCCAGCCGCCCGTCTGCTCCATTTGCTGATGATCGACGTCGACCCATTCGAAGGAATGCGCCCAATCGTCATTTCCGCGCACGGCGCGGTTTGGCTCGGACAGCAGCGGCTCGAGCAGCCAGACGGCTCCACGATCGCCCGCGCATCGATACCGCTTGGCCATGCCGTGCTCGATTCGGTCGCGGCGGCACGGACGCCGATCGTCATCGAGGCGGGCGGCGGCCGCTCCGCGCTGCGGGCGGACCCGGTCGCCGCCCGAGTGGTGCGCGAATGCCGTGCCGCCGCCCCCGGCTGACCCGCGCTTGCCAGCGGGCAGGCCTGGGAGCCACTGTTGCGAGGAGGTGGGCGATTCGCGCGAAAGAGGAGCCTATGTCTCGCGCCGACGATCTGGACCCCGACGGCACCCGGCTGCCGATCAAGATCGATCGGACCTCGAACGGCGAATATGCGCCGCCGCCGCTGACCCCCACCCAGAAGCTGGCGCGCCGGCTTGCCCACGAGGCGGCGACCGAGAATGCGCGGCTCGACCGCTCCCTTCCGAGGCCGTTGATTGAATGATCAATCAAGTTAATTGTCAAGCAGCGTCGCTCATTTTTTCATTTCCTGCGGCGGCTCTTTTTGTCATGCTGGCGCCATGGCAATATCCGTGCCTTGCCTCGCCCTCTCCCTCGCCTCTCCGACCCTTTCGAACCTGACAGTTTCGAAACGAATGGCACCTGTCGGGTTTGTCGGGATGTCACGCGGGACCATCAACTTCCGGCCCGAATCGATGGGGGCGAATCGACATGGGTAAAGACGATCTGGACCCCGAGGGCACAAGGCTGCCGATCAAGATCGACCGGACCTCGAACGGCGAATATGTTCCGCCGCTCCTCACCCGAACCCAGCGGCTGGCCCGCAAGCTCGCCCACGAGGCGGCGAGCGAGAATGCGCGGCGGCTCGGCCTGTCGCGGCGCGCTTTCCTGGTCTCGGCGGCGGGCGCGGCCTCGACTCTGGCCGCCTGCAACCGCGCCAACGCCGATGCGCGCGGCGGCTCCTTCGCCGTCGATGCCGAGGCGGCGCTCGATCAGCAGCGCGCCGCCGCGGCGGTCGGCGGCGACGAGTTCATCTTCGACGTCCAGACCCATTGCGTCGAGCCCTCGGGCCGCTGGGCGCAGGGCGCGGACGGCCAGCGCTGGGCGCGATCGTTGCGCCAGGTCTTCGGCCAGGCCGCGAAATGCTCGAGCGACAGCTTCGACTGTTATTCGGCCCAGACCCTCGCCCGCGAGGTCTTCCTCGACAGCGACACCGACGCCGCGGTCGTCTCGGCGCTCTGGGGGCAGCCCAACCCGACGCCGCTCGACTATGCCAGCGAGGCGCGCCAGATCGTCGCCGCGATCGGCGGCGAGGGGGCGCGCGCGCTGATCCACGGCGGCGTCTTCCCGCAGGAGGCGGGCGCGATCGAGGCGATGGACGAGATGGCGCAACGCTATCGGGTCGAAGCCTGGAAGCTCTATCCGCAATATGGCTCGAACGGCCGCGGCATCTTCCTCGACCGCAGCGACGCCGCCAACCGCTTCTTCGAGCGGGCGCGGGCGCTCAATGTCAAGATCGTCGCGGTCCACAAGGGCGTGCCGCTGCCCGGCCTCGAATATGAATATAGCTCGCCGCGCGATATGGGCCCGGCGGCGGTCGCCAACCCGGACCTCAATTTCCTCGTCTACCATGGCGGCTTCGAGAGCGGCAAAACCGAGGGCCCCTACAATCCAAGCAATCCGCAGGGTGTCGACCGGCTGATCAAGTCGCATTTGGATGCCGGCTTGCAGCGCAACCAGGGCAATCTCTACGCCGAGACGGGCTCGCTCTGGCGCTACTTCATGACCCGCCCGGACGAGGCCGCGCACGTCATCGGCAAGCTGCTCAGATATTTCGGCGAGGAGCGGATCCTGTGGGGCACGGATTCGATCTGGTACGGCAGCCCGCAGGACCAGATCCAGGCGTTCCGCGCCTTCGAGATCAGCGCGGAGTTCCAGGAACGCTACGGCTATCCGGCGCTCACCCCGGAGGCCAAGCGCAGGATCTTCGGCCTCAACGGCGCCCGAGTCTACAATATCGACGTCGCCGGCCTCCACGGTCGCGGCGCGCTTGCCGAACGCCGCGCCGCCTATCGCGAAAGCCCCAATCCGAGCTTCGCCACCTTCGGCCCGAAGAGCCGGCGCGAATTCCTCGCGCTATGGGATGCGCGCGGCGGCGTGCCGGGCTAAGGGCAAGCCGATGCCGCCATCCGGAGGACTGGACACGATGACCCGCAACGCGCTTTTCACCGCTCTTCTCCTGCTCGCCGCCTGCGCGCGCTCGGAGGATGCGAGCCTGGCGCCGTCCGACGGCAACCAGGCGGCCCAGACGGTCGAGACGGTCCGTCCGGAGCGTGACGACGAGGAGGTCGCGCTGGGCGAATGGCGCGATTCGCTTCAGGAGGATCAACGCGCGCTCGAATTCGGCCCGGCCGGGGCGCCGCCCTTGTTCAGCCTGCGCTGCGACGCGCGCGGCGGCATCCTGCTCCAGCGCCACGGCCAGGCGCCCGCCGGCGATCTGCCGGTGATGCTGGTCTCGGTCGGCAGCGAGACCCGCCGGCTCGCCATCACCAGCGCCGGCGGCGCGATCCCGATGCTCCGCGCGGCCTTGAACGCGACCGATCAGCTGCTCACCATCCTCACCCGCGCGACCTCGCCGATCGCCATCCGCATCGGCGACGCGCCGCCGCTGATCCTGCCGCCCAGCCCGCTGATCGGAACCTATATCGGGCGATGCGCGAGCGGGACGGCCGGGCGCGAAGCCGAGGCCGAGGGCAATGCGGCGGCTCCCGCCAATGCCGCCGCTCCGGCCGAATGAACCGAGCGACGCGCAATCGGTTGAACCTCGATATGCGAACGGCCCGGATCATCGGCGCACTGGCGGCTGCGTTCATGGTCGCGGCCTGCGTCCCTCGCCCGGCGGCGCCCGCGCGCGCGCCGGCCCCGCCGCCGCCCCGGCCGGCCCCGCCGCCGCCCGAGCCGCCGCCTCCTCCTCCCGCAAGCTGGGAAGACGCGCCGCTCAGCCCGGGCGACTGGAGCTATCGCGACGAGGCCGGCACCTCATCAGCCGGCTATGCCGGCGTCGGGCTCATGTGCGATGAGAACCGGCATGTCGTCATCAGCATCGCTTCCGGCGCCGCCGTCCCGCCCCGTGCGATTATCGTCCGGACCACCTACGGCGAACGGCGGCTGCCGGCCGCGCCGGATCACGGCCACGTCCGCAGCGGCCTGGCCGCCGACGATCCCCTGCTCGATCAGATCGCCTTCAGCCGCGGCCGCTTCCTGCTTCAGGCGGAGGGCGGCCAGCCGTTGATCGTGCCGTCCTGGCCCGAGCCGGCGCGGGTGATCGAGGATTGCAGGACATGAAAAAGGCGCCCTGAGGAGGCGCCGCGAAGCATGGAATCCTAGCGCCAAAATAATTGAGTTCAAGTCTTGATCGGCGATTCGCCGCGAATCATATTGAGCCGGCCATCAACTAGCGAAAGGAGGTGATCCGATGTCTCATGGTTCAGCAGAGGGGTCGGTCAAGTCCGTTCGGGAGTTGAAAGCCTAGGCTTTCCAGTGTTCCCGGGCTGGAGACTTCCGGCCGCTGACCATGTCGAGGGGCCGTCGGGAACTTTTTCCGACGGCCTTTCGCTTGTCCGCAAGGAAGGAACCGACGATGGGCGAAAATGGACAGGGCGGCGAAGGGCGGGGGCATCCCTTGCCTGACAGCGAGGAAGCGCGGGAGGACGAGATCCCCGAGCACCTGATCCGCGAAAAGGGCCATGGCGACGATGCCCGGATGCCAGTGCAGCCGCCCGGTGACCCGGTGACGCCCGACGGCACCACCTATAAGCTGAAGCGCGATCAGGCGGCGCACCAGGATCGAGGCCAATCCCATGTCGAGGATGCCGGCCGCGACTAACCGAGATGGGAACTGTTCGGCCTGTGATGGGTCTGTTACGCTGCAGATACGAACCTGAGGGAGTATCGTCATGGCCAAAGCAAAGACCAAGACCAAGGGCACTGAGGGCGGCGGCCGCAACGCCGCCGACATGATCCCCGACGCGCTCCGCGAGGCTGGCCGCCGCGCCGCCGAGCTGGCGCAGAACCCGGTCGCGCGCAGCCTGCTCGCCGCCGGCCTGGTCACCGCCGCCGCGGCCCTGGCGGCCAACAAGACCGTTCGCGAAAGCGCCAAGAAGAGCGCCCGCCAGGCACAGGACGCCGCCGAGGCCGCGGCCGACGCGGCCGCCGAGAGCGCCAATAAGATCGGCGCTGCGATGATCAACGCGGCCACCGAAGCGGTCCGCCGGATGATGGGCAACGGCGGTTCCGCCGCTTCGCCCGCGCCCTCGGCGGCTAAGCCGAGGCCGCCCGCGAAGAAGGCGGCCGCCCGCGCCAAGCCGGCCAGGACTGCGGCTAAGCCCGCCAAAGCTGCGAAGCCGGCCAAAGCCGCCGCGAAGCCCGCGGCAACGGCCAAGCCGGCCGCAAAGAAAGCGCCCGCCAAGCGGCCGGCGGCCCGCAAGGGCGCCGGCGGGAAGGGCAGGGCGAAGCCGGCGACGGCCTGACCGCGTTTCCGCACAGAAAAAGCGGGCCGCCTCCCCGGGGAGGCGGCCCGCTTCTCGTTTCAGGTGCGATGCCTAGCGGCAGCGGCGCCGGCCGCCGCGATCGACCTCGCGGCCGAGCAAGGCGCCGGCGGCGGCGCCGACGATCGTGCCGGTGGTGCGGTCGCGGCCGCCGTCGATCTCGCGGCCGACCAGCGCGCCCGCGGCGCCACCCACGATCAGGCCGACAGTGCCGTTCGAGCGGCGGCAGCGATAGCGGCCGCGGTTGTCGCGCCAGGTCGGGCCATTGTAATAGCCGTCGCGATAATAGCGGCGCTGCGCGTCGGCCGACTCGGTCGGCAGGGCGAAGCTGGCGGGAATCGCCACGGCCGTCGCGGCGGCGGCAAGGATCAGGGTACGCATGTCGTCTCTCCCATGGAACGGAAACTCGGCCACTCAACGCGCCCTGTGTGCCGGCGGTTTCATTAACCTGAAACAACGTTTCGTTCAGGTGCGGCAAGGCGTGGCTGGACGGCGACGGCGCCTCACCCTAGAGCCGGCGCGCAATCCCCCTAGAAAGCGTGATGCGTGGCGAATGTAACCGTAATCGGCGGCCAGTGGGGCGACGAGGGGAAGGGCAAGATCGTCGACTGGCTGGCGAGCCGCGCCGACTGCGTCGTCCGCTTCCAGGGCGGCCACAATGCCGGGCACACGCTCGTCGTCGGCGACGAGACCTATAAGCTGTCGCTGCTGCCCTCGGGCATCGTCCGCGGCACGCTATCGGTGATCGGCAACGGCGTCGTGCTCGATCCGTGGGCGCTCAAGGCGGAGGTCGAAAGGCTGGCCGGGCAGGGGGTCTCGATCACGCCCGAAACGCTGCAGATCGCCGACACTTGCCCGCTCATCCTGCCTTTCCACCGCGATCTCGACGCGCTTCGCGAGGATGCGTCGGGCGCCGGCAAGATCGGCACCACCAGGCGCGGCATCGGCCCGGCCTATGAGGACAAGGTCGGCCGCCGCGCGATTCGGGTCTGCGATCTCGCCCATCTTGGGGCGCTCGGCCCGCAGCTCGACCGCATCTGCGCGCATCACGACGCGCTTCGCGCCGGGTTCGGCAGGCCCGGCATCGACCGCGCCCGGCTGGAGCGGGACTTGGGGGAGATTGCCGCGTTCGTCCTGCAGTTCGCAAGGCCGGTCTGGATCACCCTCAACGAGGCGTGGCGGCGCGGCCGGCGCATCCTGTTCGAAGGCGCGCAGGGCGTGCTGCTCGACGTCGATCATGGCACCTATCCATTCGTCACTTCGTCCAACACCGTCGCCGGCACGGCCGCGGGCGGCACCGGCCTCGGCCCGGGGGCGGCGGGCTTCGTGCTCGGCATCGTCAAGGCCTATACGACCCGCGTCGGCTCCGGCCCCTTCCCGACCGAGCTCGAGGACGAGATCGGCCAGCGCCTCGGGACACGCGGCCGCGAGTTCGGCACGGTCACCGGCAGGAAGCGCCGCTGCGGCTGGTTCGACGCGGTGCTCGTCCGCCAGTCCTGCGCGGTGTCGGGCATGACCGGAGTCGCCCTCACCAAGCTGGATGTGCTCGACGGCCTCGACGAAATCCGGATCTGCATCGGCTATGAGCTGAACGGCAAAGCGCTCGCCCATTTCCCCGCCCACGCCGCCGATCAGGCCGCCGTGCAGCCGGTTTACGAGACGATGCCGGGCTGGGCCGAATCGACCGCGGGCGCGCGAAGCTGGCGGCAATTGCCGGCCCAGGCTATCAAGTACATCCGCCGCGTCGAGGAACTGATCGCCTGTCCGGTCGCTTTGGTCTCGACGAGCCCGGAACGAGACGACACGATTCTCGTCCGCGATCCCTTTGCGCAATGAGCGGGCGCCACTACATCAAGGCCTCACCATGACGACACGCCGAGCCACTTCCCTCCTGACCCGTGTCGGCGACACGGCGGTGATCGGCTCGGCCGGCCGCTCGATCGCCGATTGGGCCGCGATGCTCGCGTTCGGCGCGATCCAGTGGCCCTGGCTGGTGCGAAGCCTCCATGGCGGCCGCCTCGCCGACAAGCATGCGTTGCTCGACCGGCTCAACCTTCCCTACGACGCCTTGCCCTATCTCGGCAGCTGGAAGGCGGATACCGGCCTCCTGACCTTGGTCACCGACCATATTTTCGAGCACCGGCCGAAGCTGGTCGTCGAATTCGGCACCGGCGCGTCGACCCTGATCCTCGCCCGGGCGCTGCAACTGGCCGGCGGCGGCCGGCTGATCAGCTTCGACCAGCATGAGGATTTCGTCGACGCCACCCGCGACTGGCTCGCCGATTACGGCCTCGGCGCGGATCTGCGCGCGGTTCCGCTGCGGCCGTCGCGCGACTGGCCGGGCCTCTGGTACGATCACGGCCCGCTGCCGATGGACATCGATCTCATGCTGATCGACGGCCCGCCATGGACCATCCACCCGATGACCCGCGGCGGCGCTTCCGCTTTGTTCGATCATATCGCCCCGGGCGGCACGGTGATGCTCGACGACGGCGCCCGGCCGGGCGAGCGCTTCGTGGCCCGGCGCTGGCGCAGGATGCGGCCCGATTTCGACTTCACCCTGCTCGACAACGGCACCAAGGGCACCTTGGTCGGCCGCAGGCGCGGCTAGAGCGTCGGCCGCTGCGTGAAGCCGGGCGGCGCCGGTTCGTCGGCCTCCTCCACCTCGACATGATCGACGCGCGCCGCCGGCGGGCCGTGCCGGCAGCGCTCGATCAGCGCCGCGACCGCCTCTTCCGGCCCTTCGGCAAGGATCTCGACGCTGCCGTCGCGACGGTTGCGCACCCAGCCGGCAAGGCCAAGCTCCGTCGCCTGATCGACGGTCCAGCCGCGATAGAAGACGCCCTGGACCCGACCGCGGACGGCGAGGTGGCGGGTTACGAACATCCCTCGATCAGCTGTACCGCCTCCCAGAGCCCGACCCGGATCGATCCGGCCCGGCCGGTCTCGTAATTGGTCTCGACGATGAGGCCATAGGGCTCGGCGCGCGCCCGGTAGATCAGATAATGGCCCTCGGGCCCGGTATAGGGATGCGGCTCGACGCGCATCGCGCGGCCGTAAATGGCGCGGATCTCGGCCTCGGCCATGCCGACCCGGGCGCCGGAGGCGGTGCGGTAGCGCGGGTCCTCGGTCTCGATCCGGACCACCCGGCCGCCGCTCGCCATCATCGCCAGCCCTGGCCATTGCGGCGCCCGCCAATAAGCGCAGTCGACATCCTCGTCGGGATAGCGCTCCTCGGCCGCGCCCATCGCGCGCAACGCGGCCACCGGCGTGCCGATCCTGAGGTCGCCGATGCCGTGCATGGTCAGCGGCGCATCCCAGGGCTCGGCCAGCATCGCCGCGGCCGCGATCAGCCCTGGCATCATCTCGCCACCTCCCCGCACTGCGCGCGGTGCAGCAGCTTATGATCCGCCAGCACCAACGCGACCATCGCTTCGACCACCGGCGCGGCCCTTGTCCCGACGCAGGGGTCGTGACGCCCCGACACGCCGAGGGCCGGCACCGACGAGGTCGGCTTGAAGGCGGCGCGCAACAGGATCGGCGCGCCGGTCGCGATGCCGCCGGTAACCCCGCCGGCAAAGCCCGGATCGGCATTGTCCTCGCCCCGCCCGCGCGCCGCGCCGAAGCCGGCCCCGATCTCGACCCCTTTTGCGGCGTTGATCGACATCAGGGCGCCCGCCAGCTCGGCGTCGAGCCTGGCATAGACCGGCGCGCCCCAGCCGGCCGGGACGCCATCGGCGACGCATTCGACGACCGCGCCGAGCGAGCTGCCCGCCGCTCGCGCCCGTTCGATCAGCGCGGGCCAATCGGCCGCTGCCGTGTCGCCGCCGATCTCGATCACGCGCGCCGCGATCCTCACCTCGGGGATCACCAGCCGGGCCACCGCGCCCGCCGCGACCCGCGCCGCCGTCTCGCGCGCCGAAGCCCGCCCGCCGCCACGCGGGTCGCGCAGGCCGTATTTGCCATCATAGGCGCGATCGGCGTGGCCGGAGCGGTAGGGAGCGTCCGCGGGATAGTCGCGCGGCCGCGCATCGACATTGTCGATGATCAGGCTGATCGGCGTCCCCGTCGTCCGGCCCTGATAGACGCCGGAGAGGATCCGCACCCGGTCGGGCTCGTCGCGCGGCGAGGTGAGCGCGCTCCTGCCCGGCCGCCGTTCATCGAGCCAGTGCTGGATGCCGGATTCGTCGAGCGCCAGCCCCGGCGGGCAGCCGTCGACCACGGCCCCGATCGCGGGCCCGTGGCTTTCGCCCCATGTCGCGAACCGGAACAGCCGGCCGAAGCTGTTGACGCTCATGCTGCAATGTCCCCGAAAGCCTTGGCATAGGCCGCTTGGCCGGCGACGGGCAGCTTCAGATCGGGACTGAGCGCCAGAGCCATGAAATAAGGCCCGGCATAGGGCGAAGCGAACGGCGCCGCCGCCGCCGCCGAAAAGCCGAACCGCCGGTAATAATCGGGTTCGCCGAGCACGAAGACGAGTTCCTCGCCGGTGGCCCGGGCAATCGCCAGCGCCCCGCCGATCAGCGCAGCGCCGAGGCCGGCGCCCTGATGTCCGGGTATCACCCCAACCGGTCCCAGCCCGAGCGCGCGAAATTCGCGGCCGTCCCCGGACACCCGCATGCGGCTGAGCAGGACGTGACCGACAAGCTCGCCGTCCGCATCCACGGCCAAGGACACGACCGAATCGCGCCCGGCATCGAGTCGTCCGACGAGATCGGCTTCGACGGCGGTCGGAAAGGCGGCGAGGTGAACCGCCCTGATCGCCGCCGCGTCGCGCGGCTCGGCGGGCCGGACGCGGACCGTCACGTCGTCGCGATGTCGGGCGCGTCCTCGGCCTTCATGCCGACCACGTTGTAGCCCGCGTCGACATGGTGGATCTCGCCGGTCACGCCGCTGGCGAGATCGGAGAGCAGGTACAGCGCCGCGCCGCCGACATCCTCGATCGTGACGTTGCGCCTGAGCGGCGCATTATATTCGTTCCACTTCATGATGTAGCGGAAGTCGCCGATGCCGCTCGCCGCCAGCGTCTTGATCGGACCCGCCGAGATGGCGTTGACCCGGATCGCCTCGGGGCCGAGGTCCATCGCCAGATATTTGACGCTGGCCTCGAGCGCCGCCTTGGCGACGCCCATCACGTTGTAGTGCGGGATCACCTTCTCGGCGCCATAATAGGACAAGGTCAGGATCGACCCGCCGTTCGGCATCATCGGCCGCGCCCGCTGCGCCACCGCGACGAAGCTGTAGGCGGAGATGTTCATCGTCATCAGGAAATTGTCGAGGCTGGTGTCGACGAACTGGCCGCGCAGCTCGTTCTTGTCCGAAAAGCCGATCGCGTGGACGAGGAAGTCGATCGTTTCCCAGCGCGCCTTCAGCGTCGCGAACGTCGCGTCGAGATTGGCCATGTCGGAGACGTCGCAATCGATCAGGAAGGGGATTCCGAGCTGCTCGGCGAGCGGCCGCACCCGCTTCTCCATCGCCTCGCCCTGGTAGGAAAAAGCGAGCTCGGCGCCCTGCTCGCCGAGCGCCTTGGCGATGCCCCAGGCGAGCGACCGGTCGTTGGCGAGGCCCATGATCAGCCCGCGCTTTCCTTCCATCAAGCCGGTCATGTGTCCTCCTGCTCCGCCGAGTCCGCCGCCTTGTCCTCCGCCAGCGCCGCTTTCTCAATGGCCTTGTGCTCGGCCTCGGCCGCGGCCTCCTCGTGGACCACCGCCTCGACATCCTCATCGGTCGGCTTGGGGGTCTCGGCAAGCGCGGCGTTAAGCTCCGCGCCGATAACGAGGCCAAGACCGATGATGAAGAAGAAAATCAGCGCGATCATCACCCCGGCGAGGCTGCCATAAGTGAGGTCGTAGCCGCCGAGGCTGGCGAGCGTGGCGGGGAGGAGGGCGGTGGTCGCCGCCCACCACAGGGTGACGAAGGCGGCGCCCGGCCATTTGCGGCACGAGCGGCCCCGGTAGCGCTTCGGCGTCAGCACGTAGAACAAGAGGTAGAGCGAGCCGAACAGCATCAGCGCCGGCGCCGCCTGCAGCAGGGTCAGCATGCCGACCAGGTCGCCCGCGCCGGGGATCGCCCTGACCAGGAATTGCTGGACGCCCGACAGCAGGATGGAGGCGCTGAACGCGATCATCGCGATCATCACGGCGGCGATGATCATCCCCAGCGATCCGAGCCGATACTCCCAGAACGGTCGGCTGTAGGTGACGCCATAGGCGCGGCGGATGATGTCGCGGATCGTCTCGATGAAGCTTCCCGTCGTCCACAGGCCGACCAGCGCGCCGAACCAGAGCAGATTGCCCGAGCGCGCCTCGAGCACGTCGTGGATCGGCGTCCTGAGTACATCGGCGACGTCGCTCGGCATGGTCTGCAACAGCGCGTTGACCGCGCTCAGCCCCTCCTCGGTCTGGCCGAAGACCCGCGCGATCGCGGCCGCGACGATCACGAACGGGAATAGCGACAGCAAGGCCAGGTAAGCGAGGTTGCCGGCGTGGATGAAGCCGTCCGAATAGACTCCGATCGCGACCCGTTTGACGACCTCCCACGGCCGGTTGCCCATCTTCTCCTTGATCGTGCCGAAATGCGCCTTGGCGCTGGCGAGGCGCTTGCGCCTTGCTTCCGGGGATTCGGGGGAGATGTCGCGCACGAGCGTTTAGACGCCCAGATCGGCCCGTGGGTTGCTTTTTCCCTTGCCGCTCCAGCCTTCGAGGAAGCGCGCAAGCTCCGGATCATCGGGCACGTCGACCATCAGGGTGGCGAGCTGGTCGCCGCGCGTGCCGTTCTTGCCGGTGAAACCCTTGCCCTTGAGGCGGAGCACCGTGCCCGAGCTCGATCCCTTGGGGACGCTCAGCATGACGGGCCCGTCGACGGTCGGCACCCGCGCCTTGCCGCCGAGCGCCGCCTCGTCGATCGAGACCGGCAGGTCGAGCCGGATATTGTCGCCCTCGCGCCGGAAGAAGCGGTGCGGCTTGACCGCGATGGTGACGATGGCGTCGCCATTGCCCGCCGGTCCCGGCTCGCCCTGGCCGGCGAGGCGGATCCTGGTGCCGTCCTCGACGCCCGGCGGCAGCTTGATGTCGAGCGTCTTGCCGCTGCCCAGGGTGACGCGCTGGCCGCTCAGCCGCGCCGCGTCCTCGAACGGCACTTCGAGCCGGTAGGCGACATCCGCGCCCCGCTGCGGCGGCGCGCTGCGCCGGCCGAAGCCGCTGAACGGGCCGCCGCCGCGCCGACCGCCGCCGAACAGCCCTTCGAACAGATCGGAAATGTCCGCCGCCTCGCCGCCGCCGCTGAATTCGAACGGCTCGCCATTGGGGCCGCGGAACTCGCCGCCGCGGCCGCCCGGACGGGACCCGCCGCCGCCATATCCGAACGGCATCCGCGGATTGCCCTCGTCGTCGATCTCGCCGCGGTCATACTGGGCGCGCTTGTCCTTGTCGGTCAGGATGTCGTAGGCGCGCGTTACTTTGGAAAAGCGCTCGGTCGCCTTGGGATTGTCCTTGTTCTTGTCCGGGTGCAGCTCCTTGGCGAGCTTGCGATAGGCCTTCTTGATCTCGACCTCGCTCGCGCCGCGCGGGACGTTCAGCTGCGAATAGAGATCGGCCATGGCTTGTCGTTCTCCAGCCTGCTCTAAAAGTCCACTAGTTTGCGCGTCCCGCGCGCAACGCCGTCAAAGCATCGGGATAGCGGCGTGACAAGGGGAGATGCGTGCCATCCGACAGGCGCAGGCCATAGTCGCCGGAGCCTTCCGCGACGATCTCGACAACATGCGCGGCGTTGACCAGCCAGGATTTGTGGGTGCGGATAAAGCCCGCTTCGGCGAGCGCCGATTCGACGCCGGCCAGGGTCGCGCGCATCAGCGGGCGGCGGCCGTCGGCGAGCAGGAATTCGACATAGTTTCCGGACGAGCGCGCTCCCAGGATGTCGGGCTTCGCCACGCGGAGCAGGCGCTGACCCTCGTCTATGTCGAAGAGAGCCTGCTCGGGTGCCGTTGCCGGCCGCCCCCCGCCCCGCCGCAGCCTGCGGACGATCCAGAAGGTGGCGGCGTAAATGGCGTAGCTCAGCAGATCCTTGCGATATTCGTAGAGAAGCCCGCCACCGCCTAAGCTGTAATCGTCGCCCGCCAGCGCATAAGCACCCTCCCGCAAGGCGACCATCAGCCCGACATGGGCCAGCGAGAAGGGGATTGTCATGGCGAGCTGCACGGCCAGCGCGAGCGGCCAGTGCCGCCCGTCCGGCGGCAGGCGATCGACCAGCAGCATCGGTATCCAGGCCAGCGAGAGCAGAACGAAACCGCTCGTGCCCTCCCACACCGCCGGCTCCCACCACGGCACCAGCCGCCCAATTGCCGCGCGCTCGTCGAGATAGCTCAGCACGTTGACCAGGGCGAAAAGCAAGGTCGCCGGCGCCAGCACCGCATAAGCGACCGCCCAGTCGGTCCAGCCCCTTTTGCCGTTCGTCCCGCCTGCGGCGCCGCTCGTCACACGGGAAATCCGCACATACCGCGCCGCGCGCCGCACGCCCCAACGCCGTTGCGGACGAGGCGGCCGCCCGGCGAAAGCCCCGGCCAAGGCAATAGAAACAGGGACGCGCCATGCAGATCCAAGCCCACTCTCCCGGCCGGCTCGTCTATCTCGACTGGATCCGCGTGGCCGCCTTCGCCCTGCTGATCCTCTACCATGTCGGCATGTTCTACGTCACATGGGACTGGCACGTGAAGAGCGATCATGCCGGCCATGCGCTCGAGCCCTTGATGCTGCTCACCAACCCGTGGCGGCTCACTTTGCTGTTCCTGGTGTCGGGTGCGGCGACCCGTTTCATGGCCGACAAGATGCCGCCGCTGACGCTTGCCCGCCGACGCACCGTCCGGCTGCTGATTCCGCTGGTTTTCGCGATGATCGTGATTGTGCCGCCACAGAGCTATTACGAAGTGGTCGAGCAGATCGGCTACGACGAGTCCTATCTCGCCTTCTGGGGCCGCTACCTCGCCGCCGATCCCGGTTTCTGCGACGCCGAGGGCTGCCTGACCGTGCCGACCTGGAACCATCTCTGGTTCGTCGCCTATCTGCTCGTCTACACTTTGCTGCTGTCGCTACTGCTCGCTCTCTGGCGTGAGCCCTTGTCGCGGTTCGGCGGCTGGCTCGGCGGGCGGCTGCGCGGCGTCGGCCTCATCGCCTGGCCGATCCTGCTTCTCGCCGCGGCGCGCCTCATTCTCGCGCCGCTGTTCGAGGTCACCCACGCCCTCGTCGACGACTGGTACAATCATGCGGTCTCGTTCGCGGCCTTCCTGTTCGGCTTCCTGCTGCTGAAAGACGGCCGGATCGCGGCGGAATGCGTCCGGCTGCGCCACATCGCGCTCGTGCTCTTCCTTGTCGCCTTCGCCGCTTACGCCTCTTATGCCTGGGCCTATCGCGCCGACGACGCCGTTCCGCCCGAAAGCCTGAGGATGGTAATGCGCCTCGTCTACGCCATCGACCAATGGACGGCGATCGTCGCGGCGCTTGGTTTCGGCGCGCGCCACCTCACCCGGGACAGCCGCCTGCTCAGGACGCTCACCGAAGCCGTCTTCCCGTTCTACATCCTCCATCAAACGATCATCGTCGTCGCGGGCCACCATCTGAAGTCGCTCGGACTCCCGACGCCGGCCGAAGGCGCCTTGCTGGTGGCGATCACCGCGGCGGGATGCTGGCTCGGCTATGCGGCCGCGCGCCGCATTTCGCCGCTGCGGCCCTTGCTCGGCCTCGCGCTCCGCAAGCGGAACGCCGTGCCGCCCGCTCTCGACCGGGTGCCCGCCGCCGATTAAAGCCACGCAATGGCCGACGATCCGCATCGCCTGTTCGAGGACTGGTTCGCCGAAGCGCGCGCTTCGGAGCCGAACGACGCCGAGGCGATGGCGCTCGCCACCGCCGGCTCCGACGGCCGGCCTTCGGTGCGGATGGTGCTGCTCAAGGGCCATGACGCGCGCGGCTTCGCCTTCTACACCAACAGCGGGAGCCGTAAGGGCGCCGAGCTCGCGGCCAATCCGCGCGCCGCGCTCGCCTTCCACTGGAAGTCGCTGCGCCGCCAGGTCCGCGTCGAGGGCCGGATCGAGCCGGTCCCGGGCGAGGAGGCCGACGTCTATTTCTCCAGCCGGTCGCGCGACGCGCGTATCGGCGCCTGGGCGTCGGACCAGTCCCGCCCGCTCTCCAGCCGGGCGCTCTTCGAGGCGCGCTACGAGGAGCTGGTGGCGGAATTCGAAGGCAAGGAGGTTGGCCGTCCGCCCTACTGGCTCGGCTACCGCCTCGTTCCCGACCGGATCGAATTCTGGACCGACCGCCCCCATCGCCTGCACGAGCGGCGGCTGTTCATCCACGGCGAGAACGGCTGGAGCGAGGGCCTCCTCTACCCATGAACGCGCGCGCTTCGCTGACCACGAGGGCGGCGCTGGCCAGCGTCGCGGCCGCGCTCTTCCTGCTCGCCCTCAAGGCCTATGCGGCGCTGGCGACCGGTTCGGTCGCGATGCTCGGCTCGCTCGCCGACAGCGGACTCGACCTCATCGCCTCGCTCGTCACCCTGTTCGGCGTGCGCGTCGCCGCCATCCCGGCCGACCGCGACCATCGCTTCGGCCATGGCAAGGCGGAGGCGCTCGCCGCTCTCGCGCAGGTCGTGCTGATCTCGATCTCGGCGATCGCGATCGGCTGGCGCGCCGCCGAGCGGCTGATCGACGGCGCGCGCACCGCCAACGCCGAATATGGCATCGCCGTGTCGGGCGTGGCGATCGCCGTCACCCTCGCCCTCGTCGCCTATCAGCGCGCCGTGGTCCGCCGCACCGGTTCGGTCGCGATCCGCACCGACAGCGTCCATTACCAGAGCGACCTGCTCCTCAACCTCTCGGTGATCGTAGCGCTGGTCCTCGACCAGTATCTCGGATTCACCGGCGCCGACCCGATCTTCGGCCTCGCCATCGCCGCCTGGCTGCTGTTCGGCGCCTGGCGCGCGTCGAGCCAGGCGCTCGACCAGCTGATGGACAAGGAGTGGCCCGAGGAGAAGCGCATGCATTTCCTCGCCATTGCCTCCAGCCGGCCAGAGGCGAAGGGCATCCATGATCTCAGGACCCGGAGCAGCGGCGCCCATGATTTCGCCCAATTCCATATCTGGGTTGATCCGATGATGACGGTCGCGGCGGCGCACGACGTGGTGGAGGCGATCGAGGGCGATCTCGCGCTCGAATTCCCCGGCTGCGAGGTCCTCATCCATCTCGATCCCGAGGGCCAGGTCGACCATCCCGGCGATCTGCTGCGCGAGGTCGACGAAACCAAGGAGGCGATCCCCGAATGACAGAGCTCCGCATCGTCCAGGTCGACGCCTTCGCCGACCGCCCGTTCACCGGCAATCCGGCCGCGGTGATGCCGCTCGAGGCGTGGCTGCCCGACGACATCCTCCAGGCGATCGCGATGGAGAACAATCTCGCCGAAACCGCCTTCACAATCCCGGCGGGCGGCGAGGACGCGGACTACGAATTGCGCTGGTTCACCCCGGCGACCGAGGTCGTGATGTGCGGCCATGCCACGCTCGCCAGCGGCCATGTCCTGATCGCCGGCGACAGGATCCGGTTCCGGACCCGCAAGGCCGGCATCCTCGAAGTGACTCGCGACGGCGGCGGCTATGCCATGTCGCTCCCCGCCTGGGCGCCCGCGCCCAAAGCCCTTCCCAAGGTGGTCGCGGCGCTCGGCTGCACCCCGCTTGAGACGCTCTGGCACCCGCAGCGTTATGCGGTCGCCTTGCTGTCGGACGAGGCGTCGGTGCGGGCGGTCGAGCCCGACTTCCGGGCGCTGGCCAGAGAAGGCGACTTGCTCACCATCGTCACCGCGCCCGGCGCGGCGACCGACGTCGTCAGCCGCGCCTTCGCGCCCGGCGCCGGTATCGACGAGGATCCGGTGACCGGCTCCGCCCATGCCGTGCTGACGCCTTTTTGGGCTGCCCGGCTCGGCCGCGACTCCTTCGCGGCCTTCCAGGCGAGCAAGCGCGGCGGCCACGTCGCCTGCCGCCTCGAAGGTGGCCGTGCCGTCCTCGGCGGCCAATGCGTGACGGTGATCGAAGGCGTCATGCGAATCTGACATCGTTTCGCCGCTGCCACGGAATCGCTCACCGCAAATTTCGCTGCGCGGGATTCCCTTCCCTGTTTTTTCGGTAAAGAATCGAGCCGGTTGCCGGGAGGGGCCACCGATGTTGAACATCCTGATCGTCGAGGACGAGCCGTTGTTCGCCGAGACGCTCAAGCATCTGGTCGAGCTGAACCCGCTTTACAGCGTCACCGCGATCGCCGAGGACAGCGCCGGCGCGCTCGCCGCGATCGCGCAGCGGCGGCCCGATCTCGCCCTTGTCGATCTCCAGCTCGCGCATGGCTCGACCGGCTTCTCGGTGGCGGTGAAGCTGCAGGAAATGGACATTCCCTGCCTGTTCACGTCCGGCAAGGCTCCGTCCTTCCCAATGCCGGACCTCGCCCTCGGCTGCCTGGTGAAGCCGTTCAGCGAGGACGATCTGGTGCGCGCGCTCAAAGCCGCCGAGGACAGACTGCGCGGCCGCGAAGGCCTCCGCCTTCGCCCGGGCCGGCCGGGCAACCTCAGGCTCTACGCCGACGAGGAAGCGAAGGCGCGGACCGAAACCACCGCCCTGCTGCCGACTCCCGACCGCTCCAGCGCCCGCCGCACGATCCGGGACCGGCTCTGGCGCGGCTGGCGCAGCGTGCAGCGCAACCTCGGCTAGGCGCGCGCCAGCGGCGCGAACACCAAGTCGATCTCCACCGACCCCTGGAAATAGACGTCGCTCGGCAACCGGAGCGGCGCGCAGCCAAGGACGGCGTTGATCGCGGCGGCCGCCATTGCTTGGGCTTGAATGCGGTTGGCGGGCGTCACGGCCGTTTGCTCAACCACCTCAGGCAGGCCGCCGAGGCTCCCGTCGGGCTGGACGCGAACCCGCAACCGGGTGATGATCTGCCGCCCTTCATGGCTGACGCGCGGGAAACGGTAGCAGCGCTGGACCTGCTGGGCCGCGCTGTCCAGGACGCTTCGCACGAACATCTCGTCGCGATTGACCCGCGGCCCGGCGGCGCAGCCCGCCGCTGCGGCGGCGAGCACGGCCAGAGCGAGGCGCGCGATCATCTCATCCGCGCTGCCTCTCGGCGGCGATCCACTGGTCGATTTCGGATTCGAGCACGTCGAGCGGCACCGAGCCGTTCCTCAGCACCGCGTCGTGGAAGCGGCGGACGTCGAAGCGCTCGCCCAGCGCCTGTTCCGCCCGGCGGCGGAGCTCGAGGATCTTCAACCGGCCGATCATGTAGCCCAGGGCCTGGCCCGGCCAGCTGATATAGCGGTTGACCTCGGCCTCGATATTGGCGTCGGTCAGCGCGGTGTTGTCGCGCATGTAGGCGATGGCGCGCGCCTTGTCCCAGCTGAAGGCGTGGATGCCGGTGTCGACGACGAGACGCGTCGCCCGCCACATCTGGTAGGAAAGCTCGCCCATCCGCCGCTCGGGCGTGTTGTAGAGCCCCATGTCGCGGCCGAGGCTCTCGGCATAG
>Ga0190265_10000670_pt1 | contig 23254 bp, 9 predicted proteins | sample Popmic124T_FD_133135 | JGI IMG/M metagenome (GOLD analysis project Ga0190265, IMG submission 133135) | Populus adjacent soil microbial communities from riparian zone of Indian Creek, Utah, USA - 124 T | ecosystem: Environmental > Terrestrial > Soil > Riparian zone | place: USA: Utah | collected...
CCCGGCTCGGGCACGGGGACCGAGCAGCTTCGGCTCGCCGATGGCCGCGTCTTCGATCTGTCCCAGGGAATCGCCACCTCAGGCACGGCCGGAGACGACATCCTCTACCATTTCCAGTTCGCCGCCGTGGAGTTCAACCCGGGCGCCGGGGACGACATGATCTTCGCCGTCGGCGGCAATGATGGCATCGGCCAGACCCGATACAGGTTCGAAGCGGGCTTCGGCCACGACGTGATCGTCGACGCCGGCGGCAGCCAGGACACGATCATCTTCGCCGAGGCGGGGTTGACCGCCGACGACGTCGATTTCGAGCTCGACGGCTTCGACCTGATCCTGCGCGTCCGCGCGACCGGCGATTCGATCAGGGTCGTGGATCAGTTCCACCCCGACAACGGCAATGTCGGCTTCTTCAACAACCGCGCCGTCGACTGGGTGGAATTCGCCGACGGCACGCGGCTCGACCGCAACGACATCGCCGCGGAAATCGGATCCCCGACGCCGGGCAACGACGTGATCGTCGGCGGCGAAACGCTGGACGGAGGCGCGGGCGACGACCTGCTGGTCGGCAATGCGGCCGCCAACACCTATGTGTTCGCGCGGGGCTATGGCGACGACCGAATTTCCGACCGCGGATCGGACGGGAGCGTCGTCGACACCCTGCGGCTCGACGGCCTCTCGCCGGAAGATGTTCGCTTCGTCCGCTCCGAAGGCGATCCGTTCGAAATCGTGATGACAATCCTCGACACCGGCGAGACGCTGAAGATCGATCTGATGCCGTTCGACGGCGACGCGGGGCAGGGTGTTTACGATCTCTACCGGCTGGAGGCGATCCTTTTCGAGGGCGGCGTTCAATGGTCCGGCATGGAGCTCGAGCAACTCCTGCTCGACACGGCGGCCAGCGACGGCAATGACGAGATTGCCACGTTCGATCACTCGACGATCGTCGACGGCGGCGCAGGCGACGACCTGATCCACGTCGTCGCGCCCGACAGCCGCATCCTCGTCAAAGCCAATGGCGGAGATGATCGGATCACCTTCGATCGCGCCGACGCGAGCATCGACATCGTGTTCGAGGGCATGACACCCGGCGAGGTCGTCTTCCGCCGCGTCGGGCTGATCGACGGCATCGCCGGCGACCACCTGGTCATCGAGACCAGCAAGGGCGCTTCGCTCACGATCCTGCACGGCCTCGAGCGAGGCGGGGACTTCGCGAATTATCCGATTCACCATTTGATCTTCGCCAATGACGAGGAATATCTTTTCCACGGCGAAACCGGTACGTTCCAGGGTGCCGGCCTGACGGCCTCCCCGGGACGCGACATCCTCGGCGGTCTCATCGACAATGACGGCGAGATCGGCCGCTATGTCGGTCCCACAGGCCAAATGGAGCGATTCGAAGACGGCGGCGGCGAGGGGGGCGAGCCGGAAGGGCCAGCGATCGTCTTCGGCCAGGACGATCGGTTCGACGGCGGCGCCGGCGACGACATCATCATCGGCAATGGCGGCCTCGACGTCGTCGTTTTCGGCCCTGGCTCCGGCACCGACATGATCCTTTCGGACGCCGGCGCTTCCGATCCCGAATGGGACGGCCAATATGCGATCGAGCTCAGCGCCGGCATCACTCTGGCCGATCTGGCCTTCGGCTGGAGCCTGGATCAGCCTGGCTATGTCGAGCTCGTCCTGACCGGCTCCGGCGACAGGCTGCTGTTCGCGCCGGGCGACGTGGTCGAGCTGAGATTTGCCGACGGAACGATCGTTCCGGTCGTCGAGCAGGTCGAATTCGAAGAGCCGACCGACTTCTATGTCGGCAATCCGGGCGACACGCTGAGCGGCACCGGCGCGAACGAGACCTTTTACAGCCCCGAGGGCGAGGTCATTGTCCAGTTCGGAGCCCAGTCCGGCTTCGACTGGTTCTACGGTTCGGGCAACGACAATGTGGTCGAGTTCGTCGACGTCGACGATCGGCAGGGGCTGTTCATCCGTCAGCGCGGCGAGGATCTCGAGGTCTTCGTGCGCGAGACCGGCGCGCGGCTCGGCATCCTCGGCCAGGCGGCGGGACCGGAGCCGTTCGTCGGCGAGTTCCGCTTCGCCGACGGCAGCGTCGTCTCCGCCAACCTGATCGTTCCCGACATCGTCTCCGACGACGACTCTGCCGAGCAGTTCGGCAATCCCGGGGACACCCTCATCGGCACCGCGATCGACGAGAATCTGGTCAGCCTCCAGGGCGGCGTCATCTTCCAGGTGGGCGCCGATTTCGGCAGCGACTATATCTGGGACGATTCCGTGTCGTCCGACGGCGAAACGCCCGCAGGCTGGACGCCCAACCGGATAGTGTTCGACGACATCGCCGCCCCGGGCCTGCTCGACTTCTACCGCGAGGGCGACTCGCTGCTGGTGGTCAACGGCAATACCGGCAGCATCATCACCATCGACGGCCAATATTATCTCGAGGGCGGAGTCATCGCCGAGTTCGAGTTTGCCGACGGCTCGATCCACGAATGGGCGGCGATCGCCGCTTCGGTAACCGATTTCGGGTCCGGGGAGCCCGACGATCCGGTCGTCGACCTGTCGCAGATCGACGCACCGCCGACGGCCGGGGACGACCTCCTCGTCGCGCGCGAATCGCAGCTGATCGACGGCGGCGCCGGCGACGACATTGTCCTTCTGATCGGAAACGATGTCGAAGTCGCCTTCGGCGCCGGATCGGGCCACGACCGTATCCGGCTCGCCGAGACCTCGGCCGCTGGCGCGACGATCGTGCTGACCGGCGGGGAAGAGCCGGACGACGTACGCTTCCTGCGCGGCGGCGACGGTCTCGACGATCTGATCATCGTCCTTCGCGCGACCGGAGAGACGCTCACCATCGAGAACGCGTTCGCCTCCGGCAGCCTCCGGGGCGGCCCCGATGTCCAGCCCATCGTTGCCGCATTGCGCTTCGGGGACGGCTCGACGCTCGACTGGCAGGGGATCGAGGCCCGCATCGAGGGCGAGGATCCCGATGGCGACAATATTATCGGCAGCGGCGGCGACGGCGGCGTCCTGGTCGGCGGCGCCGGCGCGGACCGGCTGGAGGGCGGCGCCGGCGACGACATCTACGTGCTCGACCGCGCGTTCGACGAGGACGTCCTGCGCGACGCCGGCGGCAACGACCGCATCCAGTTCGGGACGGGCGTCGAGCTCGAGGATGTCTATTTTAGCCGGAGCGGAACCGGCGGCGGCGACCTTCTGATCGAAGTGCTTGGCCAGGAGCGGCTCGCCATGACCGTGGAAGGGCAATTCGCATCGGCGAGCCGACGGATCGAACTGTTCATGTTCAGCGACGGCCGGACCCTCGACGCAGAGGCGGTCGAGCAGTTCATCCTCGATCGCGCCGCCACCGGCGGCAACGATACGATCGAAGGGTTCGCCACGGCCGATTCGCTCGCCGGAGAAAGCGGCAACGACGTGCTGCGCGGCCGCGGCGGCGACGACCGCATCGATGGCGGCGCCGGCCGCGACATCGCCGTCTATGCCGGCCGACGGGATCAATATGACATCGTCACCGAAGCCGACGGATCGGTGCTGGTTCAGGATCTGGTCGCGGGCCGCGACGGGGCCGACAGGCTGAGCGGCGTCGAGACGCTTCGCTTCCTGGGCGACGCGCCGGGCATGGGAGATCTGCACCTCGTGCCGCCGAACAATGTACCGACGGCGCCGGTTCTGAGCGTCGCGGTCACCGAAGATCAGCTGGTCTCGGTGGCGGTCGCGACGTTGCTCGCGGCGGCTAGCGACGCCGACGGGGACGAGATCGCTTTTGGGGGGATCACCGGTGCGCAAGACGGTCAGGCCTGGCTCGGGCTGGACGGCCAGGTCCACTTCCAGCCGGACCCCGATTTCAACGGCACCGCCTCGTTCACCTACGAGCTTTCGGACGGCAATGGAGGGACGAGCGAAGCGGGCGTCGATATCGAGGTGGCGCCGGTCGCCGATGCGCCCACCGCCGTCCTCGACGCCGGCAGCGCGCTCGCCACCGCCGAGGATGCGGAGGAGGCCGAGGTCGCCTGGGTGCGCGGCAGCGACGGCGACGGCGACACGCTCGCTTATGCCATCGCCGCCGGCAATGGCGGCGGCCTGTTCGAGATCGACGACACGGGCCGGATCTCGACGACCCGCCCGCCGTCCGACGGCGACGTGGGGATCCACGATCTCGAGGTGGAGGTGTCGGACGGCGCCGGGGCAACGACGCGGATCGACGTCGCAATCACCGTCATCGGCGTCAACGACGAGCCGGTGGTGCAGGCCCCGATCGCCGACCAGTCGTGGGAAGTGGGACAGGCCGTCAGCTTCGCGCTGCCGGCGGGCACCTTCGCGGACGCCGACGGCGACACCCTCGCGCTTTCCGCGACTCTCGCTGACGGATCGGCGCTGCCCGCCTGGCTCGAGTTCGATCCCGCCACCGGGCTGTTCAGCGGCACCGTGCCCGCAGACGCCGCCGGCGAGCTCGCGCTGAGCGTCATGGCGAGCGACGGCACGACGACGGCGATCTCCGACGATTTTCTCGTGACGATCGAGCTGTCCGGCATGGGGACGCCGGGCGACGATCTGCTCGAGGGCGATGCGCTCGACAACCAACTCCACGGCTTGGGCGGCAATGATGTGCTGCGCGGCTTCGGCGGCAATGATTTGCTCGACGGCGGCAGCGGCGCCGACGTGATGGAGGGCGGCCTCGGCAACGATCTCTACCTCGTCGACGATGCGGGCGATATCGTGACCGAATCGGCGGGCTACGGGACCGACGAGGTCCAGACGACGCGCGCCAGCTACACGCTCTCGCTTAATGTGGAGCGGCTCACGGGCCTGCTTTCGACCGGCCAGGCGCTGACCGGAAACGCGCTCGCCAACATCCTGACCGGCGGCGCTGGCGCCGACACGCTGAACGGCGGGCTCGGCAGCGACACGGCCGCCTATTCATGGTCGCAGGCGGGCGTCGGCGTCGACTTGCAAACCGGCGCGACGACGGGCGACGCAGCGGGCGACAGCTTCATAAGCATCGAGAACCTCACCGGCGGCAGCGGCGGCGACAGCCTGTCGGGCACCAGCGCCGCCAATATCCTGGACGGCGGTGGTGGGAACGACACGCTCACCGGCCGCGGCGGCAACGACATCTATTATGTCGACTCTGCCGGCGATGTCGTCGTCGAACTTGCCGGCCAGGGCAATGACGAGATCCGGACCACGCTCGCGGCGCTGGCGCTCGCCGGCAATGTCGAAATCCTGCGCTACATCGGCGCCGGGAACTTCGTGGGCGAGGGCAATGGCCTCAACAACAGCCTTTACGGCGGCGCCGGCGACGACGAGCTCGTCGGCGGTGCCGGCTACGACACGCTGATCGGCGGCGCCGGCGCCGATCAGCTGTTCGGCGGAAGCGAAGGCGACGTTCTCGACGGCGGCGCGGGGGCCGACCATATGGTCGGCGGCGACGGCAGCGACAATTACATCGTCGACAATGCCGGCGACGTCGTCGTCGAGCAGAGCGGCGAGGGTGTGGATCTGGTCTATGCCTGGACAGCGGAATACGCGCTCGCCGCCGAGGTCGAGAACCTGACCGGCCAGGTCGGGACCGGCCAGCATCTGGTCGGCAACGGCCTGGCCAACCTCATCTGGGCCGGCGGCGGCGCCGACACGCTCGAAGGCGGCGACGGCGACGACGAGCTGCGCGGCAATGGCGGCGACGATTCGATCGCCGGCGGCGATGGCGCCGACCTCCTGGTCGGCGGATCGGGGATCGACACGCTGACCGGCGGCGCGGGCGCGGACACGTTCCGCTTCGGCGGCTGGGACAGCACGGCCGGCTATGCCGACTGGATCACCGACTTCGTCTCGGGCGTGGACAAGATCGACCTCTCAGCTGTCGACGCCGGCTTCTGGACCTCGGGCGATCAGGCCTTCACCTTCATCGGATCGGAGATTTTTTCGGGGACGGCCGGCGAGCTCCGCTACCACTTCAACGGCACCCACACCCAACTCAGGGGCGATTGGGACGGCGACGGCGCGGCCGATCTGCTGATCATCCTGTCGGGCGAGGTCGTGCCGCTGTCGAGCGACTTCATCCTGTAGCTCCCGGCGCAAATGGACGAGGCGCCGAAGTATCGCCACGAAGGCGCGTGGCGCTTGAAGGCAATCGGTGTCTGACAGGCGGGTTGGACGAATTGGCGGTTCAAGCTATCGTCGATCTCGACGGACCCGCCCAATTTCCGAAGGCGCTTTACCCGCCCCGGGGCCCGCGCCGCCGTGCCGCGGGTGAGCCCGCTTCGCCGTCCTAACGCGGCGGTACGTAATGACCGGCGCCGCTATTGTCGTGCACGAAGCCGATGACGATGCTGCCGTCCCCCTCGCGCTGGGCTTCCTCCGCCTCTCCCTCGCCGCCATATTGCCATCTGATCAGGGTGAGCCCGCGGGCCCCCAGTTGCTGCAGCAGCGGCCAGATGTGCGTATCCTCCACATCCCGTCCGAACGCGATGGCCATTCCCTCCTGGCGCAGCGCCGTCGCTGCTTGCTGCAGTTCGGCGACGGTATAGCCGGCAATGACGCGCAACGTGTCCCACAGGCAATAGCCGTCGATGCGCACCCGCGGGTCGACCGGGTCGAACCTATGGCCGAAGGCGACGACCTGATCCTCCGCCAGCGAGATGTCCGGCGCGGGCACCACGGCCTTTCCGTCCGAACGGCCGATGACCCTGCATCTGGCGACCATGGACATGAAGAGCCCGGGCGATTTGCCGCCGCTGATGCTGAAGCTGAAGCCGGATTCGCCCGCTTCCATCTTGAGGCCGATCTTGTCCTCGACCATGCCTTCGTTCGCATTGGCTCCCTCGCCGAGCGTGCCGCGCTCCTCAGCCTTCAGCGTCGACTGGATTATCTTGGGGACTTTGCCCTCGTTCACGTCGCCCTGGATTTCCATCGCGCGCGGGCTGAACAACGCCAGTTCGGCCTGCGGCTTGAGGATGAACTCGATCAGCAGCTTCGGCTTGCCTTCCCCCGCGTTGCGGAACAGGTAGTTCTGCGCCTGCTTGAAGTCCCCGAGGTGCTTGCCGGCAAGGCACCTTGGATCGCCTCCGCGCAGCTGTTCCCAATCCTCCGCCTTCAGAGTCCGATAGATCTTGAGCTGCTCCATGCGTCCAGGCTCGCCGCTCCCCTGGCTGCCGCTGGAGGCGCTCGCCTGTTTCTCCTTGCCCTTTCCCTTGGCCGTGCCGCTCTTGGCAGGGACGCTCGATGAGCCCTTGCCGCTCGCGCTCGAAGACCCGCCGCTGTTTCGGACGCCGGGGCCGGAGCCCCCCTTGGCCGCTCCGCTTCTCGCTTCCCATCCATAGCGGGTCAGGTATCTCTCCTGCAGGGTGTGCGGTTCGTCCCTCAGGCTCTTGTTGAGCAGATCGTATATCAGTGCTTCGGTGAAATGCTGCTCGGACAGGAAGGTTATGTCATCCGGAGCGCTGAACATCTGGCTGAGATGGAAATCCACGGCTTCTTTTCCGAACGCCTGGACATATGGCTCGATCAAAGCCGTATACTTTGAGAATTTGTAGAACGCCTGCAAGTTGCTGACTGATTTATCCCCGCCAATCTTTATGGCCTTGCGCTGCACCGATCCGCCGGCCGCGAATCGCGGGAGCCGCAGAGCCCGTCGCGCAAGCAGCTCCGGCGGGCCGCCCTCGCTTCCGATCGCCGACGCCCGCGCGCCCATGATGTCCGCCTCGCGCTCGAGACCCGAGTCGTCGCTGATCGGCGGACCCGCCTTCATCTGCATCGTCGGCCTGACCCGCCCCTGCGCCTGCTGGACGACATGCCACGCCTCGTGCGGCAGATGCCGCTCCTGGCCCGGCGCCACATGGATCTGGCTGCCCCTCGTGAAAGCGGCCGCGCCGAGGCGGACGGGCTCGGCGGAGTTGCGGTGGACGACGACGTCGGCGAGCGAGAAACCGGACATCGCCTCCATCACCGTCTGAAGTCGTTCGGGGAGCGCGCCGGCCACGCGCGGGGCCGAAGCCATGCGCGGTGCCGCCGGGGCTTCGCTCCGGGCGCCCGCTCTGCCCGAAAAGTGCCGCAGCGTCCGTGCCGGGTGGGAGCCGAGAATCGCGCGCCGCGGCCGGTCCGTCGATTTGCGATCTGCAGCACCGGATCGAGGAGGAACGAAGCTGCGCATCGGATGCTCCCGGCCGAGCACCGTTCGCCGGCGTTCAAGGCCTACTGCATCCTGTTCGCCGAACGGGTGAAGGTAAAGCGCTAAAAAGCCTGGTTTCGGGAAATCGGTCCGGCGGAGCGGGGCGCATCCAGGCGTCCCAATCCGGCACGGGCGCGCGCGTGCCATGCTTTTTCGGTGGCACCTGCCATCTGGCGCGATCATGATGGCGCGGGGCGGCTCCGGGCAGAGCCCCCAGGAAGGCCGCCGTGGACGCCATTTTCACCACGTCGCCCTGGCGCGAATTGTTCTGGATCGCCTTGGGTGCCGTCGCCTTAGGCCTGGCGATCGCCGCCGTCTGGCTCGGCCGGGATTCGCTGCGCCCGCGCCGCCGCGCTCGCGGGGAGGCTCTGTCGGGCCGTCCTATCGTTCCGCCGCTGCCGGCCGCGCCCGATCGGGCCGATGCGCTGGAGGAGATTGAGGGTATCGGCGCCCGCGCCGCGCAGGTGCTGCGCGAGCACGGCATCTTCACCTACGGGCAGCTCGCAGCGCTTCGGCCCGCTCAGCTGCGCTTCATCCTGCTGCGCTACGAGGATTTCCGCCTCTGCAACCCGTCGACCTGGCCGTTCCAGGCGCGGCTGCTGGCGGCGCGGCGCTGGTCCGACTTCCGCCGGCTGACCTCGGTGCTCGACGGCGGCGTGGTGCGCCTGCAGGACGTGCGCGGCGTCGGCGACTGCCACTACCACGTCCTCGAGGAAGGCGGCATCCGTACGGTCGCGGAGCTGCAGCGAAGCTCGTCCGAGCAGATCGCGATGCTGTTCCCCGCCCGCGAACGTGAGCATATCGCCGAGGTCGCCGCCGGCTGGATCGGCGAGGCGCGGCGGCTTCACGAGGGCGACGAGGATGCGCTGTCGGAGCTTGCCGGGATCGAATGGGACGGACGGAGCGGTGGCGCCGCGCGCGGCTACGGCGCCTATGAGGAGCGGCGCTTCCATCGCGAAGCCGAGGAAGGCTATGGCGGCGGCTGGTGGAGCGGCCGGCGCGGTGGCTGGCGGGAACGCGACGCGCGCTATGACTCCTCTCGCGGCCGCGGCTTCGGCGCGGACCTGATCGGAATCCTCATCGCGCTCGCCTTGCTCCTCCTGCTGCTGCTCCTGATCTTCGGCATCGGCGGCTGCGTCGCGTCGGTGGCGACGTTGAGCCGCGTCGACGCCCTGATCGCCACGCAGCGCGGCGGCGACGGCCGGGTTGGTCGGGACGGCCGCGACGGCCGCGACGCCGCGGCCATCGGCGCCTGTTCCCAACCCCTTGCCTGTCCGGGAGGAGGCGCGCCGTGCGGCGCCTCGTCCGGCGGATGCGTCCCGCCGCCTCCGCCGCCGCCTCGGCAGCCCTGCACGGAGCCCGACCCTTCGTGCGACGACGCGGCGGTATGCGGGTGCGCGCTGGAGGAATACTAGCGGGCCGCCGCAGACCATTTGGCGCCGCCGCCGCTAGTTCCCTGCCTAGACCCCTGCCTAGGCCCTTATTGAACCGCCGGCTCATTGACCGCGCCCGGCCCCGCGGCCGAAGTTGTCGCTTTGGACAGCAAGGGGAAGAGGCGTGGTAGAACAAGCCAAAGGCGGCGGCGACCGGCCCGCCAATCCGCTCGACAGCTTCCTGTCCGCGGCGAACTGCTTCGTCGACAACACCTTCGCCGCGCTCGCCCGCTCGGGCGGCCATTCGAACGACGCGGCATTGCTCGAAGCCAATGTCGAAACGCTGACCGAGCAGTTCCGGCGGATGACCGAGAAGGTCCAGCACGGCTATGCCGGCGTCAACGCCCGCGTCCGCGTCCAGGTCGACGAATTCCTCGAGCTGCAGCAGGGGCGCATGATCGCGTGCAACACCGAGCGCACCGCCGCCGCGGTGATGGCCAAGGGGGTGAGCGAGGCCTTTCTCGTCTGGCTCGCGCGGAACCTCCAGGAGATTAAGAAGATCATCCGCATGATCCTCAGGATCATCTTCAACGGCGTGCCGCCCTGGTATGACGACATCGCTTTGTTGATCGACGAGCTCGCGCACATCATCCTGTCGCTCTTCGCGTCGCTCAGCGGCCTCAACGCCTCCCGCGTCGCGTCGGAGCTTTCCAAGGGCGAACAGAATTTCTGGGCCGAGATGGCCGCGCTCGACCGCGTCGCGGCGATGCGCAGGCAGATGCGCCGCGAGAATAACGAGGATTAGGGTCGAATTCGTTCAGCTTGAATCGTTCCCCGGCGAAAGCCGGGGTCCAGTCCCGCCCCTGTCTCTGGACCCCGGCCTTCGCCGGGGAATAAGAGCGTGCACGCCTAATCGAAGCTGAGTCTAGGGCCGACCGTCAGGGCGGATCACCGCCGGGCGAACGAGCAGTCGCCGATCATCGGGTCCGCCTGCAGCCGCGCCAGCGCCTCCGAGCGGGCGTGGACGTTGAGCTTGGTCAGGATCGCGTGGACGTGGTTCTTGACCGTCGCGGTGCTGAGGCAGAGCTGACGCGCGATCTCCTTGTTGCTCATCCGCCGGCCGAGCAGGCGCAGCACCTCGCGCTCGCGCCGGGTGAGCTCGTCGCCCGGCTCGCCCGCCGGCGCCGACATCGCCTGGCGACGGCGCAGCTCGCGCAGCAGCCCGCCCGAAACTTTCGGGTCGCAGAACACCTCGTCCCGGAGCGCCCGCCGCAGCACATCGCACATGTCCTCGACGCAGGCGTTGCGCGGGACGTAGCTGACGAAGCCCGCGTCGGCGCAGGCGATCACGTCCTCGGCTGCCTCGGGCAAAGCGAGCGCGATCGCCTTGACGTGGGGGAAGGCGTGGATGAGCGCGCGGCCCTGCTCGAGCGCGCGGCGGTCGGTGACGTCGACCAGCACCATGTCCGCCCGCCCGCTCTCCAGCTCCGCGCCGAGCGACTGGACGTCGTGGCAGGCGACGGCGCGGGTGTCGTGCTGAGCGTCGAGGCATGCGGCGACACCATCCGCGAACAGCCGCACAGGCGAATAGACCACGACGCCGAGAATAGCCGATCTCCCCCCTCCCACGTTCGCGATGCCTTCGGCGCCCGCATGGCGAACAGACTGGTCCCCGAGCCCTTGGAATAAGCCTACAGCCGAAGATGCCGCGACATATTGGCGATCAATCGTCACGGAAATACGCGGCGCCAAGTCATCGGACCGAGCGCATCGGAAAGAGGACGCCAAGGCGGCGCCATTTGCAAGGAAAAGTTGCGCCGGAACTGTACCGAACGATGGTCTGCGGTCACAATTCTCCATTTGCTCGTCATATGGGCCTCCTCAACAAAGCTTCCCCGCTCCTCAGTCGCTCAAGAATTTACTGCACTTTCGATGAGTTGCTCTAAATAACTATCGTTTTTGCCGAATAGCTTCGGCATCGAGTCATTAGACGGGGGCTTCGCCGGCCGGCTCTCAGGTGGCCTTGCTTTCGTCCGCCTTCGGCGCGGCGCGCTTCGCCGGCGGGTCCTGATCACGTTCGACGGCATCGCAGACGCAGGCGATCGGCTTGACGTAGCGCCGGCCGCTCGGGTCGATCGCGCCCAGCCCCTGCTCCTCGCTGACCATGACGGAGCCGAGCAGCACCCACGGTTCGCCGCGGCAGCCGCATTCGCCGCACTGCTTCAGGCAGTTGCAGATAGCGGCGGTGCCGGTGAGCCGCTTCCCCGGAAGCGCGGCGTCGGCATTCTTCTTCGCGGCGGGCGCGATGCGGCAAATATCCGCGGGCAGGTCAGCCTCTTCGAACGCCTGTACCAGCGCATGGTCGCGCATCCGGGTGCATTGCCGTGCCGGCTCGCCGCCGGTCGGGCCGCAGCCGCAGGGGCGAGCCGCCGCCTCGGCCGCCGTCTCGCGTCGAGCCGCGACGAACATCGGCTTGGACTTCCGGTCGATCCGGCAGGGGTCAGGCGTCAGATCGAGCTTGAGCGGACCGCAAATCTCGATCGGGTAACCGTCGCAACCGAGCGCCACGCCCTTTTCCACCACGAGAATGAAGTTGGGATCGACCTTGGCCGGCTTGCCGGTTTCTCGCGGGGGAACCGCTCCGGGCTCGCCGTGCGTCGTGTCCGCCGCCTTTGCCTCCGCCGGGTTCTTCAGGTCGAGGCCGCAGACGATGCCGCAGCCGAAATAGGCCTTGAGCAGCACCTGGATCACGGAGAGAGGGTAGCGCATCGCCGCGGTGAGGTCCTCGGCGGTGACGAGCATGCCGTCGTTGAACTGAACCGCCTCGGTCGAGCCTGGCTGCGTCTTCTTCCATTCGATCGTCTTGTTCATGGCGGTTCACTCCTAGAAAGCTTCGTCGGACGGGCTCGCTTCGCGCTCCGATTCCGGCGGTGGGGGCGGGGCGCGTGTTTCCGCGGCGAAGCGCAGCAGCGCGACGAAGTCGCCGCCGGGGCGGCCGTGCGGCGGCGTCTCCGGGCCATAATCGAGGGGCAGCGCGTCGAGCATGTTGTCGCAGCGGTCGCGGATCATCTGCCCGCGGATCGTCAGCTCGACCCGCCCGCCGCTCTTCAGCTCCGACCGGGTGTCGATCTCGTTGCGGATCCAGTCGGTATTGATCCGCAGCCGAAACCGCGACGCGAAATCGTCGTTCTCGTCGAGCGGCTGCAGCGCGGCCGGGACGCGGCGGGTCAGCATATAATCGGCCTGCCGCTCCCACAGGATCGCCGTGAGGAAGACGGAGCCGGGGTGGACGGTGCCGGTTCGCACAGGCTTGGTGAAGGCGATTTCCGGCCCTTGCCGCAGCGCCGCCGCGAACTCGTCCCATGGCACGTCGTCGGGCCACCCGTCGGCGCTGCTGCTCCGGTGCGGCCCCCAGTGCACCGATTCGACGCGTGCCAGGTCGTTCTGGCAGCCCTTGATCAGCTCGTAGAGCAGCGGCGTGCGGTATACCCACGGCCGGACCTCGCACGCGCCTTCGATTTCGCCGAAGCCCCAGCGCGGCTTGCAGTCGGTGTTTTCGCAGAGGTTGCGCACCTCTACGCGGGCGATCGCGATGCCCGCCTCGGCGTCGTAGAAGATGTCGCTGCAGCCGATGCGGCAGAGCGCCGCCGGCTGCCTGCAGGCCCATTCCAGATCGGCGGCGGGCGGCAGCATTCCCTCGTGAGAGCCGTTGCGCAGGCAGACATATTCATTGAGGTCGATGCAGCGGGCCTCGCTCGGCCGGACGCAGGCGCGGTCGAGCGGCCGGAATTCGTGGCTGAGGCTGTAGACGACGCCTTCCTCGATCCACTGCGGCCGGTCCGAGCAGGGGCCGCAGCCGCCCCCTGGACCCTCGCGCCGCGCATAGTGGATCGACAGCGTGAACGTGCCCTTGCATTGCGGCATCGGCACGAGATCGCCGTCTGTTACGGCGCCGCCCCCCCAGTGGAGCAGGCGCCCGTGGCGGTCGAGCGCCATGCCGCAGCTCACGCTCAGCGGCGTCGGCCCCTCCTCCCGCGTCACGGCGAGGCCGAAGATGACGCCGTTGCCGTGGAGGCCGCGCATCAGCTTCTCCGTCCGCGCGCACTGCTCGTCCATCATCAGGTTGAGCTGCTCGGCCGTCAGCATCTGACTGGGCGAGAAGAGCGGCCGCCTGGTCCAGCGTCTCGGCGCCCTCGGGTCGGCATCGGCCATCGTCTCTCTCCTCATGCTGCGGCTCAGGCGAGGCGGCGGGCGCCGTCCGGCGCCGCCGTCCCGTCGATGGGAATGGGTGAAAGGTCGCTCGGCGGCAGCTGCCAGCCTCCCGGGCGGGTGACGCGTCCAAGCTCGTTGGTGCGCGGGTCGGCGAGCCGGCCGCCGCCCAACACCCAGGCCTCGTCGAGCCGCCCCGCAGGAAGGGCGCGAGCCGCCGGGCTGATCGTGAGCTCGACCCGGCAATGGGCGGGCACGAACATGTCGATCAGGCTGCGCACGACCGCCTCGACCAGCGGCCGCCGCTCCGCATCCGCTTCCAGCTCGATGCCGATCGCGACGAGGCCGCAATTGGCGCAGAGCAGTGCGTCGACGTCGGTGCAGCTGCGGCCGAGCGGCACCTTGCCGAGCCGCAGGTCGTTACGGCCGAGCACGAAATCCTCCGGCCGGTGCGCCACCACGCGGGTATCGCAGCCGAGCCGCGCCGTCAGCCGGGTGCGCTTGCTCGACAGCACCCAGAAGGCCGCGGAGGCGCCGCTGTCGCGGACCGTCGCGCGTTCTCCCGTGACCAGGTCGAGCACGCGCTCGAGCGCTTTTTGGGTGCCGCGCTCGGCGAGCAGCCTGCCCGCATCGCGCAACAGGCTCCGCTGGATCGTGGCGCCGAGGCCGGCGGTCGGTGGAAAACCAAGCCATTCGAGCAGCCACGGCAGCCATTCGTCGCTCGCCGTTTCAGGATCGATGCGGGCGGGCAGCGCGTCAATCGTCTCGTTCAGATCATTGTAGAGCGCCTCTATCGGGGCGAGGAAGCGGCGGAGCTGGGCGGCCGAACCTTCGTCTTCGCGGTAGATTGCAGGGAGATCGTCGAGCCAGGAACGGTCGGGGTAACGTACCCGAAGCGAAAGCAGCGAAACCGGCGAGCCGCCGGCCGGGCATTCGAACTCGAGCTTCAGCCACAGATGCGTCTCGCGCGCGCCGTCGAGCAGGAAGCGCAGCATCCGCTTGCCGCCGGCGGCGCCATGATAGGTCCGGGTGTCGCTTTCCCAGAGAATTTCCTGGTCGACGGCTGTGAGGCGCGTGGCGGGCTTGGCTCGCGTCGAAGCGAAGGCGTGGCGGATTTTGTCGATCCTGCCCGCATCGGCTTCGCCGAAGCTCGCGAAGCTGACCTTGAGCGTCGCCTCTTCCGGCATCGCGACCTCGATATCGGCGCGGTTCCAGCGCGAGGGCGTGCCGTCGGGCGAGAGGAGGGCCGGCGTGATGAAGATGCCGCGCGATACGTCCGCATCCGCGTCCTCCGCGGTGGCGGCCTCGAGGCGGTAGAGCCCGTCGGAGGCGGCGATCATCAATGTGCCCTGCCAGAGCAGGCCGCTCACCGGCGATGCCGACGGCTGCAGCGGAAAAGGCTGGCGCGAGACCGCCTCGCCGTCGCGCGAAACCGCGAGCAGCGGCGCCTTCGAATCCGCTCCGGTCAGGTGGATTCGGCCGCGCGCGTCGATCGCCAGATGGCGCGGCGGTTGCTCGTCGTCGGACTCGAGCTTGAAGCAGAGAGGCTTTGCGGTGCTGCAAGTGACGAGATCGACGATGTGCAGCCGCCATTCGTTGGCGGTGGGCGCGCGTTCGTCCTCCGGGCTGTCGAGCACCGCCAGCCAATCGCCGTCCCGGGCGGCGGCCAGCGCGATCGGCCGAACGGCGCAGAGCAAAGATAGCCGCGTGCGGGCGAGGCAGCCGCGGCCGTCGATATGGCGCACATAGGCGCCTTTGCGGCTGCGAATGAGCAGCCACAGCCCGTCGCAGCCGTCGCTCGCTGCCGCGATGAGCCTCGGGTGCGCAAAGCGTCCGAGCTCCTGGAGCGTGCGCGCGTCGAAGCGGATGACGACGTCCGGCCCCTGCACCCACAGCCGGGTCGGCCCCATGAACAGCGCGCGGGGCGCTTCCACGTCGAGCCGTCCCTGGACCTCGGCGCCGAAGTCGTAAAGCCGCACCAGCTCGCCAGTGGCTTTGCGCAACCAGGCCGGGCGGCCGCACGGGTCGATCGCGGCGAGGCTATCGGAGTCGCGCACGGCGTCGCTCCCGGCCACACGGCGTGCGACGAGCGGCGGCGAGAGCGTCAATCCGTCACCGTCCGGGTCGAGGCCGCTCATCGCGCCGGCTGCCCATTGGGCGGCCGTCGCGAAACGGTAGGAGCGGTCGGTGAAATGGGCCATGTCAGGCCTCCACCCGCAGCGCGATTTCGATGGCGCCGGCGACGGCGACCTCGATGCGCGCCAGCGGCACCGACACCTGCTCGGGCGGATCGCCGCGGCCGCCGATGCGGAGCCGCGGCACCGCAACCACCCCTTCGACGCCGGCGACGAGCGCCTCGAGCTCGCCGATCGTCACCGGCCGCCCGCTCGGCCAGGGCTCGATCGTCGGCGCCTTTCTGGAAGCGCTGAGCCGTGCCTGGAGGACAGTCCGCACCGCCTCCTCGATCGCCGGCGCGTCGCTCCCGGACGCGATCAGCAGGTCGGCCGCGACCGCGATCGACACCGGCTCCGCAGCCGCCAGCGACAGCCGCTCGCCGAGCACGCGCCGCGGCGCCAGCCGCCGCTCGATCGCGTCGACCCAGGCGTCGCTGCCCTGGACGCCATCGCCCGGGTGGAGGAGGAGCGTACGGGCGCCGGGGACCGGCCGGCGCGGCAATGTCGGCAGGAAGCGCGGCAGCACCTCCGCGCGTTCGAGGCCGAATCCCTGCAAACCCGTGGCAGCGTCGCGAAGCTCAGCATCGGTCAGCATCGCCGATCTTGCGCGCGACCGCCGGCGCAGCGCCGTCAGCAGCGCCTCCCGGTCCCAGGCATCGCACCCGTCGGACATCGGCTCGCGGTTCTTCCAGGGCGACGCGCCGGTGGCGAGGCCCTGCACGCTCCATTCGACACCGGCGATGAGATTGCCCTCCGCTCCGACAGTCAGGTCGAGCGCGCGGCGGTCGATCTGATGGTCGGCCGGCGGCATCCGGCCATTGACGCCGTTGCCGAACCGGATCCTGGCCCGCGATTCGTCGAGGACGTAAGCGTTGTCCTTCGGGCCCAGCACGGCAAGGTCATCGACACCGCGCCAATCAACCGTTTTGCCCGATTCGAGCGTCTGAATCCGCAGCGGATTGCAAGCGGTTTTCTGGTCCGGCAGGGCTCCCGCGGGGAGCGTCAGCTCCAGATCCGGCAGGCCGAGCGCTTCACCCAGCTTCAGCGCGGGCAGAGTCTCGATCTGCACCAGCGGCAGCACGTTGAGCGCGAGTCGCGTCGGCAGCAAGGGGACTGGGAAGCCTGTAAAATCGAGCCGCAACGCCGTGACCTCGTCGTGGCCCGCGGCGAGGTCTAGCAGCGCCGCGCCGGAACGGCGGGTGCCGCCCACTATCCAGCGGCTGCCGGCGCGATTCCAGATGCCGTTGCTCCGGTAGTCGAAGGCGATGAGGACGATGTTCGGCCCGAGGTCGGGAAGTGCGCCGGCGAATTCCAGACCGACGGCGAGCGTCGATGCGGCTGTCGCATCGGGAAAGAGCGCCCGGTCGAGGCTGAGCTCGAGGGAAGCGGTGGCCGGGTCGAGGCGGATGGCGCCGCTGCCGTCCGGTCTCACCCTCGCCGGCTTCCCCGCGGCCCAGGCTGTCATTATCTTCTCGAGCGCCGCGCCGCTCAGCCGAACGTCGTCGACGGTCGTGAAGATCAGCTCCGGCTGGTGGACCGGCCATGCCCGCGTCCCGGCCGGCAGCGTCGTCTCGCTCTGCAGGAGGCCGGCGGGCGGCCAGAGCAGACCCTGCGCCGGCTGCGCCGGCTTGGGCTTCACGCCGAGCAGGGCGCCGAAGGCTCTGAGGTGCGCGTCGCCGACGAAGCCGATCCGATAGACCTGCTGGTCGACCAACCACGCGAGCAGGTCGAGCAAGGTGATGCCGGGGTCGTGCAGATTGTGGTCGGTCCAGTCCGGCGCATAGCGCGGGATCAGCGCCCGGCCTTCCTCGACGAGAGCGTCGAAGGCGATGGTGTCGAGATCGGGCACCGGGATCATCCCGCCCTCCGCGGCGGCTGGACGACGAGAAGGATGTCCTCCTCCTCGGCGCAGACGAGGGCGTCCGGCCCCAGCCGGTCGAGATCGGCGCAGGCATCGCGCGCGGAGATCGCGACGTCCACGACCCGATCGACGCCGGCCACGGCCGCGGCGACGCGCTGGACATCGCTCGGCCACGGCCGGCGGCCGAAGGACCATCCGAGGCCGCGCGGCCCGCCTTCCACCGGGTGCAGGAAGCCGACGATGGCCGCTCGGACATCGTTCTCGACCTGCGCAACGCCGTCCGCGCTGCGCGCGATCACCACGGCTTCGACCCTGACGTGGACGTAGCTCGGCGGGCGCACCCGGATCGCTTCCGGCGCCAGAGCGCCCCAGCCGGCGGCCGCGATGTTGCGCCCGATGCCCTCCCGCCGCGCGCGCGACGGCATCGGGCAGCGTTCGCCGGCTTGGCGGATCGCGACCACGAGGTCGATGCCGCAGCCGCGGCCGCGCAGGCAGCGCGCGCGGACGACGTCGGGCGAGGAGCCGGTGGCGAGCGCCTCGATGTCGGGCGGCGTCAGCGCCCGCGTGGCGTGGCGCAGCCGTGCCGGCGCCGTCTCCGCAAGCCGCTCTTTCGGCGGCGCGTCGGCGCCCCCTCCGGCATCGACGGGATTGATGGCGAGGTCGACCGATTCGAGCGCGGTCTTCAGCTGGTTGACGGCGAAGGCCGCCACGTTGCCGCGGCTGCCGCCGCCCGCCTGGTAGCCGACGGCTCGGATTGCATCGCGGCCCGCGGGCGGGATTTTGCCGTCGCGGCCGTTGCCGAAGCGGATTTCGCCGATCGACGGGTCCAGGCGGAAGACGCGCGCGCCGCCGCCCTGGTCGACGAAGCTGTCGGTCGCGCACCAGCGTATCCATTCGCCCTCGACGTCGGCATAGGAAACGACCGCTTTCGGATCGGCGGAGGTGAGCGCCGTCCTTTCCTCGTCGCTGAGCGACTCCCGCACCCTCAGCTCGAGCGTCTCGGGAAGCACAGGCGCTTCGGCTAGCCTATAGCTCTGGTCGGGCTCGCCGAGGCTGGAGCCCAATATCTCCTGCCGAAGCGACTTGGCCTGCTCGGCTGTGACGGCGTTGAGGTAGAGGCCCCGCAGGACCGGCGCCCAGTCGACCGACGGCTCGAGCGGGCGCAGCCGAAGCCACCAGCCGTTGCAGCCGAACAGGGGCAGCTGGGCGGGCGCGACGGACAGGAAGAGGTGGAGCAGCCCCGGGCGGGTCAGCCCCGCCGTATGGTCGTCGCAGACGATCGGCGCCCAGCCTCCGGGCCGAAGCACCTCCGCCTGCAGCCGCAGGGGCGGCGCATCGACGTCGGCCGAGTCGACATAGAGGCTCAGCGAATCGACGCCCGGAGCGCGTGAGAGGCCGAGGTAGATCGACCGGCCGAGCCCCGCCGGGTCGCCCGTATGGGCAGCCATCCCTTCGAAGAGGTGGAACTCCGCTCCGGCCGCGGCGGCCGCCTGCGTCTGGTCGACGGCCGCGAGATTGTTGAGCGTGAGAACCAATTCCGGCGCGGCATAGCTTTGCAGCTCGTAGCTGGCCTCGATGGTGAAGATTTCCGGGGGGTTCACGGTAGACCGGTCGACGGTGATCGACTGCCCGCTAGCGGTCGTCTTGACGACGTAGCTCGGCTGGCCGTAATCGCCCCCGACCAGCCGCGCGCGTATCCAATAGTCCTGCTTGCCGGCGACGTCCGTCGGCGACAGATCGTCCGGAACCTTGAAGCGCACCAATCCGCTCGAGGCGAGATTGGCCGTGCCGTCGCTGAAATCCAGGTCGAGGCGGCGCCAGCCGCGCCCGTCGAAATAATCCCAGGCGAGTTCCGGGTTTTCCGAGCTCCGCGGCAGCGGCACCTGAGTCCAGTCGCCGATCGAGTCCTGCGGGACGGTAAAGCCGGCCCCGCCGTCCGCCGGGAGTTTCGCCCAAGCCGCATCGACCTGCACCCAATACTCGCCATCGGGCTGCTTCAGCGGCGGCGTGAAACTCTGTATCTTGGGATCGGCCGGCGGATCGAATTCAAGCTGCGTCACATGGTCAGGCAAGGCCGTCTGGCCGAAGCTCAGTAATTTTCGTTGGTTCGCTGCGTTGAACACGCGCTCATCGCCGCGCCTGTAGGTCGTATAGTCGCGGATCTTGTTCTCAACCTCGGTATCCGGAACGTCGGTGTCCGGAACGTCGGTGTACAGGACCGCTATGCGGACGACCGGTTTGTTCTCCGCCGCTTCGTCCGGGGTCTCCGACTTGTTCTTGTCCTTGGCCCCTTTGTCCTCCTCCTCTTTCTTTTTCTCTTGCTCGACCGTTTTCACGGACTGGATCGCGAGGAGCCTCCCGCCAATCAGAAGGCGATCGCCTGTGGTGCTCACCATATCCCCGGCATCGAGCATCAATTGCTTCGTTTCGTCGGGGACGATCTTGCCGGTCCCCCCTCCGCCCTGGACGGGAAACTGCACGACGTAGCTCACGCCGGGCTTGAGCGTCCCCGGCTTGACCCGATGCATCCAGTCGTCCGCGAATTTCAGCGGCGACGTCTCGATCAACCACCATTTGTTGGTGACGAGCAGGCAGCCCGGGACGGTGTCGGCGTCGACGGTGACCGCGTCGTGGGCCGCGAAGGGCAACGTCTCCCGGCCCTCTTCGATGGCGGCATGGAGCAGGCGCTCGTCCGGCGCTCCCAGGATGAGCCTGCCGCCGGTGGCCGAGGGGGACGCTGCAAGGACGGCGCAGATGGTGCCCGCACGGGGATTGACGGGCAGCGGCGCCACCGTCGCCCGATCCGGGTCGGACCAGAGCAGGGCCTGAGTGGCGCCGACGACCGCCACGAGCGGGAGAAGGGGCTTTTGCGGTTGGGCCGGCAGGCAGGCGATCGACACGGGCTTGCCCACAATCGCCAGCTCCTCGGGCGGAGGGTAAAGCGGCAGCTGGTCTTCGCGAAGCATGGCGATGGCCGGAGAAGTCAGGTTTGCGACCACGGCGTGCACCTTGTTCTCGTGCATCACCGCCGCCGGCTGAACGCTGGAGTCCGCGCCGTTGGCCTGCAGCCTGGTCCATTCGACAGTCTGGTCGCCGATCTTCCCGCCGTGGACCGCGCCGGCCGAGTCGATCGCGACGACGAGACCGGCGCCATTGATCACCGGCGCGAGCCGCAAGAGCGCTTTCGGCGCCTCCCCGCTGATGCTGGTGGGCGTCAGCGGCAGCCACACGGGGGGTGCCGCGCCCGTAGCGTCGATCGTTTGCGTGTACAGCAGCCCTGCCGAGTCCGCCGCGACGACGCGCGCCATCGGCGAGCCTGCAACGCCATGAACCACGCAGAAGCTTTCCGGCGGCTGGTCGGCCAGCGGCGGAAGGGCGGTCCACTTTGTGACCGACGATGTCTGCGTCTGAAAATCGACGCGCACCGCCGCTATCCACAAGGCCTTCTCTTTGTCGCGCACCACGACGACGTCATTCGCCGGCGACCCGGCTTGCGACTGGAAGGCGTAGAAGGCGGACCCGGCATCGAGGCGCGGAGCGGCTCCCCCGTCGCCTCCCGAAGGCGTCGGGGGGGGGCGGTCGAGCTGACGCCAGCGCGGCGGGCCCGTCCCGTCAAAGCGGATCGCCTGCAGGCGCCCGTTGCGGCCGACGCCATAGACCCGGTCCGGCGCGCCCGTCGTCGCTGCGAGACTGCCGAGGCTGGCATCGCTCAGCATCACTGCGAGCTCGACCGCCGCGCCTTTCTTGCTGAGCGCCTCCGGGGCGGCGATGGCGAAGGTGTCGAAACGCTGCGGCTCCGGGCCGAACGGCAGGAAGGCCGTCGTCAGTGGAAGCGGGAGCCCGTTGTAGAAGGCGCTGACGATCGAGCCGCTGCCTTCCTTCGACTGAGTCGGGGCCGGGGCGTTGGAATTGACTTTGATCGCCACCGACGCGGCGCGCGTGTCCGGCGGCGCCGAGTCGGCGATCGGAGTGAGCAGGCGCAGCCGGATCCAGCGGCTCTTGCGCCCCTCCGCCTCCACCTCTTCGACGGCGCCTTCCCAGTCCTTGCCCAGCCGCAGGTCGCCGTCGCTGCCGCCGAGCAGGAGGAGCGGCTGCCAGCCTGCCGAATCGGCGCCCTTCGGCTTGCCCCACAGGTCGTAGACGATGTCGAGCTGGGTGAGGCGGCGCACGAGGCTTGGCGGATCGAGGCGGAGCGCGATGGTCGCGGGCCCGTCAAGCTTCAACAGCTCCTTGTGGCCGACATAAGCGAGATGCTCGCTGAGGTTTCGAAGCGCGAAGGAGTCGAGCTGGGTCACCTTCTCGAGCGGCGCGCCGGCGGGGGCCGGTGCTTCGAGCGGGTCGAGCAGAGTCACGATCTCCCCAGCCTTCTTCGCGATCCGGTAGGCGATCCCGCCGATCCTCAGCAGGTCGCCGGCGACGAGGCCGACCGTCTGGGCGAGCTGCAGCATCGTCCCCCCCGGCTCGGCGGCGCTGACCAGTCGATAGGTCACCGGAGGCGGGGAGGGCTGCGGCGCGGCGATCACGCTCGGCGGCGCGAACTCGATGCGGTCGGCGCCCGGATCGGCGGCGATGAGCCGGAGCGGCCGCGCCGGCGTGATCGCCAGCCCTTCCCGAGTCTCGAACATCACCGGCGCGTCGTCGCCCGCGGCCGCGATCTGGACCCGCGGCGGCGCGTAGACGGGCTCGCTGCGCTTCTCGGCCAGCATGAATATGATCGGCACGGTGGCGGACCGCGGCGTCGGGGCGGCGATGTCGAGCGTGTCGAGAAAGGCGAGCTTGTCGCGTAGCGCCGTCTGGTCGAGCCGGCGCGTGCTGTGCTCGGCGAGGCGCGCGGCGATCTCGTACAGCGCCGCGCCGAAGTCGCCCTCCTGCCCGAAGCCGGCCCATCCCGGCGCGAGCCAGGGCGCCATTTGCGCAAGCGCGGCGCGCAGCGCCTGCGCGCGGCGGCAGTCGGTGAGGGGAACGGTGCTCACTGGCCCTCGCGGAAATAGAAGGGGAAGACGAGATTGCCCGGCTGGTTCGTCTGCCGGACTGAATAGTCGATCTCGATGATGAGCTGGCCGTTGAGGAGGTTGCCGGCGCGTGCCTGGACGCCGGTCACCACGATGCGCGCCTCGTAATCGCGCAACGCGTCCGAGACGTCGCGCTTCACCTGCGCGAGCGTGGCGGTGTCGATGGCCGCGAAGACCAAATTGTGGATGCCGCAGCCGAAATCGGGCCGCATCGCCCGCTCGCCCTTGGCGGTCTTGAGGATGATGAGGATCGACTGGCGGATGTCCTCTTCGTCGGCGGCCGTGGCGACGTGCCCGCTGGCCGGCTCGACGCGGAATGGGAAGGCCCAGCCGCGGCCCAGGAATACCTTGTCGAGGCGATCGAGGCCGCTCATCCGATCAGCACCGTCGCGAGGCCCATGGCGATCGCGTTGGGCGGCCCGGCTTCG
>Ga0190265_10000671_pt1 | contig 23234 bp, 23 predicted proteins | sample Popmic124T_FD_133135 | JGI IMG/M metagenome (GOLD analysis project Ga0190265, IMG submission 133135) | Populus adjacent soil microbial communities from riparian zone of Indian Creek, Utah, USA - 124 T | ecosystem: Environmental > Terrestrial > Soil > Riparian zone | place: USA: Utah | collected...
ATCTCGTCGGAACCCGCATCGCTTCTGGGTTCCGCTCCGATGGAGCTGAGGGGACTCGAACCCCTGACCTCTGCCATGCGAAGGCAGCGCTCTTCCAGCTGAGCTACAGCCCCAGGTGCCCGTCCGGGCGAAGGTCCCATGCTATCGGCGTCGCTTTGCGCGTGGTGTGGACGGGCATCGGGACGGTCGCGTAGGCTGTCGGGGCGATGGGCGTTCTCGACGACGCGATCCGCGAGCACCTCGAGCTGAAGCGCAAGCACGGCGCCTCCGAGGGCGAGATCGTGGAGCAAGAGCAGGAGGCGCTCGGCGCGCCTCGGCGCCAGGCGGCCGAGCAGCCGGCGGCCGAGCCGGAGGAGGTCGCGGCCGTACCGAAGGCGGAGCCTCCCGCGCCCGCGCCGGAGGCTCCAGAGGCCGAGGCGGACGTCGCGGACCCGGCGCCCGACGCGGTAGAGGCTCCTCCCGAGCCCGAGCCCGAGCCCGAGCCCGAGCCAGGCGCCGGCGGCGACACGCCGCCGCGAGGCTTCGAGGCGGTCGAGGAGACGTCGCCGGCCGAGGGCGACGAGGAGGACGTCCTCGAGGAGACCCCGGACTTCCTCCAGGAGACGCCGGAGCACGACCGGCTCTGGTTCGAGCAGAAGCCGCCGCGGGACTTCGACTTCGACGAGTAGCCCACGATGCGGCTCCGCTGGACCCTCGCCGCGCTCTGCGCGCTGCCCGCCATCGCGGGCCTGAGTGCTTACGCCGGTGCGCAGATGGCCGGCGACCCGGAGCCAGTCGTCCGCGAGGCGCTCGCTCAAGACGTCGACCCCCCGGGCGCCAAGGGTCGCACGCTCAGCCTGTCGCGCGTCGACGTGCCGCCCGGCGCCGAGCTGCCGCTGCACCGCCACCCGGGCGTCCAGATCGCGCGCATCGCGCGTGGCGTCCTCACCTACACCGTCGTCACGGGAAGGGTGAACGTCTGGCGCGGCAACCCCGAGGTCAAGGCGATCAAGGTCCGCACGATCGCCGCCGGCCAGACGGCGCCGGTCCGATCGGGTCAGTGGATCGTCGAGAAGCCCGGCACCATCCACCGCGCCGCCAACCGCGGCAAGGCCGGCATCGTCATCTACATCTCGTCGCTGTTCCGCGACGGAGCCCCGCCGGCGATTCCGGTAGTGCGTTGAGCGTTGGCTCTGTCAGTGTCCTCGCGCAATCCGCCGTGGACGACTAACGCCGCCCGCCGCGCAGGCGTTGGACTTGGCGCAGCTCGAGGATGTCGTCGCTCGGTGGGCCGGCCTTGAGCGAGGGGGCGTCGAGCAGGTCGGCCTCGATGCGGCGCCGGACGAGCTCGCCCTCGACGGCGTCGACGCGCAGGGCTGACGCGCCGGGGCGCGAGCTGACGGCGCGCTCGAAGGAGCGGCCGCGGAAGAGGAGGGCGCAGCCGTCGTCGGCGGCCCAGCCGCCGGGCAGCTGGCCGCGGCGGATGGCGTCGAGCCAGACGGGCAGGCGCTCTGGCTCGCCGTCGGCGTGGACGGAGAGTGAGCCGCGCAGGACGCCGAGGCCGGCGCTCGGCTCCGGCGGCCCGCTCGACTTCGTCACCCCGCCCTCGAACCAGCACATCGCGCCGGCGCTGATGCCGGCGAGCACCGTGCCACGCTCCCACGCCTCGACGAGCAGGCGATCGAGGCCGTGGGCGCGCCAGATCGCGAGCAGGTTGCGCAGCGAGCCGCCGCCCGCGTAGACGACGTCCTGCTCGCGGACGATCTCCTCGAGCGTCCGCGTACTGCCGTGGAGGTTGAACAGCGACAGGTGGGCGGCGGCGCAGTCGCTGCGGCCGCCGAAGCGGGCGCGGAAGGCGTTGATCTGGCCGGTCGGGTCGCCGGAGGCGGTCGGCAGGAAGAGGATGCGCGGCTCGCGCGCCGCGGCGAGCGAGAGCACGAAGTCGTCGAGCGCCGGGTTGTCGGGCTCCATCGTGAAGCCGCCGCCGCCGAGCGCGACGACCGTCCGGCGCTCCTCTGGAACGACTCCGCTTCCGCTCACGCCGTCGCCAGCTCGGGCATCCGCGTCCCAAGGTAGTGGACGTCGAGCGGCGTCTCGACCACTTCGCCGCCGACCGGCTCGACGCGGTAGGCGCGCGACCGCGGTCGCGAGCTGACCACGCGCGCGAGCTCCTTGCCGCGGAAGTGCAGCGCGGCGCCGTCGTCGGCGGCGTAGCCGGGCCGCATGCCGTCGCCGACGAAGCGGCGGTACTCCGCGCGCCGCCGCGGCTCGGCGTCGTAGTGGACGCAGTTGGAGTGCGGCAGCAGGCCGAGGCCCTGGACGCGGTAGGGCTCGGAGTGGAACGCCGTCAGCGCCTCGGCAAACCAGCAGAGCGAGCCGGCGGACGGGCCGCAGAGGACCGTGCCCTGGCGCCAGGCGCGGCGCAGCACCGCCTGCAGCCCGTGCGCCCGCCAGGCGCCGAGCATGCTGACGACGTTGCCGCCGCCGACGTAGATCAGGTCCTGGGCGAGCAGGTGGTTGGCGAAGTCGCTCTCGACGCCCTCGCGGTCGCGCCGGAACAGCGAGACGTGGCTGGCGTCGCAGCGCGTCGCGAACTGGCGGTAGAAGCGCACGACGTAGTGGTCGGCGTCGCCGGACGCGGTGGGTAGGAAGCAGACCTTCGGACGGCGCTTGCCCGTCAGTCCGAGGACGTAGTCGTCGAGCAGTGGATTTCCCGCCTCCATCGAGAAGCCTCCGCCCCCGAAGGCCACGATCTGAGGGACTCGAGCAGCCATGCCCCGATCTTCGCCGGCCGCGGCGGGCCTACGTATGTACGGCGGGAGAAGATCTGCCCGGCTCGTCCTCGACAGGCGGACAAGGACCGTAGGAGGCGGTGGCGTGTGGCTCGGGAGCCTCGGCCCCCTCGTCGCGCCGGCGCGGGTTGGCGATCCCGAGCAGCGAGATCGCGCCGCCGACGATCACCAGCCCGCCGCCCACGGCCATCCCCGCGCGATAGGCGGAGACCGAGGCCTGCTCGACCGGCCGGTCGAGCGAGGGTCGGTCCCTGACGCCGCCGGCCAGCGGACGGGCGTCCGCGACGGCCGCGCGCGCCGCGGCCGGCAGTCCCGCCGCGCGCTCGTCGAGCACTCCGTCGAAGCGCGCCGCGACGATCGCGCCGAGCGCCGCGATCGCCAGCAGCCCCGCGATCCGCGACACCTGATTGTTGATCCCGCTGGCGACGCCCGCGTTGTGCTCGGGCACCGCGCCGAGCACGGTCGTCGTCAGCGGCGCGACCGTCGCCGCCAGGCCGAGCGAGAAGACCAGCACGCCGGGCAGGAGGTCGGTGACGTAGTCGACGTCGGAGCCCAGCCGGCCCATCCAGATCAGGCCGATGCCGGCGACGATCGGGCCGAGGCCCATCGGCAGCCGCGGCCCGATCCGGTCCGACAGGCGGCCGAAGCGACTCGACAGCAGCCACATGACGATCGTGATCGGCATCAGCGCGAGGCCGGCGGCGATCGGGCTGTAGCCGCCGACCTGCTGCAGGAAGATCGTCGCGAAGAACGTCGCGGCGCCGAGACCGCCGTAGATGCCGAGCGTCGAGAGGTTGCCGACGCTGAAGTTGCGCGAGCGGAACATCCCGAGCGGCAGCATCGGGTGATCGGTGCGCTTCTCGTGGGCGACGAAGAGGCCGAGCAGGACGACGCCCGCGACGAAGGGGACGTATACGAGCGGGTCGCCCCAGCCGTAGCTCTGCTGCTCGATCAGCGCGAACACCGGTCCCGCGAGGCCGAGCGAGACGAGCAGCGCGCCGAGGTAGTCGATCCGCTTCGACGCCGCGTCGTCGAAGCTCTCGCGCACGCCGCGCGCGAGAGCCAGCGTCAACAGCACCAGCGGCACGTTGATCGCGAAGATCCAGCGCCAGGAGGCGTACTCGACGATCGCCCCGCCGCCGAGCGGACCGATCACGAAGGCGATGCCCGTCCAGGCGGTCCAGGAGCCGATCGCCGCGCCGCGCTCGCCGGCCGGGAACGTCGCGGTGATCAGCGCCAGGCTCGCGGGCACCAGCAGCGCGCCGGCAGCACCCTGCAGGGTCCGTGCGGCGATCAGCGCCTCCGAGCTCGGCGCGACGGCGCAGATCAGCGACGTCGCGCCGAAGCCCGCCAGCCCGACCATGAAGATCAGCTTGCGCCCGCGGATGTCGCCGAGCGAGCCGCCGACCAGCAGCAGCGCCCCGAGCGTCAACAGGTATCCCTCGACGATCCACTGCTGCGCGACGAAGCCGGAGTCGAGCTCGTCGACGATCGCGGGCAGCGCGACGTTGACGACGGTGCCGTCGAGGAACACCACGCCCGACCCGAGGATCGCCGCGATCAACGTGATGCGCTTGACGCGCGCGTCGTCGGTCACGTCTCCACATTCGCAGACGCCGCGATCTTCCAGGGCATATTGGCTGTCTGGACAGCCAGTGCTCGATGCGGTTAGGCTGCGCCCAGGAGGGATTGGAACTGGCTCACCACCCAAGCCCGGCCTCGTGGCTACGTCTGCAGGTCCCGACGGGGCGGACGCTGCCCGACGACGCCTGGTTGCACCGCCACCACGCGATGGTGGGCCTGCTCCTGGCCGAGGCGGTCGGGCTCGCGGTCTTCAGCGCGGTGGAGGGCAACGGCCTGCTGCACAGCGTCGGCCACGCGGGCGCGCTGATGCTCGCCGCCGCCGGCGCCATCGTGTTCGAGCGCCGTCGTCGCGCCGCGTCGGTGCTCGTCTCGTTCGGTCTGGTGACGGCATGCGCGTTGCTCGTCCACACATGGGAGGGGGCTATCGAGGGCCACTTCCTCTTCTTCGTGACGATCGTGGTGCTCGCGCTCTACGAGGACTGGATCCCCTTCCTCGTCGCGGCCGCCTACGTCGTGATCCACCATGGGATCGCCGGTGCGATCGATCCGAGCGCGGTCTACAACCATCCCGACGCGATCGCCCATCCGTGGAAGTGGGCGGCGATCCACGGCGGCTTCGTGGTGGCCGCCGGCCTCGCGAGCGTCGCCGCCTGGCGGCTCAACGAGACGCTCAGGGCCCAGGAGCAGGAGTCCTACCGGCGTGCGCTGGCGAGCGAGGAGCGCTTCCGGGCGGCGTTCGAGGGAGCGCCGATCGGCATGGTCCTGTTCACCTTCGCGACGCGCCCCGAGGTCGTGCAGGTCAACCAGGCGATGTGCGAGATCACAGGTCGCTCACGCGACCAGCTGCGTGCGAGCGGCTTCCGGAACGTCGTGCATCCCGATGACTCGATCGCCGTCACGGAGGCGATCGAAGGCCTGCGGACGCGCGAAGGCGAGAGCATCCAGCACGAGCTGCGCTGCGTGCACGCCGACGGACACACCGTGTGGGTCTCCGCGAGCGTCTCCCTGCTGCACGCCGAGGGGGGCACGCCCGCCTATGCGATCGCCCAGGTCCAGGACATCACAGAGCGCAGGCTGGTCGCCGAGGAGCTGATCAACCAGGCGCTTCACGATCCGCTCACCGGGCTGGGCAACCGCCGCAGCCTGCTGGCGGACCTCGACCTCCGGCTGCTCGAAGCCACTCCCGCGCGGCCGTTGATGCTGCTGCTCTTCGACCTCGACGGGTTCAAGACCTACAACGACACCTTCGGGCATCCCGCCGGCGACGCGCTCCTGTCGAGGCTCGCGAAGCGCCTGGAGAGCATGATCGAGGGCCGCGCCACGGCCTACCGCGTGGGCGGCGACGAGTTCTGCGTGCTGAGCCTGACCGAGACGACCGGTCGCGACTCGATCGCGCCGCTCGCCGCCGCCGCCCTCGCCGAGTACGGGGAGGGCTTCACCGTCACTGCCTCCTATGGGGCGGTGCTGCTGCCGCGGGAGGCGGCGACGGCGACCGACGCGCTGCGCACGGCGGACCGCAGGATGTATGCGCGCAAGAGCGCGGACAGCCGCAGCTCGGCGGGCCGGCAGAGCGCCGACGTCCTGCTGCGAATCCTCTCCGAACGCAGCCCGGCGCTAGGCGTGCATCTGGACGAGGTCACGGGTCTCTGCGACGCGGTCGCCGCGCGGATGGAGACCGCCGAGCACGAGCGAGCGCCGCTGCTGCAGGCGGCCTCGCTCCACGACGCGGGCAAGATCGCGATCCCCGACGAGGTGCTCCAGAAGCCGGGGCCGCTGGACGACGACGAGTGGGCGTTCGTCCAGCGCCACACCCTGATCGGCGAGCGAATCCTCTCTGCGGCCCCAGCGCTCGCGCGAGCCGCGAAGCTCGTCCGCTCGAGTCACGAGCGCTTCGACGGCAGCGGCTATCCCGACGGCTTGGCCGGGGACCGGATTCCGCTCGGCGCCCGGATCATCGCGGCCTGCGACGCATACAGCGCGATGATCTCCGAACGCCCCTACCGAGCTCCGATCGCCCCGCTCGCCGCTCGAGCCGAGCTGCGTCGCTGCGCCGGGACCCAGCTCGATCCCGGGGTCGTCGAGGTCCTGTGCGCGGTCCTCGAAGACCGCGAGCGCGCCGCCGGGGCCGTCGTGCGGCTGGCGGACCGGCGCGCGCGCGGTTAGCGCCGACACGGGGCTGGAGCCTCCGGGGCCAGCATCGGCGTCATCCTGACACCACGGCTGGGGCCCCTTCCACCCTTGCGATCAGGACGCGGCCGCGACGCTCGAGCGACGAGCGGGCAGCGCGCCGGCCTCGAGCAGGTAGCCGATCGCGATCCAGAAGGCGCCGGTCACGATCGGTCCGCCGATGAACGAGAGCGGCAGCGCGAACACCTGCATCGACGGAAGCGCGATCGCGACGCTCCGCGGCACCACCCCGGCGCGGTGCAGCGCCACCGCGAGGCCGATCGTGCCGACCAGCCAGAACAGGTTGCCCAGCGGTGCGGCGACCAGGAAGAACAGCGGGTCCTCGCCGACGATGTTCGCCGTCGTGGCGGCGACCGCGACGGTCAGCATGCCGGCCGAGGCGGCGTAGGAGAAGCGGGGGCCACGGCCGCGGGCGTGGCGTCCGAGCGTGAGCACCGCCGGGACGGTGAGCACGAGCGCGCCGGCCAGCAGCCCGAGCAGGACGTGCGCGGCGAGCGTGTCGACGGCCTCCCCGACGATGTCGTCGCGCTTGGTGAGCTGCATCGCGCCACTGGCGATCCAGAGGGCGCCGGCAGCCATCGCGCTGAGCGCCGCGAAGCGGTTGGTGAGTAGGGCCTTGACGTTCATGGTTGCTCCTTTCGAGCGGTCTTGAGGTTGCTCGTCAATGCTGCGCCGACAGGGCGCCGCCGTCGTCGGCCCGGGGTCGCGATCGGCTCCTCCGCTGGTCGCGACCGGTCTACGACCCAGGTCGTAGGCCGCTACGACCGCGGGCCGATGCGCGTCGCCCCGACCTCGCCTACGGTTGGCGCGTGGACACCGTCGCCAACCTCGCGCGTGTGCCGGCCCGGCCGCCGCTCGTCGACGTGGTGATCGCGGCGGCGCTGTCGGTCTGGGCGCTGCTCGAGGTCGCCTTCCTCGAGGGCCCCGGCTCGGCGCCGCTGCGCGTCGCCGCGGGACTGGCGATGACGGTGCCGCTGGTCTGGCGCCGCGTGCGGCCGCTGACCGTCGTGCTCGTCCTGGCTGGCGTGCTGCTGCTGCGGGCGGTGCTCGGCAGCGAGAGCGAGGAGGCGGCGTCGTTCTTCCCCGCCGTCCTGCTGGCCACCTTCTCGGTCGCGCTCTACGCGCGCGCCGTCGAGGCGGCGGTCGCCGGCGGCGCGTTCGCGCTCGTCGGCTGCATCGGCTCGATCGCGCTCGGCTTCGCCAACGACGCGGGGGCGGAGCCGGAGCTCGCGAACCTGTCGATCGTCGCGTTCTTCGTCGCCGCCTCGTGGACCGTGGGCTGGGTGCTGCGCAAGCGCGTCGCGCAGACCGTCGACCTGCGGGCGCGCAGCGACGAGCTGGCGCGCGCGGCGGTGGCGGACGAGCGCGCGCGAATCGCCCGCGAGCTGCACGACGTCGTCGCCCACAGCGTGTCGGTGATCAGCGTCCAGGCGGGCGCCGCCGAGCAGTACGTCGAGCGCGACCCGGCGCGGGCGCGCGAGCACCTCGACGTCGTCCAGGGCGCGGCGCGCGACGCGCTGACCGAGATGCGGCGGCTGACCGGGGTCCTGCGCGCGGAGCCGGCGGGCTACGAGCCGCAGCCGGGCCTGGCGCGCCTGGCCGAGCTGATCGACCAGGCGTGCGCCGGCGGCCTCGACGCACGACTCGAGGAGGATGGCGACCGGCGCACGCTGCCGCCGGGCCTCGACCTCGCCGCCTTCCGGATCGTCCAGGAGGCTCTGACCAACGCCCGCAAGCACGCCGGCACTGTCGCCACGACGGTGCGCGTGGGCTATGCCGCCGACGAGATCGAGCTGGCGATCGTCAACGCGCCCGGCGCGCCCGTGGCCGCGACCGACGGCGGCGGCCATGGCCTGGTCGGGATGCGCGAGCGGGTGCGCGTCTACGGCGGTCAGCTCGAGACCGCGCCGACCGCGGACGGCGGCTACCGCGTCGTCGCGACGCTGCCGCTGGAGGGCGAGCGTTGATTCGCGTGCTGGTCGCCGACGACCAGGCGCTGGTGCGCGGCGGGCTGGCGGCGATGCTCGATGCCCAGGAGGACATGGAGGTCGTCGGCGAGGCCGAGGACGGCGGCGCGGCGGTCGACGCGGCGCTGGCGCTGCGGCCCGACGTCGTGCTGATGGACGTGCGGATGCCGCACGTCGACGGGATCGAGGCGACGCGGCGGCTGAGCGCCCATCCGGGCGCGCCGCACGTGCTGGTGCTGACGACCTTCGACCTCGACGAGTACGTCTACGAGTCGCTGCGCGCCGGCGCCGCCGGGTTCCTGCTCAAGGACGCCCCGCCGGACCGGCTCGCCGACGCGGTTCGAACGGTTGCCGCCGGCGAGTCGCTGCTCGCGCCGGCCGTGACGCGCCGGCTGGTCGAGCGCTTCGTCAGCCGCCCGGCGCCCGAGACCGCTCGCCGCGAGACCTTCGCCGAGCTGACCGAGCGTGAGCTCGAGGTCGTCGGCCTGGTCGCGCGCGGCCTCTCCAACGCCGACATCGCGGGCGAGCTGTTCCTCAGCGAGGCGACGGTCAAGACCCACCTCACCCACATCCTCTCCAAGCTCGCGGTCCGCGACCGCGTCCAGGTCGTGGTGCTCGCCTACGAGAGCGGCCTCGTCGAGCCCGGCGCCGGCCTGCCCGGCTAGCGCCCCAGGCGCTCACGCCCGACGGGCGCGGTCCTGCGCCACCACGACGCAGCGCCGCCGCCCTTGGAGGGCGGCGGCGCTGGACGCGAACAGTGGCGTCGCTAGGGAGTGGAGCCGGCGTCGGGATCGACGCTCGGGTCGGAGGAGTCCGGCGTCGAGCTGACCGGCTCGTCGGGCGACGAGCTGGATGCGTCGGGTGTCGTGGTGTCGGTCGTCACCGCTCCGCCGCTCGGCGCGGGCGTGCCGGTCGTCGTGGCGGGCGGGTTGCCGGCCGCGGGGGGCTGGGCCGACGCCGCGACGAACGAGGCGCGGAACGAGGCGCCGCTCGTCGGCGAGGTGCAACGGGCGGTGGCCGTCTGGCCGCCCGTGTCGATGCGGACGCATGAGTAGGAGGCGCCGATGACGAGCGGGTCGGCGCCGCGCTCCATCGCCTCGATCTCGGTCTCGCTCTGCGTCAGCAGCGTCGTCACCGCGGCGCAGTTGATGCCCTTCGCGGTGATCGCGTCGAACGGTCCGGTCGCCGTGCAGGAGATCGTCACGACCGGGCTGAGGCCGTGCTTGGTCGCCGGCTTGGGCTCCTTCGTGGTCTTGGCGACCACCTCGGACGACTCCCGCGGGTTCTCGACGTACTTCTGCGGATGCGTCGTCGACGGCTTGGTCGCGATGCTGAACCGCAGCGCCTTCTTGTCCTGGGTGCAGCGCACCGTGCGGTCGCGGCCCTCGACGTAGATCGTGGTGCAGTCCTGGGCGCCGACCGTGACCGTCTCGCCCTCGGGGATCTTCGTCAGCTCGGTGGTCGGCGTGCTGTCGAGGAACGTGGCGCCGGCCTCGCAGCCCTGCCCGCGGACCGAGACGTCGTAGAAGCGGCCGAAGGTGCCGCACTCGGCGACCAGCTCGACGCGCTTCTTGGCGGCCGGGACGACGGTGTAGCGGAACGACGCGTCGTCGTTCGGCGTGACGCAGCGGATCGTGTTGACGCCGTCGCTCTGTTCGTCGATCACCGAGCAGTCGTAGCCCTCGACGCTCTCGGCGACGGCCTTGCCGTCGTAGGTCTCGTCGACGGCGAGGATCCGCTCGCGGCCGGTCTCGCAGCTGATGCCGCGCACCGAGATGTCCTGGAAGCCGCCGTATGCGGCGCTGCCGACGTCCCCCTCGCGGTCCATGCTCGAGCACTCGTAGACGTCGGACTCGGAGTGCGCCTTGGCGCCGTCCTTGTCGGCGACCTCGTGCGCGGGCAGGACCACGGTCTCGCTCGCGCTGGCGCTCACCTCTGTCGTCGTCTCGGACTTGTCGTCGTCCCCGCAAGCGGCCAGGAAGAGGCCGAGCGCGAGCACGACGAGGACCAGTGAAGAACGCCTGAGCATCTGAGGAAGGACCCCCTGTTGGAGAGCGGAAGGGCGGCGAAGCTACACCGGCTCGGATGGCCGCAAGCGTGGCGCTTCGCCTTTGCAGCACTAGCTACGGCGCGGACGGGACAACTCCTGCGCGATCGGCGATCGGCCCGGCCAACCGTCACCCCCGAGATGGAGCCAGCCGGGCTCGAACCGGCGACCTCCTGCTTGCAAAGGGTGGGCGGGGTGTTGCCAGGTGTTGCTATTTGCGGTGATCCACGGATTCGAAGCGGCCGCAAGCGCGATGTCGCCATCGCTTGCGGTTGCTAGTGGTGAGGCGGCGCTTCCAAAGTGCTTCCACGGCTAGGAGTCAGACATCAGCGGAAGTGTCGGCGGCGTCACGTAACATCAATCCATGTCCAGTTGCACGGCACCCGTCTACGGCCACCGCTCGGCAGCCGCCGCCGCGAGATGTCCCGCGTGCAGATGGCGGTCGTCGTACTACCGGTCCTCTTACTCTCCGCCGCCGGTCAGTTCCTACCGGACTGGCGGGTCGTCCGGCGGGGGCGGTTCGGCGAGCAGAGGCGGGTCGTCCGGCGGCGGGAGGTCGCGTCGGACCCGAGGCGGAGGCTCGGTGTACTACTCGCCCGCCGAGTGGCGCTCGATCGAGCCCATCGCACGCACGGCCAAGGAGCAAGCGCACCAACACCCAGAGCGTCGCGACCTCTTCCTTTGCCATGCCTGGGACGACCGGGAGGGTGCCGCGACCGACTTGTACGACCTCCTGAGGTCCCACGACGCAACGGTCTGGTTCAGCGAGAAGGACGTAGGCCTAGGCAAGTCGCTGATTCGTGAGATCGACAGGGGGCTGGCGAACTCCCGGGTTGGCATCGTGCTGGTGACCCCGGCACTGCTCCAGAGCCTGGCTTCCCAAGGGATCGCGGACAAGGAGCTCTCCGCGCTGCTCGCGACCGACCGAGTGATTCCCGTCGCCCACGGCACCACCTTCGACGCCCTCCGGGACGTCAGCCCCCTACTCGCATCGCGGTCCGGGCTGAACACCGCGGAGTCGTCGCTAGAAGACGTCGCCGCCAAGGTCGCCGCCCCGGCGGCGGCGCTCGCCGAGGATGGCACCTAACAGGACGGACGACGACGGGGACGAGCGACGACGCCCCGACCTCCCTATGGTGCTGCCAGCTTCAGTCTTCCCTACGCGAAGAACGACAAAATAACCGGTCCCACAACGGTCCAGACCGCAGCGAGGTCACCTGCAGCAGCCAGGCGCCCAGCCATCCCGTCTAAGACCGGCTGAACGACCGCGGTCCGACGCCTGTCGGGGTCCTTCGCTGCCTCCTCGGCGAGCAGATCGAGGCTTTGGAGCAGTCCCTCTTGTTGCTCTTGAGTGAGGGACTCCTCATCAACAACGGCTTGCGCCAGCTTTGCGAGAGCGTCTCGTGCCTCGTCGCGCTCAGCACCGCTTACCGCCGAGAGATGGCCCTCCAAGTCGCCTATCACCGTACCGAGATTGAGAGCCCCGATCTGGCTGTGGTTCAAGGTGATTGACACGTTTCGAGCATTGTCCATGCGGGCCATTATCGCTGCGTGACGAGCTTGATCATGCATCTGCGCAACGGCCCGATAGAACTCATCGACCGCGTCGCGGCCATTGGCTGCGACCCGGCGACACTCGTAGAACCACTTCCGATGGTGCGCGGGTAGACCGCGCGGGAAGTCGATTAGGTGCTCGGCCACCGCTAGCAGTCGACTGGTCAGGCGCTCATCAGGACCCCCTCGAGTCCCGACAGCTTTCAACCGGTGGTTGATCGAGCCGAGGGTCCGGGTCTGGCATAGCGCCAGCTCGCGTATTGCATGTAGACGCCAGAAGAAGCGGCGGCGTCCCGACGGAGAGAAGTGGATGGGCGAGGTTGCGACTGCCAGAGCCGTCCGGCTCGCAGCAACCCGGTCCTGGTACCGACCGTAGAGGCTAGCTTGGGCTTGGACCCAGTCGTCCTTGAATATCTCATAGCGGTCGTCAAGCGTTAGAAGTCCCGACAGCTCTTGATCTGAGATGTCATGCGAATCTGCCGCGACCGAGACTGAGTAGTCTGGAATCGCGTGCTTACTAGGTGAAGCTGCTGGCTCTATGGCGGTCTCCACGCGGTTTGCCAGAGCGAGGAGTAATCCATTAGCGTTGGATGGATCAACTCCACGCATGGAGTACAGGAAGTTTGGAGTACCCCGACGCCCTATGAGTTGCCGTAACAACACAATGGTGTCAGATACCGACACCTCACATGGAAACTCAACGGCGATGCCAAGTATCACGGTCAGTGGCCCATAGGGGTATACGTGAATGTACGGCCGCGCCGATATCCGCGCTCCTTGAAGCGCGCTGCGTGCCTCGTCACTGTCCGGCGTAATAGTAATTCGCTGGCGCGGCTCTATTGATAGAGCGAAATGCCAGGCGCTCTCGTCTACTCCTACTAAGTAGTCGGTTGAACCCTCGCGGGCGATATGGCCGTCGAGGATCCGCTGACGGTCTCCGAGATAAGTGTCGACGAGCGCGTGCTCACTGACACGCTCATCCTCACGAGGTATCAGACGTAGGGCTGTGGGCGAGCTGTCTACCGCCTGCGCGGGGAAGGTCGCAAACCCGCGGTAGTTGCGGAAGGCGCGATGCTCGACTTGGGCCTTAGGGTTGACTCGGAGCGGTCCCAGGTGCGGCACAAACGGTAGTTGCCCGGGAGGGTCATTCCGCATGTGCCGCTCAAGGTGCTTGCGAGTCGCCGCTCCTTGGTCGACCAGCCAGCTAAGTCCGTACTCGTAAGCAAGCGGCGCGAAGGGTCCTCGTATCGCGTCATGATCCTGCTCCAAAAGCGCCCTGATCATGAACTGTTCATGAAGGGTTAGGTATACATGGCGCATAAGTTGAGCGGCGGCCCCGCCAAGCGTGGAACGAATCCTACGCACGCCGACAGCACCACACCCTGAGCGGTCCGGGCGAAGCCGCCGCACGTTAGTCTAGGGTCTGACGAGTCGGCCATGGGTCGTCGTGGTCCTGCGGCTGTAACGCATAACTGGGATAGCTCTTCCAGGTCGCGCCTATGATTGCCATAGTCCATCCTGCTGTGATAGCGACGCTAGATGCAGCGGCCAGCTTTCATTCCACGGCAGACGCCCGGCTTTCGCCGCGTGTCGAGCCGGGTCTATTTGAGGTCCGTGTTTCTGCCGCTCAGCTTCAGCGGGCGGGTCAGGTTCTACAAAGGCTTGTCGACGGGGCGCTTGAGCGCAAGCTAGCTATCGCATCCGTAAACCGGACGAGATCGCATAGAGCCGGTGTCGGTATAGGTGCGGATCCCCATTTTACCGCTATTAGAATAGTCGAGCAACGCGACAGGGTGCCCATGACTGAGGCCGAGATAGAGAACTGGTTGACGTACAACTACTACATGAGGGATCGGCCGCCGACTCATCGACCACAGGCGAATGGGCGACTTCAGATCCTTCTTCCTCGTCGGTACGACCGGACGGACGAGCCTGGCTGGAGATGCGTCTTTTCAGACGAGCCCGGTAGGTCGTTGGACGACAAGCTACCGGATGTCCTCAGTGCTCTAGAGAAACGTCTGGCTGCTGATATCCAGATTGCACAGAGGGCAACGCGGTGACGGTCGGTCTGGCAGGGTCACAGTCGTCCGACGACGGGGCCATAGCGGCGCTCTGCTTTGGCCCGTAGTCGGTCCCTGCGCTCCTTGGTTGCTATCTCATGAAGGTATATCGCGCGTGTGGTCGCGGGAGATTTGTGCCGGAGCATCCAACTGATCTCCTCAGTGCTGTCACCGGCTGCGAGGGCGTAACTCGCGGCCGTGTGGCGAAAGCTATGAAAGGTTGGCACCTCACCCCTCCCTACCGGCCCGTTCGCTGACAGGGCGGGGAATGTGGCATCGCCGCTAGGGGTGCGAGCACGCCGCTGGGTGTCTCTAAGGGCTCGAAGTAGATTGCGTTGACCTAGCGGGCGACCTGATCGCGTAACGAACACGAAATGGCGATCGTCGCGGTAGGCGCTCCGGTTGCGATGGCGCGCTAGTAGTGCGGCCATGGCACGAGGGATGAGAACCACGCCCTCGGAGCTGTTGGTCTTCAGTGGCGTGAGCGCGCGTCTGCGATCGACTTGATGGGTGAAAGTGATGCGTGCTCCGTTGGGGTCAGCTAGGTCTATGCTCGCCCACGTCAGGCCCAGGAACTCGGACAGGCGGCCACCTGTTATCGCGGCGAGGCCGAAGAGCACGCGCCACTGGCCGCGTGCTGCGGCGAGTGTCTGCGCCAGCTCGTCTCCTTGGTAGATGCGGCGCGTTGCGCCGCTTGCCGTCGGGCGCTCGCCGCGCTCCATGAGCGAGATCGGGTTGACGCCAGGCCAGTCGAGCCGCCGTTGGGCGTACTTGAAGACGCGGTTGGCGACCTGGATGATCCCGACGATCGAGTTGTCGGCAAGGCTCACGGCGCGCAGGTCGCGGACGAGGCCGGCGGCTTCGTCGACGGTGATCGCGTCGAGCCGGTGACGGCCCCACCGCGGCCGTAGGTGGTTGTCGATCGCGTTGCGATAGATGGCCTGGGTAGCCGGCCGGAGATCGACCACCTGGCCGTCCAGCCACCGGTCGGCAGCCTCGCCGAAGCGCAGCCGGGGATTCGGTTGGACACGGTCCCCTCGCGCCTTTCGCCCAAGGAAATCGTCGCGCGCCGCTCGGGCGGCGGTGATGGTGTCGAAGGCGCTAGTCCAGCGCTGCCGGCCGGTGGAGTCGCGGTAGCCGACCTCGAAGCGGCCGTCGTAGCGGCGGTAGATGTTGCGGTTGCGATCGCCGGGCTCACGGCGACGGCGAGGGGTAGCGTGTGAGCTGTTCATGGAGTCCTACCTCCGTGGGCCACGCCGGGGGCGGTTGCCGCCGCGCCCCGGCACTTGATTTGCCGGTTCCGATTCAAGGTATCGGGCTCGATCGGGCTCGGGCGGCTAGCGAGAAGCCATCCAGTCGTCGAGGTCGGAACGGCGGAAGAAGCACTTGGCGCCTGGGCCGTCCTGGGAGAACGGGATGCGTCGGGCGGCGGTGAGCTTGTGCAGTGACGAGATCGACCGGCCGATATAGCGAGCGGCGTCAGCCGAGTCCATCCAGCCGTCCGTCGTGTCACATGGCTGGGTGAGTCTCGCGGCGACGCGGCTAGCCACGGCATCTGCCACCAGGTCGAGCGACCCTGGGGCTAGGACGAACGCGACTCGCTGGTCCGCGTTCATGACCCGGGGCCCTCTCCGAGCCAGTTGACGGGCGTGCGTCGATCCCGCGCCGTACGGAAGATCGCGGCGAACGGACCCTCCTGCGCGAGATCCTCGAGCAGGCACACCGCGATCTCGACTTCGGGCGTGTCCTGCAGGTCAGGGTCCTGGGCACACAGGCCGAGGACCGTGTCGCGGCGGCGCTCCAGCCGGTCGCGTGTGCCGTTGGCGAGCACGACCAGCACGGCTGGGAAGACCGGGTAGAGGTAGCTCCACAGGGGAGCGGGTGGATCGCCAGGACGCTCGGCGGGAATCATCCGTCGGTAGAGGCGGGCGTAGCGGGCGAGCCGCCCAGCCAGGTCGTTGGTCGCCCGCGTGGAGCGGTCGAGCTCTACGAAGCGGTAGTGGAAGCTGGTCCCGTCCTCCTCCTCGAGTTGGTAGACGAGTAGTGCGTCGGCGATCAGCTGGTCAGGCTGTCGGCGTCCTGGCGGAGCGCCGAGCGAATGCCACACCTCATGGCTCCATGCCAGCGGCAGAAACTCATCTCCGCGTTCGCGTGCCGCACGAACGAACGCCAGGCCGACGTCGTTGACGCCGAGCGTGTGCTGCTGGAGAGACCTGGCCGCCTGCTCGTCGCTGTAGACCTTGCGCCGCAGCTCGCTCCGGCTCGGAATCGTCTCGATCGCGTCGGCTCCGCTCTCGGTCAGGTACCAGAGGCCGAGGCCGCCACGGCTACGGACCATCGCGACGAGTCCGGACCGCTTGAGTCGAAGCAGTACGTCTCGCGTCCAGCGATGCGACGCATGTGGGGTATGCAGGAAGTGGAACTGGTGAGTGGAGAGCAGCCGGTGGTGGTTCAGGCTCTCCAAGACATCGACATGGGTCGTGCCAAGTCGCGGCGGCGGGGCGACGGTCGCGCTACTCATGCCAAGCCTCGGCGAACAGCACGGCGAGCGAAGCGAGCCGGGCGTTGAGCAAGAAGGCGAACGTCACTAGAGCCACGGCGAGGGTGACGGCGGCGGGGTGGCCCGCATGACGCGAAAGCGACCTACCCAACTGCCGACCCCATCTGGGGATAGAAGCCAGCGATGCCTGCGACGTTGAGATACAGGCTGCGAGCGGCTTACGGCGATGTCGTCGCGTGCGCAAGAGGAATTGAGCGCGGAAGCGAACCTGGAAGCACATTGGGAACTGCACGGGGAAGCCCAGAACGACACCGCTTGAACTGGTCTTGCTGTCCATCTGAGTACGACCTCCTGTTTTGGCTTCGGGTCGTATGACCCCTGTGCCTAACAGAGGCGCGAGCCGCGAAAGTGGTCACAACCGATCGGTTGAATGCCGGCGCAGACGCGAAAAAGGAGGTCGTCGCGACTACTTCGAATCGCGCAGCAAGTCTGCTGGCGGCACGTCGAGCCCACGTGCCACGCGCTCGACCGTGGAGAGCCGGAAGTCCCGCTCGGCGTTCTCCACCCGGCTGATTCCCGCGCCGTCCATGCCACAGGCGCGACCGAGCGCCCGCACCGACAACCCCTGCCGCTCGCGCTCGCGGCGCACGTTCAGCCCGAACGTCTTGGCCAGCTCAGTCGGAGGCATCTGCGCCTCTTCGCCTTCCGTGGCCGGCGACCTCTAGGGAAGGTCCCGGTGCGCCACCGATCCGTCAAGTTCGACCTCGACGTACTTGTTGACCATCCAGTCGGCTGGTGCTTCGTCGTGCGCCTCAGCTTGGGCCGCAACGTAGTCGATGACCTTGTCGAGCAGGACCCATTGGGTTTCGCGACGAGGGCCCTGCGGCAGGACGATCAGGCCGCCGTGAAGGCCAGCCTCACGACCCAGCGACCGGAAGTCCGACTCGTTGTTGGTGACGAGGACGGCCTCCTCGTCGAGGACGATCGGGTAGAGCCGCTCGTCAAGCTCTCCGAGCAGGTTCCGATCACGGTTGCATGTCGCCCAGAGACCACGCTGGTTGGCTCGATCGACGAGCGTTGGCGACAGGCACTCGTCGATCCAGAGCTTCAAGCCGCCGTCGCGGCTCGCCGCGACGGTCTGGTCCGACTCTTCGGCTCGGAGGTGTTCGGCCGCCCGCGACGTGGGTTGCCACGCGCCCAGATGACCGCGACATCGTAGGCCTCCTCCGGGATGTGCGGATAGTCCTCGCGCAGCACCTCGCGGGTCTCGCCTGACTCGACGAGCTCCGCGAGCGTTCGCACAGGCATGCGCGTGTCTCGAATCACTGGCGTCCCGCCAAGCTTGCGGGCATCGATCTCGACGTACTTGTCGCGCAGCCGGGCGTACTCCGCCGCGCGGGCGGCTACCTCGCTCGCGTAGTCCGTCATCGCGATTCGCAGCGCCGGCGATAGCTCCAGCTCCTCGGCTGGCTGGGGACTGCGGGTGACGATCCAGTCGCGCAACTCGCGCTTGAGCTTGACCGACAGCCTCACCGGGATCTGGGAGATCAGCGCGAGGGCGGCAGCCTCCTCGATGGCCAGAAGCGTCCGCCCCCGCGACCGGCGCGGCTTGGCGATCCGCTGCTCGAGCGCCTTGTTCACCGCACTCACGGACACGCCGCTGATCTCGGCGGTCTCGTTGCGCGTGAAGAGTGGGTTTGTCGCTGCTGAAGCCATAATGAGTACCTTGCAAGGTACAGTTTAGCTCATTCCAGGGGTCATCTGCACTCCCGAATCTGGGCGCGCCAAAATCTCCCTCCGGGCATCGGAAGGGTCCTGGCTGCGGCTATCTACCGATGAGGGGAGCGGCTAGCGGATGGAATCCGCGTCGCCACGACGCTGGGAGCGATCCTTCCGCAGGCGATCGCTCAAATCGAGAGCGATCTTCAATGCGGTAAGGAGGCTCACCAGCGTGTCGAGGTCGAGCAATGCGACTCCTCGTTCTGGGAGCACGACAAGACGCACCGAGGCATCCAGAACCGGAGGCATCGGCGCCGTCTCTCTGTGGCCGCCCTGCTTCGAGCGGCATCAAGAAAGACGCCCGAACGGGGCGTCTTAGACCGAGGGGATGGCTCGACTACCTACGCGGCCGCCGAGAGAGATGCATTCCCCTCACCCTCTATACGCGGCGATCTTGCATTTTCCAGCCGACCTTGCTGAGCGAGCCGCCAGATCGTCGCCGGATCGCAAGCCAGGGCGTCCGCGACCGCGTCCGCGCGGACGCGGTCGGCCGATCGCAGATCCCACACGACTCTTGCCAGTGCCACCCGCACGGCGCGCCTCTCTTCTGTCGGACGGCCGCGATCCAAGCTGGCGCGGAGGGCGTCGAGGGACATGCCGGTTGCGGCGGTGATGGCGGAACCCGCCTCGGCTGGGGCGTACCGTGGCCGTCGTTGCTGGCGCTTCTCCCTAGTCCGCCATCGCTCTGGGGCGCGCGACCCGCTGTAACCATGCCGGGGACCGTTCTCCATGAAGGCGTCGGCTACCGGGTCGATCCCGATCGACGCGAAGCGCCCGGTCCATCCGGGGGAGTCTTCGCTGAGTCGGCCTGCGCGACGCCCGTCGGTGTACTCGCCATCGTCATCCCGGACGTAGCGTTGGTCCTCTTCGCCTGAGAACGACAGGATCTCCTCCGCAAGGCGACGAGTCTCGGCGGCCAGGTGCGCGACCAACCAACTCGACTCATCGAAATGCATCCAGTCAGCCCACTCCCGCAGGTCGTCGAGGACGGCCTCTGGCGCAACCAAGGGGAACGGAAGTCTGTCGGACATCCAGTCAAGGGCGCCGTCCACCTGGGCCTGGATCTCGGGTGCACAATCGCGGAGACGTCCGGTCCGGACGTGCGCCAGCAGGCGAGCGCACCGGCGCGGGTCGTCCCGCCGCATCAGCTTCAGTGCGGAAAGAACACCTGTCGCTGATCGCTCCTGCGACCATCCCCGCCCATAGGTCGAAGCCTCGCGTGACGCTTGGATGTCCTCCAAGAGCAGCCGCAGGACCTCCCGGCGCGCAGCCCGGTATGGGCCCTCCCTGGAGTGCCTTCGTGAGAACCGCTGTTGGGCTCTTGTGGCGATTCCGAGACCGTAGATCCCCAAGGGGACGCATTGCGGGTCACTCCCCGTGGCATTGGACGCGTCTGCTGGCTAGTTGCGCCAGCGCAGCGCTGTAGGTCGTCTGGGCGAGGAGCAGCTCGGCGGCGTGCTCGCGCTCCTCGATCGGATCGAGCACGTGGGCGCGGACGAGGTGGCCCGCGTCGTCGTTGAGGCGGCTGAGTAGCCGCGCCAGGTCGGCAGGTGGCATCGTCAGCGTGAACTCCTCGCGGCCGGGGTCGTCCTCCCAGCCGAGGTCGTCGAGCAGGCGGGCGTCGTCGGCCATGCGCTGGCTCTGGCGGCGCGCGGCGTCGAAGTCGCCAGCTCGCAGGTTGAGCTCGATGTCGTTGAAGCCCGTGATGTCGGTTCGGAGCTGCGAGTAGATCGCGTCGCGTTGCTCCCGGTTGAGGGTGATCGGCATGGCCGCTCGCTCCTTGCTGTTGCTGGATACGACAACAGCGACGAACGTATCGGGCAGGAGTGCCGCCGGCCAAGCGAATGCCGGCGCTGGAGCGGCTCGGGCGCTTCCAAATCGTTTTCCAAGGGACCTGGCCAGGGCAGAGCCCCTCTGCGCTCCGTGATCCGCCATCCCGCTGCTGGCCATGATTCGAACGGATGGAGCCAGCCGGGCTCGAACCGGCGACCTCCTGCTTGCAAAGCAGGCGCTCTTCCAGCTGAGCTATGGCCCCTTGGGGGCGAATGTTCGCATGCCTAGGAGGAGAGCGCCAAGCGCAGCGCGGGTGGGTGCGGCATGCTGAGGTCGATGGCGAAGGCCGATGCCACGATGCTCGACGCGGGCGGGCGCGAGCTGCGCGTGTCGAGCGCGGACCGGGTGATCTTCCCGGCGACCGAGCGGACGCCGGAGATCGCCAAGCTCCAGATCGTCGAGTACTACCTGGCGGTCGAGGACGGGATCATGCGCGCCCTGCGCGACCGGCCGACGACGCTTGAGCGCTGGCCGAAGGGCGTGCACGAGGGCATCGTCGTCTCGACGCGCGAGAAGGGCGGCGGCGACGCGTTCTTCCAGAAGCGCGTGCCGAAGGGCGCGCCCGACTACGTCGAGACGGCGCGGATCGAGTTCCCGTCGGGCCGTCACGCCGACGAGGTCTGCCCGACCGAGATCGCGGTCGTCGGCTGGTGCGCGCAGATGGGCACGATCACCTTCCACCCGTGGCCGGTGCGCAGCGGCGACGTCGACCATCCCGACGAGCTGCGGCTCGACCTCGACCCCCAGCCGGGGACCGACTTCGAGGACGCCGTGCGCGTCGCCGCCTGCGCGCGCGAGCTGCTCGGCGAGCTCGGCTACGCCGGCTTCCCGAAGACCTCCGGCGGCCGCGGCGTCCACGTCTACGTCCGGATCGAGCCGCGCTGGACGTTCACCGACGTGCGCCACGCGGCGATCGCCTTCGGCCGCGAGCTCGAGCGGCGGATGCCCGGCGAGGTGACCACCAAGTGGTGGAAGGAGGAGCGCGGCGAGCGCGTCTTCGTCGACTACAACCAGAACGCCCGCGACCGGACGATCGCCTCGCCCTACAGCATCCGCCCCAAGCCCGGCGCGCCGGTCTCGGCGCCGCTGCTCTGGGACGAGCTGCCGGAGGTCCGACCCGAGGACTTCACCGTCGCGACGATGCCAAGCCGCTTCGCCGAGGTGGGCGACCGCTTCGCCGCCATCGACGAGGTCGCCCACTCGCTGCAGCCGCTGCTCGACATGTACGAGCGCGACGAGGCCGAGGGGGAGGGCGACATGCCCTATCCGCCCGACTACCCCAAGATGCCCGGGGAGCCGAAGCGCGTCCAGCCCTCGCGCGACACCGACCGCAGGCACGCCGGCACCTAGCGATGCTGGAGGGGCAGGCGGCGGCGACCTGGCTACTGGAGCAGGCGGGAGAGGTGGTCCTCAGGCAGTCGGTGAGCCGGTTGACGCGGGCGCTCCAGCTTCCCGATCCCTACGGCGATCCGGGGCCCTCGGCCCCCGACGACGATCCGTCGCTCGAATTGAGGGAGCGGCTCGGGGGCATCGTCGAGCGCCTCGACGAGGATCGCCTGGCCTCGCTGGTCGCCGGCTTCGAGCAGCTGCGGTCGGCCTCGCACACGACGGCGGCGCGCGGCGACTACATCGGCAGCGCGCTCCGCAGCTTCCACGCCCTCGCGGCGCTGCCGCGGTCGGGGACCACCGGAGGCGTTCCCAACCAGACCGTGCGCGCGGCGGCGCTGCTCGGCATCGCGGCCGGGCACGTGCTGCTCGGCGACGAGCCGCGGCTCTGCGCGGAGGCGCTCGTCGGAGCGGTGGACGCCGACCGCCATCTCGCGCTGCCCGTGGCGGGCCGAACGCTCGTGGCCAAGTGCATCGCCGGATCGGACTACGAGGTCACCGATCGCTCGTGCCTCCCCGTGGGGCCCGTGGCACGCGCGGGGACGCACCTGCTCTGCGTGCGACCCCGCACTCGGGCCGGCTCGGCGGATCTCGTGATGCTCGACCTCGAGATCGGCCGCGAGTCATGGCAGGTGACCGTCGCGCCCCCCGTCGGCGAGAGCGCGGCGACGCCCTGGACACCGACGTCCGCCTTCTCTCCGGACGGCGCGGCGGTCGCCGTCACCGGCTCGGCGCGGGAGGGTGGACGAGCGCTGGAGGTCCGGACGGTCGTCGACGGCCGGATCGTCGGGCGGCACGACGCGCCGGACCTGATTGGCGTGCTCCCCGCCGGCGACGAGCGGATGGTCAGCGCCCACGAGGACGGAATCCTCTGCCTGTGGACGTGGTCTGGGCAGGAGCTGCGGGGGCCCGCGCCCTTCTGCACCGTCGGCCACGGGATCGAGGACATGCAGGCGAGCTGGGACGGCAGCTGGATCGCCGTCAAGGACGCCGCCGCTCCCGCCTCCATGTTCGTGCTCGGAGCGACCGACGCGCGACTTCGCGCACGGCGGGTCCTGGGCACGCGGTGGCGGCACACGCCCTTCGCGGTCACAGCCGACGCGCTGTTCTGGGCGGGCGTCGGCACGCCGCTGCAGGCCGTCGGGATTCGACCCGGCGACCGTCCGCGCGTGTCGGCGACGCAGTTCGACGTCAGGGGCGTGCAGTCGCTGAGCGTCGCGCCGGAGGGCTGGCTGCTGAGCGCCGTGACCAGCACGGGCAGCGTCGTGAGCTGGCGGCTCCCCGAGACCGGATGGCCGGACGGCCACCAGCGCTGCGAGCCCCTGTTCGAATCGCCTCCCAAGACCGCGCGCCTGGTGTTCAACGGTCCCGCCTCCGCCGTCGTGTGCGCGCGAGGCGATTCCGCGCCGGGCGCTCAGGGCGTGTACGTGAGGAGGCTTCCCCGCTAGTGTCCTGAGTCGATAGTTCTGCTGTAGTGCTGGTAGGGTTTGGCGATGCCGAATCCGAACGCTGTAGAGGTCGTTCTCAGTGAGGAGGAGCGCGATCAGTTGGAGGCGTGGGCGCGGC
>Ga0190265_10000672_pt1 | contig 23233 bp, 25 predicted proteins | sample Popmic124T_FD_133135 | JGI IMG/M metagenome (GOLD analysis project Ga0190265, IMG submission 133135) | Populus adjacent soil microbial communities from riparian zone of Indian Creek, Utah, USA - 124 T | ecosystem: Environmental > Terrestrial > Soil > Riparian zone | place: USA: Utah | collected...
CGGACTACACCACCCGCGCGCGAGACCAGGACCGTCGCGTTGCTCATCATCACCTCCTCGCGCCTCTCTTATGATGCGGTGGGGCCACGTTCGGCGCCCGATCAGTTCTAGCCCACCCTGGCCGGGGCTGAAACCGGCAGCTAAAGATGAATCCGGACCCGCTCTACCGGCCCCTGACCGCTTGGAATGCCTCGCCGCGTTGGCCTATAGTGGCTCCGCATGAGGGCCCGCGGGCGTGCATGTGAGCGAGCGCTCTGACCGTCCGGGACAGGCCGCGCGCTCCACCGGTATTGCAGTTTTGACGGAGAACCTGTTCACGCATGCGCTGCAACTGGCGCCGCTGGCTGTGGGGGCTGATCCCGCTCATGATGGTGAGCTGGGTGGCGATCCTCGTTGAGCGGGGACGCATCGAGCAGGATCTCGCGTCGCGGGCCATCCAGGCTTTGGCCGCCGATGAATCGGGATGGGCGAACGTCACCTTCAAGGGACGGGACGCCAACCTCTCCGGCCGGGCCCTGATCGAAAGTCAGCCGGTTTCGGCTGAGCGGGCCGTGCGCCACGTCTGGGGTGTGCGCGAAGTCGACAACAACGCCGCGCTGCCGCCCAAGGTCGAACCCTTCCAATGGTCGGCACGCCGCCGTGGCAACCGCGTGCGCTTGCTCGGTTACGTGCCAAATCGCGCTGTCCAAAGGACGATTATCGGCATGTCCAACGCCGCCCTTCCGGGCGTTGATGTCGCCGACAAAATGAACACGGCCCGGGGTGTGCCCCATGTCGACACCTGGCTCGCGGGGTTGAGCTTTGCACTCAAGCAGCTCGCTTCGCTGAAGCGGGGCGAGGTGCGCCTGGAGGATCTGAGCCTCTCGATCTCTGGGGAGGCGGAAGATGCAGAGGCTTACCGCAATCTCAGCGCGGCCTTGAAGGTGGGCGCATTGCCCAAGGGCATCACCCTCGCCAGCGTTCAGATCACGGCCCCGGTCGCTAGTCCGTTCGTCTGGTCGGCGCAGTTTGCCGGCGACCAGGTCATATTGTCCGGACACGTTCCTGAAGTCGCGCGCGCGAACCTGCTGGCGGCAGCGAAGGCGAGCCGGCCGAACATGACGGTCATCGACCGCATGGAGGTTGCGGAAGGCGCGCCGGCGGATTGGGTGAACGCCGCGGCAGCCGTCGTGACCGGCCTGACACGTCTCCAGAGTGGGGACGCGGAGATGAAAGACAGCGCGGTCCTGGCGACGGGCACGGCTGCCGACGAGCCTGCCGCACAGGCGACGCGCGCAGCACTCCGGGCGTCCCTTCCGGGCTCCTTCAAGCTGACGCACCAGATCACGGTGCGCGAACCGTCGCCACCATCCGCGCCGAAAACCGAGGCGCCGTCTGCTCGCGATCCAGCGCCGCCTCTGAAATCGGCCGAGGTCACGCCGCCGGCACCTGCGCCTCCGCAGCCCATGTTCCCGAGGGAGCCGCCGGCCAAGGACGCACCGCCAACGGCTTTCGTGCCTTTCCCGTCGTTGGAGCTTGAGCCGCCTCCCGCGATACCACCGTCGTCCGAACTCGCACCGCCGACTTCGCCTATAGCGCCCGAACCCAAGGCTGAGACCGCGCCCGCCCCTTCATCTGCTCCGCCGCCGCAGGCTGCCGCTCCCACTCCAGTGAAGGAGACACCGCCACCGGCTGCGGCCGCGCAGGCGACTCCGCCCCCGGCCAAGGCGGAGCCGGCACCGGCGGTCGCCTCCGTGCCGCCCCCGCCCAAGCCGGCCCCTGAGGCATCCGCACCCGCACCCCCCGCCGCGGCAGCGCCGCCCGCGCCGCAGCCAGCGCCGAAGACGGCCCTTGCTTCACCCCCGCCGGCCAAACCGGAATCGACCGGGGACGCCTGCAGCGGTGAGCTCGCCAAGGTCGATACGTCGGGTCACATTCTCTTCGGCACCAACAGCGCCAAGCTCGATGCCTCGAGTCTCGACCTGCTCAATCGGCTCGCATCGGCGGCGCGGTCCTGCAACGGGCTGCGTATTGCGGTGGAGGGCCACACCGATACCGAAGGAAGCGCGCGCTACAACAAACGCCTCTCCGTTCGGCGCGCGCGCGCGGTGCAGAACTATCTCGTGAAGGCCGGCATGAACGCCAGGCAGCTCGAGACCATGGGCTTCGGATTCGACCGCCCCGCCGCACCCAACGACAGCGCGGAGAACATGGCGAAGAACCGCCGCATCGAGTTCGTGATCCGGCGGAACTGAGGGCGGCGCGATGGACTATCTGGCTTTCCAGCTGATGTGGTGGCTGCTGCTGGCCTTCGGGATCGGCCTCGTTGTCGGCTGGCTATCGTGCGGGCGGGCGGACGGCGACGACGCGTGAGCGCCAGGCGAAAAGACGAGTAGCGTGTGGGCGGGCAGGGGTTGAATCGATGACGGCGTTGGCTCTGCAAGCCCTTCTGCTGATGGCGGTGGCCTATTTCCTGGGGGCGGCACTCGCGTGCTTCATCCGGCGTGGTCTCCACCGCGGGGTCCCGATGCCGGCTGAGCGGCGTGTCGATCCCCTTCCCGAATATGCCGGGCGCGATGCCGTGCCTGCCATCCTCGCACGTACGGCGCCCGAGCCACCTCGCGCCGACCCCATTCCGGCGCCGCCTCCGCGCCCGGCGCCGCCGCAACCAGCCGCTCCCGCCGCGCAAGACCTGAAGCGTATCCGCCTCATCGATGCAGATACCGAGAAGCTCCTCCACCGGCTTGGCGTCACGCGCTACGAGCAGATTGCCAACTGGATGCGCGCCGACGTGCTGCGCTTTGCCCAGGCGCTGGCAGCAGGCCAGCGCATCGCCCGCGAGAACTGGATCGAGCAGGCACAGATATTGGCCAAGGGCGGCGAGACCTTCTACTCCTCCCGCACCGCGCGGGGAGAGGCGCCCACCGCGGTCCCCACCGCCGACCAGCGCGGCAAGATCGCGCCAACACCTGCGCCGGCCGATCCGCTGCCGCGGCCGATGTCGCGAGCGGGCGTCACAGCCGCCGTCGTGTCGAGCGCGCCCTCGGTTGCCGCCAAGCCGTCGCCTCCACCGGCACCGCCGTCCACGCCGCCACTTGTGTCGGAGCGAGCTGCGTTCGCGCAAGCCAGTCCTTTGCAAGCCCCGGTGCCGCCTGTCGCTGTGCCGGTCAGGCCGGCGCCGCCGTCCGAGCGCGACAACTTGCAGCGCATCGGCGGGATCTCCGCGGCGATCGAGCAGGCGCTCACCGCGAGCGGCGTTACGCGCTACGCCCAGATCGCACAGTGGAGCACGGCGGATGTCGAGCGCTTCAAGGGCGTCCTGTCAGCCGGCGGGCGCATCGCGCGCGAGAATTGGATCGAGCAGGCCCACATCCTGAGCCGCGGCGGTGACACACGCTTCTCGCGCGAGTTCGATGGCGCGTCGGCATTTCATCCCACCAGGCTCGCCGATGCCATCCGCGGCAACCGGCAGGCGGAGTCTGGTCCACCGCCTTCACCGCCACGCACGGACCTCGGAACGCTACGCTCGGTGCGCTCTCAGGCCTACCAGAACATGCCCGAGCCCGGCCCTGAAGCGGCACGCCGCGCCGCCGCCCGCTCCGTTGCGTCCTCCGGACCCGACGACCTCAAGCGCATCCGCGGCATCGGTGTTCTTATCGAAAAGCGCCTGAACTCGCTCGGCGTCAGTGCCTACGAGCACATCGCGAACTGGACGGCCGCCGACATCGAGCGCATCAGCCAGTCACTCGACTTCAAAGGCCGTATCGAGCGGGAGAACTGGGTCGAGCAGGCGCGCATCCTGAGCGCGGGCGGCCAAACGGAATTCTCCCGCCGCGTGGACCGCGGCGAGGTGGAGTCGAGCCGGCCCAAGGAGTGAGCGGCGAAAAGCTCCGTCCCCAACTCTCGTCCGCGACATCAAGCGAGGGTGGCGCGCCCCTCAGTGCGCGGCTGCGCTGTGGCCGGGATGGCGTCGGCCTGGGCCAGGAACTCGGCGATGGCGCCAACTGTGGGAGCATCCTTGAGCAGCGGCGCGTGCCCCTGGCCCGGCACCGTGATGGCGTTGAGGCGTGGATGGCGCGCCCGCATCTCCTCCACCGTCTGCACGCTCAGGAGGTCTGAGTTTTCGCCGCGCACCACCAGCACCGGCACCGGCGTGAGCGCGCCGAACTGTGGCCAAAGCTCCGGCATCGGCGCGTCCACAGGGGAGAACCCCTTGGCGATGGCCGGGTCGAAACCGCGGGCCGGCCGTCCCTTGTGTTCGTTGAACCAGGCGTGAGCGAACTCCTCCCACTGCGCATCGGTGACGGCGGGGAAGTGGCGCTGGTTCATCTCGCGTGCGATCCGGGCGGCCTCCGCCCAGTTCGCCGGCAGCGGCACGCGGCCGACGTAGGCTGTGATACGTGCGAGGCCCTCGCGTTCCAGCACCGGCCCGATATCGTTGAGCACGACTGTTCCCACAGCGCCCGGGCGCAGCACGGCCATCAGCATGGCGAGCAGGCCTCCGCGCGAGGTACCGACGATTGCGGCATTGTGCAATCCCTTCATCGCCATGAAGTCGAGGGCGTCGTTCACCTCGACGAGCACCGTGTAGTTCTTCCAGTCCGGGTCATGCTCGGACATGCCGCGGCCGCGGCTGTCGAGCGTGTAGACGTCTCGTTCATGCATCAGCGCCTGCGCCAGGCTGTGAAAGTCGCGCGAGTTGCGGGTGAGGCCTGCGAGGCACAGGACGGGACGGCGCGTCGAGCCGGGACACGGATAGTGCCGCCCGTACAGACGCAAGCCGTCGCGTGCGGAGAAGAAGATATCGGTCCAGGTCTGCATGGCTCACGTCATCGAATTGAGTTGTCCCAAGGCACGCGATTACGCGCCTCGTGCGTGCGCCGCAAGTACAGGAGCCGCAGTTTCCTGAGGACGGTTCTGGCTAGTCGGACCGCCTCAGGTCGGCGTTGAGGCGCACCGCATTGGCGCCATCACCGAGCCGCGCACGATAGATCTGCACGTTGGAAAGCACCTTCTGCACGTATTCGCGCGTCTCCGTGATCGGGATGCGATGAATCCAGTCGATCGGGTCGATGTGCTTTTCGCGCGGGTCGCCAAATTCCCTGATCCATTCACGCGCCCGCCCCGGGCCGGCGTTGTATCCGGCGAGACTCAGAATGTAGGAACCCGAGAACTCGTCCATGCGGTCGGCGATGTAGGCGCTCCCCAGCATCGTATTGTAGGAAGCATCCCTCAATAGCCGGACGACGTCGCACTTGAGCTTATAGTCGCGGCAAATGTGGCGGGCGGTGCCGGGCATCACCTGGAGAATGCCGCGGGCGCCGGCGTGAGAAATCGAACCGGCGCCGAACTCGCTTTCCTGCCGTGCGAGGCCGAGGATCAGGGCCGTCTCCGCAGGCTGCCGCAAGGGTCGGTAGGCCGGCAGCTTGTGGATCGGATAGGCGTAGTAGATCAGGTTGAGCCCCCGGGCGATCCCCGCCTTGCCGATGCGCACCGACGTCTGCGTGTCGTCCAGCGCCTCGGCGAGGTGGGCGAGCATCGCGAATTCGGCTTCGCTCGTAAGCTGGGTGCGTATATGGCCTAGGAAAACGCGGACCAATGCGCGGTCAAGCCCAGCCTTGTGGGCGATGACCGCGGCGCGCACGGTGTCCAGGCCGTTGAACCTGGCGATCTCCGCAGATGTGGGCGCAGCCGGCGCTGTGATCTTCAGCGCGCGGGCCTGAGGGTCCAGCTTCAGGCGTGCGAGCTGGCCGTGGAACGTGTCGACATACTCCGCAGCCTTCTTATAGCTTTCGCGCGCCTTCGCCTCCTCGCCCAAGGCCTCGATTGCGCGCGCGTGCCAGTAGTAGGCCCGTGCCCGCGTGAGGGGACCGTCGGCCGATTTCACCAATGCCTGGAAATGGCCTTCGGCGAGCTTTGGCTCCTTCAGGTGGCGCAGGGCAAGCCAGCCAGCCAGAAAGTGCGCTGCGTTCTCCGAGTTGACGGAGAGCTGGCTCGGATCGCGCACCAGCGCGTAGGCCGTTTTTGCGTTGCCCTCGCGCAGCGCGGCGTATGCGCTGGCGCGGCGCTCTTCCCACCAGCCGTCGGGTTTGACCTTCAACGTGGATTCCGGCGCGGCAAGCAGGATCTTCCAAGCCTGCGCGTCCTTGTTCTGGCGACGCAGCATCTGCGCTTTCTGCACCGCGAGGCCCCATTCCTTCGCAACCGCTTCCGGCGGCAGCTTCGCCATCAGCTGCCCGGAGTTCTTTGCGCGTAGAAAAACCGCGAGGCGCGCCTCTGCTTTCTTTTTCTCGGTCGCAGACAGCAAAGCGATGGTGCGACGAATGACGGTAGCGCGGTCCTTGCGCTCGCCCGCCGAGCGCGCCTCGGTCAGCAGCTGGCGGTCGAGACGGCGCTTGTGGTCGGCTTCCGTCAGGAGCGAGCCCACCTTCTTGAGGAAGGTGCCTTCCTGCGAAGTCGGGATCTCATATTCGACCCATGCCCTAGCCGCGAGGGCCTTGGCCTCCGTTGCGCTGTTGCCCGCTGCGAGCGCCGTTGCGAGGGCGCCCAGGCCCACCCCCGTCGCCGGTGGCACCTCGGCGAAGAAGGCCTTGACCTCGGAAGCGGAAGCCGAGCTGTTGAACAGGGCTTCCTCGGCGCGCTTTTGCAGTAGAGCCTGGTCGGGCCAGTCAGGATTTGCTGCGGCGAAGGCACGTATCTCGGTCGCCGTGCCATAACCTCCCCGGTAGAGATACCAGTCTACAAGCTTGCGGCTGATGTCGTTGCTCAGCTGGTCGCGCAGCTGCTTGCCGCGAGGCAGGTCGGCACCTCCGATGGCCTTTACGGCATCTCTGATGCGCGTGGCTTCAGCTTCGGCAACCTGCAGATCGCGCACCCCTGCAATGGCCGCGTCGTAACGGCCCTTATGCGCCTTCTCCTCGTCGGAGGGCTGCGGTGTCGCGCTCGATGGGATAGTTGTTGATGGCGGGGTGATGGGCTCGACCGCCGCCGTCGGCGTTTCCTTTTTGGGCGGTACGCCGAGCTTGGCGGGCGCCGGCTTTCCTCCAGCGTCCTTCTTTTTCGGTGTTTGCGCGGCCGCAAAAGAGCCGGCCATGGCTGCGCCGGCGAAGACCAGCGCTGCGGCGAGCTTGAAGTGACGTTGCATCAGGCTCCCAACCGACGGATCGCGCGCCATGCGAATCGCTTCGCTGCAAACGCACGGCGCCACCAATCCCGCAAAGGCGGCATGAGCAAGACCGGTGCACAGGCAATCCGGCTTACCTTGCCGGGTCCCCCCGCGGACTGCATAATAGTCCGTAAACCAAGCCCGTTATGGTGTTCGGCCGTTTTGATTTTGCGCTCGGGCGAAGCGAGGCTATCAAGGTGGTGCCGCACGTCAAGCCGTGCGGCCGCGCCGTGTTGGTAAGACAAATCGGGAGCAACCCATGTTCAGGGGTTCGTTTACGGCCCTCATCACTCCGTTCAAGGCCGGCAAGGTCGACGAGAAGGGCTTCCAGCAGCTCGTCGAGTGGCAGATCGCGGAGGGAACCCACGGACTGGTGCCGGTCGGCACCACCGGCGAAAGCCCCACGCTGACCCACGAGGAGCACAAGAAAGTCGTCGAGATCTGCGTCGAGACCGCCCGCAAGCGCGTGCCCGTCATCGCCGGCGCGGGCTCCAACTCGACCGAAGAAGCCATCGATTTCACGCGCCATGCCAAGAAGGCAGGCGCTGACGCGGTGCTCCACTCCACCGGCTACTACAACAAGCCGACGCAGGAGGGGCTGTTCCGCCACTTCGAGGCGATCAACAACGCGGTCGACCTGCCGATCATCATCTACAATGTGCCGCCGCGCACGATCGTCGACATCCAGGTGGCGACGATGGCACGCTGCCGCCGCGAGCTGAAGAACGTGGTGGGCGTGAAGGATGCCACCGCCAACGTCGCGCGCGTGAGCCAGCAGAGGCTGACCTGCGGCGAGGACTTCGTGCAGCTCTCCGGCGAGGATGCAACCGCGCTGGGCTTCATGGTGCACGGCGGCGTCGGCTGCATCTCCGTGACGTCCAACGTGGCGCCGCGCCTATGTGCCGATTTCCAGAACGCGTGCCTCAAGGGCGACTGGAAGACCGCGCTCGCGCTGCAGGACCGCCTCATGCCGCTGCACGATGCGCTGTTCGTCGAGACCAATCCGGGTCCGGTGAAGTACGGCGCTTGGCGCCTCGGCATCATCAGCTCGCCGGAAGCCCGCCTGCCCATGGCGCCTGTGTCCGACGCCACGAAGAAGGCGATGGACGAGGCGCTGGGCCGGGTAGGGCTGCTGCAGGCGAAGGCGGCCGAGTAGGCCAGCTTCCAGCGAGCCGGAGTCATGGCGTCCAAGAAGGACGACGGCCGCACGACGGTCGCGGAAAACCGCAAGGCGCGGTTCGAGTACCGCATCGAAGACACCTGGGAGGCCGGCATCGAGCTCACCGGCACCGAGGTGAAATCGTTGCGCGCCGGCCAGGCCAACATCGCGGAAAGCTACGCCAGCGCGGAGAACGGCGGCATCTACCTCATCAACTCGTACATTCCCGAGTACAAGTCGGCCGGCAATTTCTTCCAGCACAACCCGCGACGGGCGCGCCGGCTGCTGCTGCACAAGAGCGAGATCCACAAGCTCCGCATCGCCGTGGACCGGCAGGGCATGACGATGGTGGCACTGGAGCTCTACTTCAACGCGCGCGGCCGCGCGAAGCTCAGGATCGCGCTGGCTCAGGGCAAGAAGCTGCACGACAAGCGCGAGGACACCGCCAAGCGCGACTGGCAGCGCCAGAAGGCGCGGCTCATGCGCGGGAAGGGCTGAGCGTCAGCCGCCGCCGCTGCCTGTCGCCAGAGGCATGCCCTGGTTGAAGTAAGCCTCCAGCCGAGAATTGAGACCGGCCGGCCCGCCGTCGAGCGAGACGTTATCCACCCTCTGCAGCGTCACGCGCACTGGGATCCGCTGGACCAACTGCGCGGCCGGCCGCTTCTTGCCGAAGCGGCTGCGTTCCAGACCTTCGATCTTCACCAGCAGCACCGGCTTGTCGGGATGCTCGCGGATGAGATCGTACACCCCTGACAGGTGCGAAGGGATCTGCACGCCGCTGCCGTCACCGATGCTGCCCTCGCAGAAGACGAGCAGGTGCCGGCCGGCGTCCAGTATCTTGCTCATGATCTCCTGCGACTGGGACTTGCGGCGCGCGCGCTCCTCGGTCCAGAGCTGTTCGCGGTCGGGATCGTCTTTGTGCCAGCCGCGTGGCGGTTGCCGTGGGCTGCCGAGGCACACCACGCTGAACAGCTTCATCAGCCACCATTGCGCCGGGTCGTTGTACTCCGCGTGCCAGGCCGTCGGGCGGATGCGCGCGTAGGGCCAGGCGGCGCTCATCAGGAAGGGACCGTCGAGGAATGAGACGTGGTTGGCCACCACCAGCGCGCCGTCGGTGCAGCTCAGCGCGTCCTCGCCGCCGATGATTTCGACTTTGTAGTTCAAGGCAACGAACGGCCGCGCGATCAGGGTGGCTACGCCCGCGCGCGCAATCGCCCCGAGCGTCCGGTCGACGCTCCTTATGAGGGGTTTGGCGCCCTTGCGTGTGCGGGGCGTGGAGGTATCAGGCATTGATGCGATCCCTGGCTGCCGCAACGCTTTAACTCGTGCCACAATTGCTCTAGGGAATGTCGCGCGGCAAGGCCTTCGGTCAACGGCAGGCCTGCGCCGGTGGAACGATGGAGTGCGTCATGGCCTCGACGAACCAGCCCAACCTGATGGAGGTCGACTGGTCGAAGATTCCGGCACCGCCTGACGATGGGAGTGCGCGGCACCTTGCCGGCATGACCGTCCCCGACGTATCCCTCGCCGCGACTGACGGAAGCACCGTCTCCCTCGCCAAGATTTCTGGCCGCGTTGTCGTCTTTGCCTACCCGCGCACCGGAGTGCCTGGCCAGCCTTCACTGGTGGATGGTTGGGACATGATTCCCGGGGCTCGGGGCTGCACCCCGCAAACCTGCGCCTTCCGCGACCTGCACAAGGTGATGATCGCGGCGGGCGCCGCACGTGTGTTCGGCCTCTCTACCCAGGATACCGCCTACCAGAAGGAAGCCGCGGAGCGCATGCACCTGCCCTTCCCGCTGCTGTCGGACGAGAAGCTCGCACTCTCCAAAGCGCTGCGCTTGCCGATGATGCAGGTCGCCGGCATGACGCTCATCAAGCGCCTCGCGCTCGTGATCGACGACGGCAGGATCGCGAAGGTGTTCTATCCCGTCTTCCCGCCGGATCGGAACGCGGGCGACGTGCTCGCCTGGCTCGAACAGAACCGGCGCTGATGCACGGCTCGGTGGCGCCGGCGGATGATGGTGGCGCCGCGCATCTGAAGCGCGGCATGCGCCTACCCGACCTGAGTTTGTCGACGACAACGGGGCGCAATATCAGCCTTGCTAAGATCGAGGGGATGGCAATCGTCTACATCTATCCCTGGACGGGCCGGCCGGGTCTCCCCAACCCACCAGGCTGGGACGACATCGCGGGCGCGCACGGCTCGACGCCGGAAGCGGAAGGCTTTCGCGATCTCTACGCCGGCTTCCGGCAGGTCGACACTGACGTGTTCGGCATCTCCACGCAGTCGACCGACTATCAGAGAGAGTTCGTCGATCGGCTGAGATTGCCCTTCGCCCTGATCAGCGACGAAGCTTTCGCCCTGCAGCGCGCGCTGGCGCTGCCCACGTTCGCGACCGGCGGCGTCACCTATCTCAAACGCCTCACGATCGCGGTGAAGGATGGCCGCATCGAGCGCGTCTACTATCCCATTGCCCATCCGGCAGCGCACGCGCGCGAATTGTGCGCGTGGCTCGGGATGATCGATCGCTCCGACCTGCGTCCGGGAGGACGGGTCTAGCGCGACTTCAGGTGCTCCTGCAGGCTTGCGAAGACCGCGCGAAACATTTCGGGCGTCAGCCTGCCCGTGTTCGTGTTGTAGCGCGAGCAGTGGAAGCTATCGAACAGCACGAGCCCATCCCGTACTGCATGCTGCGCGCCGTGCGCGAACGGAAACGCGGCCTTGCGCGCACCGAGCGCCGTGAGCGTGGTGTCATGCGCGATCCGCCCCAGCGCAACGATGGCGGCAAGCTTGGGCATCGTCGCCATGCGCTCCGTAAGAAACGGACGGCATGTCGTAATCTCGGCGGGAAGCGGCTTGTTTTCGGGCGGCACGCACCGCACCGCGTTGCTGATCATGCAGTCGACGAGCGTCAGTCCGTCATCCGGGCGTGCCTCGTACTGACCGCGCGCGAAGCCGAAGGCGAGGAGTGTCTCGTAAAGCAGCGCGCCCGCGAAATCGCCGGTAAACGGACGTCCCGTGCGATTGGCGCCCTTTAGACCCGGCGCGAGGCCAACAATGAGCAGCCGGACCGAGCCGGCGTTCTCTCTTCCGAAAGAGGGGACAGCGCCATTGAACCAATCGGGTTCGGATGCGCGATTGCCGTTTCGGAATGCGACCAGGCGGGGACACAGTGGGCAGTCGCGCGGCGCTTCGGCGCCGGTCCCGACGGCAGATGTCCCCTCGCCCATCGCCGTGGGCTAGGCCGCTCTAAGATCGACTGTCTTCGTCGTCTGGGTAATCGAGCGTGGCAGGGGCGGGTGCTGCTGCGCGACGGGCGGCAGGTCGCTGACCGGCCTCGCGCGGTTCGCGCACCGGACGCGTCGCAGGGTCGCGGCAGATCTGGTCTTCGAGGTCCGCAAGATCAATGAACTGATCAGCCTGCCGGCGCAGTTCGTCAGCCACCATCGGCGGCTGGGTCTGCAGAGTGGAGATGACGCTCACGCGACGTCCGGCCTGCTGGAGAGCAGCTACGAGGGCCTTGAAGTCACCGTCGCCAGTGAAAATAACAACATGGTCGAGGCTTTGTGCGAGACGCATGGCGTCTACAGTCAACTCGATGTCCATGTTGCCTTTGATTTTGCGACGGCCAAAGGAGTCCGTGAACTCCTTGGTTGGCTTCGTCACCATCGTGAAGCCGTTGTAGTCGAGCCAATCGACCAGCGGACGGATGGACGAATATTCCTGATCCTCAGCGAGCGCGGTATAGTATTGCGCCCGAACGAGCTGTCCCTTCGTCCGGAAGAGAGCCAGCAATCGTTTGTAGTCGATGTCGAAACCGAGTGCCTTGGCCGTGGCATATAGATTAGCGCCGTCGATAAAAAGCGCGATGCGCTCCGTCGGATAGAAATGCATTGGGGCCTCTAATGGCAATAGCCTGAAGGCGCCCGCGCGTAGCCTTCATGCAGTTGAATGGAGATCATCTGATCAGGTAATACCTAAAAGTACAGATGCCAAGCGCGACGAACTCTGTTTTAGCACAAAGACCAGCGCGGCAGAATGCCACCCAACGTTGAAAGTAAATGCCCGGTACGCAACCGCACAGGGTTAACGCGCTCCTCCTCGCATTCGGCAGCAACATGCCGGGCTTGTGGGGACGCCCGTGTGCAACCTTGTCGCGAGCATGCCGCGAACTTGCAAGGAGCGGCGTCGAGATAGTTCGGTGCTCCAGCCTCTATGTGACAAAGCCGGTCGGCGGTGGGCGCCAGCCTCGCTACCTCAACGCGGTGGTGCTGGCAAAGAGTTCGTTAGCCCCGGCTCAGATGTTGCGACTTGTCAAACAGCTCGAGCGGTCTGCCGGCCGCAAACAGCGGGAGCGCATGGGTCCACGCCCGCTCGACATTGACATCCTCGACTATGGAGGACGCCGTGTAGGACGGCCGGCGGCGGTACGGCGCCAAGGGCAGCTGATCCTCCCCCATCCCGGACTGCAGGATCGCGCGTTCGTTTTAAGGCCTTTGCTCGACGTGGACCCGCATTGGCGTCACCCCGTGCTGCGTCAATCGGCCAAGGCACTCCTCGCACGTCTTGGCTCCGCAGCGCGGGCAGGCGTCCACCAAGCCCTTGATTTGGCGGCTAGCTCGTGCGAAAAGTGGCCGAGCTGAGGCCTTTTGCTCCGGAACCCGAGGTTGCGGAGCCGTTTTGCGCGCGTGGCGCACTGAATTCCAAATGAGGATCACCGAATGGCGCGCGTGACCGTCGAGGATTGCGTCGACAAAGTGCCGAACCGTTTTGAACTCGTGCTACTGGCTGCTCATCGTGCCCGTTCGATCTCGAACGGCGCCAACGTCACCGTTGATCCGGACAACGATAAGAACCCGGTCATCTCGCTGCGCGAGATCGCCGACAAGACCGTTCCGCCCGACGACCTGCGCGAAGGTCTCATCCATTCCATCCAGAAGAACGTCGAGGTGGACGAGCCGGAAAAGGCCGCTGCACCCTCGCTGCCGCAGGATCGCCGTCCCATCCTCGGGCGCGACGACCAATCGAGCGATTCGCAGGTCGATGTGCTCACCGAAGAGCAACTGCTGCGCGGGATGGAGAGCCTCACGCCGACCGAGCCGTCGGCTAACGGCGGGAAAGGTTGACGGCGCGCAAAGCCCTTCCTGCGCGCGGCATCAGCGTCTAGTCATAGAGGAGTGCAGGCTCGCGGCTTTTCGCGGGCAGCGAGGCGTGCGCCATGATGCGCCAGTACGAGCTTGTCGAGCGCGTTCTCGGCTACGATCCGAGCGCCAACGAGGCATTGCTCAATCGCGCGTATGTCTATGCGATGAGGGCGCACGGCAACCAGGTGCGCCAGTCGGGTGACCCTTACTTCTCCCACCCGCTCGAGGTAGCGGCGATCCTCACCGAGCTCAAGCTCGACGATGCCACGATTGCCACCGCCCTCCTGCACGACGTCATCGAGGACACCGACGTAACCCGCGCCGAGATCGATCAGATGTTCGGCGAGGAGATCGGCGCGCTGGTCGACGGCCTGACGAAGATCAAGAAGCTCGACCTCGTCACCAAGAAGGCCGAGCAGGCCGAGAACTTCCGCAAATTGCTGGTCGCGATCTCCAGCGACATTCGCGTCCTCCTGATCAAGCTCGCCGACCGGCTGCACAACATGCGCACGCTCGCGCACGTGAGGCCCGAGGCGCGCAAGCGCATTTCCGAGGAGACGTTGGAGATTTATGCGCCTCTCGCCGGCCGCATGGGCATGCAGGGGATGCGCGAGGAACTCGAAGCGCTGGCATTCAAGTGGGCCTACCCGGAGGCCCATGCCGCGGTGACCGAGAAGCTCGCTGAGACGCACAAGCGCAACGCGGGGCTGGTGGAGGCAATCGCGGCCGCGCTCAAGACCAAACTCGGCGAGGCGGGCGTCGAAGCCGAGGTGCAAGGCCGGGAGAAAAAGCCGTACTCCATCTGGCGCAAAGTGGAGAACCGGCGCATCTCTCTGGAACAGCTGTCGGACATCTACGGGTTTCGGGTCGTCGTCGGCAGCGTGGATGCCTGCTACCGCGCGCTCGGCATCGCGCATGCGACTTGGCGCGCGGTGCCAGGACGGTTCAAGGACTACATCTCGACGCCGAAGCAGAACAACTACCAGTCGATCCACACGACCATCGTCGGCCCGCGGCATCAGCGCGTGGAGCTGCAGATCCGCACCGCGGAGATGCATCGCATTGCCGAATACGGCGTGGCCGCCCACGCGATCTACAAGGATGGCCTCAACGGCGCGGGCCCCGACGGGGCAGCGAAGGACAACCCCTACATCTGGCTACGGCGTCTCGTCGACACGCTGCTCGAAGGCGACAACCCCGAGGAGTTCCTCGAGCACACCAAGCTCGAGCTGTTCCAGGACCAGGTGTTCTGCTTCACACCCAAGGGCCAGCTGATCGCATTGCCAACTGGCGCGACGTCCATCGATTTCGCCTATGCCGTGCACACCGACATCGGCAATTCCTGCGTCGGCGCTGTGATCAATGGCCGGCAGATGCCGCTGACAACGCAATTGCGCAACGGCGACGAGGTCCACGTGCTCGTGTCGAAAGGGCAGACGCCGCCGGCCGCCTGGGAGCGCATCGCCGTTACTGGCAAAGCGCGCTCGGCGATCCGGCGCGCCGCGCGCGAGGCCGTGAGGAAGCAGTATTCCGAACTTGGCAGGCGGCTCGTCGATACCGCGTTTCGGCGGGTCGACCATGAATTCGCCGATGAGCAGCTGAAAAAGGCGCTGCACCGTCTCACACAAAAATCGGTCGAGGACGTCTACTCGGCGGTTGGGCGCGGCGAACTTCCGACCAGCGATGTGGTGCGCGCAGTGCTGCCCGACGCCGACGTGTCCAAGGTTGCTCCGCAGAAGAGGGCGGCCACCCGCCGGTCGCGCAGCCAGAGCGAGGACGGCTGGTTCAACATTGCCCGGGGCATCGGGCTGAAGTTCCGCTGGCCGGGCAGTGGTGGCAAGGACAAGCTGACCCAGCAGCAGGTGCTGCCCATTCGGGGCGTGCGCACCGATGTCCCCGTCACCTTCGAGGAGGGCGGGGCGCTCCCCGGCGATCGCATCGTCGGCGTGCTGACCGAGGGAGAAGGCATCCGTATCTTCCAGATCCACTCGCCGCGGCTCAAGGAATACGAGCACGAGCGGTGGATCGACGTGACGTGGGACACCGATGTGGACAATCCCGAGCGGTTCCCCGCCAAGATTTCCGTGACTGGACTGAACGAGCCCGGCACGCTTGCCCAGATCGCACAGCTCATCGGCGAGGAGGGCGGCAACATCGACAATGTGCGCATGGTTCGCCGCGCGCCCGACTTCACCGAGATGCTGATCGAGGTGGAGGTGTGGGATCTCGACCATCTCAACCGCATCATTGGCGGCCTCAAGTCCAAGTTGGTGGTGAGCAAGGTCGAGCGAATGTTCAGTTGAGAACGCCAATGTCGCAAAATCCCAAAGTTCCGGTCGCCCAGCGCCTCCGACTCGGTGTCAACATCGACCACGTGGCGACCATCCGCAACGCCCGCGGCGGGCGCCACCCGGATCCCCTGCGCGCAGCGCATACGGCGGTGGAGGCCGGCGCCGATGGCATCACCGCACATCTGCGGGAGGATCGGCGCCACATCTCGGACACCGACATCGCCCGTCTCAAGAGCGAGCTGACACTGCCCCTCAATCTCGAGATGGCGACGACAGAGGAAATGCTGGCGATCGCGCTGCGCCACGTGCCGCACGCCTGCTGCCTGGTGCCCGAGAAGCGCGAGGAGAAGACGACCGAAGGCGGGCTCGATGTCGTGCGCGGGGAGAACCACCTGCGCCGCTACGTTGACGAGCTCCGTAGCGCGGGGATGCGGGTATCGCTTTTCATCGAGCCGGACCCAAAGGCGATCGAGGTGTCCGCGCAGCTCGGCGCGCACGTTGTCGAGCTGCACACGGGTGCGTATTGCGAGCGTGCCCTCGAGGATGACGTGGAAGGATTAGCGCGGGAGCTTGCCCGCCTGCAGCATGCTGCTGGCATAGCGGCTGCGGCCGGCCTCGAGGTCCACGCGGGGCACGGGCTGACGTTCAACACCGTAGCCGCGGTCGCGCAGATACCCCAGATCATCGAACTCAACATCGGGCACTTCCTGGTCGGGGAGGCGATCTTCAGCGGCCTCGCCTCGGCCATCGGCCGCATGCGCACCCTCATGGATGAAGCCCGGCGGACCGCGGGAGCGGCGCGATGATCCTCGGCATCGGCAACGATGTCATAGATATCCGTCGCATCGAGAAGGCCATTGAGCGGTACGGTGATCGCTTCCTGCATCGGATCTTCACAGAGGCCGAGCGCGCGAGGTCCGAGGGCAGGCTCGGGCGCGCTGCGTCCTATGCGAAGCGTTTTGCGGCCAAGGAGGCGTGCGCCAAGGCTCTCGGTACCGGCCTCAGGAGGGGCGTGTTCTGGCGCGACATGGGCGTCGTAAACCTCAGGTCGGGGCGGCCGACGCTGGTGCTCACGGGGGGTGCGGCCTTGCAACTCGAGCGCATCACACCGCGCGGCTACGAGCCGCACGTGCACCTCACCCTGACCGATGATTTCCCGCTGGCTCAAGCGGTTGTCATCATCTCGGGCGAGCCCGCCGCAAGCTCCTCCGCAGTGTCCTAAGGGCCAAGTTTGCGTGAATTGCCCGCGCCCCCCTAACCCGCTATACGGGACCGGGCTGAGCCGAAGGCTTCCGCGGGCGGCGGTTAGGATCGGAAAGAGAGAGAATGAGCGTGGATTCCGAGACCGCCAGGGCGGGGGACGGCGGTTGGCGTGAGACGGTCAAGATCGTTGTTCACGCCCTGATCCTGGCGGTCATCGTTCGCATCTTCTTCTACCAGCCCTTCAACATTCCCTCAGGCTCGATGAAGGAAACGCTGCTGGTCGGCGACTACCTCTTCGTTTCCAAGCTGTCATATGGTTACAGCCGCTACTCGTTCCCGTTCGGCATCGTTCCCTTCAAGGGGCGCGTTTTTGGTGCCCTTCCCAAGCGCGGCGACGTGGTGGTCTTCAAACTACCGCGAGACAGCACCACCGATTTCATAAAGCGCATCATGGGCTTGCCCGGCGATGAAATCTACGTTCGCAACGGCGTCGTCTATATCAACGGGCAGGCCGTGAAGAAGGAACGCGCGGGCGATTATGTCGGCCCTGAGGAAGATGGGCGCCCCATTCCCCGCTACAAGGAAACGCTCCCCAACGGCGTCTCCTATCATGTCCTGGACGCGGAGCCCGATGGCCGCTTCGACAACGTAGGCCCCTACGTGGTTCCCCCCGGACACTATTTCATGATGGGTGACAATCGCGACAATTCCACCGACAGTCGCGAGCAGTCGCCGCGTTTCGGCGTCGGTTTCGTACCCTACGAGAACCTCGTTGGCCGGGCCGAGATCATTTTCTTCTCCGCCGCGGTCGATGACCCGGCAGCGTTCCACCTGACCAGGCCGTGGACGTGGCCGTTCGACATTCGCTGGCGCAGGATTTTCAGTCTCGTACGATGAGTTTCCGGTGGCGCCGTCTCGCAAGTTCAAGGAACTCGAGGGCAGGGTCGGACACAAGTTCCGAAGCCGCGACCTCCTCAAGAAGGCGCTGACGCATGCCAGCGTGCGGCAGGGCTCGGGCAAGCGGCGCGACAACGAGCGGCTGGAGTTTCTCGGCGACCGCGTGCTGGGGCTCGTGATTGCCGAGCTGCTATGTGAGATCTATCCCACCCTCAACGAAGGTGACCTGGCCAAGCTCTACAATCGTCTCGTGCGCGGAGGAACTTGCGCCGCCATCGCCCGCGAACTCGACCTCGGTGCGTTCTTGGTGCTGAGCGAGGCGGAGGCCGGTAGCGGCGGCAGAGCCAAGGAAACCATCCTGGCGGATGCGTGCGAGGCGTTGTTGGGCGCCATTTTCCTCGAAGGTGGTTACGAGACGGCTCGAGATGTCGTGCGCCGACTTTGGGACTCGCGCGTCGGGGCCTCACCCGCTGATGCCGCCGACGCCAAGTCGCTGCTGCAGGAATGGGCGCAGGGCCAGGGCCTCGATCTGCCTGCCTATGTCGAGGTCGACCGACAGGGTCCCGATCACGCCCCGCGCTTCACCGCCGAGGTGCGCATCAAGGGTCGCAAGCCAGCGCGCGGCGAGGGCGCAAGCAAGCGCGCCGCCGAGCAGGCCGCCGCCAGCACACTGCTGTCGCGCGAAGGCGTGTGGAAACGTATCGATGCCTGAGGCAAAAGCCCCCGAAACGCGCTGCGGCTTCATCGCCGTGATCGGCGTGCCCAACGCCGGCAAGTCGACGCTGGTGAACGCGATGGTAGGCGCCAAGGTCGCCATCGTCAGCCGCAAGGCGCAGACGACGCGCGCGGCGCTGCGCGGCATCGCGACGGAAGGCCAAAGCCAGCTCGTCTTCATCGACACGCCCGGCATCTTTCAGCCGCGCCGCCGCCTTGATCGCGCGATGGTGGATGCCGCCTGGGGCGGGGCGGGCGAGGCCGACATGGTGCTGCTGGTCGTTGATGCAGCGAAGGGCGTGGATGAGGATGTGGAGCGGGTTCTCGCCAGGCTCGCCGACTCGGGGATGCCGCGACTGCTGGTGCTCAACAAGATCGACCGCGTGAAGAAGGAGCGGTTGCTGGAGGTGGCGGCCGATCTCAATACTCGCGTGAAGTTCAGCGACACCTTCATGATCTCGGCGCTAGATGGCGACGGCGTTGGTGATCTGAAGGCGCACCTGGCGCGAAATGCCCAGCCCGGCCCTTGGCATTACCCCGAGGACGAGATCTCGGATGCGCCCCTGCGCGTCATGGCAGCCGAGATTACGCGCGAGAAGATTTACGACCGCCTGCATGACGAACTGCCCTACCAGGCGACGGTGGAGACGACGAGCTGGCAAGAGAAGCAAAAGGGCATCCGCATCGAGCAGACGATCTATGTCGAGCGCGACAGCCAGAAGCGGATCGTGCTCGGCAAGAGCGGCAGCATGATCAAGCAGATCTCCATGCAGGCGCGCAAGGAACTGACCGCGGTTCTGGAGAAGCCAGTGCACCTCTTCCTGTTCGTTAAGGTGCGCGAAAACTGGGGCGATGATCCCGAACGCTACCGGGATCTCGGCCTGGCGTTTCCGAAAGAGTGACCGGCTTCGCTCCCCTCGCGCCTTCAAGGATGACGCGAGGAGACAGGATATAGCTGCGCGCGATGGAATGGTCCGACGAAGGGGTGGTTCTGAGTGTGCGTCCCCACGGGGAGGCGGGCGCGGTGCTGGAACTGTTCACCCGTGCCCACGGCCGGCACCTCGGCCTCGTGCATGGCGGGCGCTCGCGCAAACAGCGTCCGGTGCTACAGGTCGGCAATCACGTCGAGGCGACGTGGAAAGCACGTCTGGCGGACAACCTCGGTCATTTCGCCGTCGAACTGCGCAAGGGCTTCGCCGCACAAGTGATGGACGACCCCGGGGCGCTCGCGGCGATGACGTCGCTCGCTGGGTTCGCGCGCTTGCTGCCGGAGCGCGATCCACACCCCAACCTGTTCGAAGTCACGCTGTTCGTGCTGGGGTTCCTCGACGAGCGCGCGGTGTGGCCGGCGCTGCTCGTGCGATGGGAGCTGGCGCTTCTGGAGGAGATGGGCTTCGGCCTGGACCTTGCCACATGCGCCGCCACAGGCAGGAGCACCGACCTCGTCTATGTTTCGCCGAAGTCCGGCCGGGCGGTCTCGGCGGAAGCCGGCGAGCCCTATAAGGATCGCCTGCTCGCTCTACCCTCCTTCCTGCATGGCGAGCCGGCGGTGGAGGTGGGACGCACGGACGTCCTGAATGGCCTGGTGCTGACGGGCCACTTCCTTGAATCGCGCGTGCTCGAACCCCGCGGAATGGGGATGCCTGAATCGCGGGGCCGTCTGTTGACGCACCTTCGGCGGCCATAATGCTTTGGCATGATCGGCGGGCGTCAGGCGCGCTCTGGGAGCAACGGCATGTCATCGATCAACGTGGCGGGAAGCGGGTGGCGGAACCGCGCGGACCTCAGCATGGCCGGTCTGGGGTTGATCTCAGGTATCCTCTCCGTGACGTGGGGTATGAGCGATCCCGGCAGCAGCTGGCTCCAGCCCCTGGCGAGCGTGTTCGGTCTCTCGCCTGAGTTGTTGCCGATCGGCTTCTTTTTCGGCGCGGTCGTCGCGCTCAGCCTGTGGCGTTGGGCCGGCAGCTTGCTGGCTATCCCGGTGATGCTGGTCGTCACCATGTATGCGTGGAGCGCAGCCATCCAGGTGGCTGTACGGACGCAGCGGCATGTCGACGACGATCCGCATCTCATCGCAGCGAGCCTGGGCGCGGGCGCGATCGGCGCCGGGCTCACGCACCTTGGCGGCGCTTTGTTCGCACGCGAGCTGCGTCGGCCAATGCGCATCCTCGCAACAATCGTCGTGGGGGCGATCGCCGGGATGCTGCTCTACCTCGGCCAGCGCAAGTACGTTGACGAGCGGCTGCTGTACCTGATTTGGCAACCGGCCGTGGCCTTCGCCATCGGCATGGGGCTGACCAAACGTGAAAGCGTTGCGTAGCCGGCCGCCTACTTGGCAACCTCTACCTCGAAGCCGGTCCCCTTGCCGGCACGGATCACGAAGCGGTCGCCGTTGCGCGGCGTGAACCGGATGGACGCTCCGCCAGGGCGCTCGAAGGCAACCTGCGGCATGTCGCAAACGCCATACGCGACGGATGCAGACGGCTCCAGGGTGTCGGTTTCCTCGCCCACCGAGTAGCGGATCGACATCCTGGTCGTGTTGCGGATGCCAAACTTGATCTTCAGGCTTTCAGGCCGGCCGAAAAGCTGCACTGCGATGAACTTCTGGATCTTGTAGGGCGCTGGTACGACGGCGACGCCGATCTCGGTCGCTTCGAGCAGCAGCAGGTTCTCGCGATGCGGGGGGGAGTCCTTCCAGCCCTGCACGATCTCACCGGCGAGCTGCGTCGTCTGGAAGCCACGGCTGTCGGCATTCCACGCCAGGTTCTCGGCAACCATGCAGGCCTGATACCCTTCAGCCTCGGCGCGCTTGTCGGGCGCACGGCCGTCGGCTTCGTGGCCGAACTTGTCGGACTTCGCCAGGTACTGGGCGAAGGCACGAGCAGCGGCGGCGAGCACAGGGTTCGGCTTCACCTCCTGCAAGGCGCTGGCCTTGCGAAAGGCATTCGTCATCTCGACGATGGCGATCTCTGTCTGGGGGAGGTCAGGACCCATGCAAATCACATTGGTCTTGCGACAGTGCGCGGGCAAGCGCCGCCCGTGCGCTTGACCCGGTCGATGCCGCGGTGTTGGGTCGGCTGTGGATAACCCGTCACGCAGGAGCACGGCATGAGTGCGCAGGGCGGCAGCGCGCCGCAGGACGTTTTCGAGGTGGCAATCGCCGATGGCGTCGCGCATTTGAAGCTCAATCGTCCCGATAAGATGAACTCCATGAACCGGGCGTTCTGGAACGCGCTGCCGGCGATCGTGCGCGACATCGACGACAATGCGAAGGCGCGCGTGATCGTCATCTCATCGACGGGAAAGCATTTCTCCGCCGGCATGGACCTCGACGTGTTCACGGAGAATGGCGCGCTGGCCTCTGCGAAACAGGATCCGCACGTAGCCGCCGAAGCTTTCCGGCATCTCGTGCTTGGTTTGCAGGGGACGTTCTCACGCCTGGATGAAGCGCGCATTCCGGTGATTGCCGCCATCCAGGGTGGCTGCATCGGCGGCGCGGTGGACATGACCTCGGCCTGTGACATCCGCTACTGCACCGCGGATGCGTTCTTCTGCATCCAGGAAATCAACCTCGCCATGACGGCGGACGTCGGCACCTTCCCGCGCCTGTGCAAGCTGATCCCGGAGGGCTGGGTGCGGGAGATGGCTTACACCGGCCGCCGCCTACCTGCGGAAAAGGCCAAGGCCATCGGTCTCGTCAATGAGGTCTATCCCGATCACGCGGCAATGATGAGCGCTGTGATGGAAACGGCGCGCGAGATCGCGGCCAAGAGCCCCATCGCGGTCACGGGTTCGAAAGTGATGATCAACTACGCTCGCGACCACGCCACCAAGGAGGCGCTGGACTATATCGCCCTGTGGCAGACGGGCATGTTCGCCCGCAGCCACATGGCCGAGGCTTTTAAGGCGCAGCAGGAGAAGCGGGCGCCGCGCTATCCCGATCTGGCGAAGGTGCGGCGGGGGATATAGGGCTCAAAGTGTCGACGGCATGACGGGTTTGCGCGCGGCGTGACGAACGTGGAGGACAAGGATGTCATCCCCTTTCACGGTGTAGAATAGGAGATAGGGGTACCGTCCGACCGGCATGACACGGACGTGGCGGCGCTGTTCGACAACGCGTCCCGCGCGCGGAAAGGCAGCCACAAGCTGGATCGTTCGATGAATTGCACTCTCCAGGGACTTCGCGCCTTGCGGACTGCGGGAGACCAAGTAGTCGGCGATGCCAGAAAGATCGCCGATGGCGCGTGTACTGTACCTGACTGTCACCGGCGGAAGCGCGAGAAGGCCTCGGAAACCTCGGTATCACCGGCGATCTGGCCGGCTTCGATTTGCGCCAGTGCCTCGTCGATAGCCAGAAGCTCATCGTCGCTTGCGCGGTAAGGCTCGCTGCCCAGGCGATCCAAAGCGAGCAGGATCTCCGCGGCCTCTTCCTGTCGTTCTGGCGTCCAGCCCTGCACCGTGTTGAGGGCCTTCTCCAAGAGATCGGTCATCGCGAACTCCTTGTGGGAATTAGCAAATAGCCCCTGCGCGGCAGGCTCTATCCGGGTCGAGTGCCGTAACCGGCTGTTTCCCCAATCTAATGCGGACACACGCCAACAGCAATTGGTGGCCGGTGGTTGAGTGAGCGGCTGCCCTGGAGTAAGCCGCATCCATGAGCACCACCACGATTCCCGGAAA
>Ga0190265_10000673_pt1 | contig 23194 bp, 20 predicted proteins | sample Popmic124T_FD_133135 | JGI IMG/M metagenome (GOLD analysis project Ga0190265, IMG submission 133135) | Populus adjacent soil microbial communities from riparian zone of Indian Creek, Utah, USA - 124 T | ecosystem: Environmental > Terrestrial > Soil > Riparian zone | place: USA: Utah | collected...
ACAGATGCAGCGGATCGCTGATCGCTTCGACGCCGCCGACGAGGTTCGGATCGTCGGCGCCGACACCGACATCCGTTTTTCGCTCGTGGGGCGCAGGGGCGAGGTTGACGACGGCCACTTCAACATGCCCGGCGGCGAGGTCTTCTACAGCCCGGTCGAGGACTCCACCGAGGGCGTCGTGAGCTTCTCCGAGTTCCCCGCGGTCGATCCACCGGACGAGGTGAGCGGCGTGCGCTTCCGCTACGAAGGCGGGAAGATCGTGGACGCGGCGGCGGAGAGCAACGAGGAGGCGCTGATCGCCAAGCTCGACCGCGACGAGGGCGCGCGCCGGCTGGGCGAGTTCGGGATCGGCTGCAACCCCGCGATCCAGCGTCACGTCAAGGAGACGCTGTTCGACGAGAAGATCTACGGGACGATCCACCTCGCGATCGGCGCGGGCATCCCGTCGATCGGCGGCACGAACGTTTCCAGCGTCCACTGGGACATGGTCAAGGAGCTCCGAAACGGCGGCCGGATCGAGTGCGACGGCGAGGTCGTCCAGCAAGACGGCGAGTGGACTTTCTGAACTGAAGGTCGCGCTCGCAACATGCGCCGAGGTTCCGGACGGCGACGACGAAGCAGGCCCTCTGACCGAAGCCCTGGCCGATCACGGGGTCGAGGCCGAGCCGGCCGTCTGGGACGACCGAGGCATCGACTGGGATCGTTTCGACCTCGTGGTCATCCGTTCGACGTGGGACTACCCGGGAAGGCGCGAGGAGTTCCTCGCGTGGGCGGAGAGCTTGGCCCATGTCCTCAACCGCCCCGAGGTCCTACGCTGGAACACCGACAAGCGATACCTGGAAGTGCTCGGCGGCGATGCGGTTCCCACTGACTTCCTCGAGCCTGGGGCTCACTTCGTTGCGCCCGACCATGCGTACGTGGTCAAGCCATCGATCGGCGCAGGGTCGATCGGCGCCGCCCGATACAGCGCCGGTGATTCCAGTGCCGCTTCACACATTTCGGAGCTCCACGCGGCGGGCCAGACGGTGATGGTGCAGCCCTACGTCGACGAGGTCGATCATCGCGGAGAGACGTCGCTGATCTACGTGGGCGGGGAGTTCTCGCATGCAGTTCGCAAGGAACCAATCCTGACTCCGGGCGGAGGCCCGGCCGCCGAGGGCCTCTACGTCGAGGAGCACATGAGCCCAATCGACGCCGCCGAGGAGGAGCTCGTGCTGGGCGAGCGCGTGTTCGCCGCGTTGCCGTTCGCACGCGAGGAGCTGCTGTACGCGCGCATCGACGTGCTTCCGGGCCCGAAGGTGCTCGAGGTCGAGCTGACCGAGCCCTCGCTCTTCATCGGTTACGCCGAGGGTGCCCCGGAACGCTTCGCCGCCGCCATCGCCGCCGCGAGCCAGCGCCGGCGGATGAGCGCGGAGAACGGGCCGACGACGAGCCAGTAGACCCGGAACGCGCGGCGGGCACGCGGGTCGCTTGCGAGGACGCGCGTTTCCGTGGAGAGCCTGGAACCGGTCGCGGTCGGCTCGGCTCGAAAGTCCACGGCAGCCTTGATCGTTCCCGGCACGTCGGCGTTTCGCCAGCCGTCGGCTCCTTCGAGGTGAACCAGGCCGCCGCGCGGCCGCCAGACGGCGCCGACGGCACCCGCGACGAGCTCCGTCGGCGTGCGCGAGAGGACGACGAACCGGTGCGCCAGGAAGAACCGCTCGAGTGACTCGTTGCGCGCGGTCATGCCGCGGGCACCGATCAGGAGTCGGACGATCCGGTCGGAAGCAACCGGGAGCGATAGCACGAGCTCGAGCGCCCGCTCTGGTGGAACCGGCACCTCGATCTCGTGCCGCTCGTGAACGTCGTACCGCGGCAGCCAATCGTCGATTGCCGCCACGGCGCGACCCTAACGACGGAAGCGCCCCGCGGGGCGCTTCCGAAGATCAGCGAAAGCAGGCGTGACTAGGCGCTCTCGCCGCCCATGTCGTCGCCGCCGCCGCCCGAGTCGCCGCCACCCTCCTGGCCGCCACCCTCAGTTCCGCCGCCGGCGTCGTCGCCGCCGCCTTCTGTGCCGCCCTCTTCCGGGGCTGCTGGAGTCTCCTGTTCCCATTCGGACATTTTTCGTTCTCTCCTTTCGGCAGTAGGCACCACCGCAAACTCGGCGGTGCACAAGGGTAGTTCCTCCTGGTGGCCTGCCCAAACCTCAAGCTACGCTCTCCGCGTGGAACCGCTCGTGGACTCGTGGGACCGCCAGATCGCCAGCGTGCGAGTGTCGGTCACCGACAAGTGCAACTTCCGCTGCCGGTACTGCATGCCCGCCGAGGGCCTGGAGTGGCTCGGGCGCGAGGAGCTCCTCACGTTCGAGGAGATGACCCGACTCGTGGGAGTGCTCGCCCGCATGGGCGTGTCCGAGGTCCGGCTGACCGGCGGCGAGCCGCTCGCGCGGCGCGACCTCCCGACGCTCGTCTCGATGCTGGCCGGGATCCCGGGCGTCGACGACCTTTCCTTGACGACGAACGGCGTCCTCCTCGACCGCTTCTGCGGCCCACTCGTGGAGGCCGGGTTGCGCCGGCTGAACGTCTCACTCGACTCTCTCTCGCACGTGCGCTTCGCCGAGATCACGCGGCGCGACGCGCTCGACAAGGTGCTGGCAGGGCTGGCCGAGGCGGAGCAGTATCCCGAGCTGCGGCCGATCAAGGTCAACTGCGTGGCGATTCGCGGCTTCACCGAGGAGGAGGTACCCGCGCTGGCCGAGCTGGCCCGCCGCAAGCCCTACGTCGTCCGCTTCATCGAGTTCATGCCGCTCGACGCCGACGAGGCCTGGAAGGAAGACGACGTCCTCACGGGCGGTGAGATCCGGGCGCTGATCGAGGAGCACTGGCCGCTCGTCGAGGTCCCGGCGAAGCCGTCGTCGACCGCGAAGCGGTACCGATTCGCCGACGGCGCCGGCGAGATCGGCTTCGTGAACCCGGTGTCCGAGCCCTTCTGCTCCTCGTGCGACCGCATCCGGCTCACCGCTGACGGAAAGCTCCGCACGTGTCTCTTCTCGCGCCGCGAGTGGGACCTCAAGGAGCCGCTGCGCTCGGGCGCGAGCGACGCGGAGCTGGAGCAGGCGATCCGCTTCGCCGTCCGGCACAAGGAGCTGAAGCACAAGATCAACGACGCGGGCTTCGTCCGCGCCTCGCGCTCGATGAGTCAAATAGGGGGCTAGCGGGGGTCCCGGGCCACTGGCCCGGGACTCGCCGAAAGTGCTGCGCACTTTCGGCGACTACAAGGGCAGATTCTTTGAGGACCACGCCACTGACCATCGTGTTGTTGGGACTCGAGTCGACCGGTGCTTTTCGTCGCGGAACGTGCGCAGCATGTTCCGCGAGTCCGGCTCCCGTGGAGCCGGACCAGCTAGGGCCAGACGGGGCTTTCAGGGTGCGCGTCGAGCGACTGACCGTCGACGCACTCGCCTGATCTGTAGTCCGCGGGCTCGGAGGGATAGATCTCGAACCAGTACCGCGTCGCCAGTCTGTTCGAGTAGGCGGCGTCTGCTCCGAGCCGCCGAGCGACCCGGCGGATCTCCTGCATGCCGTAGCACTCCGTCTCGGCCTCGCTCGCAGGGGGCGAAAGCAAGTGCTCGGACTCGTGTGCCAGAACGCCGACGGCGTAAGCCACCTCGTCCAGTGCGTCGCCCCGCTCGGGGCGCTCGTGCTCGTAGGTGAAATCGACCAGCGCACGGCAGGTTTCGGGCGCCAGGCTCGTGCGGTCGCTGGTCGGCTGAGCGAAGGCGCCGATGTCGTTCGTGCCGATGTAGGCGCCCCATTCGCCGACGACGCGCTGCCACTCGCTCTCCGACCAGCAGCGCACCTCGACCTTCTTCCTCGCGAGCTCGCTTCCGATCCGGCTGAAGCGCGGCTCGACCCGGCTCTCCTCGCTAGTGCCGCCGAGGCGCGGTAGGGGCCGGTTCGCGGTCAGTCGCGCCTCGATGAGTCGACCGGCTCGGGTCATGAGCTCGGCGCCTTTGGTGTTCGCCCTGTCGATCTCCAGGAGCGCAGCGCTCGGATCATCCGCTGAAAGGGAGCGCTCGAACGCATCCGCGGAGGCCTCGTACTGCTTGCAGGCGCGCCTGATCGACGTGTAGCCGGCTTCGAAGCGCGATGTTGGCACCTCGCCGACGTCCTCGCGGAGGCGCTTCGAGCACTCGCGGATTGGATTCAGCACTTCATCGATGCGGCCCCGCAGGCGGTCGTCGCCACCGAGGATCGCGAGGTAGACCTCGTCCGCGTCCGCGCCCGCATCGCCGGTTTGCCGCTGCCAGGCGGCCAGCCGCTCGAGCCACCGGATCTCATCGGGCCTGGCGCCGCCGCGCTCGTCCCCGCCGGCACAGCCTGCGAGCGCGCCGACCACCAGGAGCAGCGCTACTTGACGCCGAGCCGGACGCGGTAGCACAGGAACCAATCCGTCTCGGACTCGCCTAGGGCCTTCGCGGCAACCTCGCGCAGCCGTGCGAGCCCCAGCTCCTCCTCGGTCATGCCGTCCTCGAGGAGGACGTTCAGCGGCCCGAGGCTGAAAGCCATCCCGACGATCCGGTCGGCAGCTCCGCTCTCGCGGCTGTGGACGAGCGCCTCGCGCGTGAACCTGAAGAGCTCACTGGCCCGCATGCGCTCGAGATGGCCCTCCTTCTCGGGCAAGTTCACGTACCCGAGGCGGTCCTTGCGAGTGTCGCCGACTCGCCCGAGCAGCTCCTCGAAAGCGGCCTCCACCTCCCAGTGCACCACGGGGGGCCAGTCGTAGTCGTAGGCGGCGAAGACGCCACCGGGCCGGAGGATGCGCGCGATCTCGGCCAGGGTCGGGCCGGGCTCCATCCAGTGAAAGGACTGCGAGCACGTGACGAGGTCGGCGCACGCGCCCGGGAGGCCGGTCTGATCGGCAAAGGCCCGGACGTACCGAACGTTCGACGACTCGGTCGCCCCTTCGGCGCGCAGACGCATCTGCTCGCTCGGCTCGACGCCGACGACTTGGTCGGCTCGATCTGCCCAGGCTCGCGTCGACAGGCCGGTACCGCTGCCGAGATCGACGACGAGCCCTGGGCGCGCAACTTGTGCCTCCAGGCACAACAGGTCGACGAGCGCTTGCGGCGGCGAAGGGCGGTGCGCGTCGTACCCGGCGGGGAATCGCGCATCCGCGAATCCAGACTTGCGAATCAGCTGTTCCGAGTAATGCTCCGCAGGCATGGCCGCTCGGCAGTCTAGAATCCGCATTCGTGTCAGCCGCCACTGCCGCCAGCCGTCGCGTGCTCCCGAACGGCATCCTTGATCTCCTCGTCCAGATCGGGATCTGGTTCGGGTTCATCTACGCGTACCGGATCGCCCGAAACATGGCGGACCACGACGCCTACGCGGCTTTCGACAACGGCCTCTGGGTCGCAAACGCCGAGCGCGGGTTCACCGGCCTCTGGGAGCTGTCGCTGCAGAGCTTCGTCCATTCGTCGGACCTGCTGCTGACCCTCACGTCGTGGACGTACTGGCAGTCGCAGTTCACCGTCCTCGCGCTGGTCATGCTCTGGGTCTACCTGCGCCGGAACGAGTCGTTCAAGGCGCTGCGCAACACCCTGATCCTCGCGAACCTGATCGGGCTCGTCGGCTACGTCCTCGTCCCGACGGCGCCGCCGCGGATGTTCCCCGACCTCGGCTTCATCGACAGCCTGTCCCAGTTTTCGATCAGCCACGAGAGCGGGATCATCCAGTGGGGCTCGAACCCGTATGCCGCGATGCCGAGCCTGCACGCAGCGGATTCGCTGATCGTCGGCGTTGCCCTCGCGTTCCTCGTCCGTCCCCTCTGGCTGAAGGCGCTCTGCCTGCTCTGGCCGGCGTGGGTCTGGTTCGCGGTCATGGCGACGGGGAACCACTTCTGGCTCGACATCCTGGCCGGCATCGTGGTCGCGGGCGTCGCGGCCGCCGTCGTCAACCGGCGCGAGCTGCGGCGGATCGTCTCGCGCGACCCGTCGCCGGCGCCGGCTTAGCGACGCCATGAGCAGCCCGGAAGGGCTCGGCCGCCTCAAGGAGGGCTACACGGTCGGAGTGCGCCGTCTGGCTGCACGCTCGATGGAAAACCTGGCGCGCACGCGGGTCTCGCCCAACGCGCTGACGGCAACCGGTGTTGCGCTCTGCATCGTCTCCGGCGTCATCGTGTACTTCGAGTACCGCCACGAGCTGGCGGCGTTCTGGACAGGAGCGACGCTCTTCACGATCGGATCGATCCTGGACATCCTCGACGGGGCGCTTGCACGGAGAAGCAGGAAGGCCACGCCCTTCGGGGCGTTCCTGGACTCGACCACCGACCGCGTCGGAGAAGGGTTCATGCTCGGGGCGATCGCGCTCGTCTTCGCACGCGATGGAAACCAGGTCGCGCTCGGGTTCGCGATCGCCGCGATCGGGGGCTCGTTCCTCGTGAGCTATACCCGGGCACGTGCGGAAGCTTTGGGCCTCAAGGGCGACGTGGGCATCGGCAGCCGTGCCGAGCGGGTCGTGGTGATCGTGACCGGCCTCGTGCTAGCACCATGGGGCGCGCTTCCGTGGGCGATCTATCTGCTAGCAGTGACGGCGTGGATCACCGTTCTCCAAAGAGTGCTATCAGTCCGCGCGCAACTGCGCGAACGCTGATACTCTGCTAGCAGCGACCCGCTGCTAGCACAATGCCTCGAAGAGAACTCACAAGCGTCCTCGTGCGGATGCCCTCGACCCTCAAGCGCCGCCTTGCGCGCGAAGTTGCACGACGCGAGAGCACGCTGAACGACATCGCGGTCGAGCTCCTCGCCGAGCGCTACGGCGTCGCCTTCCAGCCGAGCGGGCGGAAGGGAAACGTCCCGGGCGACACGGGGGTGGTCCTACTCCGCGTCCCGCCCCAGCTCAAGCAACGGCTCGACGCCGATGCGCGCGAGCGGAAGAGCAGCACGAACAAAGTCATCGTCGAAGCGCTCACCGAGCAACTCGGAAGCACTTCACCTCGCAGAAAGGAACCAATGGCCCAACGGAACGGCAGTCAAAACGGCAAGGCGCGGTCGAAGGACAAGGTGCGCGTCGCGATCATCGGCGTCGGCAACTGCGCCAACTCTTTGCTCCAGGGCGTCGAGTACTACAAGGACGCTGCCCCCGACCAGTTCGTCCCCGGCCTCATGCACGTCGACCTCGGCGGCTATCACATTCGCGACATCGAGTTCACCGCGGCTTTCGACGTCACGAAGGACAAGGTCGGCAAGGAGCTTTCCGAAGCGATCTGGGCTCACCCGAACGACACGATCAAGTTCTCCGACGTGCCGAAGACGGGCATCACGGTGTCGCGCGGCATGACGCACGACGGGCTCGGCAAGTACATCTCCGAGGTCGTCGAGAAGGCGCCCGGCGACACCGACGACGTCGTCGGGATCCTCCAGGAGACCGCCACCGACGTCGTCGTCAACTACCTCCCCGTCGGCTCCGAAGAGGCAACGAAGTGGTACACCGAGCAGATCCTGCAGGCCGGCTGCGCGATGGTGAACTGCATGCCCGTCTTCATCGCAAAGGGTGGCTACTACGGTCAGAAATTCGAGGAGAAGGGTCTCCCGATCATCGGGGACGACATCAAGTCCCAGGTCGGCGCGACGATCACCCACCGCGTGCTGACGAGCCTGTACCGCGAGCGCGGCGTGCACCTCGACAAGACGATGCAGCTGAACGTCGGCGGTAACTCGGACTTCCTGAACATGCTGGAGCGCGACCGTCTCGAGTCCAAGAAGATCTCCAAGACGAACGCGGTCACGTCGATGCTCGACTACGACCTCGGCGCGAAGAACGTCCACGTCGGGCCATCGGACTACGTGCCCTGGCTGACCGACCGCAAGTGGGCGTACATCCGCATGGAGGGCTCCGGCTTCGGCGATGTGCCCCTCAACATCGAGCTCAAGCTCGAGGTCTGGGACTCACCGAACTCGGCCGGCATCGTCATCGACGCCGTCCGCCTGGCGAAGCTCGCCCTCGACAACGGCGTCGGCGGCGCGCTCGAGGGCCCGAGCGCATACCTGATGAAGTCACCGCCGAAGCAGCTGCAGGACGACGACGCGTACGACGCCGTCGAATCGTTCATCAAGCAGTACGCGCGGAGAACCGCCAAGTCCAAGACCGCCGCTAAGTCGTAGCTCCAACCGCACGCCGGTCAGCGGTGTCGTCTTACGCCGAACGAGTGATCTAAGTCGGGGAACGTGCGAAAGCACGTTCCCCGAGTCCCGGGCCCGTGGCCCGGGACCAATGGTGAGGGCCGGCTGAGCCGGCCCTCACCCCCCTCGGGCGGAGAGAAGCCCGCGAGTGCTCTAGTGCTCGAAGAGCCCGACGTCGTCGAAGGTGACCGCTCCGGACGTCGCCACGTCGGTCGGCGCGAATCCGCGGAGCACGATGCGCACGTCCGCGACGCCGGCCGGAATCGTCACGGCCTGCTCGAGCGTCCGGAACCCGCCCGTCGTCAGGGGCGCGGTGATCAGAGTCGCCTGGCTGAGCACGTTGCCGAGCGGGCCTAGATAGAGCAGGCCTACGGTCGGCGCCGACGAGGCTCCGAACGAGCTGACCGAGACCTGCAGGTCGAGCAGCTCGCCGGCGGCGACGTCGATCGGCGCGCTCGTCCACGTCGGCGAGCCGTGGGCAGCCGCATTCCCGCCGCTGCCGCTTGCCGAGGCACCCTTTGAGCCCTCGGTCCCGGAGTCGCTCCAGGACGCCGAGCCGGCCTGGGTGCTTGAGCCTGACCACGCGGCTGGAGCCGCGCCGCCGGAGGCTTCCTGCTCGAACGAGCCGTTCTCGACCTTGTTGCCCTTGATCCTGAACGTGCGGACGGCCGAGTTGTTCCCTTCATTCGACTCGGCGACGGATGTGCCGTGGTCGGCACTGGCGCGCAGCTCGTGGTCTCCTCGAAGACTGCTCGTCGTCAACTCGACCGCCACCTGCCCTGAGGCCCCGGGGTCGATCCCATCCGTTGCGATGGTGCCGACGACCGTCGCGCCGTCGAGAGTGAACCGTGTCTGGGTGGCACCCGTTGTGCTACCGCCGGTGTTGGCGACGGTCGCGGTAAACGTCACCTTCTCGCCCTGCCTGGCCTGGCTGTTCGAGGCAACGAGGTTGGTGACCTGGAGGTCGGGCTGCGCGAGGACGGTGATCGTGACCGTGTCCTGGTCGGTCAGCCCCTCGGCGTCGGTGGCAGTCAGCGTCGCCACCTTCTGGCCGGCCGTCGAGTACGTGTGGCGCGCGACTTCGCCGGCCGCACCGGACCCGTCTCCGAAGTCCCACTCGTAGGTGAGCCCGGAGACGTCGTCGGTCGACGCGCTGGCGTCGAACGTGACTTCCTCGCCAACGGTGACGGTAGTCGGCCGTGCCTGCGCGACGGCAGTGGGCGGTGCGTTGAAGTTGCCCCCCTCGTAGCCGTAGTCGTACGGCGCACAGCCGGCGCCGAGGGTGAACTGGACATCGCCCTGCAGGTTGAAGTCGAGGCCGATGTCCTTGCCCGTCATCGACGTGATCTGGAACGACAGGCAGTCGTGGCGGAAGCGCCACGGATGGAACTGGGACGGGAAGCTTCCCATGACCTCGTCGTTCGAGGGGTCGGCGTAGTTGTCCGTGTGCCCAACACCGCTGTCGGAGAACGAGTTGTCGCCGGGACCCTCCGTCCACGTGGCATCGACGAGCTGCGGGTTCGCATTGCCGGGCTGCGGCAGCGAATCGAGCGGAGTCTGCCCGGGCGGGTCGTCACAGCCGGCGTTGCCGTAGCAGTGCGCCTCGTCGGTGTAGACGAGGAGCAGGCCCGGCTGGAACGCGATCGGGTCGCGGTCGTTCTGGTTCCGGCCGTCGACGTCGAACCCGGACCGGTCACGCATCTCCATGTAGTACGCGTGATCCGCCGGCGAGCCGGCCGAGGCGGCGACGTAGTTCCAGCCGGCGGTGCACTGCGCGGCGACGCGCGTCGACTCCTTGCAGCCTCCGTTGTAGACGCGATCGTCATCGGGCCCGCCGGTCGTCTCGAAGTCGGACTCGTAGATGACCTGGTCGCCGGCCGTGATGCGCAGGTCGTCGATGAACCAGCCCGGCCGCGTCAGGCCCGGGTCGGTCGAGTACGAGAAGCGCAGGACCGTCTGGTTCCCGACCGCCGAAGACAGGTCGTACTCGTCGTCGAGGAATCCGCCAGGCGGGTACTCCCCGATCGTCCGGTCGACGGCCTGCGTGCCCGCCGCGTACGATCCGCTCGTTCCCGTGATGCCGTTGCCGTACTGCGCCTGGCAGGCGTTGGCGGTCGGGTTCTGGGCTTGAGGCGTCGTGTAGCTGTTGGCAGACGCGAGTGACCGGTAGGTCGAGCCGCCATCGGTCGAGATCAGCACGAAGCCGTAGTCGAAGTCCCACTCGATGTCCCACTTGGACTTGAACGAGACCGTGACCGGCGTGCCCGCCGGAAGCGTGGCCAGCTCGGGGAGGTAAATGTCGAGGTTGTGGGCGCTCTGCGGCGCGCAGCCGAACCCGTTCCCGGCCTTCGACCACCAGACGTGGTCACCGGACGGGACGTCTGCAGGATCGATGATCTGCCGGCTCGGCAGCCTCGCCACGTACGCCTCGCCGTTGTTCACGCTCGGGCCGGACAAGGCGTACGGATTGCCGTTGGCGTCCTTCCAGTCGATCCGATGGGTGTTGATCTTCGAATCCGCCCAGTCGCTCACCGTCGTGGCGCCCGGCTCGAGCACGCGCGGCACCAGCCAGCCGAGCTCCTGCTTGCCGTTCACGTCCATGTGCTGCGACTTGTCGGTCGCCATCAGGTTGAAGTCGCCGTACGTCGTCCGGCCGCCGGTCGAGTAGTAGTCCGGCAGGCCAAGCGAGTGGCCGTACTCGTGTGAGATGACGCTGGCCTTGTCGATCGCCGTCTCCGGGTTGACGTTGTACGGGCCGACTCGCACGAAGACAGGGAACGCTGTGGGCGTGGTCGTCATCGTCGAGCGGGTCGCGTTCTCGTAGTAGAGGTCGCGGCCCTGGTTGTCCTTGAGCTGGTCGTCCGAGATGTAGCCCTTCAGCCCCGTCGCCTGGTCGGTGTAGTAGGACTCGAGGTTCGACGAATGTGGCCAGATGTTGTCGTAGGGCGGAACCGACGTCTGCGATTCCCCGTGGCCGCCGCCGCCGGCGAAGACCATCATGAAGAAGTCGACGACGCCGTCCTTGTCGGTGTCGTAGTCCGAGTAGTCGATCTCGGGGTCGGCCGCCTGCGCTGCGTCGTACACGGCCTTACCAGTGGGCCCGCAGGCGCTGTCGATGTCCATCAACAGCCCCGCGCCCGGCACGACGGCGCCCGGGAGCGCGCTCCCGAACTTGTCGCCCCCGTAGTACGCAGTGTCGCCGGGCAGCTGGTACCAGCCGTCCTTGATCCGCTCCGGGTACAGCGCGGTGTTGCGGAAGTCCGAGAAAGTGTTGCCGGTGCACGTGCCCTGGACCTGCTTCTGCGAGAAGTTGAACCCGGGCCCGTACTCCCAGCCGCGGCTGGCGACGCCAGCCGAGGGCACCGTCCCGTTCGGGAACAGCTGCCCGTACGACATCTCCTGATAGAGGTTGAACGTCGAGCCGTCGAATCCCGGCGAGTTGATGATGTCGCCCAGGCGGCTGCCCGTGTTCGCGGAGGCGTGCTTGCGGTCGAACCAGTCGACCGGCACGACCGGGAACGGGCGGTCGCCGTAGCGCGCGGTGTCGAACGTCTCCTTCGGCGGGATCACCTTCGGCCCGTGGCTCGTCGACGTGAGCGTCGGGCCGCCCGTGTAGGTCAGCGTCGCCGTCGTGGAGAGGTTCTTCCAGACGGCCTGCGCGTCTTCGCCGAGCGTGTCCGCCCGCGCCTCGACGACGAGCGACTTGAGACCCGGCCCCGCGTCGGTGCGAGCCGGCACGGTGCCGACGGTCCACGTGATCGACGTCGGCGAAACCGCGGCCGAGCCGCCGTTCACCGGCGTCGCGGAGAGGAAGCTCATTCCGTCGACGGCGGGGATCGCCACCTGCGCCCCGGCGGCGTCAGCGTTGGTGAAGTTCTTGACGAGCACACGGAAGGGGTACGTGTGGCCGGGCTTCACCCAGCCGACCGACGAGACGAAGCTGTTGTGTACCGACAGGCTCGTTGCCGGGACGTTCATGGTCAGCGGCGCGGCGCCGGCTCGCGCAGCGAACCAGCCGCCCGTGAGAGGGCTGCTGTTCACGGCCTGGATGACTTCGATCGCGGCTGCGATTTGGAAGTTGGTGCTCGCATCCGCCGTCAGCCCGGCGGTTGCCGAGCTCGGGAGGGTGGCGCTGAATTGCCCCAGTGCGTTCGACGTGTACGGGCCGAACGGCCCACGCACCTGGCCGCGCTCGGTAACGAGTCGCAGGAAGAACGAGGATGCGGTGGCACGTTGCTGCGGTGCGGCGAGGGGCGGCACCTGATCGAGCTCGTAGATCGTCCCCGAGACCGGCACCTGGTCGCCCGGCACATACGTGCCCGGGGTTACGCCGACCGACGCGCCCAGGACATTGAGGATCACTTCGGTCTCACCGAAGTTGCCGACCTGGTTGGGGGCCGGGCCGACGCCGTCGGGGTCGACCTCTGAGACCCGGATCTTGACCGCGCCCGGTGTCCAGCTCGCACCCGGTTGCAGGATGAACTGCCACGCGTTGTCCGCCACCCGCACGGTGGTCGTCTGCGTCTCGCGTGTGACGCCGCTCGAATCGACGAAGCTCACCTTGACGACCGAGCGATTCGGCTGGTTCACATTCGTCCCACTGACGCGCACGTAGCCGAACCCGCAATCGAGCCGGTCGTAGTACACGCTGCCGAAGAAGCCCGAGCCGGTGCACGCCGGCTGGGGCTGAGGAAACTTGATGAGCGTCCAGTTGGACGCGATCGGCGACGCGAGGCCCTCAACGGCCGGCGCCGGCGTCGCGGCGGTCAGCGTGGTCGCCAGCAGAACGGCCGAGAGCAGAAGCCCTAGACGTCCTCGTCGGCTCGGGCGGAGATTCCGCACCGGGTTCTTCATTTCGTGCCCTCCCGTTGTTCTCGGTTTTGCCCTGGGGGTTTCTCACGCCAGCGTCTGGAGCAAAAAACTGCGCGCGATTATTAAGGCGCCATCTGTAAAACGCAAGTCTTTTCTGAGCGGATACGGGGTGCCGGGAAATTCTCCGGACTATCCGCAGATTGACTGACAAATCAATCTGTAATTCCGCGTCATTGATTGACGAATCAATCGCAGCAGAATTGCCGGTGAGGCTGGTAGAGCCTTCGGTAGCTTTTGGTAGCTAGCGGGGGGCGAGCAGGCCGTCGCAGAGCAGGCCGACTACAGCTTGCTCGGCCTTGTCCACCTCGTCCTCGTCGTCCGGCAGCAGTCCCATCACCCAGCCGGTGAGAACTTCCTCGAGCGCGCCGTAGAAGACAGTGGCCGCGAGCTGCGGATCGAGCTCGGGGCGAAACTCGCCGTTCTCCTGGCCGCGCCGGATGATGCGCTCGAGGGCCTCGTAAGCATGCCCGATCTCCTCGATCTCCTGCTGGAGCTGCTCGGGCGAACGCGTGACCTCGCGCACGAGAACCCGAACGAGATCGGGATCGCGCTTCCAGGTGCGCAGCAGGAGCGCGGTCACCTTGCGGACTTGCTCGCTCGCCGGATCGCCCTCGGCTTCCATCTCGGCGATGCGCGCGAGCATTTGCGTCCAGGTATCGCGGAAGATCGTCTGCAGCACTTCCTCTTTCGAGCCGAAGTAGTGGTAGACGAGCCCGTAGGCGACGCCGGCCTCCTCGGCGATCTCCCCCACGCGGCAAGCGTGATAGCCCTTGCGGGCGAACGCACGGACCGCAGCGTCCAGGATCTGGCGCCGCTTCTCCTCTTGCGAGACGGCCACGTATGCACTTTACGTTGATGCAGGCGGAAAGGAGGGATTGCCGACTAGAAAGGCTCTCGACGCGCGGGAGTACACTCGGCCCCGGGTCGTGCGTATTTGCCTCGTCACGCCGTTCGCCTGGTCGAAGCCCCATGACGTGAACGAGCACGTTGCAGGGATCGCGACGGAACTGCGCGCGCTCGACCACTCGGTGACGGTGCTTGCACCGTCGACTCGGGCGACCGATCTTGCGGCGGGCCGCCGGGCTCTCGAGGACGGCGCAGACGCGCCTCTGATCGCGCTGGGCCCGGCCGTCCCGATCTCCCGGCGGAGCAGGGTCGGCCTCCCGGTGGGCGTGCGCGCCAACCTCTCGCTCGCACTCGAGCGCGGCGGCTTCGACGTCGTCCACGGGTTCGAGCCGGGCCTGCCGAGCCTCTCGTACGTCGCGCTGCGCGAGGCGCACGCCCTCTCGGTGGCGAGCTTCTTCTCGCCCGAACGTCTCGGCTACCCGCCCGGGAAGGCGCAACGGGCGAGGCTACTGGCGCGGATCGACGCGCTCGTCGCCGCCTCGCCGGAGGTCGCACATGCGGCCGCGGCCCGCTTCCCGGGCGAGTACAACATCGTTGGGGTCGGCGTCGACCCAGACCTCTTTCGGCCGAACGGCAAGCAACCGCTCGTCGTGGTCGAATGGCGACCGGGAGAGCGACCGCTGACCCGAGCCGCGCTCAGAGCGATGGGCGAGTTGCCCGGCTGGGAGCTCACGTTCCTGCGGACGAAACCGCTCACCGGCCGGCCCTCGGTCCCGCCGCGCCTGCGGGGGCGCGTGCACGTGCGGACCGGGCGCGACGGGCTCGCCCGCGCTCCGCTCCTGAAGGAGACCGCGATCTTCGTGCCCGCGCTCGACGGGCTGCCGCGGGTGTCGCTCGAAGCCGCCGCGGCCGGTGCGGCGATCGCCTCTCCGCCCGGAGTGCAGGAGCAGCCCGAGCTCGCTGCCGCCGCGCTCGCGCGGCTCGCCGAGAACGAGCCCCTCCGCAGGCAGCTCGGCGACGAAGCCCGCCGGAGCATCGAGGGCCGGACCTTCGCCGATGTCGCCGGCGAGCTGGACGAGGTGTATCGGGGCATCGCCGGCCGGCGGCGCACGAGGCGCCCGGCCGATCCGCTCGCCGACCGTGAATGGATCCTCTGCGACCTGCACATGCACACTTCCTGGTCGCACGACTGCGCGGTCGATCCGGACGAGCTCGTCGAGCATGCGATCGCCCAGGGCCTGGGCGCGATCGCGGTCACCGACCACAACGCCTTCGGAGGCGCCCTCGAGGTAGCCGAGCTCGCACGCGACACGCCGCTCGTTGTCATCCCGGGCGAGGAGGTCAAGACCGACGGGCAGGGCGAGGTGATCGGGCTCTTCCTCTCCGAGGAGATACCGCGCGGCATGTCCTTCGGCGACACCATCGCCGCCATCCGCGAGCAGGACGGTGTCGTCTACCTCCCACATCCCTTCGACCGGCTCCACTCCATTCCGGATGCCGCCACCCTGCGCCGCCACCTCGCCGAGATCGACGTGTTCGAGGTGTACAACGCGCGCTTGCTGTTCGAGGCGTACAACGACGAGGCCCTCCGCTTCGCGCGCAAGTACAACCTGACCATGGGAGCGGGATCCGACGCGCACGTGCTCCAGGGAGTGGGCACCGGTGGCCTGCGGATGCGCGCCTTCAAGGACCGGGACGAGTTCCTGCTCAGCCTGCGCACGGCCGAGTTCCTGCGCCGCCCCAAGTCGCTCGCATACCTCCAGTCGCTGAAATGGATGGCGCAGGTCAAGGAAAGGGTCCGCTAATCGAGAATTGAGATCCTGCCTCCGTGCCCGCTGTGACTACCGACGAAATCACCGAGAAGTACCTCAAGAAGGCGATCGCCGAGATCAACGAGCTCGCGGACGAGATCGCACGCTCCGGCAAGGGCGAGCGCGTTCCGGTCCTGGGCTCTGGCCATCCTCGTGCCGACGTCTTCCTGCTCAAGTACCGGCCGCAGCCGGCTGAGGTGCAAGAGGGCGTCGCCTTTTTCGGGCGAGCCGGGCAGGCACTGCGCAAGTCGCTCGACCGGCTAAACGTCGACCCACTCGCGGTCTACGGGACGAACGCGCTCAAGTTCGCGGATGGGAGCGAAGAGGAGTGCCGCCCGTTCCTCACGCGTGAGCTGCTCATCGTGCAGCCGAAGCTCGTGGTCGTCATGGGCGAGGAGGCGCTTGCGTTCCTGAACGGGCTCGAGCTCCCGCTGGCCAACGAGGTTGCTGCCAGGACTGGCGAAGTGCAGGAGCTGACCGCGACCATCGGCGCGCTCTACGTGCCGGACATCGACGCGTCGCTCGACGAGGCGCCGGCGAAGACTGCGTTCTGGAACGCTTTCAAGGCGCTCGGGCCCTGGTGGGCAGAGCTTCCGCCTTACTAAAGACGCCGCGAGGCGCCGCGTTCCTGGCGCTTCTTGCGGTGCTCATCGTCTACTACGCGGTCGCGGAATCGCTGCCGAACATGACCCTCTGGTGGGAGGTCGCGTTCCTCGGCGTCGTCCTCATCCCGGCGATCTTCGGCATCACCTGGCTCATGCTGCCGCTCTGGCAGGCGAAAGGGCTCGGCCTCGCCGGAGCTGCGTTCGGCGCGCTGGCAGTCGTGTGCGAGATCGCGAGCCTCGACATCCTGGCGGACTTTTCGAAGCTTGCTGCGCTGACGCTGATCTCGTTCTGGTTCCTCGGGTTCTTCGAGACGGTGCTGTGGGTGGCCCTCGTCGCCGCGATCATTCCGCTCGTCGACGCGTTCTCGGTCTTCCGCGGCCCGACGGGTCACATCGTCGAGGAGCGGCCGAGCATCTTCGAGACGATCGCGTTCGGCTTCCCGGTTCCGGGCGAGGCCGAGCCCGCGCGCCTCGGGCCGCCCGACCTCATGTTCTTCGGGTTGTTCCTCGCCGCGGCGGCCCGGTGGAACCTCCGCGTGGTTTGGACGTGGGTCGCGATGGCGGCCTCGTTCGGCACCACGCTTGCGCTGGCGGTCTGGCTCGACCTCTCGGGCCTGCCGGCCCTACCGCTGCTCTCGCTCGGATTCCTGATCCCGAACGCGGACCTGATCTGGCGGGAGATCCGAGGAGCCCGCCTGCGACGAGCCGTCACGGACGAGTAGCGCCACCGCCTCGATGTGCGGCGTGTGCGGAAACATGTCCACCGGCCGCACGCGTTCCAGGCGATATCCCCACTCGCTCTGGAGTTCCTTGACGTTCGAGGCGAGCGTCGTCGGATTGCACGAGACGTAGACGATCTTCGACGGCTCCATGCGACCGATACGGCGCAGTGCCTTTCCGGACAGGCCCGCACGGGGCGGATCGACGACGACCACGTCGGGCGACCCGGCGCGGTCACGGAGCTCCTCGACGGCCTGCCCGACCTCGCCTGCGTAGAAGGCCGCGTTCGTGATCCCGTTGAGGTCCGCGTTCTCCAGCGCGCAGGCGACGGACTCCTCGGAGACCTCGATTCCCCAGACCGTCAGCGCGTGCGGGGCCATCGCCAGCCCGATCGTCCCGATCCCGCAGTAGAGATCGTAGACCGTCTCATTGCCGGTGAGGCCCGCGTACTCCACGGCGAGCCCGTACAGCACCTCCGCCATCTCCGTGTTCGTCTGCAGGAACGCGTTCGGCCGTACTCGGAAGCGGAGGCCGCGCAGCTCCTCCTCGATCCACTCCTCGCCCCAGAGGAGCGTGGTCGGCAGATTCGTCACCTCGGCCGGGGTCTCGTTGACCGCCCAGTGGATCGAGCGCACTTCCGGGAAGCGGCGAAGCTCCTCGACGAGCTGATCGCGGTCGAACTTCTCGCCTTTGGCCGTTACCAGCTGGACCAGCAGTTGGCCGGTGTTGCGGCCTTCCCGGAGGACGAGATGGCGCAGGTAGCCCGTGTGCTCCACCTGGTCGTAGCCCTCCAGGCGCTCGGCGCCGGCCCAGGCGTCGACCGCTTCGCGGACCGCGTTGCCGAGGTCGGTGGTCAGCCAGCAGCGCTCGACGTCGAAAACCGCGTCCCAGCGTCCGGCCAGGTGGAAGCCGGACACAGGGCCGTCCGGGGTCTGCGTGAACGAATACTCCAGCTTGTTGCGGTAGTGGAAGATCGACTTGGCGGGGACGATAGGCTCGAGCGGGGCATCCGCGATCCCGCCGATCCTGCGCAGGGCATCCGCGACCTGGTCGTACTTCGCCTCGACCTGTGCCTCGTAGGCGAGATCCTGGAACTTGCAGCCGCCGCACTCCGGGTAGTGCCTGCAGGGGGCCTCCACGCGGGGCGCGCCGGCCTCGACGACCTCGACGGCGAGCGCCTCGGCGTGGTTCCGCTTCACCTTGGTCACGCGCGCGCGAACCGTGTCGCCGGGCAGGCCTCGCTTCACGAAGACGACGAAGCCGTTCAGCCGCGCGACGCCGTTCCCGCCGTACGCGAGCGAGTCGATCTTGAGCTCGAGCTCCTCGTCCTTTGCGATCGGGGCGGCCATTCGGCCAGCATAGGCGCTGCATGGCGATCCACATCGAGCACCCCACGAGGGACGAGCAGATCGAGGCTTGGGCGGAGATCCTGTGGCGCGTCGATGACCTCCGGATGGACGCCGACGAGTTCCGCCACAGCTTCGAGCAGGACACCGAGAGCCTGTGGGCTCTCGCCTACCTGGACGGCGAGCCCGCGGGAACCGGAGTCGGTCGCCCCTCGTCGCTTAGCGGCGCTGACTACGCGGCGGCCCGAGTGCTGCCGGAACTGCGCGGCCGAGGAGTGGGCAGCGCGTTGCTGGACGCGATCTCGGAGCACGCGCGGGCACGCGGCGCCAGCGAGCTCTGGGGCCGAATCCGAGCCGACGACGAGGCGACGCTGGCCTTTGCCGAGCGCCGTGGGTTCCGCGAGGTCGGTCGCGAGCGCGACGTATTGCTCGACCTGAGCAAAGTCCCGCTTGCCCTGCAGGACCCACCCGCGGGGATCACGTTCGTCACCTTCGCGGAGCGGCCTGACCTGATCCGCGCGGTGTTCGCGGTCGACACCGAGGTCTCCGTCGACGTCCCGAGCCACGGCACGAACGAGCCGATGACGTACGAGGACTGGTCACGCGAGAACCTCGAAGGGCCGGGTGCGTTTCCCGAAGGGTGTGTCATCGCGCTCGAGGGCGATGAGGTGGTCGGCTACACGGCGCTGCGGCGGTACGGAGCCGGATCGCCAGAGGCGGAGAATCGGCTCACCGCCGTCAGGCGACCGTGGCGCCGACGCGGGATCGCCACCGCGCTCAAGCGCGCCCAAATCGAGGCCGCACGCAGAGCCGGGATCGAAAAGATCTCGACCACGAACGACGAGCTGAACGTGGGCATGCGAGGCGTCAACCAACGCCTCGGCTACGAGCCCGAGCCCGAGCGAGTCGTCGTCAGCGGCCCGGCCTCGCAGTAACAGCCCCGCGCGGCTCTTGCTTCGACGTGCGCTCGTGTCAACGGGACTGGTCCTGGTGCCAGGCACCGGGACCTGTCCGTACATCAGCGGAGCGGCGTGACGTAGACCTTCCGCGAGCGCGGGCCGTCGAACTCGCAGAAGAAGATGCCCTGCCACGTGCCGAGCGCGAGCTTGCCGTCGGCTGCGGGGACGAGCACCTGGGGGCCGGCGAGCGCGGCTCGAACGTGCGAGGGCGCGTTCTCCTCCCCGTCCTCGATGTGCTGCCAGCCCCAGTCGTCGCCGACCATGCGCTCCATCGCCGCCTCGAGGTCACGCGCGACCGCGGGATCGGCATGCTCCTGGATCGTCACGCCGGCCGTCGTGTGCGGGACGTAGATCAGCGCCGCCGAGGCGCCGTTCGCCCCGTCGAAGGCCGACTGCACCTCCTGCGTGATGTCGACGAGCTGCGTCTTGCGGTCCGTAGTCAGGCTGATCTCCCGCACGCCGTTATCCTACGGCCCGTGCCGCCGCCCTCTCCCATCGACCTGGACCGCTTCCGAGAGCGGGCGGACCGCTTCATTGCCGAGCTCGACGAGGAGTACTACCTCCACTACGCAGGCCTCAAGGACACTCTCGACCTCGCTCCGATCTACGACAGCTACTCGGACCTGACCGACCTCCAGCAGGCGAGAGCGCTCGGTGCGCTCGCAGACGGCGACTGGGGCATCCGCGAGCTGTGGCGCTTCGCCTCGGAGGGCTATCTCGGTGAGTTGACGCGCGAGCAGAACGAGAAGATCGCGGAGCTCGAGGCGAGCTTGGAGGCCGAGGTCGACGGAGCGAAGGTCCCGTTCCGGATGCTGCGCCCGACGATCGCGAACGAGCCTGACCGCGACAAGCGCCAGCAGCTCGACCGCATCCGCGTCGAGTTGACCGAGGAGCACATCAACCCGCTCTACCTGGAGGGGGTCGACGTCGTGCGGCGCGCAGTGGGCGAGCTAGGTGCGACGAACTACACCGAGCTGTATCGCGGCTTCGGCTTCCGCCTGGACGAGCTGGCCTCACAGTGCCGCGCGCTCCTCGACTCCACCGAGTCCCTCTACGAGGAAGCAGCCGACAAGCTGTTCCGCTCCCGCATCGGCGTCGGGCTCGCCGAAGCGAAGCGCTGGGACGTCCTCCGGAGCTTCCGCGCACCGCAGTGGGACGATCAGTTCCCGGAGGACCGCATGATGCCGGCGCTAGAGGCGACGCTCTCTGACCTCGGGATCGACCTGCGGTCGCAGCAGAACGTGGAGCTGGACGTCGAGCGGCGACCGAAGAAGAGTCCGCGCGCGTTCTGCGCACCCATCGAGGTGCCGGGCCGCGTCGTGCTCGTCATCCAGCCGATGGGCGGCGCCGACGACTGGCGCGCTCTCTTCCACGAGGCGGGCCACACCGAGCACTACGCGAACACGTCGGCCAGTCTCTCGATGGAGCAGAAGCGCCTCGGCGACGTCGCGGTCACCGAGGGCTGGGCAATGCTCATGCAGCACCTCACGGACGACCCGGCCTGGCTGTCGAAGCGCCTGGACTTCCCGCGACCCCAGGAGTTCGCGGAGGAAGGGACAACGCAGCTCCTCTACATGGTGCGCCGCTACTGCGCCAAGCTCCTCTACGAGCTCGAGTTCCACCAGGCGGACGACGTCACGACGCAGTCGGCCCGCTACGTTGCGCTACTCGGTGACGCGCTGAAGATCGAGCCGGCGGAGACCGATTATCTGGGTGACCTCGACGCCAGCTTCTACGTCACGGGATACCTGCGCTCGTGGGCGTTCGAGGCCCAGCTGCGCACACACCTGAAAGAACGCTACGGCAGCGATTGGTTCACGCACCGCGAGGCAGGCTCGCTGCTCCGGGAACTGTGGTCGCTCGGCATGAGCCAGACGGCCGACGACATGCTCCGCGACGTGACGGGCGACGAGATCGAAATGGACGCGGTCGCCACGCTCGTCCGCGAGACGCTGAGCTAGATCTCTTCGTCTTTTTCTTCGGAGTCGGCGCCGTTCTCGGCGACGGGTAGCGGGACCGAGGGCTTCCTCAACGGCTTGCCGGTGTCCTCGTCGAGGAGCGGCTCGCCGGTGACCTCGTCCACGATGATCTCGCCCAGCGGGTCGCCGGACAGGGTCTCCCCACGTTCCTCGGCCTCGCGGATGGCCTTCTTCAGTTCGCGTCGCTCCTGCTTCTTGGCCTGCTTTTCCTTTACGGCTCGCTCTCGATTCATCTTCGCCATCGTCGTCCGCTTTTTTGAACTTGACGCCATCAAGCCGTCCTTTCTAAGACTGTTGGTCTGTTAGAGCGCGCCACCGGCGGCGGGAGGCGCGCTTGCGCTCTCGCCCTGGTCGCCTACCGGGTTCCGCGCCAGATAATCCTCGACCAGGAGGATGTTCGACTCCGAGGCCCGCTCGACGATCGCAAGCAGATCGGACATCGACGCCACCTCTTCCCGCTGTTCGGCGAGGAACCAGTGTAAGAACTGCTCGCCCACGAGGTCGTTCTCATCGCGTGCCAGGGCTGTGAGGGCGGCAATCTGCTCGGTCACCCGCTTCTCCTGCTCCAGCGCCAGCGCGACCGGCGCCCGCGCGTCCGAGAACGACGTCTGAGGCGCCTCGACCCCCGGCGTGACTACCGCGTGCCCGGCATCGAGCAGGTACTGGACGATCATCATCGCGTGATTGCGCTCCTCGAGCGACTGCCGGTGGAAGTGCGCGGCGAGCTGAGGGAGCGTCTCGGAGTCGTAGTACACGGCGATCGCCACGTACTGCTGGGAGGCCGCGAATTCGTACGCGACCTGCTCGTTCAACGCCTGTGGAAACCGGGCCATCGCGAACGACTTTAGCGCGCTCTGTCCGATGACTAGGTGCATAATCCGTATACATGGCGCGGACGCGTGTAGTGATTGCGGGGGCCGCCGGGCGCGACTTCCACAACTTCAACCTCGTCTACCGGGGCCGTCAAGAATACGAGGTCGTCGCGTTCACGGCGACGCAGATCCCGAACATCGACGGCCGTGTCTATCCCACCGAGCTGGCAGGCGACCTCTATCCGGAGGGCATTTCGATCCGGCCCGAGGACGAGCTCACCGCCCTGATCAGCGACCAGCGCATCGACGAGGTCGTCTTCGCCTATTCCGACGTGACCCACGAGCACGTCATGCACATCGCCTCGCGCACGCTCGCGGCCGGAGCAGGTTTCCGACTGCTCTCGCCGCACGACACGATGCTGACGTCATCGAAGCCGGTCGTCGCCGTCTGCGCAGTACGCACCGGCAGCGGGAAGAGCCAGACCACCCGGCACATCGCCGCGCTGCTCCGCGAGAGCGGAAAGCTCGTCGCGGTCCTGCGCCACCCAATGCCGTACGGAGACCTGACGAAGCAAGTCGCCCAGCGCTTCGAGCGCTACGAAGATCTCGAGGCGGCCGACGCAACCATCGAGGAGCGCGAGGAGTACGAGCCGCACATTGCCGAGGGCAATCTGGTCTTCGCGGGCATCGACTACGCGAAGATCCTCGATCAGGCTGAGAAAGAGGCCGACGTCATCCTCTGGGACGGGGGCAACAACGACACGCCGTTCATCAAGCCGAACGTCCACGTCGTCGTCGTCGATCCACACCGGCCGGGCCACGAGCTGCGCTACCACCCGGGCGAGACGAACCTCCGGATGGCGAACGTCTGCGTCGTCAACAAGGTCGACAGCGCAGATCCGGAGGGCATCGACGCAGTCCTCGAGTCGATCCGTACGCACAACCCATCGGCTCGCGTCGTGCTCGCCGCCTCGCCGTTCGTCGTCGAGGGCGACGCGACGCAGATCGCCGGGAAGCGCGTGCTCGCCATCGAGGACGGGCCGACTCTGACCCACGGCGAGATGACCTACGGCGCGGCCGTGC
>Ga0190265_10000674_pt1 | contig 23187 bp, 15 predicted proteins | sample Popmic124T_FD_133135 | JGI IMG/M metagenome (GOLD analysis project Ga0190265, IMG submission 133135) | Populus adjacent soil microbial communities from riparian zone of Indian Creek, Utah, USA - 124 T | ecosystem: Environmental > Terrestrial > Soil > Riparian zone | place: USA: Utah | collected...
AGCATCCACTGGTCCCACGGCTGCAGGAGGTAGGGCAGATAGCCGAGGCTCGGGGAATGCTCGGTCTCGGGGTGCAGGCCGTCGGCCTTGAAGTGCGGCAGCCGGTCTCCGTCCTTCGAACCCGTGTTGTTCGGATGGATCGAAGAGGTCCGGTGGTCGATGATCGACCGGGCCCGGAGAAGGTGCCAGACGTTCCGAGAGAAGTAGGGCGTGAGCTCGGCGGCAGACATTACCGGAGACAGCTCTCGGAGGTTGGCAAGGCGATTGCGCTGGAGGATCACTCGCTCGTCGCCTGGAACCGCCCTGAAACCAAAGCCCCCGGCTCCTCCACAGCCTATCGAGACGCCATCTTCGCCTGCCGGAGCGTAGTTCTCCTCCTTCCCGCCTCGATCAAGAGCTCGAAGCGGGCGGGCACGGCGGCAAAGCTGAAGGTAACAGCGAAAGGTCTTGATTACGGAGGCAACGACGGGTAGGCGCTCACGAATGGCAGCGCGGGCGGGAACGAACCCAGAGGGAATCTCGCCGTTCGGTCTCCTGCCTTCAGCTTGTCAGCAGCTTCCCGGAAGGCGGCCACGAAGGCGGAGTACGACTCCCAGAAACTCATGCGGGCGGCTTTTGTCGCAGCATGGTAAGCGGGCGCCGCAGACTTCTTGGTCTGGTTCGGACGCGTGTGGGGATCCTGCTTGAGGATCGCCTCGACACCCAGTGCCTCGATCCCTCTCGCCTCCCGGTCGGCGCGGGCCTCCGACTCGATCTCCTCGACCAGCTCCGCAATCCGCTCCCGGTATTGCTCCGGCGTCAGGTCCGCCCAGCAGGGATGCCGGCGCTCCCAGGGAGGAGCAATCCGGGAGGTGAATGGCGCCGTCCCCGCCTCCTTCCGCAAGGTGGAGTCCTGCCTGGCGCGGAACCGGACAGGCAACGCCTGGACGGAGGCCGAGGTCCTGGACATGAAGAGCTCCTCAGACGGCCGCCCTCGTCCTCTTCCAACATGCCTGCGACGAGGAACGGGTCACCGCCAAGCTCATCGCCCGGCTCGCGGCGCTCCTCCGGAAAGGACAGGGGGGCGAGCGGTCAGGAGGAGATCTCGGCCCACAAGATTGGCTTTCAGCCCGCTCGAGATCACTTCGAGCGCGTTGGATTGGAATTCGACGTACCCGACGAGACTTCCGGCGCTCCAGATTTGAATCTGGTGCACTCGAAAAGACTTCGAGTCCATTAAATTGGATAGCAGTGGACCTGATTCGATATCGGCTCCATTAGATTGGAAAACAGCGCGCCAGATTCCAATCTAATGGACTCGATCTGACTTCTGATCCAATGGATTGGAACAGGGCGCGTCAGATTCCAATCTTTTGGAGTGCAAATCAAATCCGGTACGCCCGAATCGAATTCGAGCGCGTTGGTTGTTACTTTTACGCGCTCGTTTTCATTTCGGAGCGGTCCGATCTGATTTCGGCTCCAATAAATTGAATTCCGGCGTGCTCGACGCCATTTCCATGGCCTCGATCTCATCCTCGACGCGCCGTTTGTCATTTTGGAGCCAGTGGAAGATCTCGACGAGGGGAATTTCCAGCGCGTCGTCGCGGAGAGGATCTCGATGGCCAGGTCCGGGGCCCCTTGGAGGTTTTTCTCCGTCAGGATCGGCATCCTCTCGTTCGAGATGAACAGGAGGTCCGGCTGGAGGCTAAACATTCACGAACGGTTGGCGTCTCAAAACAGGGGACGCTCCGATGAATGCCACGAATCGTAAGGGCCTCCGCCTTTACGCCGCCTCTTTCCTCCTCTCCAGCCTGTTGGGCGCCACCAACTCCCCCGCGGTGGAGCTGGTGCTCCTCGTCGACGCTTCACAGCTCGAGGCCCGGGGCAACAAGAAACGCGCGCAGGAGTTTTTTAACGACCTGCTGACCCACCTCCCCCCTCACGTCGGCATTCGCGCCTTCCAGTTCGGCGGAAGCTCCGATCTGATCCCTTGCGCTCCGATTTCGGAGTGCCTCCGAGAGACTCCGGAGGTGGCCGGCGGCGGGTTGACGCTTCGACAGGCCCTGCTGAAAGTCGAGGACCTCCTGTGCCCGCAGGATGCAGCGCAGGAGTTTCCAGGCCGGGTCATTGTCGCGGTGAGCGGGAACACCGGTGAAACGAGACTCACGCTGGCGAGTCCCTGCAGAATCAACCTGATTGCGGTGACTTTGAGCTCGCAGAAGGATGATCCTGCTCTGCGCGAGCTTGCCATGGAGACGCAGGGAGCTTATGGCTTGCTGGGGAAGATTCGCGGCTACACGGTTGCCTCGCTCATCAAGAAGAAGGTCTGGTTTCCCTCGGTCCAGCGGGCGCTGGAGCAGGGTAAAGGGGATCCGGGAGAGGATAGCCACATCCTCTGGCTTGGCAGCGGCCTGGCAGCCCTCCTTGCGCTGAGCATCACGGCCTTTTGGCGCTTCATCACGTTCCACAAGAAGGCGATCCCCCCGAAGGCCTGGCCCCGTCCCGCGGAGCCCGAGCCGGTCCGCGAGGCCAGGCTCAAGATCTCCTCGGGAGCCGGATCAGGGGGAACTTTCACCTTTAGCTGCCAGCAGCCGGTTATCCTGGGCGGTAAGCAGCACGCCCCCTCACCCGCTCACCTCCTCATTGATGATCCTCAGGTTGCAGGCGAGCACTGCCAGATCTACGTGGAAGGGAGCTCCTTCTTCGCCGACGATCTCGGGAGCGGGCAGGGAACCTTCGTCAACGATGAGCCGATCGCCGGCAGGAAAGCCCTCGCGCCCGGAGACATGCTCCGGATCGGCGGAACCACTTTCGAGCTCCTCAGGTCAGATACTGCGCCGCAACCTCGGTGATCAACGGAAGGGCGATGAACTCGATCAGACGGAAGGCCAAGTGAGCCGCGGGAGATCTCTTGGAGCGTTCCAGCAGGAAGAGCAGATAGCCCAGGACAAGCAGGACGCTGAACAGCCAGGTCTTCCCAAGTCCTAGAAATCCCAGAGAGACGGGAATCAAGAGAAAGAAAAACACCCAGACCCATCTCCTGTACGGGAGAATGAAGACGCCCTCCAGGAAGGCGTGGAGCCGCGAAGTCTTTCGGGTCGCAAACCAGGCCAGGGCCCCCAGGGAGAAGAATCCTGCTAACGCGAGGGAGAGCATGCCGGGAAGCTTGAGCCGTTCCCTGACCAGTTTCTTCTGCTCGGCCTTGTTGCAGGGGCGTATCTCGATCGGATCGCTCTCGACGCTCGGGACAGGGAGGCCGGGCTCGGGTTGCTCCAGCACGGACGCCTTCACCAGGAGCTGGTAGGTCTCAGACTCAATCGGCTCGAAGTCCGCGGAGGCATGGTCCGGCTGAAGATAGAGCTCTTCCTGATCGACGGGCTCTCCCCACAGCATCTCGGCGGCAGGCGAAGGGACGAGGATCACCGGGAAGTGTCGACTATCTGTCGAGGAGACCCGTGAATTCTTCAGAGCATGCAGCGGGAGTTGCCTGCCCTCCTCCCCGACGAGCGCCGCCGACTCGATGCGAACCGTCCCTCCCTTGAGGAAAGATTGGGCGCTGAATTGGACCGAGAACTTATCGCCTCTATCCAGCTTCCTGCGCTCCTGGTCTTTGAGACTTCCGATCCGGAGGAGGACCCGAGGATGACGGCGCAGGGGCCTCAACAGCTTCTCCCCCAAATGGGGAACGCTGTCGATCTCCGAGTAGGAGATCACCTCCAATCCCTCTGGACCAAGCCTCCGTTCCCACTCCTCCTTGATCCTGGGGCCGCACAGAGACGGGGTACCGACGAGGATGAGCCGGACGTAGATCGCTTCCTGGGTGGCATAAAGACTGTTCATCAAAGCTTTGTAAGAATCCACGATGTCGTCCGGGATCAGCTCCTCGCCGGGACGCGGGCAACGCTGATTGTCCGGGGTCAGATCGGGGATCCCGTCGGAAAGGATGATCACGGCATCCGCGTGCGGCTCTCGTTTCGTGGCCTTCTGCCGCTGGCGGTCCACGCGGATGGCGTCCCTGAGCCGGTCGAAGAGCAGGGCGAAATCGGTCGTCCCGGATATTCTGTGCGCTTCTTCGCTCGCGAGCTGCCGTTGGGCGCGGATGCTTGTCTGGTCTGCCGAGGGTGGCTCGACCTCTTCAGGGACGGTGCCGCTGCCAAACACGGCGTAGGAGATCCTGTCCCCGCCCTTCGTGCTGAGGTGGCTCAGGATCTCCTGCTCGATGCTTCCGTAGTGCAGCAAATCGGCGCTCCCGGAAGAATCACGCATCAGGAAGCAATCGAGGTTGTAGCTCGCCTGTCCACCGCTGCCGGTTCCCGGGGCCTTCGGGCTCTGGAACAGGGGCAGAAGCAGGTACGCGGAAAGGCACAGGGCGACCGCCGCCCCGCAGACGCCGGGAAGGTATTTCCGGAAGACCTCCGCCGGGTCCGTCTCCAGCTCTCCGCGGATCGCTTCGCTCATGACGGAGCCTTGCCACCGACCGCCAGCGGCGGGCTGGTCTCACACCTCTGTTGATCGACGAGCTCGACTCTCCCCTGTTGGACCCGGACGTGCGTGATTGCCCAGACGTTCTTGTTGCAGGAGGCAGGGACTGAGTAGTCCCGCCGCTGGCAGCCGCGGGTCACGATCGACGCTTGCGCGCCCGAGCCGCCGATCGTGCCCGTACCCGCGTAATGGTGGACGTAGTACTCGTACTCTCCCGTTGCCTTGTCGGAGAGGGTGATCGTCTCGTAACCCTGTGAGTTCGTGTGGTCGACGTCCAGGACCGCAAAGCGCTCGCGCGCTTCGTTTTGCCCCTCCTTGTGCTGGAAGAAGACGTGCGCCGGATTCGGGAAGCCGGCCGTCCCCACCTTACGGAAGTGGGCATCGAGGTCCCGCGGATTCTCTCCCCAGTCCAGGATCAAGCGGGCGATCTCGTCGCCGGTCAGATCCGGCGAGAGCGGCAGCTTGAGCTTGGTGACCTTGCCCTCCTGCACCTGGACCTCGCGCTCTCCGGGACAGAAGCCGGCGGCTTCGGCCGAGAGCCGATGCTTGCCGGGCTTCAGGTCGACCATGAAGACGCTCCGCGGCTCCGGAGCCACGGGCGAGCTGCCTTCTTTGAGGGTCGCGGTGACCGGTTGCTGGTCCCGGACCGCGTTGACCACCGACACCTCCACACGGCCGAAGCTCGGCACGAGATCCACGACGGCGCGCACGGTCTGCAACGGAGGAGCTTCGAGGCTCAGGGCCGCGGGCTCATAGCCGTCGAGAGCCAGGGTGAACGAGCCCGGCCCGCTGCTGATCCGGCCGACCCGGGCGACGAAGCCGCCGCCGCTGTTTTGAACGGTCCGGGCGAGAGCGTTGCCGGAGGCATCCTCGGTCACGTGGACGGATCGTCCCGCGAGGTCGGTCGCGAACACCGAATCGCGCAGAGCCACGTCGAGGAAGGCCGGCGGCGTCAGAAAGAAAGGTATTGCCAGAAGACCCAGCCCGAGCAGGATCATCAGGGCGAAAACCGCGATCGCTTTCCCATCACGCCGCTCGTTGCTCATGGCAGCTCCTGCCCGGTCTTTTCCCGGAAAAAGGTCAGAAAGGCACTCATCGGGGCCACGTAGCCGATGCCCCCGCCAGAATCCACCGTCTTTGTGGAAACCTGTCCATCCCCGACGGATTGCTCCCGATCCCGGTTCTCCAGCACCCGGTGCATCCAGTGCAGATCGACGAACGCCAGAACGTTCAGCGCGAGGCCGAGAAGGAACAGGGCGAACAGTAGAAAGAAGACCCGGGTTGGTACATTCCGCGACATGGCTCCTCCTCGAGCTTTCAGTTCGCTTCCAGCAGGCCGCTGCAGACCGAGCAGCGCGGCCCCTCAGTCACCATCGAATAGCAGGTCGGACACTGCACCATGAGCGCCGCGGCCTCCGGCTCCTGAGCTGGCCGGCGCGGCGGGCTGCCATTCCCGCCGTTACTGCCGATGCCGGAAGCCGAGCCGGAGCTGTCGGATGAAGCGGGCGCGGCGCTCTCCTCCGTCAGGTCGAAGCCGCAGGTCGGGCAGGGGAACTCGCGCTCATAGCCGCGGAAGCTGAAGCAGCGCGGGCATTCAATCTTCTCTTCCTCGCGCATCTTCAGACCGCACTTCCAGCAGAGCTCCAGGTCGTCGGGAACCCGGGGCTCCTGGCAGTGGGGACACGCCACGTGGCGGGCGATGGTCTGCTTGCAGTGCCTGCAGAAGACCGCCCGGCGGTCGACCGGCTTGTCGCAATTCGGGCACGGACGGTCGCCGGCGCTCTTGCCGGACTCGGGAGGCGCGGCCTGGGCCGGACGCTGGACGGGCTTGATGCGATCCTTTTCCTGGCTCTTGTCGATCCGCCCCAGGTCCAGGGCCAGCACGTCGCGCCAGTCCGTCTGATCGAGAGCCATGGCGGTCGAGCTCTGCTCCGGGAACTTGCCGGCGGGCTTGCAGTACGGCGCCAGGGCAGCCCGGAACTCCTCGTAGGCCAGCTCCTCTTCCAGCCCCTTGCCGCGATGCAGCTCAATCGCCTTCCTGAGACGCTCCTGGTCGGTCTTGTCGGCCACGATCTGGGTCAACTGCGCGCGGGCGACGTCGAGGACCGCGTGCTCCGGGGAGTACTGGGTCATCGTCAGATTGGCGATGCCCATGACGGTCATCTCCTTCGGCGGATAAACCTTTTTGAGGTAGAACTCCAGCAGCAGCGCGTAGACCCAGAGCATGTGGTGGGAGCGCAGTGTCTGAAGAGTCTTTTCCACCATCTGGAGGAGGATGCGGCGGTCGGTCAGGTGCTCGTTGCGCTTGTCGCGGTAGAGATAGTCCACGGCATGCAGCTCGTCACCCAGAAAGACCTCCTCGACCGAGATCTCCTCCACCCGCTTGTAGCTGTAATGGAAGGTAGGCTGCTCCGAATCGTCCACGATCTCCCGGACGCGGAGCAGGCCGAGCAACCGGGCGAGCACGAATGCCCGCAGGGAGTCCGCGTACTGGCGGGCCTCCTCGGTCCGCTTCGGGATGAGATCGCCGAACTGGAACCGGTTCTTGTCGGTATGGAGGTCTTCCTTCTCCGGGTAGACATCGTAGGCTGCCCGCAAGCCGCGCGGTGCGGTCACCGAGCTGGGATAGAAGGCGGGCACGCCGGCCAGCTCGTTGTAGAAGACGATCATCCCGCGGTTCTGCTCGCCGATGTTCTGGAAGCTCGGCGGAGTGTCGCCGGGAGTCTGGGTATCGCGGACCAGGTTCTTGAACTCCTCCAGCCTCTGGACGTTGCTGACGTCGACCCCGATGAGGCAGGGGCGCTGGTCCGGGCGGACCGGCGGCACGCCCGTGTGCTCGAGCCCCCGTTCGCCGCGGGCCAGCCAGACCTTGCTCAGGCGGTACGCCTGGCGGACCATCTCCTCCCGCTGCTTCAGGCTGATCCGGCTGCCATCGGTGAGCATGGCGAGCGCCTCAGGCTGCTTCTCCTTGCCGACCAGGAACTTCCGGCAGTGCTGCAGAACTCGCGACTCCACCTCGTCCGTCGGGGTGCGCTGAATGTAGGCCAGAGCGGCCGTGACGCTGTTGACCTCGAAGATCTCCGTCAGGATCTGGTTGCCGAGCACCCGGAGCGTCTCGGCCTCCTGCGGCGGCTCTCCGACCCAGGTCCGGTACCAGTCCTCGACATCGCCCTCGCGGAGGAGGCTGAGGATCAGCTCGGACTTCTCGGGCTTCGAGAAATACTTCTCCTTGGCGCGCAGGCGCTCCTTGAGCTTCTCGAAGCCGACCAGGAGCCTGTAATAGCTGCCGAGCAGGCCCTCCCCTGTCGGGTCGTCCGGGCCGAGGAAGCGGTCGATCTCCTCGCAGACCTGCCGCCCCCGCTTGGCGACCTGCTTGCGGACCCGCGCGACGAAGTAGTTGTAGAAGGCGCCGAGATCCTCGGCCCCCTCCTCGCCCACCAGTTTGTCGAAATCCCGCTTGAGGTCGTCGTTCCGGAAGAGGAGCTGCTTCTCGTGCCGGCTGATGTCCATCTGGAGCTGATCGAGAGCATGGCCGTGGTACTGGACCGCGTCCCGCCAGGCCGGGATCTGCTCCTCGAAATGTTTCAGATACCAGAAGATCTCGTTGCGCAGCAGCGATTTGAGCTCGCGCAACATCGACAGGGTGTAGGCCACGCCGAACTGGGGGTTGTCCGACAGCTCGGCCGCTCTCTTCTCGATACCCGCCTTGGCCCGCTCCAGGTAGGCCCTCATGTTGCTTTCGATCTGGCGGACGCCCACTCCCCACTCTTCCGGGTTCTCGGAGTCCTCCCTGGCCAGGAACAGCTCCAACTGGCTCCGGTGCTCGGCCAGGCGGCTCGCCTTCTGACCGCCGGGAGCGGCCTCGAGGTCCGAGCGCACCGACTGCGCCTTCTGCCAGAGATAGCTTGGAAAGGTCTTGCCGCCGCCCGAGTCATACACCAGAAGGGCGGTCTCGATGTCCTTGCGCTCGATCACTCCTCCGCCGTCGCGCCGCTCGTAACGCCCCTGGGCCAGGAGCACGTCCTCGTGGGTGAGGAAGCTGGTGAACAGGCGCTCCAGCGGGTCTTCCAGGAGGCTCTTCTGCCAGAAATCCAGGATCTGGACGGCCAGCCGGCTGGCGCACGCGCTGTGGACGCGGTCCGTGGGGAAGGAGATCGTGGTCAGGCCGAAGGAGCCGAACCGGGTGGGGTAGGTGTCGCCGACGATGTTCTTGTGGGTCTCGCGGTTGCCCTTGCGCAGCGCTTCGTTCAGGAAGTTGTGGGTATAGACGTTGAGGTTGAAGTTGACGAGGTTGATGCGCGTCGCCCGCTTCATGCCGGCGAACTTTCCGATCGAATAATCCTGGAAGAGGATCTCGGCGATCATCGTGTACGCGTCGTACTCCTTGCCCGAGGAGCCGATCACCAGCCCGGCCTCGTTCACGCCGTCGATCAGGTAGGTGGTGCTGAACGGCGGCGGCGGGAGGTTTTCGCTGCGGCCTCCGTCCCAGTCGGCAAGGAACGGGTGGCCGAACGAATAGTGATTCAGCTCCATGAGCGCGGCATACCCGTTGGCCCGCACGCGCTCGCCGCCCGCGTAGTCGCTGAAGAAGCCAGGCAGGAGCAGGATTCCCACTCGCTCCGCGTTGGGAAAATACCTCTGCAGCAGGAACGCGACGTCGAGAAAGCTGCCGCTGCCGGTCCCTCCCGCGAGGGAAGCGATGACGAAGATGTTCATGCCCTGCGGATCGAACTCGAAGCCGAGCCGGGCCGACCTCTGGAGGATCGCGGCATCGCGCAGCAGGCCCTTGCACTGTTCGAGGCGGCCGGCGATCCGGCTGAAGTTGGACGCGTGAAAGAATCCGAGCCGGCTCGCCATGCGGACCTGGCCGGCACCGTCCCCGAGATTCCCGAGCTGCGCGATCTTGCCGCCGGTCGGGAACCAGCGCTTGATCTGGGGGAAGTTGTTGATGTGCTCGACGTACTTGCCGGTGCCGCCGTCGATCGTGAGATCGATGCGCTCGACCGGCTTGAAGCGGACCTCGTGGTGGAGCGGGTCGTCGTTGCCCCGCAGGTTGTACTGCTCCTGTGCCGCTGCCGTGGTATCCGTGTCCAGATGCATGAACTGGAGGAACGGCGTCATGGAGAGCGATCCGTAGCGCTCGACGATGCGGCGGCGCAGGCGCAGCAGCACCTCTTTTCCGGTGCCGCCCACGCCGATCATCAGCGTCGGGCTGACCGGCTTGCTCTCTTCCATCTTGGCGGGAAGGCTCGCTTGGAGGAGTTGATCCAGGCTCATTTTGATTACCTCGAAAGTCTTTCCATCAGGCCGGAGTGCGCCGCAGCAGTGTCACCAGGCCCGAGATCAGCCACAGTACGGCGAGGAACACGGCAATCCACTGCATCCACGCGTAGAAGAACCCGAACTCCAGGAGGATGTAGGAAGAGAGGAAGAGCCAGGTCAGCCCATAGAGCAGGAAGAGGCTCCAGAAAACGGTCTTGCAGAAGTCGTCCCGGTAGTAGCGGAGGAAGAAGGGATACACGACCTTGTAGAGGATGAACCAGATCAGGACGAGCACGAGAACGACCCCCGCCCAGCGGAGCAGCATGTTCTCTGGCTGCTCGAACTGCGGAGCGCTGTCCTGGGCGGAGAGAGAGGGGGCCAGCAGGCCCCCGAGAGCCCAGGCCACCCAAAGCTTCAGTTTGTTCAAGGTTGTTCCGCGATTCATGTGCGATCCTTTCCGAGCGAACGTCATGGGCGATCGATCTTCGGCAGATTCCGGACCGGGGGCGGGGCGGCCGGCGCCGACCCTCCCCTTGGAGGAGATTCGGGGACGGCCCGCGGTCGCCGCGGCTTGCCGCCGCCCTTGGGCTCGATGGACAACTGGCATCCACGTCCGTCGCGAAAGCGGACGTCAAACGTATCCGGCTGGCGGGCAGGGGTGATCGTGAAGGCGGCGCTGTGCGCGTTCGCCGTGAACTCGTGGCTGCCCGTGACCCCCCGGGACAGTCGGCCGAGAGGCTGCCCCTCGTGAACGACTTGATAGCCGCCCAAGCGCCGTAAGGGAACGAGCCTCTCCGGTGTCCCGGTAATCCGGACGTGATACCACTGCTTGCGGGCGAGCAGGACCGCCGGGACTCCGAGCAGGGCCGCCAGCAGAGCCAGCAGCAGGAGCAGGACCGCGGTCCGGCTCCCTCCGGTCTTGAGCGCGAAGCTGACCGTGGCCTCGCTGGGAGCGACGTCCGGCAGGTTCGTCACGTCCTGGAAGTCGAAAATGCTGGACGCTTCGTCGATGCCGAAGATGCCGGCCATCTGATCCCGCTCGAGCCGCACCTGCACGTCGTCGAACGACATCCGGACCCTGCCCGTGTACTTGACGATTGCGCCGTTCATGGCGAGGCGAATCCAGGTTCCCAGCCCCCCGCTCTCGAACGAGATCGGTTGGGATGACCGCAGAGGGACCGTCACCTCACGGCTCTGGGTGGGAGGAATGGGCTCCCGGATCTCTCCCCGCGCAGGCTGGAAGGTCGCGGCAGCGAGCTTCTGCGCGCCGAGGCTCTTCTCGGCCCAGCTCTCGGGCTCGAATGCGCTGGCGAGCTCGAGCTGGTAACGGCCTCCGGTGACGGAGTGCTGCGTGAGGTAGCTCTGGACCTTTCCCGACAGCTCGAGCTGGACTCTCTGTCCCTCTTCGAATGCCCCCTTTTCCGGGTCGTCGAGGACCACCTGGAGGTTGGGGACCGCCTGGAGCTCCAGGGCCTCGACCCCCAGATCCTTGAGCTTGAGGTGCTCGCGGCCGGGAAAGAGAGAGGGGGGCGGATCGCCCTCCCGGCGGTTGGCGAACCGGAAGCTCGACCGGAACTTGCGGTCATAGTAGGCGAGGACCGGGTCCGGCACGTCCGGTGCCGAGACCAGGATCCCATAGATGGCCAGCGTCGCGCCCTGCCCAACCCGCTCGTCCCGGAAGGGGTACTTGAACAGGTGGACCGAGCGATACCGGGGCTCGTCCTTCAGGGCCTGGAAGAAGCGCCTGACGTCGGAGTTCAGGTCACCCGCCCGCGTCTCCACGATGTTGTCCGTGATCAGCCAGACGAGGCCCTCGAAGCGGTCGCGGGTGAACCGGTCGAGGGTCTCTGTCAGGTACGTGGTCCCTCCCGGTTCTTGCGGGAACCTCGCTGCCGCGCGCGCCACGTCGAACTGCGCCACGGGGACCTCGGGATGGACCTCCCGGATGTCACCCGGAGAGAACTCCCCATGTGAGGTGAACGTCCACATGGACACGGTCCCGCCGTCCAGGATCGTCTGGCGGGCGACGAAATCGCTGAGCCACTGCTGGAACTCCGGATATTGATAGAAGAACCGCGCTCCGGAGACGCTCCTGGGCGTCCCCGGCCGTCCCGGCGGGGCGTAGCCGGGATACATGCTTCCCGAGTTGTCGTAGAGGATGCGCACCCGGAGGGGCTCGCCGACCGAGACGGCGCCGAATCCCGGCCGCGCTCCGATCAGCAGAATGGAGGCCCACAGGACGATGGCTAGGCGCTGGTGGGTTCCCATGACAAAGCAAGAGACACCCTCCGCACCAGAACGTTTAGGCGGCGGAGCTCCTGTCGAGGATCTCGAAAACCTTGACGATGCCCTTGGCATTGCCGGCGGCGATGTAGTTGTCGAAGGCGGCCAGGGCCGAGATCGGCTCGCCGTCGCCGGTGAGGCGCCGCACGTCGTTGCGGGGGAGGCGGCGCAGGTCGTAGATCCGGAGCCGGCCGTCTTGCATCCCGAGGACGGCGGCGCGGCCCTGGACGATGAGGGGAGACCCCTTGACCACTCGCTCGAGGGGAGAGAAGGGGTCCTTGAAGCCCGCGCGGAGGAAGATCACTCCGTTGGTATCGATCTGCACTCCGTCTCCGTCCCAGCTCCGGTCGCGGCCTCGACTGAGCGAAAACAGCTTGGTGTCCGTGCCGAGGGACTGCTCGAACTCCCCGGTGCGGGCGTCGAGCCTGCACAGCTTCTCTTCGTCTCCGAAGACGCCGAAGATCTTCCCGCCCAGCAAGGCGATCGGCACGTTGTCCGCGAAAGGCTGTGGAATGTGGGACAGTTCCTGGCTTCCGAGCTCCGCCCGGCCTGCGACGTGCGTCACCGTGCAGAGCCGGGTGCTGTCGCCCTGCTGCGAAAGGAAAATCACCTGCCGGCTGGCAGGATCCGCGGCAGCCCAGCTCAGGCGGTGGCTCGTGTGGAGAACGCGCGCAGCCGCCGGCGGGTTGCGCTCCAGATCTTCGATCACCTGGACATCCTTGCGCCCGTCCTGGTGAAACACGGTGACGTACAACCGGTTGTCGAGGACGGTCAACGCCTGCACGGGGGTGCCGGAAAGAGGAAGCTGCCACAGGGCAGTCAGCCGCGGGTTCTCCAGGCTCAGACCTCCCAGCGAGTAGGCGGTCAGGCGACCCGGCGACCCCAGGTAAAGAATGCCCCGGTCGATGCACGGCTCGCAACTGACGGGACCGTCGGCCTTGAGGCGAAGGCTGGGAGGCGGGAGCTCCGGGTCGCAGACCTCGATACTCCCACCCTGGGAGATGGCGATCAGGTGTCGGTCGTACCCCAGCAGGCTGCGGCAGGGGTCTCCGAGCTGGAGCTGACAACCTTTCTCCTGGACCTCCAGGCTCTCGCCGCGCGACGCTTCCCGCCCCGGAAGGGAGGCGGCAATGAGACCGAGGCGCTGCGGGCTCCCCTTGAAGCTCACCCAGTTGGCCTGCGAGGGGGCCAGATCCGCTCCGCAGGAACGGCAGAAGTTGGCGAAGGCCCGGTTCCTGGCGCCGCATCCGGAGCAGCGCTTGAGGAGGCGGCGGCACTGCGGGCAGCTCGCCGCGTCGATCGGCAGCGCTCGCTCGGGGCAGTCCGGTTGGAAATAGGGGCAGCTCACCTGGCTTCTCCTCCATCAGGCCACGCGGTTGACGATCACTTCGGGCTGGCGGATCACCTGCTGGCCGCCGCGGACGAACCCGTTCCGGACCACGCCCAGGATGACTCCGCTGGCGACGCTCGGGTCGCTCGCCGTGGAACGGCCGATGTGCCGGGTGCTGTCGAAGGGAGTCACTCCGAGGGTGAGCTCGACCGGCTCCAGGTCGGCGATCTTGAGGATCCGGCGCACGATCTCGAGGCCCGGCTCCAGATGGCCTACTCCGTTTCCCATCTGCGCCTGCTGATACCGCTGCAGGAACAGATCGGCGAAGCCGAGGAAGCAGTCCACAATCCACCGCTCCAGGCGGAACTCGAGGCGGTCCGCCACGAGGTTGGAGCTCTGGATCATCGTGAGGAGGCTGGTCAGTTCCCGCAGCCGCATGAGCTCCTGGGCCTCGCTGGGCAAGGGAGGCATCTCGTTGCGCAGCAACCGCTGCACAAGAGAGATCTTGGTCATCAAATTGTCAAAATCCCTTGCAGGGGCCACGGCCGCGTCGAACGTCGGCCTGAGGTCCTCGGGTACGGACCGGGCCAACTGGACCAGGAGAGGCTCCCGGATTTCCTTCCAATTTCCGTCCCGGGCATTGGAGAGGACAGCCATGATCTCCTTGTTTTCCCGGAACTTGTTCCAGGCCTCTTTCAGGACCTCGCGCTCCAGGGGAACCGGGCTGACCACTGGCGTAGGACCGTTCTGCGCAGCGGCTACGGCTTTGAATCTCTCGTCCAGGGAGCCCTTGAGGGATGCGAGATCCTGGGTGAGATCGGGCGGTATGGGCGACGGCGTGGAAACCTTGCTTTCGAGCTCGGAAATTCTTTCGCCGAAGCCGCCGAGTTGCTGGAGTTCCTGCCTCATTCCGTCGAGCTGACATCCCAGCTCCTCCGCCAGGGAAAGAGTGGAGGCCGCTCGGGATTCGAGATCTTGCAGCCTGGTCCCCACATCCACCGCAACGGGCTTGGGATCATTCTGGCGCCGCAGGAATGCGGCCAGAAGCCCGAAAGCGAGCAGGAGCAGAAGCGGCAACGTAAGAAGACCACCCGTGACGTATTGCTGGATTGCGCGAATTTCTTCATCCAGCGCTTCCGTAGTCTTGCCGTGCTCACGAACCAGGAGTTTCAGCTGCTCGAACTGCGGCTCCAGCGGGGTCTGCTCCGGAGCCTCCGAGGACGGGGGGAGCGTGACCGCGCTCGGGGTTCCCTCAGGTGCCGGAGTTTCGGAGGCCCCAGCCTCGCTGCCAGGTCCAAGCAGGCAGATAACGAGAGCTGCGGCGATCTTCAAGGAGACTCTCATGCCTCACCTCTCAATGGAGATGGAAAGTCTTGCGCGACAAACATACGGGCAGGGGCCTGCGTGCCCTCGTCATCGAGGCAGGCCTCTGCCGTAACGTCGAGCCGCCTCCCGCTGACGCTTCGCCTGAGGTGCAGCGTCAGCCAGAGCGCCCCACGGCCCGGCCCGACTTCCAGGGGCACGGTGCCCAGGTTGGCGTTTCCTTCGGGAGCGACATCCGATCCCCACAGGAGATGAACCAGGAACGGCCCTGTTGCCCCACCTTCTCCGGCAAAGTGAAAACAGCGCCGCAGGTAGCCCTCTTCGCCCGGAGCCGGCAGGTGCTCCGCAGGCAGGATCTCGCACGCCTCGCCGTGGAACGTGTCCAGGCGCAGACCACCGCTGGGAGGAAGCTCCACCATGCTGCCAGGCTGGCTGCGCAGCCAGAGCAGGGCCGCGACCACACCCCGGGTGGTGCGCTCGGGCATCGGCTGCTGGGCGACAGCCGGCGGTTGCCATCCTCCGGCAATCGAAAGGAAAAGGTCCTGGAAACGCCGCAGGCCGCAGGCCGTCCCCAGCAGGATCGTGGGCAGCCCATGCGCACCAAGCGCGTCGAGCTGCGGACCAGCGCTCGCCTGGAGGTCCGGAAGCAGCCCCGGGCAACGCTCGCTCTCGAGCACCTCGTCGAGAAGGCCGTGGCTCAGCCGCAGGGAGGGCGAGCCCGGCAGTTCGGCCGAGTCGTGCGAAACGCCCAGCAGGCCCATGAGCGCCCGATCCAGGGAGGGGACCAGCGCGCCGGGAGACATCGAAACGCGCTCCTGGCCGGCAAGGGCAAGGGCGATCCGCTGGACCCAACAAGGCCAGCCGAGCCCTCGCACCGTCCGCGCCGCCACGGTCCGGATCCTACGCACCCCTTCCATGGACTCGATCGCGACTCGATGGAGTTGGAGGTCCTCGCCCGTCACGTCCCAGACCAGGTACTCGGCCGGGCCCTCCTCCAGGAGCATCAGGCTCGCCGCGATCTCGCGCGGCAGGAGGGTCAGCCGCCGGAAGCCATGACGGCGAAAGATGCGATGCAACGCCAGCCGGGCCTGCCGGCCAGTGCAGGCCGGGATGACCACCACGGCATCGGCGATCCCCGCCATTCCAGGATGTCCCTGGGCAAGAAAGGAGAAAACCGGAGACAGCAAGGCTTCCAGCAGGACGATCGCGACTCCGGGGAGAACCGGCTGGACGACAGGGTCGACCAGAGCCGCCGGCGAAGAGAGGACCGAGAGAGGAGACGGCAGGCGCAGCGCATCCGCGAAGGATCCGGCATCCCAGGGGCGCCGCAGCCCGAAGCGCCTGGCGCGCTGGAAGAGGCTCCGCGCGTCGGTCCTACCCAGGATCTCCAGGGCCTCCTCCCAGAGGAAGTCGGGGTCCTCGGTAGGCCGGGGATCGAAAAGGATCTCCGTGGAGAGATAGCGCGTCGCGACCTGGCGGACCTCCTGGCTGCAGGGCACGACCTGCCCTTCCGCGGTGACGACCACCGCGAAAAGGGTGCGGTCGCTGAAGTCGACGATCAACTGCGGTCGCATCAGCCCATCCAACTCTCTTCACCGCGGAGGCGCACGGGCTGGATGGAAACCTCCTGCCCGTCGGCGAAAACTTCGAGCTTGCGGTTGGCATCGATCACGAAATTGACCTTGCAGCCAGGCTCCCCATCCTGCAGCGTGTTGATGGAAATCTGACCGATGAGACTGACCTGCGGATTGCGCACGATGGCCTTGCGCGTTCCGGTGTTCTGGTAGAACTTCAGGTTGAGGTACCCGCTGGCCGGGATCATCTCCGCTCCATACCTCTTATCCTTGGCGACGGGGTAGGACTCGCCCCGAGGAATGATCTCGTCCAGCTCCGGCTGCATCAGGTTGGCGAACTTCTCCACCCCGTAGCTGTGCGGCAGGCGCCGACCCTCGCTGAGCAGATGGATGCGCCCCTCGGGGGTTACGAGCTTGTCGCGCATCCAGCCGTAGAGCGCGGCGCCCTTGGCCACGCAGACCTTGAGGTGCTCCGTCTCGAGCAGGTCGCGGTCGGGCGGGAGGTGGGGAAACATCTCCCGCACGCACTGCCGGATGAGCGGCAGCAGGCTCTGCCGGCCGGTGTGGAGGATGTAATCGATCTGTTTGCTGGACAGGCCGGCGAGGTCGAGAGCCGACTCCACCAGGCGCCGGCACTTATCGAGGATGCCCTGCAGGACGTCTTGGAGCAACGGCCGCTGAAGCTCGAGCTTCACGCCCTTCGGCGCGGTATGGACCTTGCCGTCGGCGAGCCGCATGATGAGGTCGGGCAGGATCTCGATCTCGGTCTTTTCGTTCAACGAGAGCTGGATCTTCGCGGCCTCGGACAGGTCCTTCCAGGACCCCCTCACCCGTAGGACCTCGCGCCAGGCTTCGGCGTTCCAGGCTTCCCGTTCCCGCCGCGCCTCGAGGTCCTTGAAGTTGGCGCTGATCAGAGTCGTGTCAAAGGCAAAGCCATGGACTCTCTCCTGGCATCGCCCGAGGAGCTCCTTCATCAGGATCACGTCGATGCTGTCGCCGCCGATCTCGTTGTCTCCCATGTTGGCCAGGATCTTGAGCCCGGCCTCACGGCTTTCCAGGCGGACGACGTTGGCCACGGAGACGTCGAGAGTCCCCCCTCCGTAGTCGAAGACCAGGAGCTTGAGCCCGCCTTCGCGGTCGATCTCCTTCGCGATGTCCGAGGCGCTGCGGCTCTGGCCGAGGTAGTGGATGTAATAGAGGACGGCGGCGGAAGGCTCGTCGAGGATGACACCCGCGTTGACGGCTTGGCCGAGGGACTCGACCATCGCCTGGGCCGCCTGCCGCACCTTCTCCTCCTCAGTATCGAGCCCGGCCGCCTCGCAGGCCGCGAGCACGCCGCGGATCTGAAGGTCGAAGAAGTTGGCCGGGACCGTGATGATCGCCTTGCGGATGTCGTAATAGCTCCCCGTGGCAGAGTGGAGCTTGCGCTCGGTGAGCTGGACCAGCTTCCGGATGATGCAGGCGGCGAGCTCCTCGGGAGAGAACTTGCGCCCGAAGAACTCCCGCTCATGGTCGTAGCCCATGATCCGCTTGATCGAGCGCACGAGACGGTCGGAAGCCGTCCCGATCTCGTTCTTGGCGGCATGGCCGATCTTGTACGTCTCCGCATCCTCGAACACCAGCACGCTCGGGATGAGCGGCGACGGCGTCGTGGAATCGTCCTCCACCAGCTCGATCTCGTAGGTCTCCTGATTGAAGACCGCCACGACCGAGTTGGTGGTCCCGAAGTCGATGCCCACGTAATCGGGATAGGGTCTGGGATGGATGACGTCGATCTCGACCCCGAAGCTCTTCGGCTCCTGCCCGAGCGGCCGGACCGTGACGCGGCCTTGGTGCTTGCCCGCCGGCAGCTTCTGGGGATGACAGACCACCCTGAAGTCGAAGAGGCGCGCGAAAGTCGTGGGAGACACCTCTCCGGACCGCTGGCCGGACGACTCGGCGCAGAGCAGAGTGAAGCTCCTGGCCCGGCTGATGACCTCCAGCCAGGGTTGATCGCTTTCGATTCCCGCGATCTCGAGGTTGGCCGTGCCCCGGTTCTCGAGCTCCACCCGAACCGAGCGGTCCTGCTTCGCCAGCACCTGGGAGAACGTGACCGAGGCGGGCTTCAGCTCCAGGAGATAGCGGAAGCTCTTCGCCCGCGCCGGCACGAACAGAGTGTCGGGATGATTGCCGAAGAAGACGCGGACTCCGGGGAGGGCAGACTCGTCTCCGGTCTCCGTGGCGCCGCTGTCCCAGACCACGGGGATGGTCAGCCTCTGACCCGGCTGAAGGACCGCAGGGGAGAGCTCCGCTTTCAGGCGCAGGCGGCTGGAGCCCTCCGGCCGCACCTCCCGGACGTTGAGGGGAGTGCCTCCGGAGTTGGAGATCTCCACCGCCCGCTCGACTGTCCTGCCTTCCTGCACGTCGCCGAACTGCAGCGCGGGAGTCAGGAGCTTCGGCCGCGGCCCCGACCGGACGTTGATCCGCAGGGGAAGCTGCTTCCGTCGATCGTCGTTGACCAGGCAGACATAGTCGAGGACCCCTTCCCGGAAATCGGCAGGGAGCTGCGCGTCATCCAGGCTCACGCCCACCCTTGCCTCTCCGTTCGGCGGGACGTCGAACATACCGGCGGGTTCGAGGACCAGGGCCGGGAAGGCCGGTCCCACCCGGGGCAGGATCATCACGCGCAGGGGCTGCGGACCCAGGTTGCGGAAGGCGAGATCCCTGCGGGGTGCCAGCGTGGAGATCAGGATCAGAGACTCCGGCTGCACCTCGAGAGCGAGCAGCAGGTGCCCGCAGAAGCCGCAATGGGCGTCATCGACCGAGACCTCCCACTGGCGGCAGTGGGGGCATTCTGCCGGCGTGTTCCCGGAAGGGGCCATCGACTTGCCCGAGCGCGGAGAATTCTGGACCGGTGCGCTTTGCGAGTTCGGCATCACGGGCTCACCCCGAAAGGACGTCGCGGAAGACCACCAGGAAGACGAGCATCAGCAGGAGGAACAGGACAGCCGTCACCAGGACCTGGACCCGGACCGGGGAGCGCGGCTGCGCGGCAGGCTCCTCCTCCCCCGGCTCGCCGGGCTCCCCCACGTTCACCCAGACCGGCACGGAGACCTCTGCCGGCTCGCCGTCCTGAACGTGCAGCACCAGCGGCAGCGACTGAGGACCGGAAGCGAGCTGCGACGAGGAAACCCGGATGCGTAGCGCCGCCCTGCCCGGCTCGCCATTCCGCGCGGCGGGAACGACGGGCCTCTCCTGTATTTGAATCGCCGGGCTCACGCTCTTCAGGGAGAGGCGTGCAGGAGTCTTGCCCCAGTTGGCCAGCACGGCCTCCATCCAGCAGGACTCGGCCGGGGAGATCCGGGTAAGCGCCGGCGGATCGACCGTGACGCAGGGCTTCGACGGCTCGATGGTCGCCGTGAGCTGGAGATCCACCTGCTGCAGGTCCGGCCGGAAATCGTTCGTGGTCAGACGGAGCCGGCCTCTCTGCAGTCCCAAGAACTGGGAGGTACGGACCGGCCGGACCTCGGCCTGGAAAGGGGCCGGCCTCTCGAAGAACCGGCCGGCCGCCGGACCCCGGCGCTGATGGCCGTCGACCTCGAACACCAGCCAAGCGGGAAGGTCCGCGAAGCTCACCACCAAGGGAACCGACGTCATGTTCTGAAACGAGAAGCTGTAAGACACGGCGGCTTCCGGCCCCGAGGCTGCGGGGTCCAGCAAACCGAAGTCGATCGATTCTGGTTTTGCGGAGCCTTGAAAATCGTAGAGCCCGACGGGATGGGGCTTGGTGGCCGCAAGCCTCACCTGAATCTCGGACGAGAGGCTCGAGCCGCTCAGGGTTTCCGCCAGGAGTTCGACGGAACCCGCTAGCCGCTTCTCCTCCAGGAAGTCGTGAGCGGCGACGAGTTCCAGATCGGATCTGCCCGCAGCGAGGTGCGCGATCGTGCCACCACCGTTGCCGAGCCAGGAAGCCGTCAGCCAGGGGTTCGGGTTCCGGACCTTGAGAAGAAGCGTCTCCTGGTCGAGGTTGATCACTCGCAGCGTCCGCCTCTCCTCTCCCGGAGACTCCACGGTCCCGAAGTCGACCACGAACGCGCTTGGAGAGATTCGAAGATCGCCGTCGCTCGTCAGGAGCAGCTTCGGCCCGGGAGCCGGCACGATCCAGACGGGCGACGGCTCGCTCAAAGCGCCGAGGAAGTGGCGCTTCAAACCCAGAAGAGACTCTTGCGAGAGCTTCATGTCAGCCCACGACGTAGAGAGAGCTCGATCCGGTTGCTTCCGGGAAGCGCCCGAGCGCGTCCTCGAGCAGAGCCTCCACGCCATAGGTCCCTTGCGGAGCCTTGGCGGGCAGAGTGACCGTCATGGTCGACTCCACGATGCCCCCTCCCTTTGGCACGACGAACTCGTTGGGGCCGGCGCCCAGGATGTATTCGTCGCCGTACTTGAGGCCGCGGAACATCCGCACCTTGATGTTTTCGTTCTGATCCGGACCGACGACGAGATACCGCACATAGAGGTTCGCGGTCTGGCCCGGTTTGGGCTGCGCCGGCTCGAACCGGACCTCTTCGATGCGCGCGACATAACCTTGCGAAGAGTTGTACTGAGCCACGCGGACGGCCTCATCGCGTTGGGCATAGATCCTGTCCTGGTTCTTCCCCGCAACGAAGCCGACCAGGGCTCCGGTCACCGCGCCGGCCGCCGCGCCTTCCCAGGGGTTTTGCCCGCGCACTCCGGCGACCGCCGCACCCAGCACGGCCCCGGCAATGGCGCCCGCGATCGCCCCTTTCTTGGAGCGGCTCTGCTGGCTCATCCACTCCTTGACGTTGCGCGGAGCGGCCTGAGGCCCGCCGGCCGGAGCCGGTCCGGTCGTCGCACACCCCGACGCGAGAAACGAACTGATCAGAAAAACGGCAAGACCGCGTCTCATGGCACCATCCTCCTTTGTTCACGATCGGGGGGTCTGCGAATCTTGTTCTTGGTCGGTCCCGTCTTCGTATCGCCCCAGATCTTCCTGAGTTCCTCTTTGGCTTGCGTCGACAGCTCCCGTGCCTGCTCGGCGACCGTCTCCGGCACTCCCGACTCGCCGCCGAGGTCGCGGGCCAGGTTGTCCGCCTCCGGATATCTCCCTTCCTCCATCAACTTCTTGATCTGTTGCAGCCGTCTTTCCCATTGCGCCTGCTGCAGCTCGATCTCGCGTTGCCTGGCCTGCGCTGCGACTCGGGCGTTCGTCAATCTCCTGCGCAGTGCCTGGATCCTCGCGATCTCTTCCGGAAACTCCTCCGGGTGTCGTTGGACCTGGACCATGAGCCCGTCGAGCTTCACTTCCGCTGCATCGAAGTCCTCTGCCTGGAGACCGGCCTCGGCAGTTTGGATCCCCTGCCGGACCTCCTCCCGGAGCCGGTCGACCTCCCGCCTGCGGATCTCCTCCGGATCGGGCCCGCCCGTCATCGGGGGAGGGTCAGCGGCCTCTATCTCGGTCGGGGGCTCCGCGGCGGGCTCCGGAGTAGAAGACACGACATCCGGCGGATCGGGTGAGGGGGTGAGTTCCTCCCATTCCGGCGTGATGGAGACCGACGGGATCGGAAAGGGGGTTTTTGGCTCCTCGCGCACTCGGGAGGGGGGAGGAGGCCGATACCGCGCCTTCCAGAGCCCATAGCTCCCCAGGAGCCCGAACGCAACCAGGATGCAAGAGGCCGCGACGAGCCTCCGCTGCCGGTCCCGTCCGGGAGCCGGCAGCTTCGCAGGAGCCTGGGAGACAGGGGTCTCGTTTTCCACAGGCAGGCTATCGCGCGAGGTCGGGCTGGCTGCCAGCTCGGGAGCCAGCGGCAGGAACCCGGCAACGCCCTCCTGGAGAGCACGGAGGAAGTCGCCCGCGGTCTGGAAGCGCTGCCGAGGGTCCTTCTTTAGCGCCAAGGAGACTGTCTCGCTCACTCCGGTCGGGAGATCCGGCACCAGGGTCTTCAGATCCGGAGGAACCTGGCCCAGGTGGCATTGGACCATGTCGAGCTCCGTTGCCGCCTGGAACGGATGCCGGCCCGCGAGCATCTCGTAAAGCACGATCGCCGCACTGTAGAGATCGGTCCGGTGATCCGTCTCCGTCGACAGCAACTGCTCCGGCGACATGTAGGTGGCCGAGCCCGCAAGGATCGACAGGGTGGATTGACGGAACAGGGCCATGGCGAAATCCATGACCCTGACCTGCCCTTTGCAGACCATCAGGTTCGCCGGCTTGACGTTGTGGTGGGTCACCCCTTCCCGGTGAGCGTGCTCTAGGGCTGCGAGGACCTGCGCGAAAAGGTCCAGGCCTTCGCCCGAGGGAAATCCACAGCCCTTTCGCTTTTCGAGGAGTACGTCGAGGGTCGTCCCTTCGACGTACTCCATGGCGACGAAGACCTGCCCCTGGTCCTCGATCAGGTCGTAGATGCTGACGATGTTCTGATGCTGGATGCGGATCTGCGCCTGGGCTGCCGAGAGGATCCGCCTGTGCTCTTCCGGATCGGTGCCCTGGCCGAGGCTCAATGCCTTGATTGCGACCTGTCGTCCCAGGCCTTCATGGGTCCCCTTGTAGACGAAGCCCCGCCTCCCCTTTCCGAGAAGGGTCTCGATGCGGTAGGGCCCGATGTGGTGCATCAATCGCCCCCGTCTGGTGAACGCCCGCGCGTCCGGTCCGGCTTGGTTAGACACTTCCCTGGAGGCAATGTGTAGGATTCCTCTGGCGCGTTTTCCCTTCTAGGGTCAGACGTTTCCGTTCGTGGCTCAGGCTTTCGGGTTGATGGGCCAAGCGCTCCGCGAGATGGGTCAGGCACTTCCCCTCTTGGGTCAGGCATTTCCTTTCTTGGGTCAAGAGCTCCCCGTGGACCTGCCCCGGTTCAGTGGACAGTTTAGAGTTTGGGTTTTCTTCTCTTCGGGGGGCCTGGGGGGCAGAGCCCCCCAGCACCAAGGTCCTACGGAAACGCGTAGCGGGCCGCGACTTAG
>Ga0190265_10000675_pt1 | contig 23186 bp, 16 predicted proteins | sample Popmic124T_FD_133135 | JGI IMG/M metagenome (GOLD analysis project Ga0190265, IMG submission 133135) | Populus adjacent soil microbial communities from riparian zone of Indian Creek, Utah, USA - 124 T | ecosystem: Environmental > Terrestrial > Soil > Riparian zone | place: USA: Utah | collected...
CCTTCCTGATCCAGTGCAGCGCCCACCCCCTGGTCCACGAGATCACCGAGAAGTACTGGACCGAGGTCTGGGTGGTCGACACCTTCATCTTCCCGACCAAGCACCTGGTCGTGCTGACCCGAAAGGAGGTGGAGAAGCCGCGCTCGCTGGGGATCGTCCCCGCGACCAAGGGCTACGTCGACCTCTCCCAGTGGGACGAGATCGTCGACGTCGCCTCGAAGCCGATCGTCGCCGAAGAGCTGCTCCAGGGTCGCTACGACTCGGGCCTGACCCACATGGAGCACGTCGACGAGCACTCCGACGAGCTGCGCCTCGACCTCGACATCGGCGAAATCGACACCACCTGGGTCGTCTACGGGCGCGAGAAGCGCTTCGCCGGCGAGGTGATCGGCATCCCCTCGGCCGAGCTCTTCCGCGCGCCTCAGCCGACGCTGTAGATCTCCCACTCGTCCGAGACGCCCTTGAGGGCGTGGCTGCCGAAGGGACCGAACTCGACGGTCGAGCCGACCGCGAGGTCGCGGACCGTGCGCGACGCGAGCACCTCTCGGGCGCCGGCGAGGCCGGAGATACGCGAGGCGACGTGGACCGCGATGCCGCCGATGTCGTCGCCGATCAGCTCGACCTCGCCGGTGTGCAGGCCCGCCCGCACCTCGATCCCCAGCGCGGGCATGTCGTCGGCGATCGCGCGCGCACACTCCGCGGCGCGGGTCGGCCCGTCGAAGATCGCCAGGAAGCCGTCGCCGGTCGTCTTCACCTCGCGGCCCTCGAAGCGCTCCAGTCGCTCGCGCGTCAGTTTCTGGTGCTCCTCGAGCAGCTCGCGCCAGCGCCGGTCGCCCAGCTCGGTGGCGAGCCTGGTCGAGTCGACGATGTCGGTGAAGAGCACCGTCGCCAGCACCCGCTCCGGCGCCGGGCCGGGGCGCACTCCGGTGAGGAACTCCTCGATCTCGTCGAGCGCCTCGCTGCCGCCGTCCCCCACCCAGGGGAAGTGGTCGACGCCCTCCAGCTCGACGTAGCGGGCGCCAGCGATCTGCTCGGCGAGCCAGCGCGAGGCGCGGTAGTTGACGGCGTGGTCGCCGCGCCGCTGCAGCAGCAGGGTCGGCGTCTGGATCAGCGGCAGGGTGTCGCGGACGTCGGTGTGGAGGAAGGTCTGGAAGAGCTGTTCGACCCGCATCGGGCTGGCCGCCTGCCGCTCGAGCTTGGCCTGGGCGTCGCGAGCGCGAGGGTCGTCGGCGAGGCTCGGCGAGAAGACGTCGATCGTCGCCCCGGTGCCCCAGAAGGGCGACATCAGCTCCGCGTCGGATTCGAGCAGTGCCTCTTTTTTCGGCGCCCACGGATAGTCCTCGGCCCAGGTCGAGCGCGCCATCCCGCCCCACAGCACCAGCGCCGCGCAGCGCTCGGGGTGGGTCGCCGCGAAGAGCATGCACATCGTCGCCCCCTCCGACATGCCGAAGAGGGCGGCGCGCTCCGAGCCGGCGGCGTCCATCACCGCGCGCGCGTCGTCCATCCGCTCCTCCAGCGTCGCCCCGTCCGTGACGGGATCGGAGAGGCCGACTCCGCGCCGGTCGAAGGCGATCACCCGGGCGAAGCTGCCGAGCCGGCGCATGAAGCGCGCCTGCGCCGGGCTCTCCCAGAGCAGGTCGAGGTGGGAGACGAAGGGGAAAGCGACGAGGAGGTCGATCTCCCCCTCGCCGAACACCTGGTAGGCGATGCCGGCGTCGCCGCTGCGCGCGTACTGGGTCTGCGGTGGCACTCACCGCACACTACGCGCAGCGGCAGCGCCGCTCAACCTCAGTTGACCGCGGCGGCCAGCACGCTGGCCGCGCCCACCATCCCCGCTTTGTTGGGGTGGATCGGTGCGGCGGGGTTGGTCGGGATGAGCGGCTCTACCCAACGCACCGAACTGCTCTTACAGGCGTCATGCCCGATGCTGGCCGTGTACCAGTCGGCCAGGGTCGCCCCAGCCGCTGCCGCCTGGGTGGCGAGCATCGAGTTCAACTGTTTCTGCTTGGCCCGCAGGTAGGGCACGTCGCCGAACCCGATCGGCATCTGCGGCCAGCAGCCGAAACCGGTCTCGGGGAAGATCGCCGCGTAGTTGACGACGAAGATCTCAGCCGACGGAGAGCGTTCCTCGATGCCGTCCAGCACCGCCGCCACTTTCGGCGCCGTTTCGGCGATCCGTTCGGCGAGTACGTCTTTGCCGCCCGAGTTGTACTGGTCTTTGCAGGGCGTGGCGAAGGGATTGAGCGTGATGCAGCTTTCAGCGACTTCGGAGAAGCCGATGTCGTTGCCGCCGATCGTCAGCGAGACGACCGTCGTGCTCGCTTTGAGCGAGTCGAACTGCGGTGGGTTGGGCCCGTCGGGGTCGACTTCCTGCGGGTTGGTCATGTCCTCGGTCTCGGCGCCGCTGCAGCTGGCGTCGGTCAGCGAGAGGCCGATCTGCGGTGCGGTCAGGCGCGGGTAGTTGTTGTTCGATTTGAGACAGCCGAGGGGCAGGACGGGGTTCGGGATCAACGGCCCGGCCACGTAGGAGTCTCCGAGGGACACGTAGGTGGCGCGGGCGTTGGTGGCAAAGCCGGCGGTGAGGACCGCCAGGATGGCGATCGCGAGGGTTGCCGCTCGCCGCAGCCGGCGAGCGGGGGGCAGGGCTGAAACAGTCATGGCGTCTCCTTCGCTGGGAAAACAGTCGCCGCAGCCTTACCCGCTTTTCCCTAAGTTAATCCTGAGCGATGGCCAGCTGTCCCTCGGCCTCGGCGCCTTCGGGCGCCGGGTGTTCGGGCGCCGGCACCGACTGCATCACGAAAATCGCGATGGCGAGGGCACCCGCGACCAGCGCCGCCCCGACCAGGTAGGCGAGGTGGAAGCCCGAGTTGAGCGCCACGTCGAAGGCGGAGCCCTCCTCGAGCAGGGCATCGGTGCGACCGGTTGCCAGCGTCGCCAGCACGGCGAGGCCGATCGCGCCGCCGACCTGCGCCGAGGTGTTGACGACCCCGGAAGCGAGCCCGGCGTCTTCTGGGGTCGCTCCCGACATCGCCAGGGTCATCAGCGAGGGGAACGAGGTGCCGATCCCGATGCCGACGATCAGCATCGGCGGCAGGACGTCGGTCAGGTAGCTGCCGTCGACCGGCGTCCGCGCGAAGAGCAGCAGCCCGAGGCCGATCAGGACCAGCCCCGGCATCAGCGTCTGGCGCGGGCCGAAGCGCATGATCAGCTTTTCCGAGAATCCGAGCGAGAGCGTCCCCATCACGAGCGTGGTCGGCAGGAAGGCGAGCCCGACCTCGAGCGGGTCGTAGCCGAGGACCTGCTGCAGGTAGAGGGCGCCGAGGAAGAACATCGAGAACATCCCGGCGACGAGCAGCGCCTGCATCGCGTTGGCACCGGCGACGTTGCGCGAGCGGAACAGGCGCAGCGGCATCAGCGGGTTCTCGATCCGAGCCTGGCGCACGACGAAGCCGATCGCGAGCGCCAGCGAGATCGCACCGAGGACGAGCGTCTGCGCCGCGCCCCAGCCGACCTGCTCGACCTCGAGGATCGTGTAGGTGCCCAGCATCAGGCTGGCCGTGATCAACAGCGCGCCGAGGATGTCGGCTCCCGCGCCGAACCCGATCCCCTCGTGGGGCTCGACCAGGCGCAGCGTCAGGTAGGCGGTGACGATGCCGACCGGCAGGTTGATGAAGAAGATCCAGTGCCAGCTGATCGCCTCGGTCAGCACGCCGCCGGCGAGCAGCCCGATCGAGCCGCCGGCGGAGGCGACGAAGCCGTAGACGCCGATCGCTTTCGCCTGCTCGGCCGGCTGCGGGAACATCGTCACGATCATCCCCAGCACCACCGCCGAGGTCAGCGCGCCGCCGATGCCCTGGATGAAGCGGGCCCCGATCAGCATCTCCTGGCTCTGGGAGACGGCGCAGAGCAGCGAAGCGGCGACGAAGATCGCCATCCCGGTGAGGAAGACGCGGCGCTGGCCGATCAGGTCGCCGAGTCGGCCGGCGAGCAGAAGCAGGCCCGCGAACGCGATCAGGTAGCCGTTGATCACCCAGGCCAGGTTGCTCTGCGAGAAACCGAGGTCCTCTTTCATCGAGGGCAGCGCAACGTTGACGATCGTGATGTCGAGGACGATCATCAGCACGCCGGCGCAGAGCACGTAGAGCGCCAGCCAGCGGCGGCGGTCGTCGTGGATCTCGGGCTGGGTGTCCATGGCGTCCTTCCGGTCGAGGGTTGGCGGAAATCCTTGCCGTCGACCAAGAGACCGGGCAAGCGCCCGAAACTCATCGGTGCGATTCGAAAAGTTAGCTGGGGAGCTCCTCGGGCAAGCCGAAGCGCTCGAAGGCGGCCGCGAGGCGGCCGGGGTCGAACGGCTGCTCCGGCAGCCTAGCGAGAACCTCGCGGTCGGGGTCCTCGGTGGAGCGGGTGAGGAAGGCATCGACCTCGGCGATCTCCCTGCCGCCGAAGGTGAGCACGTTGAGGGCGAAGCGGCGGTAGGTGTCGGTCTCGGGGTCCCAGGTGTAGAAGGCGATCGCCTCCTGCCCGTTGGCGCGCGTGCGCACCGTCTTCCAGCGCCACTCGCCGGACATCGGCCAGCCGGCGAGGAAGGTGGCGATCTCCTCGCGGCCGCGGAACCAGGTCTGCAGCGGCGGCATCGTGAAGGCGGCGTCCTCGCTCAACATCGAGACCACCGCCTCGACGTCCTGACGCTGCCAGGCGTCGACGTAGGCCTCGACCGTCTCGCGGACGGTGTCGTCACCGAGGGCACGGAGCGTCTCCTGCTGGCTGCGCTCCGGCGTCCGCTCCTCGACCGCGGCCCGGGCGCGCTGCAGGGCGCTGTTGATCGAAGCCGTGCTGGTATCCAGCGTGTCCGCTGCCTCCTTGGCGGAGAAGCCGAGCACCTCGCGCAGGATCAGCGCCGCGCGCTGGTTGGCTGGCAGGTGCTGCAGCGCTGCGACGAAGGCCAGCTCGACGCTCTCGCGCATCTCGAAGCGGGCCTCGGGTGCGGCGTAGCCGTCCTCGATCCCCATCGCCTCGTCGGCGTAGGGCTCGATCCAGGTCGACTCGACCAGCGGCTCGCCCGGACCGCCGTGCGGGTCGGCGGCCGGCCCGTAGTCGACCGGCAGGACCCGCTTCGGTCTGCGCCCGATCGCGTCGAGGCAGGCGTTGGTGGCGATCTTGTAGAGCCAGGAGCGCAGCGAGCTGCGGCCGGCGAACTTGGCCAGGCCGCGCCAGGCGCGCAGCAGCGCCTCCTGCAGGGCGTCCTCGGCATCGTGGACCGAGCCGAGCATCCGGTAGCAGTGGGCGTGCAGCTCGCCGCGGTGGGGCTCGACCAGGCGCTCGAAGGCGCCTTCGTCGCCCCCGCTCGCCGCCTCGAGCAGCTCCTGCTCGGAAGCGGCGGCGCCTATGGCGTCGGAGCTCATCGTCATCAGGTTAGACCGAGATGGGTCCCAACTCGTTGCCAACCGATGAATTTCCCATCCGGTGCCGGTCTATATGGACAGAGATGCTGAAATCCCCTTCCAATCCCGTCGTCCACCTCGAGCTGCACACCGGCGACCGGTCATCCGCCCGCGACTTCTATTCCGGGCTCTGCGGCTGGCGCGCGCAGCGGGTCGAGGTGGGCGACGGGTCCTATATGGCGCTGGAGCTGGGCGACGGGTTCGGCGGCGGCATCGTCGAGTGCGGGGCTGCGCGGGCGTTGTGGCTGCCCTACGTCGAGGTGCCCGAGATCGGCGCCGCCACCGAGCGGGCCCGCGAGCTTGGCGCCCGTGTGCTGCTGGAGCCGCGCGAGGGACCGGCGGGATGGCGCGGCGTCGTCTCGACCCCGACCGGCGGCGAGGTTGCCTTCTGGCAGCCGAAGGGGTAGCGATGAATCGGGGTGCACCGCGCAGTCTTCACCTGTAAAGCGACCGACAGGAGGATGATCGAGATGAGCTTGAGCGACAGCAAGGTGGCCGCGACGGTTGCCGTCAGCGACCTGGGCCGGGCCAAGCAGTTCTACGAGGGCAAGCTGGGACTGTCCCCCAGCGGTGGGTCGGAGGACGCCGAAGTCGTCCTCTACGGCTGCGGCGAGGGATCGGAACTGATCGTCTACGTCTCCGAGCACGCCGGCAAGGCGACCGCGACGGTGGCGACCTGGGACGTCGCCGACCTCGAGCAAGTGGTCGACGAGCTGAGCTCCAAAGGCATCGAGTTCGAGCAGTACGACGAGCCGCTGAAGACCGACGAGAAGGGCATCCTCCGCTCCGAGGAGGGCAGCGTCGCCTGGTTCAAGGACCCCGATGGCAACACCATCGCCGTCGGCCAGTTCAACATTTAAACCGTTACAGAACTGTGTGATTTTGGGTCGGAATATTTGACACCAGTTACACACCTGTACGGCGGGGATTCATAGCGTTGCCGCCAGCCGCGCAAGCGGCGGCGGCCCCCGCCGGTGGACGCCGGCCTCAGGGCTCGCACTCTGAGAAGAGAGGGTTCGATTCCCTCCGGGGGCGCTACACTGAAGTTGCGAGCTCTGGGGCCATGGAAACATCGGTCTTCTCAGATTTTGCAGACGGCCCGCTTCGGCGGGCCGTCTGCTTTTCGGTGACTTGCCCTCCTGCTTCAGTGACCCCGCCGGCCGAAGCTGTGGCCGGCGGGGGCGACGGCGCGGAGCTCGGCGACGGCTCGTTCGCGCAGGCGGCGGCGGGCGGGCCGTCTGGTTCGAGGTGCCTCCCGCGGCGGGGCGGGTGAGGTGGCGGTCCGCTGCAGGTCGCGGACCTCGGAGACGAGGACGTTGGTCGTCCCCTCGCGGCGCTCGAGCTTGCCCTTGGCCCAGACGAGGGGCGCCGCGCGGACCAGGGCGCGGTAGCGGTCGTAGACGGCTCCCGGCACGATCAGGTTGACCGTCCCCAGCTCGTCCTCGAGCAGCATGAAGACGATCCCCTTCGCGGTCTCCGGGCGCTGGCGGGCGACGACCATCCCGCCCACCTCGACGGTCGCGCCGTCCTCGACCCGCTCCAGGTCGGCGCTGCGCAGCAGCTCCGGGCCGAGGTCGGGCCGCATCAGCGCCATCGGGTGCCTGCCGAGCGTCATCCCGGTCGAGCCGTAGTCGGCGATCGCCTCCCCCCAGGCACCGAGCGGCTCCAGCCGCGGCGCGCCCGGCGTCTCCAACGGCAGCGCCATCTGGGTCCCCTCCCCGTGCCGTACCCCGGTGCCGGCGACGCCCGTCTCCCACAGCGCTCCGCGACGATCGGCCCTTCGCTCGGGCGTGGCGGCAGCTGTCGCTTCCCCGACCAGCCCATCCAGGGCACCGGCCCATGCGAGCTTCTCCAACCCGTCGCGGCCCGCCCCAGAGCGCGAGGCGAGGTCGGCGATGCCCCGGTAGCGCCCGTCCCGCTCGCGCTCGGCGACCAGGCTCTCCATCTCCTCCTCGCGCACTCCCTTGACGTAGCCGAGCCCGATCCGCACGATCGGGGGTTCGACGTGGCAGAGGACGCGGCTGCGGTTGGCGTCGGGCCCGGCAAGGCGCACGCCGCGACGCTGCGCCTCGTGGACGAGGGCGTCGGGCGGGTAGAAGCCCATCGGCTGCTCGTTCAGCAGCGCGCAGAGGAACTCCGGCGCGTGGTGGATCCGCAGCCAAGCCGACTGGTAGGCGAGCAGGCCGAAGGCAGCCGAGTGCGCCTTGGGGAAGCCGAAGCCGGAGAAGCCCTGGATCTGCCCCCAGATCCGTTCCGCCGTCTCCAGCGAGACCCCTTCGCTCACCGCTCCGACGAGGAAGCGATCGTGGTGCTCTTCGATCGCCGCCTCGGAGCGCTTGCGGCTCATCGCCCGCCGCAGCCCCTCGGCTTCGGCCGCGGTGAAACCGGCGAGCGCCATCGCCACCTCGATCACCTGCTCCTGGTAGACGATCGTGCCGAGGGTGTCGCGCAGCACCGGCTCCAGCAGCGGGTGTTCGTAGGGGATCTCGTAGCTCGGGTCCTCCCGCACCCGCTTGCGGCGCTCTATATAGGGGTGGACGGCGCCGCCCTGGATCGGGCCCGGCCGGACCAGCGCCACCTGCACGGTGAGGTCGTCGAGGTTCTCGGGCCGGGTGCGCGGCAGCATCTGCATCTGGGCGCGGCTCTCGATCTGGAAGACGCCGGTCGTCTCCGCCTCCTGGATCGATTCGTAGGTCTCGCGGTCGTCGAGCGGGATGCGCGAGAGGTCGAGTGGCTTGCCCCGCGTCCGGCTCACTTCGTCGACGCAGCGCTCGACCGCGGAGAGCATCCCCAGCCCGAGCAGGTCGATCTTGAGGAAGCCGGCGTCGGCGCAGGAGTCCTTGTCCCACTGGACGATCTGCCTTCCCTCCATCGCCGCCGGCACGACCGGGCAGACGTCGACCAGAGGCCGGGTCGAGATCACCATCCCACCCGGGTGCTGGGAGGCGTGGCGGGGCAGGCCCATCGTCTCGTCGCTGAGCGCGACCAGCGCGCGCCAGCCGGGTGCGCCGGCCCGCTCGGTGCCGATCGCGGCGGCGACGTCACGCTCGATCTCCACCGAGCGCTCGTGGAAGCCGGCCACCTTCGCCACTCTCTCGATCTCCTCCTCCGGCAGGGCCAGGGCCTTGCCGAGATCGCGGACGACGCCGCGTGGGCGGTAGGTGGGGAAGGCGGCAACCAGGGCAGAGCGGTCGGCGCCGTAGCGCTGGTGGACGCGAGGGATCAGCTTCTCGCGAATGTCGCGCGGAAAGTCGAGATCGATGTCGGGCATCGTCGTCACTTCGTCGTTGAGGAAACGGCCCGAGAAGAGGTTCTTCTCGACCGGATCGACGTGGGAGAGGCCGGTCAGGTAGCAGACGACCGAGCTGACGCTGGAGCCCCGTCCGCGGCCCGGCGGCAGGATCGAGCGAGCCGACTCGGGGCCGCGCACCTCCAGCGCCACCTCGCGGGCCAGCTCGAGCAGGTCGCGGTGGAGGAGGAAGAAGCCGGAGAGACGGAGAGCGCGAATCGTCGCCAGCTCGTCCTTCAGGCGCTCCTCGGCTTCGCGCCGGTGCGGGGAGCCGGCGTAGCGCTCGGCCAGCAGGCCGCGGCAGATCTCCGCCAGGCGGCGATCGGCGTCGGGCGCCTCCGGATAGCGGTACCTCAGCTCCTCCTTCAGGTCGAACTGGAGCCGCTCGGCGAGGTGGACGGTCTCCGCGACCGCCTCGGGGTACTCGGCGAAGCGGGTGGCCATCGCCTGCGGCGAGGCAAGCGCCGAGCTCGCGTTGCCGCGCCGCTGCGGCTCGCAGGCCTCCAAGGTGGTCCCCAGCCTCACGGCGACGAAAGCGTCCTGCACCTGGGCACGGCGGCGGGTGTGGGAATGAACGTTCCCGGTCGCCACACAGAGCACGCGAAGCCGCTCGGCGAGCCCCATGAGCCAGCGGTTGCGGGCACGATCGTGGCGCCAGTAGGGCCGCTGCAGCTCAACCCGAAACCGCTCGCGACCGAAGATGCCGAGCAACCGCTGCGCCAACGCCGCCCCCTCCGCCGGCTCCTCCCTCTCCCACGCCCCGGCCACCGCCCCCTCCCCCGCACACCCGGACAAACACACCAAACCCTCACTGTGCGCTTCGAGTTGCTCAAAGGTCACATACGGCTGTTCAGCGGTCCGACTCGTGTTGTCGCGGGTGTCTTCGTGCGCTCGCGTCAATAGCCGACAGAGGTTTCGGTAACCCACCGGGCTTTCGACGAGGAGCGTGAGATGAACGCCTCTGCGCAGGCGCATCGTCAACTCGGCGGCCGTGATGGCTCGCATACCGAACCCACTGCACGCCTGCGCGAACTCCATCGACCCCCATACCCCGTCGTGGTCGGTCAACGCAAACGCCGGATACCCGAGTTCGGCCGCGGCCGCCGCCAGCTCCAACGGCGTCGAGGCCCCGTCGAGGAAGGAGAAGGCCGAGTGAGCGTGCAGCTCGACGTAGGGAGCCCCGGCGCCCATCAGGACTGCTGCCGGTACCAGCGATCGCGGGCGCCGTGGAAGACCACCACGTTGCGCCCGTTCGCCAGCACCAGCTCGAAGTAGCGCCGGCGCAGCGGCCGCGGCGTCCACCAGCGGTCCTCGACCACCCACTCCTCGCGCACCGCCTGCACGTCGACGCCCTCGACCGCGCGCGGAACGCCCTTCGAGTCGGCCTCGACCCACACCCGCCGCGGGGCATAGAGACGCCGCAGCCCCGGCGTCATCGCACCCGTTCCAGTTTTGTTCGATTTACGTCTCGAAGAATTAACCTCAGACGCACACGTGTGAAACCTCGATCCCTAGCGTCAGGCCGGTGCCGTGGCCACCGAAAGTCGGAGACCTGCTTCCCTGGGCTGAGGAGGCCTGGTGCACTCGATCCAAGCTTGTCGATTGGGTCCTCAAGCTGGCAATCAACGGTCGTGTTGCTCTTGTCCTCTCCGCGTGGCACTACGAAGACGCAAGGGCGGCACCTCGGTTGGTCACCGCCTATCCCAAGCTCTACACTCGAAGGAATGGCAACTATGGATGAGCTGGCGATCGGCGATGTAATTGAATTGACCGAGCCGGTCGATCCAGCTCCGGCGGGGGCTCGCGGGGGGGTCACCGACCTTCTCGACAACGGCACCGTCATAGTCGAGGTCACGACCCTCCCCCTCGAACCGATCCTCGACCGAATTGTCTTCGTCCGGCCAGAGGCTCTACGAATCGTCGAGCCAGTGCGTCCAAAAGCCTGACCACGAAGAGTCGACCGTCGATGGAAGGGCTCATCGGGTCGGCACCGGGTAGGGGGTCAGCATCGCGCGGCGCTCGGGGATGCGCGATCCAGCGTCGACTGGCAGGACCTTGAGCAGCGAGTCGGGGCCCTGGGTGGCGCGGACCTCGCGCAGGGCGCCGGCGAGCCGGCGGCGCCTCGCCTCGTCGCCGCGGACCGGCAGCTCGAGCTGGTCGGCGGCGCGGGGACCGAGGCCGAGGGTGCGCAGCCACAGCGAGACCGCGGGCGCGGGCAGCTCCTCCAGTCGCGGCGCCAGCACCGTGCGCAGCACTCGCGCCGAAGCGGTTGGGCGGCCGAGGCCCTGATCGACGTTCCAGCTGCCGCCATCGCTGAGCGCAGCGCCAAGGCGCAGGCCGAGCAGCGTCCGCTCCTTGCGGCGCGGCGCGGCGAGCAGGCGGTCGACGAGCAGCTCCAGGGCCCGCTCCAGCCGCTCGCCGGCCACCCCCTCCGGCAGCTCGATCTCCTCGATCAGCTCTTCCCGCCCGGCCCGGCGGTGGCAGACGAGCAGCTCGTCCTCACCGCGAGCGAGGCGCCAGGCCCGCAGCCCCGGCGACCCGAAGCGGTCGGCAACCCGGTCCGCCGAGAGCACCGCCAGCGCCCCCAGCGTCTCGATCCCCAGCCGCCGCAGGGTCTCGACCAGGTTGCCGGCCTCGCGCTCCGGCAGACCCAGCCGGTCGGCTATCGCCGAAATGGCGATTCCAGAGCGGTATCCGATCCTCATACGAACATATGTTCGTACAGAAGAGAAGCGAATTCAACCTACGAAAGGTTCCCTCCTCCTCCTACAGCTGCGTGGCGATCAGACCGGCCATGCCGCCGAAGCTGACGACGATCGCGCTCGTCATGGCTATGAACCCCTGCGCCATCAAGCGCTGCATCGCATCGAGACGGTCATTGATCCTGTGGAGCTCAGCTTCCACTTTGTCGAAACGCCGATCCACTTCCACGAAACGCCGATCCACATCTCTTCGGAAGTCGTCAAGCCGCTCGTCGGTCCAGCTTTCCCTCATCGTCATCTTCATGATTGCAGCTAAAAGGTTGCGGACGCACGGGTGGTGCGCTAAATGCAAATCCTTTGAAACGGATCTGTCGAGGATCAAGCGCCGGGCGCGAGCATCGCGGCCAGCTCGTCCTCGAGCTCGGGCAGGCGAGCCGCGTCGCCCGCCATGACCCGCTTGCCGACCAGGGCGAGCATGCCGGCGGTCGGCACCCAGTCGGTCTGCAGACGCTCGGCCAGAGCTTCGACGGCGGCATCGTGGCGCTCCGAGCCTTCCGGACCGGCGGCGAGGACCTCGATGGTCAGCAGCCGCGCCGAGGGCGGGTCCGCGGCGAAGATGGCGAGGACGGCGCGGATCGCCGCTCGTGCTTTCGTCTCCGTAGCGCTCCCCTCCTGCACCCTGTCGACCTCCTCGAGCAGCCGCCCCAGCAGCTGCCGGTGGGCGGCCAGCATGCAGTCCCGCTTGTCGGCGAACTGCTTGTAGAAGGTGACCGAGGAGACGCCGGCCCGCTTCGCCACCTCCGCCACGGACGCGCCCGCGTACCCCTTCTCCGCACACACCTCCGCCATCGCCGCGATCAGCCGTTCCCGCTGGTTGCGGGCGACGACCTCCGGCGGGATTCCGTGCGACCCAGGCGGCAGTCGCCGAGCGGCCCTCTCTCCACCTTGTCCCATGCAGCCTAGGATAGCCCCGGTTCCCAAGAGCTAGCGAGGGTTTCTCGTTGTACCACCCCTGCATTCGGATTGAGGGGACTCCCATGGAGCCCCCTCAATCCGAGTCAGGAATGGGTTGACTTAGATTTAGCCGATCCCGTAGAGACCCGGCTCGTCCATCGCGAAGCCGCCGGAGGCTTCGGCTTGGGCTTCCAGGTCACCCAGCCGGTGCAAGACGAGCTGTCCTGGGCCGGAGATCTCCAGAGCAGATATCGAACCTGGAGCGTAGGGCGTGAGGGTCACTTCTTCTCCGGTGAAGGTGAATTCCTCGAGGGCTTCCAGCGTACATCCGGATTCGAGCTGGATCGTTGTTTCAAGGTTTCCGACGTCGATCGAGTTCGATCCCGCTTCGAGCGACCACGGCGTGCTCTCCCATTCTTCTACCTCACAGGATTCAATGTATTCGCCGAAGATGCCGCTGGTGCCTTTGCAGGGTCCGACTTCCTGCGGCTCGAGGCTGCCGACGTTGCCCGGTTGGAGTTCCACGGAGGCGGAGACCTCACACGAGAGCCCACCGAATTCCGAAGTGAGTTCGACATAGCCCTCGGCCGTCGTTTCCGCATTCTCTTCGAGGACGAGGCCTCCCTGAGTCCAGAACGGGTCGAAGTCGGCAAAGGGAGGAGGAATCAGCGTATACAGGCCGGAATCTTTGGCAGCGAGCTGCAGATCGCCGCTGCTGTAAAAGACGGTGCTTTCCATCCCACTGGGGTAGCGAACCGTAGCTTCCCCATCGAGCGACGGTATTTCGGAGATCCCGTAGGGATCGACCGCCGCTTCCCAGTCGTCGAGCGCTTCCGTTTCGAACCTGCCGCCTTCATATGAGCAACCGTTACCTTCCTGATCGGCGAAGTCAACGACTACCTTGAAGTCGCCCACGGTGAGGCTTTCTTCGCCCGCCACGACCGGCAGGGCCCCGGCGCTGCCGCCGCTTTCGAGGACGCAATCTTTCAGGATCCCGCTGCCGGAACAGGTTTCGGGATCGAACTGGAAGGCGATGTTCCCCCGTCCATCGGGAAGAAGCGCCAGCTTTCCATCCGCGTCACAGGTGAATTGGCCCCATTCGCCGACCGTCAGGGCCAGTACCGTCCCGTCGAACCCGACGTTCCTCGGCTCCACGGGTTCGCCGGTTATCGTATTTCCCCATTGCGCCGTGGGTTCGGGCAGCGCCGAGGCTGTCGCTGCGTTTGCGGCGAACAGGATCACGCTTGCGAGAAGAGCACTGAGCAGAGCCCCGAGTCGCGTGAGGGTGCCAGAGCTTCCCAATTCGATGAAGCCACTTCGGCTGATTGACACTGTCGGTCTCCCTTGTTGACGAAAATGCCCGGGCCGGCAGCAAGTGCGGCCGAGGCGGGTCGCGTAGAGCCGACGGCCGGGCTCGGCCGTCGCTGAGAGAGACCCTCTCGCCGCAGCCCACGCGGCGCAATCGCCAATGTGTTCGGCCCTGCTGACGAAAGGTCAGCCTGCGGCCCCCTCGGCGGCGCGCCGGCGCTCCGAATCCAGGTCACGCAGCCGCAGGGCGGTCTCCAGCTCCGGCGTACAGGCCCCCAGGGGGCGGCCGATCCTCTCCTCGCTTCTGCGCAGGCGGATACTCACCGTCTGCCTGGTCACGCCCAGGGCGGCCGCCGCCGAGGAGGCGTTGTGGCCAGCCGCGAAATAGGCGTGCAGGGTTTCGATCAGCGCCGCGCCCCGGTCGCGGTCCTCTTCCAGGGGAGCCAGATACATCTCGTTCAGCGATCCGAGCAGCACCTCGTCGCGCAGCACCGAGGTGAGCAGAGCGACGTCGCCGTAGCGGGCCCTGCGTCCGGGGTCTCGCCGGGCGATCGACATCGCCGCCTTGGCCTGGCGGTGGGTGAGCCGCCAGCCCTCCACGCCCCGGCCGGGCTCGCCCAGGGCCAGCGGCATCGATTGCGGCAGGGCGGCCTCGGCCTGGCGCAACGCCTCGCAGGGCGAGAGGCGCGCCGCCCCCCCGAGCCAGGCCCAGGCGGTATGCGCGCCGGCGCGAACGAGCAGCAGGCTGCGGTCGAGCCGACGGGAGAGCTCGCGCAGCGCCTCCACCGCCCCCGAGCCGCAGGCGAGAGCGCCCAGGTGCCAGCTCTCGAGCTCATACCCCAGCTGCTCGGGGTCGACGAGATCGCCGGCCAGGAGCCTGCTCACCCACTCGCCCCGGCGGCGCTCGGCCGTCTGGAAGCGCGACTTGGCCTCCTCGGAGTAGGCGCAGGCGACCGCGGCGACGAGGTGGTCGAACGCGGTCGAGAGGAGGCGCAGCAGGCGCCGCAGCTCCGCAGCCGCCAGGGGACCGCTCGCTTCGGCCTCCTGGGCGATGAAGTCGCCCAGGAGCGTGTAGCCGCCCGAGTAGCGGCGGATGACGACGTCGAGGCTGACCCCGTTGCGGGCCGCAGCGCGGGCCTGGGAGAGCACCGCCTCGGGAACCGGGAGCGGCTCCGCGGCGGAAGCCTCGAGGCTGGCGATGCCGAAGTCAAGCGCGGCGGCGACCGCCTCCCTTAGGCCGAGGGCGTAGGCGGGGTCCTCGACCAGGGCCGGGTCAGAGACCGCGTGCACGCGGGCGAGGAGCCCCTGCTCGATCGCCGCGCGGCGCTCCCGCAGCCGCACCGCCAGCTCGGCCCGGGTCTGCTCAGGGATGCCGCTTATGCCCCCGCTTTGCCCGCTTGCGCTCCTTGGCGCAGCGGGAGTTGCGAATCTGCGGGCGCAGCAGGGCATCGTTGCCGTTTTGGGCGCCGAGGCGCACCGTCGCCTTGTTGGAGCGGGTGCAGATGTTGCGGCTGTTGACGATCAGGCCCTTCTGGCCGCCGAAGAGGCGCAGGCGGAAGAAGGAGACGGGGGCGTCGGGGACCGACTGCACGGTGTTTCGCAGGGCGCCGCCGACCGAGTCGTTCCTGATCGCCAGCTCGATCCGGATCGGTTGGTGGGCGGGACCCCTGAGATCGGCGACCGCGTCGGGCAGCTCGTTGTCGGAGCTTCGCAGGTAGACGTTGCCTTCCAGCGGGTAGTCCAGCAGCGGGCTGCGGGCGAAGGCGCGGCCGTAGATCGAACCTTTGGGGCACTCATCGGCGGCGAACTGCACCCGGGTGCAGATCGTCCTGATGTGCTCCTGGGCGACGAAGGCAGAACGCGGGAACCTCACCACGGTGGCGGCGATGTTGGCGTCGCCCGGCCGCGGCCTGACGATCGCCTGCACCCCCTGGTAGGCGCCGCGGCGGGTGCCGCCGAAGAGGCGCAGGTTAAGGCGCGGCTTGAAGCCGAGCGCCTCGCAGCCGCCGACCTGGAAGCGGTTGGCGAGAGTGGCGCTCTCCCCTCCGGCCCCCTTCACCTCGACCCCGATCTGCTTCGGTTCGCAGCTGGTCGGGTTGAGGATGAAGCCGGGCCGGTCGATCGCGACGCGGATGTCGCGGATGTCGAGCAGGATGCCGTGCAGGATGGTCGGGATCGGGTCCGAGGCGACGGTGATCTCGGCGCTCCTGGGATCGACGTAGACGGCGTTTCGGATCACCACGTTGCCAAGGTCAAGCGGCCCGGCGACCGCCGGGGTGACGACGGCGATCGAGAGCGGGGCGCCCTTGTAGGGGCCGGCGAGGTAGGCCCGCCCGGTGTCCACGTAGAAGGGGTCCGACCCCGCTCCGGCTCCCGCCGTGGCGCGGCCGATCTGGGCGGCGGCGGGACAGGAGGGCGAGTCGATCTGCGCCTGGCCGGTGCCCGGGGCGGCGGAGATCGCGGCCAGGGTCTCGTCGGAGCAGTAGGGGACGCCGGCCAGGTAGGCGCTCAGGCCCTGGGGTGGGGAGAGAGTGAGACCGCTGAAGCGCTGCGTGCCGTCCTCTCTCGAGAGCCGCAGGAAGAAGGGGCTGGTCTGCCCGGCGCTGGGGTTCTCGACCCCGGCTGAGAGCTTCGGCTCCAGCGCTCCCGTCGGGCAGGGGCCGCCGTTCGGGCCCGAGTCGACGGTGAAGCTCGATTTCTGCAGGACCGAGGCGCCTCCCGTCCAGGGGAAGAGCTCGGCCTCGATCTCATAGCTGCCGCACTTCGGCGGGGTCAAGAGCGTCGCCCTGGGGCCGCCGGGGAAGTGCATCCGCACCGCCGAGAAGGGCGCCTCGGGGCTCTCATCGACGGTGACTGTCAGCCGGCCGGTGACCGGATCGGGGTCGACCCGGCCCGGCACCTTGACGATGATCCCGTTTTTCTTTGACTCAAAGACGAGGTAGAGGCCGATCAGGGCACCGCCGACGTCGCCTTGGCGGGCGATGTAGGTGGAGCCTTTCAGGGTTTCCTGTAGGAGCGGCGTGTCGATTTCGATCGTGCCTACCTTGGAGGAGTCCGGGCAGGAGATCGGCTCGTTCGTCTTCAGCTTGACCTGCTCGGCCGAGCAGGAGCCGAGGCCGTGCCCGGCGGTGGCATTGACCGCCATCCCCTCCGGGAAGGTGACCTTGGCCTTCTTCATCTGCGCCTGGGAGATCCCGTCGCGGGTCTCAAGGCCTTCGGTCGGCATCTCCAGCTCGACGTCCAACCCACTTGGCGAGTCGGCTTGCTGAGTGGTCGGCGCCAAACTCATCGTCGGCTCGAACTCGACCAGCTCGCAGCCTTCGATCAGCGGCGTCGTGAAGGAGTACTCGACCCATTTCTCGGGGTTCTCCCAGCTGTTGAAGCGGGTGTGGACGGTCGGCGCCGGCTCCCCGCAGCGGGTCGGGTTGGCAAAGAGGGGCTTGGGATTGGCGCTCGGGTCATCGCGTTCCTTGCAGCCGGGGAAGCCGCCGCCGGCTTTGACGCCGAAGTTGCAGAGGGTCACGTCGGCTTCCAGCACGTTTGCCTCCAGGCTCGGCGCCAGTTCCAGGCTCGCCGCGTAGCCGTCCTCGGGGCGCAGCCTGGCCGAGAGGGTGAAGATGTTGCTCGGCGGCACGACGAAGGCGAACTGGGCCGGGGTGCCGAATTCGGGCTCGATCGCGTAGATCGGGCCGGTGGTCTCCGTGGTCGTGACTTTGGTTCGGATCCCGCCGATCCGGCTCTCCGCCGGGCAGGTGCTTTTCAGCACTTCTTCGGTCGTCTGGCAGAGCGCCGTGATCGCCGTCGGGTTGCCGACGAAGCCGCGCGGCAGGTCGGTCACGTTCTGCTTCAGTTGCTCGATCGGCGCGTACGAGGGGTTGATGACCAACGGATCGATCAACCGTTTCTGCCCGAAGACGAAGTTCCCTTCGGCGTGGCACGGGTGCCCGCCCGCCTGTTGGTAGTCGGAGCCGTCGCAGTCGAAAACCCCGGTTTTGAATGCGGTCAGGCCGAAGGGCACGGCCGGTTCGAAGGTGAACGCGTCTTCGTCGCTCGCCGGCGCGGCGCCACCGCCGAAAACCGTCGCCTTGGCGACCGCCAGGTCGGGGGCGTCAGCGCCGAGCGCCGCCGCCACCGTCAAGTGGGGCAGCGACTCGCCCGGTTTCACCAGCTGCGAGATCGTGCAGAGGGCCTTCGCGCTCTGGGAGCCCGAGGGCGGCACCTTGTCGCAGCTCCAGCCGCCGCCTTCGACTTCATAGACGTAGGTTCCGCTTCCGCCGGGCAGCTCCAGCTCGAGCGTGACCTGGCCGAGGATCGTGTTGTCGGTTTGTTCTGCCTCCGGCACCACAGCGCCGTTAGGAAAGGGAGCGGCGTCCGCCGTGCCTTCGACAAACGCCGGCGCCGGCGCTTCGGTCCGTTTGAGCAGCGACTCGACCAGCGCCGCACCGCCGGCGTTGGCGGCTTTGGCGATGCACTGGAAGGCTGCGGGGGCCGCGGGGGCGCTGACGTCGGCTGCCGTCAGCGTGTATTCGCTTTCGGTTGCGTTAGAGGTCACGGCTCCAAGCGCGGGGTCGCCGTCGCGCACCCATTCGAAGCTCCAGGCGATCGGCGAGAGCCCGTTTGAGACGCTCCAACCGGCGGTGGGCGCCGTGCATTTGAGTTTTTCGCCCGCGTTTTTGGCGTTGCCAGAGACTGCAGGGCGGCGTGAACCCCCGGTGTCGTTCGGCACCGGGGGTGCTACCGCGGGCGCCACCGCGATCGTCGTGGCCGGCTGCGAAGCGACGACTGCGCTACCCGAGCCGGTTCCGTTGGTCCCTTTGACCAGGCACTGCAGCCCCGATTCGGCGTCGGCCGCCTGGACGACATAGGTATTAATGGTCGTGACGCTGTCGGCGGCTAGGCCGGACTCCCAGCCGCTGACTGGGACGCCGTTGCGGACCCAACGGAACTGGAAGCTGTAATTGATCGTCGAGGAGTTGGTCCAGTCCGATTTCTGGGTCATGCAAGACAGCGTGTCGCCCACGCCCGCCAGCCCCGCCGGCACAGAGGCCGTGTTCTGCACGGCGACCGCGTAGTCGACCCGTTCGTCGCTGCGTCTGACCCCGCCCTCCTCCCTGAAGTTGGACGGCGTAAGAGTGGAGACCGATACCGTCGCGTCGCCACCGGCGAGCGGACCGGTGCCACTCGTGCCGCTCATCAACGGGACGTCGGTGGCGGCGAGCGGACCGGCGGCGAAAATGACGACGTAGGGGTTGCTGCCCGCTTCGTTGCCGGGCCCACCGGTCACCTCGACCGCGCCGCCGCCGCTCGAGACGTTGCTAAGGGCGTTCAGCGCCGACTCCACCTCGGCCGCGGTGGCGTCGAAGTCGATGTCGGCGGTCTCGGCGACCCCGGGGCCGCCCGCACCGAAGCGCAGCCTGAACTGGCCGGCGGTGGCTTTTACGCTGACCCGCTGGATCTCGTTGGCGTCGTTGCTGAGCGCAACTCCCAGGACGGGTGCGGCGCTGGCGGCGGGCGCCGCTAGAGCGAGCAGGACAGCAGCCAAGCCAAGGGAACGGATGGCGCGAGCTGCGTTGCGGTTGAGAGAGGTCACTTTCCTGCCCTCCGGTCGGTGTTGGCGTGTCGGCTTCGCTGCTGTCGGCTGGCTTTGCGCCGGTTCTTGCGCGCGACGCAGCGCACCCTCTGGCCGCGCCTGACCTGGCGCTTTCCTTTCGGGCAGCGGCGGGGCTGGACGACCGGTGGGGGGTTGCCCGGGAAGGTCGCTTCGCTGGCGCTGGCAGGCGCGGACGGAGGCCCGCTCACCGGCCCCTGACAGGCCCCTTCGGCCAGCGCGTCGCAGACGGGGGGCGCGGCGGGGGGCTCGAAGCCGCCCTCGACGCGAACGGCGTAGATGTCCTTGGCCGCATCGCCGTCTGCGGGCAGGAGCTGCTTGAAGGACGGGAAGGCGACCGTGGAGCCGTCGTGGGAGAGGACGGGTTGATCGTTCTGGTTGGCTGCCGTGGTGCCGGGCAGGCGGGTGGCCTGGCCCTCGCGCCACAGGTAGGAGTCGGTGGTGGTATTGACGTCGCCGGGCAGGAGGCCCTCGGCGGTCTTGAGGACGACGGTCTGCCCGTCCTCGCTCACCCAGCGCACCTGCTCGGCGAAGTCGGTGCCGATTTCCGCCAGACCGAGACGGGGTGCGACGTCGAAGGAGGCGCTGCCGACCGCCCCCGCCGCCGGCTTTGAGATCAGCTCGATCGTCTCGCTCGCGGCGTCGTAGCGGAAGGCGTCGCGGAAGGCGCCGTCGGTGTCGTCGGCGCTGAGCGGCGCTTTGGAGAGCAAGAGCAGGACGCCGCCCTCGCCGCCGATCTGCTCGCCTGCGAGGTCCTCGCCGGTGAGTGGCACCGGGTAGGCGCCGCCGGCGCCGGCGGCGGCGCCGGCGGCACTGTCCGCCGCGTCGAGCGTGCCGACGAAGCCGAGCGTTTCGCTATCGCGGTCCCAGGCGTAGTAGTTGAGCTGGCCCGCGACCGGGGCCAGGCCCCTCGGGCTGGTGTCGTTGGTGAGCGCGCCTTTGGCGGCGAAGTAGGCGTGGGAGCCGTCGCCCGAGACCTTCGTCGTTCCTTCGATTGCCTCGGCGCCCGCGCCTACGGTCGGATGCCCTGGGGCGACCTCGCCGGCTGAGACCTGGATCAGCCTGCTGCCCGGGGGAAGAGATGCGTCGTGCAGGTAGAGGTCGGCCGTCGTGTCGAGGTCTGAGTCGGCGAGCTGGCGGGTGGTCGTGAGGTAGAGCCTGCTCTGGTCGATCGAGGCGCCCTGGTAGACGTCGTCGCCGTCGAGCGGGTTACAGGGTTCGGGCTCGATCCGGTTGCACTCGGGGGAGATCGCCTCGCCGATCCACGGGCCCTGCTCGCTCTCCAGGCGCTGCAAGATGCGCAGCTTGTTGGCAGTGCCTTCGCAGGGCTCGGTGGCGGGCTGGCCGGGGCGGGTGGTGAAGTAGGTGCGGCTGCCATCGGCGGAGATCGCGCCCTGGTTGCGGACGCCGCCGACGTGGGCGCCGCAGTTGCCGCCCCAGGCTTTGCCGAGGCGGTCGCGGGCCATGAGTTCCAGAGAAGGCTCGCCTTTGGCGTCGAGCTTGGCGAGGTAGGTGTTGTGCTCGGCTCCGGTGCCGCTCGGTCCTGGATCGCCGGGCAGGTAGGCAGAAGAGGTGTCTCCCAGTGGGCCGGGGGTGAAGTAGAGGTGGCTGTGATCTTCGGAGGCGCCCCGGAGTTCAACGTCGGAGAGATCTCGCTGCTCGCCGCCGCCGACCGGCTCAAAGAGCGGCGAAAGCGCCGAGTGGGTCCCGCCGAGGCTGCCGCGGAAAACCTGCCCCGCTCCCAGGTAGAACTGCGTCGCGGTGCCGCCGATCGTCAGCCACTCAGAGAGGTCGGGGGTGAAGCTGAGCGCTTCCGCGCCGGTGTACCAGCCGCGGTAGATGCCGGGCTGGGTGGTGTGGTCGGTGCTCCAGCCCGAGGGACCGCGGCTGGCGATGTAGGGATCGCCTAGGAGCGAGAGCACGCCCGGCGTCCCCGCCAGCGCGGCCGTCGACTTGAAGAGGACTCGCTCGCCGCTGGCCGAGAGGGCCGGTTCTTGGGCCAGCTGGCCGTCCTTCTTCGGCGGGCTGACCATCTCCAGCGCCATGCAGTCGGGCAGCAGGATCGCCTCGATACCCTGTTCGGCCCGGCGCTCGGCGTTGGCGCAGTTGTCGGCCGGGGTGGGACCGGTGGTGAAGGTGCGGTCTTCGCCTTCGCTCGCGAGAGCGGAATTGGAGGCGAAGAGGCGGTAGTGGTAGGTGGTGTTGGGCGCGAGCGGTTCGGTCGAGGCGCTGACCGCGACCGGGACGGTCCCTTCGCCGAGGTCGTTGGCGCCCGGCACGCAGGCGGTGCGGATGCCGTACTCGCTCGTCTTCCCATACTCGAAGTGGCAGTCGGAGACTTTGAATTCTTCGGGGTTGACGGTTCCTTCGAGGGTGCGCAGCGAGAAGTCGGCGCCGGGGCCGGCTTCTCCCGACGTGACGACCGGGGGGCTGTCGGGCGGGTCGGCGAGGACGTAGACGCGCTGGTTGGTGTTGGTCCCCGAGGGCACGAAGAGACGCCCGTTGGCGGTGTTGAGGCCGAGGCCGTTGACCGAGTTGATCGCGGCCCCGGCCATGTGGGTGTCGAGCAGCGTTCCGGTCGAGTCGAGCTCGAGGACGCGGCGCTCCTGGGCTGCAGCCGGTGGGGCGCCGGTGCCGGTCGGGAAGACCTTGACGACGAAGACGTGGTCGCCGGGGCCGACGGCGACGTCGGTGGAGTTGTTCTGGGTCGCGCCGGACGAGGAGGTGCCGCTCAGCTCCGCCGGGGCGAAGGCCCCCTGCGGGGTGAGGACGTTGCTGGGCAGGGTGAACTTCTGCACCCGGAAGTTGGTGGTCGGCTCGACCGCGTAGATCGAGCCGGTCGAGTCGATCGCGAGGCGGGTCGGCGTGTTGGTCGCGAACTGGCCGGGGTTGTTGCCGGGGGCGGTGGTCTGGCCGGCCTGGCAGTCGCCAGTCACGGTCGAGGTGCAGACCTCGAAGACGTTGGCGCCGAGGTCGCCCGGTTTGCCGGTCGGGATCACGTCCCAGCCGAAGAGCCGGACGAAGGATCCGGTTGGGGTGAACTCCTGGATGCGGCGGTTGGCGGGGTCGGGGACGAGGACGTTGCCGGCGTTGGGGGCCCCGGCGGGGGCCACGGCGAGGTGGCCGTTGAAGGCATTGGCGAACTCCCCGCCCGAGGTGGGGGTGGTGGCGGAGCCGATCTGGCAGTCGGCGGCGGCGGTGCAGACCTCGAAGACATTGACGCCGAGGTCTCCGGGTTTGCCGGTCTGGATCACGTCCTTGCCGAAGGCCCGGACGAAGGAGCCGGTGGCGGTGAAGACCTCGACCCGGCGGAAGGCCTGGTTGGTGACGTAGAGGTTGCCGCTGCCCTGGTCCACCGCCAGCCCCTGGGGCTGGGACAGCTCACCGCCGGGTTGCGGGACGACCGAGGTGATGCCGGCCTTGCAGTCAGCCGCGACGGTGCAGACCTCGAAGACGCTGGTCCCCAGGTCTCCGGGCTTGTCGGCCTGGATCACGTCGAAGCCCCAGGCGCTGATGAAGGTGCCCGTGGAGCTGAAGCGCTCGATCCGGTTGTTGAAGCGATCGGCGACGTAGAGGTCGCCGGGGTTGGCGTCGCCGGTTCCGTTCTGGTTGACGGCGACCCCACCGGGGCCGCCGAGGGTGATCGTGGTGTTGAACTGCCCGCCGAGGGTGCCGCCGGAGCCGAAGAAGAAGTAGACGCTCTTGGAGGCCTGGGCGCCTCCCGCCGCGGCGAGGGCAAGACAACAGAGCAAAGCGGCGAAACCGAGGGCGACCAGGGGACGCCGGGTGCTCGTCGAGGTGGCCACGCGTCGCGCCTTTGCCTTCACGGATTCTCTCCTCTGTCCCTGAGCCGCTCTGCCGGCCGCTTCCCTGGCGGCCCTCCC
>Ga0190265_10000676_pt1 | contig 23146 bp, 16 predicted proteins | sample Popmic124T_FD_133135 | JGI IMG/M metagenome (GOLD analysis project Ga0190265, IMG submission 133135) | Populus adjacent soil microbial communities from riparian zone of Indian Creek, Utah, USA - 124 T | ecosystem: Environmental > Terrestrial > Soil > Riparian zone | place: USA: Utah | collected...
GTACTGCGGCCACTGGAAGGACGAGCCGATGCTCATGTTGAGCACGTCGGCGCCGTCCTTGCCGATCCGCTCCATGGCGGCGACCATGATGTCGGCGCTGGTCGAGCCGGCGCAGCCGAACACGCGGTAAGCGCCGAAGGTGACGCCGGGCGCCGCGCCCTTGACCGCGCCGTTTGCGCCGACGATGCCGGCCACGTGCGTGCCGTGGCCGTTGCAGTCGTCCGGATTCGGATCGGGGATCGCGATCGGGTTGAAGTTGGGATCGGCGCCATCGTTGTTGTAGGCGTCGCCCACGAAGTCATGGCCGACCTCGACCCGGCAGCCGGGGCCGAAGCAGCCGCCCAGGTCCGGATGGTCGACGTCGATGCCCGTGTCCATGACCGCCACGCGCACGCCCGCGCCGGTCAGGCCGAGGCTGTTCTGCGCGATGTCGGCCTGGGTCTGCGCGATCGCGGTCGCCAGGTCCGGGTTGTCTCCGGGGGTCGGCTCGGGACGAGCGATGTCGATCACGGGGTAGATGTCCTTGACGGAGCCGAGCTGCTTGAGCTTGCCCACGTCGCTGGGACGGACCGAGATCGACAGGCCGTTGAACAGGTCGCTGTAGACGAAGCGCTCGTTGAACACCACGCCCGCGTCGACCGCCTCGCCGCGGAAGCGCTGGCGCTCCGCGTTCAGCGCGGCATCCGAGCCGCCGTCGGCCTTCGGCTTGCCCTTGAGCTCCACGAACCAGAGAACCGGGCTCTCGTCCACGGTCCCGGCATCGGCCGCGGGCTGCGGGTTGAGCGGGAAGACCTGCTCGGCCTGAGCCGGAGCCGCAGTTACGCCGATTACGGCAAGAAGCGCAGACATCGCAAGGAATCGTTTCATTCTCTCTCCTCGGATCTCAGAGATCCATCTTAGAGGTTGACGGTACAGACAACAGACCTTGCCGCTACAGCAGACAACAACAAAGGATGTCAGTCTCAAAGTGCCGCCGCGGGCTGGCGACGGGACAGGCTTCCAGAAAGGCAGACAGAATCGACAGTTGTTTGCATCCAGGACTTTGGGTTGAGTCGATCCGAATGCCTCGCCACCACCACACCCGCATTCGAAATTGGAGACAACGCGGATAACAAATTGATGGGGGCTGCTATTCCCGATCCTGGAACTTTCTGAGGGTTTCCAGACCTGCGAGGAGTCTCTTTCCTCTGGACCAGGGGAGTATAGGCGGAGGAGAGGAGAGAAGGAATTCTCCGCTTGATCTATCTTCCCTATATCCTTTGTTACAGCCGCGGTGCGGCAATGAGGGCTCCGGCCTCCAGCGGTTATCATCGGCTCTCGATGGAGCCCCTGGACTCGACCGGGAGTCGCGCCGAGCGATTGATCGCCTCCGGCCGCGTGGTGCTCGCGGCCGTCTCCTGGCTCGCGGTCTGGTTTGACCCCGACGAGCCAGCCCGCCATCCGCAGATCGCCTACGGCCTGCTGGCGGGCTACTTCGTCTACTCCCTGGTGATCCTGGCGCTGGTCTGGCGCTCGGGGACCGGCTCCGAGCTGTACCGCCGTGCCAGCCAGGGGCTCGACCTGGCCTTCTTCTCCCTGATGCTCTTCTTCACGGCGGGGACGACCAACCCGTTCATCGCCTACTTCATCTTCGCCGTGATCTGCGCCACCCTGCGCTGGCAGTGGCGGGGGGCGCTGTGGACGGCGGCGGCCTCCCTGGCGGTCTTCCTGGTGATCGGCCTCTACCTCATCCTGAAGGAGCCGGGCTTCGACGCCCACCCTCTCGGGGTGCGCGGCATCTACCTGGCGCTGATCGCGGTGCTCCTGGGCTACATGGGTTTCCACGAAGAGCGGACCCGCCGCGAGCTCTCTCTCCTGTGGTCCGAGGCGGTGGCCACGGAGGAGCGCATCCGGGTGGCCCGGGACCTCCACGACGGCGTTCTCCAGTCCCTGACGGGGATCGGCCTGCGGCTTGCGGCGGTGCGCAGCCTCCTGGAGAAGGACCCGCGCGCGGCGCGCGAGTCCCTGGAGTCCGTGCAGAGGCTCCTGACCCTGGAGCAGCGCGACCTCCGCTTCTTCATCCAGGAGCTCAAGCCCCGGGAGAGGACCGCGGCGGAGGTGAGCCTCGCCTTCCGAGTGACCGAGCTGGTTCACCGGATCGAGCTGGAGTGGGGGCTGCGCGCCGAGCTGCGCATCGGCGGCCTGGAGGACCCGATCCCCGAGCCGCTGGCGAGGGAGGTCTACAACGTCGTGCGCGAGGCCCTGGTCAACGCGGCGCGGCACGGCGAGGCTTCGGCGGTCAGCCTGGAGATCCGCCGGGACGGGGACCAGCTCTTCATCACCATCGCCGACAACGGCCGCGGCTTCCCCTTCCAGGGGAGGCTCTCCCACGCGGTTCTGGCTGAAGGGACCATGGGGCCCCGGAACCTCTTCGAGCGGGTATCCTCCCTGGGCGGAACTTTGCAACTGGAGTCCGGCGCCGCGGGGGCGCGCCTGGAAATCGACCTGCCCTGCTGTGAGGTGAAATGATCCGCCTGATTCTCGCCGACGACCATCCCATCGTCCTCGACGGACTGGAGCAGCTCCTCCGGGTGGAGCCCGATTTTCAAGTCGTGGCCCGTTGCCGCGACGGGGATGACGCCCTGAGGGAGGTGCGCGCCCACCAACCCGACGTCCTGATCCTGGACATCCGGATGCCGCGCCGGGACGGCCTCGACGTGCTGCGCAACATCCGGCTGGAGGGGCTGTCCACCCGGGTGGTGCTCCTGACCGCGGCGGTGGAGGAGGAGCAGCTCGTGGAGGCCCTCCGGCTGGGCGTCGGAGGGGTGGTGCTCAAGGAGATGGCGCCCCACCTGCTGATCGAGGCCGTGCGCGAGGTCCACGCCGGGGGGAGCTGGCTCGACAAGGGCTCGGTGAGCCGCATCGTGACCAAGCTCCTTCACCGGGACGAGGGGAGGAAGGAGGCCGCCCAGCTCCTGACCCCGCGGGAGCTGGAGATCGTGCGCATGGTCGCCCGCGGCCTGCGCAACCGAGCCATCGCCGAGCAGCTCCTCATCAGCGAAGGGACGGTCAAGATCCACCTCCACAACATCTACCAGAAGCTCAACGTCGACGGCCGGCTGGAGCTGGCGGTTTACGCGCAGACCAAAGGGCTGGTGTAGTTCCAGCCTCCTGCTCCCTCTCCCCCGGCACGGGGGAGAGGGTTGGGGAGAGGGGGGATGGGATCAACTGGAATGCCGGCCCCTGGCAGCCGCGTTGCAGAGAGGGGAGAGAGGGTGGGGGAACGACTCCTAACTCACTCCGTTTCAAACCACTTACCGAGCTTGTGACAACTGTCACGAATCGATGATAGACTGACCCTCCACGAGGGGACGAAGACCATGAGCACAATCGGAGAAAGCTGGGTCACGACCAAGTTCGAGACCCTCGAAGACTGGGCGACGCGCAACTCCTTCTGGCCCTTCCCGTTCGGCACCGCCTGCTGCGCCATCGAATTCATGAGCACGGTGTCGAGCCACTACGACCTGGCCCGCTTCGGGTCCGAGGTGGTGCGCTTCTCGCCCCGGCAGAGCGACGTCCTGCTGGTGGCGGGCACTATCAACGACAAGATGGCGCCCGTCCTCAAGAAGATCTACGACCAGATGGCCGACCCCAAGTGGGTCATCTCCATGGGCGCCTGCGCCTGCTCGGGCGGCTTCTACCGCGCCTATCACGTGATGCAGGGGATCGACGAGATCATCCCGGTGGACGTCTACGTCCCGGGCTGCCCCCCGACGCCGGAGGGCCTGATCTACGGCATCCTCCAGCTCAAGGAGAAGGTGTCCCGCGACCGCAAACGGCACCACGATCGCGACCAGCGCCAGTCCGAACCGGAGAAGGAGAGCTTCGAGAGTGCAGACGCTCGCGCCGCCAATTCCTGATACCGCCGCCCCGGAGTTGGAGACCGTCCGTGTGAAGTTCCCCGAGGGGAGCGTCATGCCCCAGGAGGGTCTCGATCAGCCGACCTGGATCGTCCGCCGCGATGTCCTCTCCGAGGTCTGCCGCGAGCTCAAGGAGAATCCAGCCACCCGGTTCGACATGCTGCTCGACCTCTGCGGCGTGGACTTCCCCGACCGGGTGGAGCGCTTCGAGGCGGTCTATCACCTCTACTCCCTGCAGCGCGGCGCCCGCCTGCGCCTCAAAGTCCCCATGAAGGAGGACGAGATCGTCCTCCCCTCCCTGATCCCGGTCTGGGTGGGCGCCAACTGGCCCGAGCGCGAGGCCTACGACATGTTCGGGTTCAAGTTCGAGGGGCATCCGAACCTGCGGCGCCTCCTCTGCCACGAGGGGTTCCAGGGGCACCCCCTGCGCAAGGACTACGACCCGGCGCGGCGCTGGATCCTCACCGAGGACAAGATCTACAAGCCCCATTTCGACCTGCCCGAAGGGGAGGACGACCTCTTCGAGCGCATGACGGTCAACATCGGCCCGTCCCACCCGGCCATGCACGGCACCTTCCGCCTCATGGCCGTCATGGACGGCGAGACCATCGTTGCCTCCGACGTCGAGATCGGCTACCTGCACCGCTGCTTCGAGAAGATGTCCGAGACCCACACCTGGTCGCAGGTGATCCCCTACACCGACCGGCTGAACTACTGCTCGTCGTTCATCAACAACGTCGGCTACTGCCGGACGGTGGAGAAGATGCTCGGGGTCGAGGTGCCGCCCAGGGCGGTGTGGGCGCGGACCATCCTGTCCGAGTTCTCCCGCATCATGGACCACTGCGTCTGCAACGGCACGACGCTCGTGGACGCCGGGGCCCTGACCAACTTCTGGTACATGCTCCAGCCGCGGGAAGAGATCTACGGCCTCCTCGAGTCGGTCTGCGGCGCGCGCCTGACCGTTTCGGCCTGCCGCATCGGCGGCCTGATCCACGACCTGCCGCCCGACTTCATGGAGCGCTCCCGGCGCCTGCTGGAGATCATCCCGCCCTTCATCGAAGACGTGGAGAAGCTGGTCGACAGGAACCGGATCTGGCTCGACCGCTCGGTGGGCGTCGCGGCCATCACGGGTGAAGAGGCGGTCGGCTGGGGCTGGACCGGCCCCTGCCTGCGTGCCAGCGGCGTGCCCTACGACGTGCGCCGCGCCCACCCCTACGACCTCTATGACACGCTCGACTGGGAGGTGCCGGTCCTCTACGGCGGCGACGTCTACGACCGCTACCGCATCCGGATGATGGAGATGCGCGAGTCGCTCAAGATCATCCGCCAGCTCCTCGACCGCGGCATGCCCGAGGGTCCCCACATCGTGGACGATCCGCACGTGGCCCTGCCGCCCAAGGATGCGGTCTACAACCAGATGGAGACCATGATCTACCACTTCAAGCTGGTCATGGACGGCATCCAGGTGCCGGAAGGCGAGCTGTACTCGATGGTCGAAGGGGCGAACGGCGAGCTGGGCTTCTACGCCATCAGCGACGGCACGGGCAAGCCCTACCGCCTCCACGCGCGGGGTCCGTGCTTGCAGCTCTTCCAGGCCTTCCCGCGCCTGATCACCGGCGGGTCGCTCTCCGATTCCATCGTGTCGCTCGGCGGCCTGAACATCATCGCAGGGGAGCTAGAACGATGACGCAACCTTTGACGCAGACGACACCGCCTGCCAAGAGGCCCGTCCTGCGCGAGCCCTATCCCACCGATCTCAAGCCCTACAAGCCCGGGCTGGCGGAGCGTCTCTATCTTCCGCTGATCGGCGGCCTGATGGTCACGCTCCGTCACTTCTTCCGCAACCTTCTGGGCCGGGGGAAGATGTACACCATCGAGTATCCGGAGAAGCGGCGGGAGTACAGCCACCGGTTCCGCGGCCACCACATCCTGACCAGCCGTCCGGACGGCTCGCTGCGTTGCGTGGCCTGCTACCTGTGCGCCCAGGCCTGCCCGGCCGAGTGCATCCACATCGAGGCCGGCGAGCATCCGGACGTCAACATCGAGAAGTACCCGGTGGTCTACGAGATCGACATGCTGCGCTGCATCTTCTGCGGGTATTGCGTGGACGCCTGCCCGGAGGAGGCCATCATCATGAGCAACAACTACGACATGGCCTACTTCACGCGCGAGCAGTCGATCGTCGGCAAGAACGACCTGATGAAGCCCTTCACCTTCGACGAGAGCCAGCTCGGCTACCGTCCGAGCTTCCCGGAGGAGGACGCCAAGCGCTCCAGGATGCGCCGCGACGCCTTCGACATCGTGGCCGCCGCCAAGCGCGCCCAGGAGCTCGAAGAGACCGCGGCGCGGGGGCGGCGGTAGGAAGCTCACTGGACGATCGGGCAAGCTCGCTGGCAGTCAGGCGAGTTTCTGAACGGTAGGGCAAGCCTTCCCGGCGGCTCGGAAGTCTTCCCAGAGACTGGGCAAGCTTGCCCAATGTCTCGGAAGCGTTCCCGATGACCGGGCAAACTTTCCCGGCGGCTCAGAAGCCTTCCCGATGACCGGGCGAGCTCTCCCAATAGCCCAGAAGCATTCCCGATGATCGGACAAGGTCTCCCGGCGGCTCAGGAACCTTTCCGATGATTGGGCAAGCTTGCCCAATGTCTCAGGAGCCTTCCCGCTGATCAGGCAAGCTCTCCCGGCGGCTCAGAAGTCTTCCCGATGACCGGGCAAGCTCTCCTGATGGCCCAGAAGCTTTCCCGATGACTGGGAAAACTCTCCCGACGGCTCAGAAGCTTTCCCGATCCTCGGAAAAGCGCCTCGGCGGCCGGGTCCGCCGGTTTGCGGCAGATTTCTCTCCTGAACGCGGCGGATCTGCTATTCTCCCCCGGGATGGAAGAGCCGAATGACGCAGAGATCCGCCGGCTGTCCGATTTGCTCGAAATGCTGGTCCAGGTCTCGAAGCGGTCCCGGCGTTCCCTGGAGACGGAGCTGGGAGTGGGAAGCTCGGGCCTGAGCAAGATCCTCAAAGGGACGGTGCGGCTCCAGATGAGCCACGTCCTGAGCATCCTCGACAAGCTTGAGGTGGACCCCTACGACTTCTTCCGGGTGGCGTACGGCAGGCGCCGCCTGGAGAAGAGCCCGCTCATCGAGCAGCTCCGCACCCTGGTCGAGCCGGAGAGGGAGACGGGGACGAAGGAGATGGAGCGCCTGGGAGGCGACGAGCTACCCGACTTCGAGGAGCGCGTGCGGCAGGTTCTGCTGAAGCTGCTGTCGGAAAACCCTCAGGGCGCGAACTGAAGGCCCGGGGTCCATTCGAGGCGCCTGAGGAAGCTCACCACCTTCTGCACCAGCACCGGCGTGGCCAGCTCCTGCCGGCAGGCCGCCTCCAGGAAGCGGACCGCCCGCTGAGCCTCCAGCTTCACCTTCAGCTCCTCAAAGGTGTCGAGCACCTCCTCGGCCATTTCGCGCACCTCGGCGTTGCGCCCCTGCCGCAGCCAGACCTCCATCAGCTCCAGCCCCAGGAGAGCGGCGTCGTACTCCATCCCGCGCTGGAGGAAGCCCTCGCGGACCTCCTCGAACGTGGCCACCGCCTGATCCAGGTTGCCCTGCCCCGCCGAGATCTTGCCCTCGACCCAACGCAGCTTCAGCAGGTTCACCGGTTCGTCGGCGAGCTTCTGTCGCAGCCCGCTTTCGAGCAGCAGGCGGCGAGCCTCCCTGAGCTTGCCGGAGTCCACGAGGGAGTAGAGGAGGTTCTCCTGGCTGGAGATGTCGAGCTGCGGGTCGAGCCCGGGCTCAAGCATCGAAATCCCCTTGCGCAGCAGCTTGACCGCGTCCTGGGGGCGGCCGTCGTAGTGGGTGCAGATGCCCTCGCTGATCAGGGCGCGGCCGGCCAGGTGGCTCTCTCCGCATTCCTTGTAGAGGCCGTGCACCGTATCGAGCAGGTCGATGGCTTCGGCTAGCTGCCTCTGGGTTCTGCGCAGCGACGCCAGCAGGTCGAGCACCCGCGCCATGACGAGCGGGTCTCCCGACCGCCGGTCGGACAGGAGCGCGGCCTTGGCGAAGGCTTCCTCGGCGCCGTCCAGGTCCTCGTTGACCCGCCGGGCGTTGGCAAGCTCGGCCAGGGCGCGGATACGGAGGTCCGCGACCTGCCCCGGGCTGTAGCGCTCCGGGTCCAGGTGCCGGGAGGCGAATTCGGCGAGGAAGGCGAGCTCGTACATCTCGCCGGGATCGTTGTACCGCGCCTCCTGGCTCAGCCGGATCAGCGCCTCCACCAGAGACCAGTGCGCCAGGTCGTCCACCTCCGCCCTGGGGTTCTTGCGCAGCCGCTCCGCGGCCACGCCGATCTGCCGCCTCTCCTCGTGCCATCGCGGGGCCACCGCCAGGGCGCGGGCGAGCACCCGGTTGATCACCTCGTCATAGGTGGTGTCCTCCGGCGGCTGGCTGGCCGGCGGAGGGGCGCTGCTCGAGAAGAGGACCGGCGCGTAGAGCCCGAGCCGCTCCTGGCAGGGGCTGCATTGGCTCACCAGGTGCCGCAGGACCCGCAGGTATTCGCGCTTCTCCAGCCCGCCGGACAGGAACCGCCCGATCTCCTCGTCGGTCACGTGACTCACGCCCGGACCCTCCCTTTCAGGTTTTCATCTCCTCCTCTTCATTCTCTCAGACGGCGACGCGTCGTGTCAAAAGAGGCCCGGGCGCGGGAATCCACCCCCAGGCCGGGGGAGCGCTAGCCGTTCGGGTCGATGTGCGCGCCATCGTCTCCAGCGGGAGTGGGCTGGTCCACCCCCTGGGGGCGGGGGCAGCCGTTGGGGTCGATGCTCGCGCCGTCATCACAGGCGGCCGCGGTGACCGCTCTCCAGGGGTTCAGCATTTCCATCCAGAGCGCGAGGCGGCTCCACAAGCTGCCGAGCAGCAGGGTCAGCACGAGCGCCCTGGCAAGGCGTGTTCCTCCTCTCCGCAACATGATTCCCTCCGTCCTCCGCGGTCCGCACACCGGCCGGGATTGGCCGGGACGTCCGCGGAGTTGTGTCGAGCGGTGTCTAGTCTGCCCCTTCTTGCATGCTTTGCGGACGCTGGCGACAAGTCGCCGTGAAACAAAGCGGCACCGTGCCGGCCGCGCTGTTCTGTTCTTCGAGAATGTAGACGCTTCCTTGAAGAATTCCAACGCTTGTCGCGGAGGCCCGCAACCGGCGACGCTCCGGTCCTGATCTCGCAGCATGGGAGACAAATTGCTGCACGCGGGAGAAAGTCGAGAGAAAAGGCTTGACTTCCTGACGAGTTACGGCAGAATCAGCCGCATCATGAGACACACAGATCCGCCTCCTTCCAATCACGACACAGGAAAGATCCGAGGTCTCGGTTCCCGGATTGTGGAACTCCGCTCCGCCCATGGCTGGAGGCAGGTGGAACTGGGCCGCAGGGCCGGGATCGAGCCGGCCCGACTGTCCCGGATCGAGAACGGCCGCACGATTCCGACGCTCAAGGAGCTGATCCGGCTCCGGGACACCCTGGGGGTCGACCTCGAACAGATGGTCTTTGGCATGCCGCCGCCCACCGGCACCCTCCGCCAACTGGCTGCCGAGATCGATCCTCAAGGGACGCCGCACGATATCCATATCCTGGAGAAGCTGCTGCACTACCTGGTCCGCGGCTATCAGGCCGAGCACGAAGAGAAGGCGGCGTGCTGAGGCATGCACAAGACCTTCGAGCACCTGGGTCCCACCTTGAGGCTGCTGCGCGAGCAGGCAGGTCTGAGCCAGGCCGGCGCCGCCAGCGAGGCGGGGATGAGCAAGAGCCAGCTTTCGAAGTATGAGACCGGAAGGGAGCTTCCGAAGCTCGACTCTCTGGAGAGGATCCTGAGAGTGCTGAAGACCGAGCCCCTGTGGCTGTTCTATCTGGCTGATTTGCTGAGCCGCCAGGTCCCGGATCCGGCAGTTTCCATCCCCGTGCTCGCGCTCCTGCAGGCAGATTCCATCCCTTTTCTCCGCGAAACGGAGGTGGCCGCGTTCCGCGGGCTCTTCGACCATGTCCTGAACCTCTATCAACAGGCCATCGAATCCAGGGTCCTCCTCGCGGCCCGGCCTTCCAGGCCTCTTTGAAATTCACGTGGCGGGTGGGGGAGAGCTTTCGCGTATCTCTGAATGACGGCGGGCACGGCATCTCTGGTGCGAAGGGGCCCGCAGGCGTAGTAGCTCACCTCAAGGCCCACCAAACTCCTCCGGGGCGGCTCCCTCCGTCCCGGACCCGCCATTTCCGGTATTCCTGGAGCGCTCAACATCCTGGCCCGCCGGGAGCCATCGGAATCCAATCCGATGGCTACGAATGACGTTTGATCCAATAGAATGGAGACCAGTGCGGTCGATGTCATTTATAAGCGCTGGAATCGTCTCGAACGCATCCGAGTCCAATCCCATGGATCGGAAATGAATTTCGATCCATCGGAATGGAGGGCAGCGCGTTCGGAGGAAGATTTAAGCTTGGAATCCAGTCCCATGGATTGAAATTGGATTCCGATTCATACGAATGGAGAAGAACGTGTTCTGCGCCATTCCGATGCGGTCGAAATGATCCTGCATCCATAATTCTGGATCCGTTGCCCTCGGAACGACTTCGGACCCGCAATCATGAGACACCGGGCTCTTGAGGATGCCGCGGTCTGGGGACTGGCCTCGGCCCTGGCTCTGCTCGCGTTCAGGCGGATCGCGCGCCAGTCGGGCGAGCTGCTCGCCGGCACGGCTCACGCGGCGGCCTTCGACCTGCGCCTCCGGTATGAGGAGACCCACCGCTGGTTCGCCGGCTCGCCGGTCTACGACCAGATGGCGGGGGCCGACTACCCTCCGGCCAGCTACGGCCTGCTCTGGCCCCTGATCGGCTGGCTCGGCTGGCCCGCCGCCCGCGCCCTGTGGCTGGCCTGCTCGCTCGCGGCACTGGCCACGCTCTCCGTCATCGCCTTTCGAGCGGTGAAGGGCCGGTCCGGAACGCGGGTTCTGGCGGCCATCCTCCCTTGGGCTGCCTACGGCACGGCCTGGACGATCGGGGTCGGCCAGCTCGGCCTGGTCTCCCTGGCCGCGGGATTGGGCGGAACCCTCCTGGCCCGGCGGACGGGCAGAAAGGCTCTCGCCGGACTGCTGTTCGCCCTCTCCCTCGTCAAGCCGACGCTGACCGCGCCTTTCTTCTGGCTCCTCCTCGCAACGAGCCCCGTTTCCGGCTTCGTCGCCGTGGTCGCTTATGGAGTGGTCACGCTCGCCGCGAGCGCCTTCCAGCCGGGACCCCTGACCCAGGTCCTGACCGGCTGGATCGACAATGGGCATCTTCACGTGGCGCGCGGGTACGGCAACGTGGCCGACTGGGCGAGCGCCCTGGGCCATCCCGGCTGGGGACTGCCGCTCGCCTTCGCGATGCTGGCGGCGCTTGGAGTCTGGGTCCTGCGCCATCGTCATACCGACGTCTGGATCCTGCTCGGGGTCTCGGCCTTCGTCGCCCGCTTCTTCACCTACCACTACCATCCCGACGACCTCCTGATGATCGTGCCCATGATCGCGCTGCTCCGCCTGGCTTCGGATGAATCGATCCCCTCAGGCGTCCGCCGGGCCTCCGCGGCCGTTTTCACGCTCGCCGCCTTCGCTCAGCTCGTGCCGACCCGGTACTTCACCGATTTCGGAGCCCGGGTTGCCGGTGCGGCCGAAGGCCTCCAGGTGGCCGTGTGGCTGGCCGCCGTCTCTGTCCTGGTCTGGGCGGCGGGCCGGGTCCCCGCGACTCTGTTAAGATCCCCCGACGATTCCGGCAATGTCGGCCGGTTGTTTCCTGTTCCCTGAAGAGGGGGGTAGTGTCCATTCCCCTACCCGGAAGAGAGGATCATGAGCACGACGGTCGCAGAAAAAGAGAGACGTGACGTCGCCCTCGAAAAGCTCGACGAGGTGGTCATCCGCTTCGCCGGGGACTCGGGCGACGGCATGCAGATGACAGGTACCCAGTTCACCAACACGTCGGCGATGATCGGCAACGATCTTTCCACGCTGCCCGACTTCCCGGCCGAGATCCGCGCGCCCGCCGGCACCCTGCCCGGCGTCTCCGCGTTCCAGGTCCGCATCGCCGACTACGACATCCACACCCCGGGCGACGCGCCCGACGTGCTGGTGGCCATGAACCCGGCGGCGCTCAAGAAAGAGATCAAGGAGCTCAAGCCGAACGGCGTCGTCATCGTCAATACGGACGAGTTCAACGAGCGCAACTTCGCCCGCGCCGGCTGCACCACGAACCCGCTGGAGGACGGCAGCCTCTCCAGCTTCCGCGTCTTCCCGGTGGCCCTGACGACCATGAACCGCCGCACGCTGGAGGGGAGCGGCCTCGACACCAAGTCGATGGACCGCTGCAAGAACATGTTCGCCCTCGGCATGTGCTACTGGCTGTTCAGCCGGCCGCTGGAGAACACCATCGCCTGGCTGAACCAGCAGTTCGCCAAGAAGCCCCTCATCGCCGAGGCCAACGTCAAGGTCCTCAAGGCGGGATGGAACTACTGCGACATCACCGAGGTCTTCCACACCCGTTACGAGGTGCCCGCCGCAACCCTGGAGCCCGGCCTGTACCGCAACATCACCGGCAACACGGCCTTGGCCATCGGCCTGGTCGCGGCCAGCCGGCGCAGCGGCCTGCCGCTCTACCTCGGCGCCTACCCGATCACCCCGGCCTCGGACGTGCTCCACGAGCTGGCGCACTACAAGAACTACGGCGTGGTCACCTTCCAGGCGGAAGATGAGATTGCGGCGGTCTGCGCGGCGATCGGCGCCTCGTTCGGCGGCGCCCTCGGCGTGACCGCCTCCTCAGGACCGGGGATCGCCCTCAAGTCCGAGGCCATGAACTTGGCCGTGATGACCGAATTGCCGCTGATCGTCTGCGACATCCAGCGCGGCGGCCCCTCGACCGGCCTGCCCACCAAGACCGAGCAGGCGGACCTCCTCCAGGTCATGTTCGGCCGCAACAGCGAATCGCCCATCCCGGTCCTCGCCGCCTCCTCGCCGAAGGACTGCTTCGACACGGCCATGGAGGCGGTGCGCATCGCCACCCGGTACATGACGCCGGTCGTGATCCTCTCCGACGGCTACATCGCCACCGGCTCCGAGCCGTGGAAGCTGCCCCAGATGGAGGACCTTCCCGACCTGCGGACCGAGTTCCGGACCAACCCGGAAGGCTTCAAGGCCTATGAGCGCGATCCCGTGACGCTCGCCCGGCCGTGGGCCATCCCCGGCACGCCGGGCCTGGAGCACCGGATCGGCGGCATCGAGAAGGAAGAGGTCACCGGCAACGTCTCCTACGACCCGGAGAACCACGAGAGGATGGTCCACATGCGCGCCGACAAGGTGGCGCGGATCGCCAACGGCATCCCTCCGATCCAGGTGCACGGCGACCAGAGCGGCGAGCTGCTGGTCCTCGGCTGGGGCTCGACCTCCGGCGCCATCACCGGCGCGGTCAACAGTGCCCGCAGCCTGGGCCTCAGGGCCAGCCGCGCCCACCTGCGCCACCTGAACCCGTTCCCGGCCAACCTCGGCGAGGTGCTGTCGCGCTTCGACAAGGTGCTCGTGCCGGAGATGAACCTGGGACAGCTCGCGCTGCTGCTGCGCGCCCGTTACCTCAAGGACGTCATCTCCTACCCCAAGGTGCAGGGCCGCCCCTTCACCCGGCAGGAGATCTTCCAAAAGATTCACGAGATCCTGGAGTCGAACGCCAATGTCAACTGAGACGCCGACGCCGACCCTCACCAAGAAGGACTTCCAGAGCGACCAGGAAGTGCGCTGGTGCCCCGGCTGCGGGGACTACGCCATCCTGTCGGCCGTGCAGGCGGTCTTCCCCGAGTTGGGGATTCCGCGCGAGCGCTTCGTGGTCGTCTCCGGGATCGGCTGCTCCAGCCGCTTCCCGTACTACATGAACACCTTCGGCTTCCACACCATCCACGGCCGCGCCCCCGCGGTGGCCACGGGTCTCAAGATGGCCCGCCCGGACCTGGAGGTCTGGATCGCGACCGGCGACGGCGACGCCATGTCGATCGGCGGCAACCACCTGATCCACACCCTGCGGCGCAACGTCGGGGTCAAGATCCTGATGTTCAACAACCGGATCTACGGCCTGACCAAGGGCCAGTACTCGCCCACGAGCGAGCTGGGCAAGAGGACCAAGTCGACCCCGGCCGGCTCGGTGGACTACCCGTTCAACCCGCTCTCCCTGGCCCTGGGCGCGGGAGCCACCTTCGTGGCCCGGAGCGTGGACATCTTCCAGTCGCACCTGCGCGACACCCTGCGCCGCGCCGCGGAGCACAAGGGGACCGCCTTCGTCGAGATCTACCAGAACTGCAACATCTTCAACGACAAGGCCTTCACCTACATGACCGACAAGGAGTCCAAGGACGAGCAGGTGATCTACCTGGAGCACGGCAAGCCCCTGGTCTTCGGCAAGGCCAAGGACAAGGGCATCCGGATGCGGGGCACCGAGATGGAGGTGATCCAGCTCGGGAATGGCTTGACCGCCGACGACTGCCTGGTCTGGAACGAGAACGTAGACAATCCGGCCACCGCCTTCCTCGCCGCCCAGCTCCTGCCGCCGCACTTCCCGACGGCCGTGGGCGTCTTCCGCAGCGTGGACATGCCCAGCTACGAGGACCGGGTCACGGACCAGATGCACGCCGAGACGACCCGCCTGGGTGTCGGCAAGCTGGAAGACCTCCTCAAGGCTGGCGATACCTGGGTGGTGCAGGAAGCCCAGACCGTTAGCTGAGAGCTACATCCCTTCGAACTTGAAAAGGCCGGCGCGGGAGCGCCGGCCTTTTTTCTTTAGTGAACCCTGAGGGAAAAGACGCCCATCACTCGTCTACAGGGATAGCACTATCCAAGTAGAGAGATCACCGAAAGGGGCGCCCTTATGGAAGGCATCGGAAGTCCCGCCAGCATCCAGCTTCTGCAACGCGAGACATCGCAACAAGAGGGGAGTGGGCTGAGCGCAGCGACGCGCTTCCTGGCCACGTTCATCAGTCTCGCGATCTACGCAGGGATTCTTGTATGGATCCTCTCGAAGACGGAATACGGCCAAAAACATCTGAGCCCCGTGGCGCTCGGGCTGATTTTCGTCCTTATCATCGCGATCTCAGCCGTCATCGCTGCCCAGCGCTGGCTGGCGGGATCGACCGCTCAACGCCGCATCGGATTCGTCATCTTCGGCGTCATCCCGACCGTTCTTCTCTCGGTCGGGACCGTCATCCTGCTGCCTGAACACCACCAGGTGGCAGGGCTGCGGGTGATCTTCCTGGCCGTGGTGTGCTCTCTTCCGGCGATCATGTACTACCTGTTCATGTCGACCAAGAAGTACAGCCTGCTGAACGATTTCATCATCAACCTGGACCGGCTGGGGCTGCGCGATCCCGGCCGCCTGCCGAAAGGCCTCGTCCCCAACGGCCTCGGCCGGGAGAGCGCGGAGGAACGGAAGAGCCGCATCTATACCTACATCCAGAAGTTCGAGGCCGTATATGGAGCCATCCCCACCGATCTGGGAGGATTGGTGCTGGACCCCACCAACACGAATCAGCGGACCATCGATCCGCGGATGAGCAAAACCGACGCTTCCGGGTTCGCCGCCATCTTCACGCTCGACACCACGGTGCCCGTGGTGCTCACCACGGTGCTCATTACGCTGGGCTGGTTGATTACCCTTCCCCCTTATTACCGGGGAGAGCCGGAACAGCTCTCAACCTGGATGGCATTCTTGCCTGTGGAGACTCCTGTACATTTCGCATTCATCGGCGCTTACTTCTTCAGCTTGCAGATGCTTTTTCGGCGTTACGTCCGCCGGGATCTCCGTTCGAGCGCCTATGTATCGGTCTCCTTGAGGATCATCCTCTCGCTGATCGGAACCTGGGTCGTCATGGCGGCAGCCACGATGAATCCTCTGTCCAACACGCGTCCGGAAGTGCTCATGGTGGTGGGATTTGTGATCGGTGTTTTTCCGCGGGTGGTCTGGAGGGTCCTGCAGGCCGCCGTCAAGCGAGGCACGGGAGCCGTGCTGCTCCTGCCGAGCCTTCAAGCCCAGCTTCCTCTGAGCGACCTCGACGGGCTCACGGTCTGGCACGAGGCGCGTCTGGAGGAAGAGGACATCGAGAACATACCCAACATGGCCACGGCCGACCTGATCGATCTCATGATCAACACACGGTTCCCGCCGGACCGGCTCATCGACTGGATGGACCAGTCCATCCTCTATACGCATCTTGGTCCCGAGCGGAAGAAAAACGGGAAAGAACCCACGCGGCGGGACCTCCTGCGGGCGCACGGCATCCGGACCGCCTCGGCCTTGGTGGAGGTCTATGCAAGGTGCGAATCGGAGAAAGACCGGGAGGACTTCGACAAGATCCTCCCGGTGGGCGAAGGCCGGAGCCTGATACGTTCGCTCGTCAATGCCGTTGCAACGAGCCCGAACCTCAAGCTGATCCAGATCTGGCGCGGGCTCGACGCTACTACTTCCCGGGTGCCGGAGCAGCCGCCTTCTCCAGCGCTGCCAGGCGAGCTTCGAGTGCCTTGACCAACTCGTTCTGCGCCAGCGTGTAGAGGGTCAGCTCCTCGACCTTCTCCAGCAGCCGCATCTGGACCTCGCTCAGGTTCAGGCCCTCTTTCCTGACGTCCTCCGCGCTCGGGACGTTCGGGAGATGCCTCTCCCTGGAAACGAACTCCCTCAGCTCATCCAGAGGCATCAGGCTGTAGTCGGGTGCGAAGACGTAGTCGGGAACGTTGAGGGTCGTTCCGTCGTCGATGAAGGAGCCGCCCGAGACGCGGATGTCGCCTCCGTTCACGTGGAATCGGGACGAGGGAGCGGATGTGCCGATGCCGACGTCGCCGGTGTTGGTCAGGATCATCCGCTCAACGTTGACCGTCATGAAGCGTAGCGAGGGGTTCGGGGCAGTCGCCGAGGCGTCGGGCCTGACGTTGAAGAAGCCGGAGCCGCGCCCCAGGGAGGCACCGGAGTACCCATAGTTCAAGGCGGGTCCGCTGACCGGGTCCGGACCCATGCCGGCAAATGCGTCGCTGGTGGCCGCCGAGAAGATGTGCAGGCCGCTGCCGGGGGTCGCGGTGCCGAACCCGACTCTGCCCAGCGCGGTGACGTAGATCGAGTTGCTCGGAGCGCCGCCCACGATGGTCAGCGGGGTGGTCGCGGCGGTCAGGTCCTCGATGGAGAAGCGGTTGGCGCCGCCGCTCGCCGAGTCGTTCGCGGTGATCTGCCAGTCCGAGCCCGGGAAGGCGCCCGAGCTCGTATCCTGGAACCGCAGCCGCACCACTCCCTGCTTGAGCCGCAGGGTCTCCGAGCCGAAGGCTTCGTTGTTGGCACAGCCAAGACCGATACAACCCTTGCCGTCGACGATCAGGTCGTCCGGCACCACCTGGTCCGCGGCGGTGATGAGCCGGGGCTGCTCGGAGAGGTCCGGAGAGACGAGGCTGCCCTCGGCGATCGTGAAGGAGCCGGATTGCGCTCCCCCCGCGGTGCGAAGCTCCCAGGTGTACGAGCCGTCCGGCAGGGGAGCGCCCTCGGCATCGAAGAGCGAGAGCGCGGGAGTTGCTCCCGGGCCGAACCGGAAGGCCCGTACATCGCCCCGGGGATCGGCGAGCGTGAGCGTCGCGCTCTCGGCCTGGACGAGCGGGATCCACTCCAGAAGGCCGTTGCCTGCCTTGACGAGCGCGACAGGGCTTTCGGCAGCGGCAGCGCTCAGGCCACCTATGAGCGCGAGGAGAAGGAAAAGCCTTGCAACGGGCTTGCTGCGGATCATGATTATCCTCCTACGGTCTTGAAGTGGGGCGGACGTCGGTGCTCGCAATGAGAATGTCCTGTCTTCCCTGATCCTCCGCGTCGAGGTGCAGGCGCTTTACAACGGGCTCATATCCTTCCTTGACCACTCGCAGCTCGTGGTCTCCGGATGAGACCTCGAAGATGAGGCCGGAAGAGGCGTTCCCCTCGATCTTCTTGCCGTCCAGGTACACGTCGGCTCCCTGCAGGCGCTCGACCCACGCCAGGCTCACGAAGAAGGTCAGAGCGCCGGTGCAGAGATCCTTTTTGGGAGAAAGCCTCACATGGGTCAAGCCATCGATCCTCCCGGAGGTTACGGATACCAGGCGGCCGTCTCGCAGATCCAGCCATACATCCGCCCACTTGCTGTCGACCCAATACCCCCCGAGCCGGGCCTGCGTGTTCGTCGGCTGGACCGGGCTGTCCGTCAACCCTTGAACCTGGGCGAGGGACATGCCGCACTCGAGCCGGGACACGAAGTCCTCGGCCCATCGCACATCCTGCCGGGGGCCGTTGCACGAGAGCAGCAGGAGGAGCAGCGCCGAGGATCTCATTTCGTTCCGGGCAGCTTGCACGGTGACGGAATCGGCTCGCTTCCGGGCTTGAGCGGAGCCGGTTTGTTATGGTCCCATCCGCGAGTCCATCCGTCCTTGGGTGGCTTTTGCAGTCCGCAGGTTCTGGCGATCGTCCCCGCGAACGTGTTGCTGTTCGGACCGAGAGCGCCGTTGTAGACACTGGGGTTCGAATAGCCCGCGGCCGTGTCGATGACACACTGGTCCACCTTGCAGCTCTCGTTCCACTCGCCGCACTCGGATTCTTTGGGATCGTCGAAAGTCGTATTGTCCCGGATCTGACCGGTGTACGCTTCCTCCCCAGGAGTGAACCGCCCCCCGTGCAGTGCGCAGGTCGTGGAAGCGCCTTCCTGCTCGGTCTGAATGAAGCAATGGTCCGCTGGAAGCGCCGGGATCTTCCGGCAACATACCCGCGAGCGGAGCCCCAGCGGGTCGGTCAATAGAAGGGGATTCGCCTGGCTGTACCCGTAAAGCTGCTCAAGGCCTCCGTTCTGTTTGAGCGCGCCGGAGCGGGCCAGCGGGTCCGGCTGGATGAACCGGCCCGTGCCTGCCGAGTACCAGCGGTGCACGTTGTAATAGACCTCTTCCTGGGTGCTGGTGACCCGGAACGCATCGCTGGCCCACTGGCCGGGGTAGCGGAGGAAAACCTTTTCAGAAGATAGCCGGCTCAAGGCAGGCGCGGACGCGCGGCGAAGGCGGCGGGCGGTGATGGGATCGGGATCGGGGTTGTCGAGGGCCGCGGTCCAGACCGTGCCGAAGGGCTCGACGCCTCCGGCCCAGACCACGGCTCCCGTGCCATCGGTCGCCAGGACCGGAGTACCGAGGTGATCGACCGTGAGATACAACAGCTCGGGCCCGGTCGTGAGCTGGGCGACCGGCTGGCCCGCGAAGTAGAAGATCCGGGTCGTCTCGGTGCTCATCTGGGCGGAGACGTCGTCCTCGCCGTCCGGCCCGATCGTGGCCCCGGTCCACTCACGCTCCTCCGTGCGGGCCATCAACCTGCCGCTGCTGCTGTAGACAGGATTGACAAGAATTTCGTCGCTCGATCCGCTGACCGTGAGAAGGGCCTCACGCAGGAAGCCGCGTCCATCGTAGAGGAAGTCGGTTCGCGAAGGTCCGGTGTCGGTGCGCAGGGCGCTCAGGCGGCCGTCGGCGGCGACGTCGTACAACGTCGTCTGCACCGTCCCTTCATCATTGGATTCCAGGACCGAGGTCTGGTTGGCGGCCGCGTCGTAGCTGTAGCTCCAGGAACCGGTTCCCCAGCCCGGGGCCGGCGTCACGGTCGAGAGCTTCGGGTTGTTCCCCCCGCCGGAGTAGGCGTAGGTCTGCGTCGGCTCGCTCGTCCTGGCAAAGGTCAGGCGGTTGCCGATCTTGTCGTAGGTCCAGGCGCGGTTCCCCCAGGGGCCGTCACCCTGGGTCAGGAAGTAGAGATGATCCTGGTAGGCGAAGCTTCCGGAGTACGAGACCCCGGCGATGGAGCCCGAGATGGCGGTGGGATTGCCCACGGCATCCACCGTGTAATCCCAATCCAGGATCGTACCGGCCTCGATGCTCTCCGGATAGTACCGCTCGTCGAAGAGCCTCGTCTCGCTCAGGCCGTTGGCCAGGGAGAGCGAGCTCAGGGGACCCAGGGCCTTGTAGCCTGCGCTGGTGACGAGGGACTGCGGGCCGGCGCCGCTGTCATAGCTCAGGGTCGCGTCGCGATCGGCAAAATCATAGGTGTAGATGGCCGAGACGCCGCCGGGATAGGCGATCGTGGTGCGGTTGCCGTTCTTGTCGTACCCGTAGGTAAGCCCTCCATCCTGGAGGGTGCGGCCGAAGCGGTCATAGGTGTAGGACACGGTCTGGCTGTTGCGGGTGATGCCGGTGAGCCGGCCCACGTCGAACTGCGCCGGAGTCGAGCCGTAGGCGTAAGCCGTGGTCAGTGTCGTATCGGGCGTGCCTGAAGGTCCGAAGGTCTCCTGCGTGACGCGGTCGGCGGCATCGACGGTGCGGGTTGTCACGATCGACCGGGCGTCCGTCGTGGTCACGAGCTGCCGGTGCTCGTTGTAGGTGGAGGTCGTCGTTCCGGAAATCGGGGAGACCAGTTGCGTCAGGAGGTCGCGGTCACTGTAGGTGTAGGTCGTCACGTTGCCCTCGGCGTCGGTGGCCGTGGCAAGGTGATCCTGGACGTCATAGGTGAAAGAGGTGGCCGCGGCATTGCCCGTGCCGGGCCCCACGGTCGTGGAGGTCACGCGGTTCAAGGCATCGTAGGCGTGGAGCTGGGAAGGATTCGGGTTCGAGCCCTTGGGATGGTTGGCGTCCCAGACCTTCTCCAGGTTGTCGTTGGCGTCATAGCAATAGTCAGTCACGCTCGGCGAGCCGCTGCCTGCCCCGCGGGTGACACGGTCGAGGTGGCAGGTATATTCGAAAGCCGTCTTCGAATGGCTATCCCAGGCCGAACCATTCCATTTTTCGAGGCTCTCTTCGATCCGATGGCCGGTGCCGTCGAGCTGATAGGCAGTCCGCTCTCTCGGCTGTGCCGTGTCGAGACAGGTCGTGCTGTCAGGAGTGGCCACGGCCGTGCCCCGGATCACCGCCGTCAGTCTGCCGGCCGTGTCGTAGACGTGCTCGATGCCGTTGCCCCTGGGCAGCTTGATGCAGAACAGATCGCCGAACGGAGTGTAGGTCTGAATGGTCACCAGGTCGTCGGGGGTAGTCGCGCCCTTTTCCCGGATCTCGGTGACCCGATTCAGACTGTCGTAGGTCGTCACCGTCTCCACCCCGTTCGGATCGGTCACCGAGGTGCGGCGGTTCAGACCGTCATATCCGAACGTGGTCGTCCCCACCAGCGGATCGGTGCGAGTGTCGGCTACATGACCGTTACGGCCCGTGAGGTTGTACGTAAAGGAGGTCGTGTCCGTCGTGGTGAAGCCGGGCGGATCGACCGAGAGCACCTCGCCCGAGCTGTTGTGCGTGTAGGACGTCGTCTTGTACCCCGAGGCCAGGGCGGAGCCGCTTTCGAAGCCGTCGATCGTGCGCGAGGTCATCACGGCGGTGGTCGAATCGTAGGCGGAATCGGTGCGGCGCTTGTTGCTGCCGCCCGAGGTCGAGGGGACCTCCACCCGCGTCACGAGGCCCGGGAAGTTGGTGTCATAGGTAAAGGAGGTGAGCCGGGTGAGGCTCGGCACGTTGGCGGCCTCGGTCTTGGTCAGCAGGCGGCCATCCGAGTTGTAGGTGTAATCGGTGCGCGTGCCCTTGGCATCGGTCATCGATGAGGGCTTCAGGGGATTGGAAGAGCCATAGGTGAAGGTGGTCAGGGGCGAAAGCCCGCAGGTGGGGCAGGAGCCCTGGACCGTGGTGGGCTTCGGCTTGATCCCCACCGAGTCGCGGCCGATGCCATACGTCGTAACCTGATCGAAAGTCCCCGAGACCGTGCGCGTCACCACGGTCTGGGTCGGGAGCGTCGAGTTGGTGTAGCTGTAGGTCACTTTTTCCGTGGCGTTCGAGCCGCTGAAGGAGGGGTCTCCTTTCCAGCTCTTGGCTACGTTGTTGGTGGCGGTCTGATATTCGAACGCGGCCACGACGCGCAGTTGGAGACCTGAAGCCAGGTCCACGCGGGTCAGATATCCCGTCCGCGTACCGTCGTAGACGAATTGCCAGGCCGTGCCATCGGGCCTCGTGGCGATGGTCAGCTCGTCACCCGACCAGGTGAAGCTCCAGGTGCGCGACGAGGTCCCCGATCCGGAAACCGCGTTCTCGGTGATCGAAGCGAGCTTGCCGCTGCCATGATAAGTAAACGTGTCGCTGCGGCCGTCCGGGAAGCTGACCGCGGTCAGTTGGTTGCTGCCGTTGTAGGTCGCCTGGACCGGATGGGTCACATCCTGCGCGAACGTGGTCTTGTCCCAGCGTCCGTCGGAAAGGAAGTAGTCCTTGCGGCCGTCGAGCGAGTGGAGCTGCCAGCCACTGGTGGCGGTGTCGAAGTAGAGCTTGCGGTGCTCGTCGGACGGCACGTGAGTTTGATAGAGGCGCAGACCGCCGCCCGCGGCCAGATTGGAAAACTCGCGGAAGCTGCCGTGGCGGGTCAGCAGCCAGACGTGGGTGTTGTTCGGGTCCATCACGATCTTCTCGGCATAGTCGTGGGACCAGTAGCGTCCCAGGACCGTGCGCCAGGCCGTGGTGCCCGGAAGGTTGTCGCCGCCCACGCCGCCCGCGGCATAGCGGAGCTGGGACTTGCCCATCCAGGCCGGCTCGCAGCTCGGTCCGCCGCCCGCGGTCGGCACCGAGCAGCCTCCCTCGCCGCCGACCGGCTGGCACAGGGGGCAGGACGCTGCCCCGGCACCACTCGAATTGCCGCTCCCCTCGGTGCAGGTGTAGGGAGGCGGCGCCACGCAACCGATTCCCAGCGCGAGCCCGACCGCGGGGATGTCGATCGTCTTGTTGTTGTTCGCGTTCTCACAGGCGCTGCCCGCGCAGACGCGGATCTTCATAGAGAGGTTCGTCGCCCAGGCCTGCGCGCAGGTGATCCCCCGCTGCACGTAGGTGTCCAGGTTGTCGAAATTGATCTGTCCGCCGAAGGCCGCCAGTCCGCAGGTGAAGTCTTTCGTGCAGCCCGCGCCGGCGCACGGGTACCACTCGGCCCAGGGTGTCAAGGAGACGAAGAGGCTTCCCTCTTCGATGATCATGTCGCGCAGACCCGGGATGGTAGCCGTGGCGTGGATCTTGACCCCGCAGCTCGCGGAGTTGGGATTGCACGCGGGAACGGTTTTTTCGACCGACCAGCCCAGGTTTTCCGCCGGGTGGCAGCGGAACCCGGAGAACCCAAAGCAGTTGTTGGCTTTCGTGATCTGGCCCGAGGCGCTCCAGTAATAGTCGCCGAAGGCGGTGGTCCCGCAGTTGCTCTGA
>Ga0190265_10000677_pt1 | contig 23125 bp, 23 predicted proteins | sample Popmic124T_FD_133135 | JGI IMG/M metagenome (GOLD analysis project Ga0190265, IMG submission 133135) | Populus adjacent soil microbial communities from riparian zone of Indian Creek, Utah, USA - 124 T | ecosystem: Environmental > Terrestrial > Soil > Riparian zone | place: USA: Utah | collected...
CCAGGATTGCTACCACGACAAATATGGCCGCGTGTTCAAGCCGACCGAGATCAAGATGATGCTGACCGCGTTCAGCAACATGGAGACGGTCCACATCGCCGCCTACAGCCATTTGCTCGACACGATCGGCATGCCGGAGAGCGAGTACAGCGCCTTCCTCCAGTATAAGGAGATGAAGGACAAGCACGATTACCTCGCCACCTTCAGCGTCGACACCGACGAGGACATCGCCCGAACGCTGGCGATGTTCGGCGGCTTCACCGAGGGGCTGCAATTGTTCGCGAGCTTCGCGATGCTGATGAACTTCCCGCGCTTCAACAAGATGAAGGGCATGGGCCAGATCGTCAGCTGGAGCGTGCGCGACGAGAGCCTTCACTGCGAGGGCATCACGCGTTTGTTCCACGCCTTCGTTCAGGAACGCGGCTGCCTGACCAAGGCGGTGCGCGACGACATCATGGACGTCTGCCAGAAGACGGTGCGGCTCGAGGACGCGTTCATCGACCTCGCCTTCGAGATGGGCCCGGTCCCCGGCATGACGCCCAAGGAGATCAAGAAGTACATCCGCTACATCGCCGACTGGCGCCTCGGCCAGCTCGGTTTCTCGCCGATCTACATGATCGACGAGCACCCCCTCCCCTGGCTGGCGCCTTTGCTCAACGGCGTCGAGCACGCCAATTTCTTCGAGACGAGGGCGACCGAATATTCGAAGGCGGCGACGCGCGGCAATTGGGGCGAGGTCTGGGACAATTTCGACAAGCGCCAGGGCGCGAAGGCGGCCAATGACGCGAGCGGCGAGGCTGCGGCTAAGGCGGACGGTGAGGACATGTTCACGCGGGCGGGGGTGGCGGCGGAATAAGCGTGATGGCCGCTAGGAAACCCAGCCCCGAATGGGGCATGTGACGTGCGACTTGGTGACGAAGCCTCGACAGTTGGTGGGAAGGACGCCTAAGCTTAAGGATCATTAAGCATGAGCTGTCCCTCGCCCACTTAACCAGAAAGCCGTCAAGTCATGAGCCTCGATTCCCTTGCGCAAGCGGGCCGAAGCGAGAGGCTCCTGATATTTGCCGGCTCAGGTATGTCGCGCGACTATGGGTTGCCGGATTGGGCAACGCTAGCCCACATGCTCGCACTCTCGGATGCTAAAGATGAAAGTGACTTGCCGGCCTTATTTAGCCGCTATGCTCATGCCCATGGGCATTTGGCTCTTTACGAGTTCCTTGAGCGTAAGTTGGGCCTTCGACCAACGAGAGTCATGAGTTCGACCAGAAGTCTTCTTGAGACTCGTTGCATTGCTGTAGTTACTACGAACTGTGATCGCATCATTGAAACATGCGCTGCCGGCCTCGGCGCGCCGACCTCCATTTTTGTCAACGACGCCGATCTGGCTAATTTTCACACGACACCCTGCACGCGTTTGATCAAGCTCCACGGCTCGCTCGACCAAAAGGACTCGCTGGTGTTCACTCGGGAGCAGTACGCCGCGCACGCAAGTCGAGTCCCGGGCATCCGCAACAGAGTGGCGGAGCTAATGCGGTCCAGCAAGGTGTTGTTCATCGGATTCTCGATGGCTGATCCGGACTTTCTCGACCTCATGCAGCTAGTCGGAAGGGGCAATCCCGATCAACTCGCTCAAATGGTTGGGCTATTCCCTACGGCTGAGATACGAGAAGGATGGAGAAAGCTTCACTTGGATGAAAAGGTACGTAAGCAAGCTCCTCTGCTGGAAATTGCGTACGAAGACTTTGGCGCTTCCCCATCGGAAGCGATCACAGCATTTCTGGCTCAGTTGCGAGACTTAATTTCTCCACAAACCCTGCCCCGTCTGCAGCGTCAATCAATTCTCTTCATGAACGGATACACGGCCACGCTGAAGACTGAATTGTCTACATATTTGGCCAATTGCTTGAGCATTCCGTTGCTGGCAACTCATAGATATGGGGATTGCACGGTAGGCGGGATCCTCAACGACGACAAGCGGAGTGCGCGATACAGGCAGCTAATAGAGGATGCAGAGAGAGTCGTGCTGGATGGACGCTCCGTTATTCTGGATGGAACATTCGCAGAGCCGGAATGGAGAGCGGCCGTTTATCGGCTGGCGGAGAACTCTGGAGCACACCCGATCGCGATCCAGACCCGGTGCGAGGATGACACCTATATTCGCGCACGGCTTTGGCGCAGGTTCTTGGACCACAGCAGGTCGGAGCATGAAGTCACGAAATACGAGAATTTTCAGATCACGTACGCTGCGATTGAAGCAAATCCCATCGACGTTGATTCCGAATTTACGAGGCTCGGAGGTGAGATAATTCGATTCGCGAATCACGGTGACAAATCGGTCCATTGTCAGAGTGATGCAAGCTTAGATGTACGAACTATCTCTGACTTGGTCAGAATCGGGCCACTAATGTCTATTCACATCTAGCTTGTGGATTCCGGGGGACACGTGACTCGATCGCCGTCTATGTCCAACCGCGAACCAAGCTGGAATTTGCTCCTCCTTTCAGGTACAAGACGCCTGCGGTCTTGCCTCGATAGCCGCGTCCGCCGGAGCGAAACGCAAGATGGGCTGCTGCCGCGGGGTTGGTGGTCATCCTGACACACAAAAACCACCATTGATCCGGCATCGCCATGAAACTCGTCGACCTCACAATCCACGATCGGAAGATGCGTTCGGCTACAGGGCTCCTCTCTACCGAACTTCGATCAGCCTTTCTCCAGACTCGAGCCTGACGAGCAGCAATGCCCATCGCTCGAGCAGCCACGCCCGCAGCGCGCGGTTGGTGATGTTGCCGCAGCGGATCCAGACGAGCCGATAGTCGCCCGGCGGGTGCCGCAGGGCGAAATCGTCGTCCTTCGTGACCAGGACCAGGCCTTCGGCGGCGGCGCAGGCGGCGATCTCGGCATCCGGGGTCTGCCCGCCGAGCCGCCCGCTTACATGCTCGGCCTCGAATCCGCGCTCCTCGAACCAGCCGCACAGCGCCGGAGGGAGCTGCGCGTCGATGAGGAAGCGCATCAGGCGGCCTGCACCACCGAATGATCGACGGCGCGGGCGCCGTAAGCGAGGCAGGCGAGGACGTCGTCGCGGGTGAGATAGGGGAAGTCGCCGAGCAATTCGTCGACGCCCGCCCCGGCTGCAAGCGCGTCGAGCACGTCCGACACGCGCATCCGTGTCCCGGCCACGATCGGCCGCCCGCCGCAAACCGCCGGATCGATCACGATGCGCTGCTTCGCCATGACCGCAACCTGCTATCGCCGGCGGGTCAAGTCAATCCGCGCCCCGCCCAGCCTCCACCCATCCGCCTTCAGCGCGGCCATGCACCGCTCCCCATCCTCATTCTCCCAAACCTCGTGATCGACGGCCAGCTCGATCTTCGCCGCCAGCGCCGGCAGATCGGGCGCCGGCACCAGCAGCAGGAGCTGGATCGCGCGCTGGTACGCGGCTTCGAGGTCGTTGAGGCGGGCTTCCCAGCGGCCGTGGGCGGCGAAGGCGGCGCGGAGGACGGCTTCGGCGGCCGGATCGGCGGCGAAATCGTGGTCGCGGGGCCAACGAGCGCGGACCGCCTCCCAGGCGCGTTCCGCCGCCGCCATCGGGCCGTCGCGGAACGCGAGTTCCGCCGCCCTGGCCCGCCCCAGCGCGGCTAGCGCCCGATCCCATCGTTGCGTAGCGGCCGCAGCGGGCGCCGCCGCGCAATCGCCAAGAACCGCAGGCGCCGCGAAGGCCGCGCCTAGCACTGCCCGGCGCGTCAGGTTATTCCCCTCGGCAGACATGCCAGAGGCCTCCTAGAAAAGTCGTGATTAGTGACTTTTCTAGGGCTCGTCAAGGGGGAATAGTCATCGCGAGCGACATTTTGCAGCCGACGCAGTGCCGGATGGCGCGAGCAGCGCTCGGCTGGTCGCTGGATGCGCTCGCCGCAGCTTCGGGCGTGAACCGCCGAACGATCCTGCGCTTCGAGCAACGGGAAGGCACGACGCGCCCCACGACCATCGCCGCCCTCCGCCGCGCCTTCGAAGCCGCTGGAATCCGCTTCGCCGAAGAAGGCGGCGTGTTCCCTCCGACCTGAGATTCGAACAATCTCCACTTTGGCGCCGAAATGGACCGAATGGGATAAACCCAGATTCCACCAAGACAAAAGCTGGGCTCCGCGTGCTGCAGCCCGTCGCTTCCCGAGCTCGGCCGCCCGTCAGATCTCTGCGTCCCGCCGATCCGGATTAAATAAGGGAACCAAACGCGAACTTTCCTTTTCCGCGCAGCGCCTTTCCGGGATAAATGAGACGCTCCTTTTTCGAATCGAAGGAGCAACTCGCATGTCCGACACGTCCGACCCGCCCGAGAGCACCCCTGTCGCATCGCCGCCCGGCGGCGAAGACCCGCCCCCTCCCGAAGACTCCGGCTCGCCCGCCGACCCGTCCGCCCAAGCCTCGGCAGAGGCGGAAGCCCCGGCGGAAGACGGCCCCTTCCCCTTGGGACGCCGAGCCGCCGCCCGACGGCCCCGACGCGCCGCGCCAGCGCCACGACGCCTTCACCGAGGCGAGGAAGAGCGTCTTCCTGCGCGCGCTGGTCAAGACCGGCTGCATCCTCGACGCCTGCGGCCTCACCGGCATCAGCCCGCGCACCGTCTACCGCCATCAGGAGAACGACCCCGCCTTTTCCGACCATTGCCGCCTCGCCTTGCGGATCAGCGGCACTCCGGCCGAGATCACCGCCTGGCAGCGCGCGGTCGAGGGCGTCGAGCAGCCGTTCGCCTGCGGCGGCCAGGTCCATGTCCGCCGCCGCTATTCCGACGGGCTGCTGCGCCTGCTCCTGCAGGGCTCCAACCCGAAGAAATACGGCCCCAATCCCGGCTTCACTCGCAAGCGCCTGCTCAGGCACGAGCGCAAGCAGATGGAGCGCGAGCTCCGCGCCGAGATCGCCGCCAAGCGGACGAGCTTCGATCAGGCGATCGGGTTGCTCGACCGCCAGCTTAACCACATGGAGCTGACCGAGGAGGAGCTCGCGGCCGGCTGGACGAAGGCCGCGGACGGCCACTGGATCCCGCCCGGCTACGCTTGGGTCGGCCTGCCGGAGGGCGGCGACGGGCCCGGCGCGGACGGGGCAGAGGGCGGCACCCCCCGCAATTCCGTATGATTCTCGTGCCGGTCGCTCCACTTGTGCCAGTCACGCCGTTCCGCGCTCTCACGCTCGCGGAACCGGACCGCCGACGCCTGCCTTCCGCTCCGCCTTCGGCCCCGCTACGGCTGGCGGACCCGAGACTCCCCGCAAAAAAGGAAGCCGGCCGATGGAAGGAAATGGAGGCTGTCTCTGCGGCGCGATCCGCTATCGGGTCGCCGGCCCGCCGCGCTCGACCTCGCTCTGCCACTGCCACTCCTGCCGGCGCGCGACCGGCGGGCCGTCGCTGGCCTGGGCCATTTTCGATGAGGACAAGGTCGAGATCGTCGCCGGGACGCTCGCCGTCTACGCCTCGTCGCCGGGCGTCGAGCGCGGCTTCTGCGCCGCCTGCGGGACCTCCCTTACCTATGCCCGCGCCAATCGCCCCGGCCTGTTCGACGTCACCACCGCTTCATTGGACGACCCGGAAGCCTTCCCGCCCACCAAGGAAATCTGGGTCGGGGAGAGGCTCTCCTGGGAGGCGGCCAACCCCGCTCTGCCGCATTTCGCCCGGTCCAGCGCGCAGGGCTAGGCGCCCCGCTCAGGCCAGGCAGCGGCCCTGCTCGCACCCGTCCGGCACCTCGATCTGCTCGCTCCTCCTGGCGCCGAGCACCTCGATGCCCCTGTAGCCGGTGATGCCGGCCAGCCGGATGGTGCGCACAAAGGGTTTCATCGCCGTAATGCAGAAGCCGCCGGGGAGCGAGCCGACCACCTCGATGCCCCAATATTCGGGACAGTCGATGTAGATGAGCGGCGACAGCCGCACCTTCATGTTGAGGCACGGCGCTTCCCCCCTGACGATGAGGATATAGCCGCCGGGAAAGTTGCCGACGACTTCGCAGGAATCGAAGTTGATCCGTCTGACGCTTTGGGCCGCCTCGAGGGCTGCGAATTCGCGAAGTGACATGGATGATCCTCCTTGCAGCATTGCGCAGATCGCCTGCGCGCCCGCATCATGCGGGAAGGATGCATCCGATGCCCGTGACCGCCGTCACGCAGAAGCCGCGGCGCCAACCCCGGCCTGCCCCAATATGCCCAATTCAGCCCGCCGGGCGCGGCGCCCCAATGAAGCCGCGCCCGGTCCTCTCAATCCCGCCAATAACCGGCCCGCTCCGCGCCGTCGAAACCGGCCCGATGGCTCGATCCGGCGTAAAGGCCGCCAGCGCGAGGTGATCCACGCCCCCTTGCCCGTCCATGCCGCTCTTGCGCCGTCCGTGCCTTTGCGCGCATCCTTCCCAGCTGCCCAGGGAGGAACCGCATGTCCGACGACAATCTCGCCATCGTCCGCGCCATTTACGATGCCTTCGCCGCCGGCGATATTCCGGGCGTGCTCGCCCGAATGGCGCCCGACATCGTCTGGAACGAGGCCGAGAATTTTCCTTATGCCGACGGCAATCCCTATGTCGGGCCCGACGCGATCCTTGGCGGCGTGTTCGCCCGGCTCGGCGGCGAGTGGGACGGGTTCGCGGCAGTGCCGGACGAATATCTCGACGCGGGCGACACGATCGTCGTGCTCGGCCGCTACCGCGGCGCCCATAAGGCGACCGGCAGGCCGCTCGACGCCCAGTTCGCCCATGTCTGGCGCGTTCGCGACGGCAAGGCCGCGGCGTTCCAGCAATATACCGACACCCTCCAGGCCGCCCGAGTCACCGGCGCCGACTGAAGCCGCCGCGTCCGCTCTCCGTGCCGTCTTGACCGCAAGAAGCGGGATGTCGTTGCCCGCCGCCCCGGCCTAGGCCGGGTTCTCCTCGTCACCCCAGCGAAAGCTGGGGTCCATGCTGACTCCGAATGGAGGTTCGAATGTCTTCGCAAGCCGATAAAGCCCGCCTGTTCGCCGCGCTGCACCGGCCCGGCGATCCGCTGATCCTCTACAATGCCTGGGACGCGGGCAGCGCCAAGGCGGTCGCCGCGGCGGGCGCGGCGGCGATCGCGACCGGGAGCGCGTCGGTCGCGGCCGCGCACGGCTTCGACGACGCCGAGGGCCTGCCGCTGGAGCTCGCTTTGGCCAATGCCAGGCGGGTGGTGGCGGCGGTCGCGCTGCCGGTGACGGTGGATTTCGAGGGCGGCTATGCGGCGGAGCCCGACGCGGCCGCGGCCAACGTCGCTCGGCTGGCGGCGACCGGCGCGGTCGGCTGCAATTTCGAGGATCAGGTCGTCGGCGGCGAGGGGCTGCACCCGACCCCATTCCAGGCCGAGCGGATCCGGGCGATCCGGGCCGCGGTCGGGGCCGATTTCTTCCTCAACGCGCGGACCGACATCTTCCTGAAAGCCAAACCGGACGGCCATGACGAGGCCAAGGCCGACGCCGCGCTGGAGCGCGCGGCGGCCTATGCCGAAGCCGGGGCGAGCGGGCTCTTCGTGCCCGGCCTGGCCGATCTCGGGCTGCTCGCGCGGATCTGCGCCGCCTCGCCTTTGCCGGTCAATTTCATGGCCTTCCCGGGCGCGCCGGCGGCGGCCGAGGTGGCCGCGGCGGGGGTGGCGCGGATCAGCCACGGGCCGTTCCCGCATCTGCTGGCGATGAAGGCGCTCAAGGAGGCCGCGGCGGCGGCGATGGACTTGGGGCGGTAACGCCCCTAGCCTCGCCGACCCATGAGCCTGCTCATCCAGCGTTTCCCGGACGCGGAGACCGAGCGCGCCTATCGCCGCGCCGAGCGGGTGGAGCGCGGCTATGCGATCCGGGCGCTGATCGTCATCGCGGCGCTCACCCTCCTTTCCTATGTCGGGCTCAACCCGATGCATTTCCCGCCGGCCGGCATGGTCGCCTACAATATGGCGGCGGGGACGCTGATCGCGGCGATGGCGGGCCTGTTCGCGCTCACCAGGACTCGCTTCTACCTGGAAAACGCCTGGATCGATCTGCCGCTGTTCGTCGTCATGGCGGCGGCGATGGCGTGGCTGGCGGCGGTGCTCGCCGGCCTCTCAGCTTATACCGGCTTTCCGCCGCACGTCATGGCGATGGTGCAGATGGCGATCCTGATGGTGTTCGCCAGCGTCGGTTTCGCCGCCACCTTCCCGCTCTTCCTGCTCTGGTCGCTGGCTTTGCTCGGCCTGTTCGGCGCCTGGGTGATGACCCTGGCCGGCGTGCCCGACATCGCCCGCGTCTACACGCTGACCAACTTCTCGACCTTCTTCGTGTTCGCGCTCTATTTCAACTGGGACGTCGACCGGCGCGCCCGCAAGGTGTTCGCGGCCAACCGGGCGCTCGAGGCGGAGCGGGCGAAGACCGAGGAATTGCTCTACAACGTGCTGCCGCAGGAAGTGGCGGCGCGGCTGCGCGCCGGCGAGGCGGTCGCCGACAGCTTCTCGGACCTCACCGCCGTCTTCGTCGATCTCGCCGGTTTCTCGACGCTGGCGAAGCGGCTGTCGCCGGGCCATCTCGTCAAGCTCCTAAACGCCTTCTTCTCGGCCGCCGATCGCTGCGCCGAGCGGCGCGGGCTCGAGAAGGTGAAGACGATCGGCGACGCCTATCTGGCGGTCGCCGGCGGCATGGCCTCGGCCGGCGCCGACAGCAAGGCGGCGATCCTGTTCGCGCGCGACCTGATCGCGGCGCTCGACGAGATCGGGCGGGAGAGCGGCATCGCGCTCCAGGTCCGCGTCGGCGTCCATACCGGGCCGGCGGTGGGCGGCGTCATCGGCAGCACCCGGCTCGCTTATGATTATTGGGGCGACACGCTGAACGTCGCCAGCCGGCTGCAGGGGCACGCGCCCCTGAACGGCGTCGCGGTCTCCGAAGCGACCTATTTCCAGACCCGGGCGATCCAGGACTATGAGGAGCAATCGGTGGTGCTGAAGGGGATCGGCGAAACCCAGGTCCATACCGCAATCCTCGACGCCGAGCCGGTCTCCCGGCCGGCCGACAGCGGCTGAATCACCCGTTCGGGCGATTTCACGCGGTCCCGGTCTGCTCTATGAACGTGCCGGCAAAAGGGGAGAATGATCATGGCGAAGGTGACGGGGCTCGGCGGGATTTTCTATAAGGTGCCGGATACGGCGCGGACTCAGGCCTGGTACCAGGAGACTCTCGGCGTCGGCGGCGATTGGGGCGCGATGTTCCCGTGGAGCGCCGAGGAAGGCGATGACGCCTACAGCCTGTTGAGCCCGTTCAAGGAAACGACGGACTATATGCAGCCGTCCTCGGCCCAGTTCATGATCAACCTGCGCGTCGACGACCTCGACGGCATGATCGCGGATCTCGAGACCAAGGGGATCGAGATATTGGGGCGGCAAGACGAGGATTATGGCAATTTCGCCTGGATCCTCGATTGCGACGGCATCAAGATCGAGCTCTGGCAGCAGAAGGGCCCGGCGCCGTCCTGAGCGGGGTCAGCCTCCGCTGCGCGCCTTGCGCAGGAAGGAAAAGAAGGATTCCCCGGTCGTCGACTTGAGCGCGGTCATCCGGAACAGCCGCGACGAGAGCCGGATGATCAGCACGATCCACAGCGCCTGCCACGCCAGAGCGAGGAGGTGCGGCCAGAGCGTCGCGTGCTCGGAGGCGTAGGCGATCATCGTCAGGGGCGAGCTGAACGGGAAGATATAGGCGGCCCAGGCCAGCCAGTCGTTGCTCGAGCCGACCACGGTCAGCGCCAGGAAGAAGACGCCGCCCTGCAGGAGCGTGATCGGCATCGTCATCGTCTGGATCTCGCGGATGTTGTTGGCCTGCGCGCCGATGCCGAGGAACAGGGCGCCCAGCAGCATGTAATTGGAGCCGTAATAAAGGAGGACCAGCAGCAGGAAGACCGGCCAGCCCACCGCGGGCCCGACCTGGGGCAAGGTGATCCAATCCTGGAACACCTGGTAGAACAGGGTCGCGCTGAGCCCCAGCACGCCGCCCCACAGAGCGAGGCCGACGAAGGAGATGCCGAGCATCGAGATGAGCTTGCCGAGGAAGACCGCGTCGAGCGGCACCGACGCCGCCAGCACCTCGATAACCTTGTTGGTCTTTTCCTCCGCCAGGTTGGAGAGGAGCAAGGTGGCGAGCATTACCGTGATGCCGAAGATGAGTCCCTGGATGCCGCGGGCGATGTCCTGGCGGATCATCTGGAGGTTGCCGGCCGCCTGATCGGTCACCACCCGCTCGACGCGGGCCGGCGCGGCGGTGCGGCCGGCGGCCTCGAGCGCGGCCACCCGGCGCGCATCCTCGACGATCAGGTTCATCCGTTCGCCCACGCTCTCATCGACCTTGGTCGGGCCGGTGAGGACCGGCCGGTCGAGCGTGCCGCTGAACACCGCCGAATAGCCGCCCGCATCGTCCGCCAGCAGCTGGCCGGTCTGGACGGCGACGTTCTCGGCCGGGGCAACCGGGGTCAAAGCGGGAAAGACGTGCGCCTCCGTCGCCTTGACCAGCCGGTCCCGCGCCGTCGTCAGGGCCGCGACGGTCGCGCTGTCGGCGACGACGGCGACGTTGGGCTGCGAGGCGGTGCGCTCGTCCACCACCTGGCTGGTCAGCACGATGGCGCCGAACATGATCAGGGGAACGATCAGGAACAGCACGAAGCTGCGCGAATAGACGGTGGCAACGAAGTCCCGCCGCGCGATCACCCAGGCGGCCTCGAACACGCTCATCATGCCGCCTCTCCGAGCACGGCACGTTCCATCTCCCGGGCCGCCTGCTCGCCGGCGATGGCGACGAAGGCGTCGTGCAGGCCGCGGCGCTCGATCGACAGCTCCTCGATCCCGGCGCCGCCCTCGATCAGCGCCTTGAGCAGCGGTTCGATGCCGCCCGGGGGAAGCTCGAACAGCCAGAAGCCCCGCTCGAGGTCGGCATCGGCGGGCAGCGCGCGCCGCCAGGCGCCGTCCTGGTTGCGCGTCCTGAGCCGCACCTGCGGGCGCAGCCGGTCGCGCGCCTCGGCGACCAGGCCTTCGAATCGGATCTGCCCATCGGCGATGATCGCGATCCGCTCGCACAGCCGCTCGGCATGGTGGATGACGTGGGTGGAGAAGATGACGGTGGTGCCCGCCGCCGCCTCGTCGCGGATGAGATGCTCGAGCCGCCCCTGGTTGATCGCGTCGAGCCCCGAAAAAGGCTCGTCGAGGACGATCAGCTTCGGCTTGTGCACGATCGTGCCGAACAGCTGGATGGTCTGGGCCATGCCCTTGGACAGGCTCTTGATCGGCTTGTCGACATAGGCGCCGAGGCCGTTCTCCCTGAGCAGGATCTCGGCGCGCTTGCGGCCCGTTTCCAGCGGCAGGCCGCGCAAAGCGCCCATGAAGGCGATCGCCTCGCGCGTCGTCATCGCCGGATAGAGGCCGCGTTCCTCGGGCAGGTAGCCCACGGTCTTGGCCGCCTCGAGCGGGCGCTCGTGGCCGAGCAGGCTTCGCTTGCCCTGGTCCGGCTCGATGATCCCGAGCAGCATTCTGAGCGTGGTGGTTTTGCCGGCGCCGTTGGGACCCAATATCCCATATATGCTGCCTTCCGGAACGGCGATGTCGATGCCGCGCACAGCGGGCTTGCCGTCAAACGACTTGACGAGGCCCTGCGCCTCAATAGCTAAACCGGCCCGCACTTGACTTGGCCTCCCCCTGGTTCGACTGCCGGTGGTAGCTGGAGAAAGCATTGATAGGCAAGCCGAACCTTCGCGCCATGTTGCAGGAAAAAGCCCTGAATTTGGGCTTTTCTGCGGTCGGGATCGCGCCCGCCGACGCGGCTCCGCTCGCCGCCGGGCGGCTCGCCGCCTGGCTCGCCGCGGGCGCGCATGGCGAGATGATCTGGATGGAGGAGAGGGCCGGGCAAAGGGGGTCGCCGGCCGGGCTGTGGCCCGAGGTCAGGAGCGTGATCGCGCTGGGCATGAGCTACGCACCCGGGGGCGATCCGCTGGCTCTGGCGGAACGGCCGGATCGCGGCCGGATCTCGGTCTACGCGCAGGGCGCCGACTATCATGACGTGGTCAAGAAGGCGCTGAAGGCGCTGGCGCGCTGGCTAGTCGACCAAGCGGCCTGCGATCTCAAGCTGTTCGTCGACACCGCGCCGGTGATGGAGAAGCCGCTCGCCGAGGCGGCCGGGATCGGCTGGCAGGGCAAGCACACCAACCTGGTCAGCCGCCGGGACGGAAGCTGGCTGTTCCTCGGCGCGATCTACACGACGCTGGACATCCCGCCCGACGCGCCGCACATCATGCGCTGCGGCAGCTGCACCGCCTGCCTCGCGGCCTGCCCGACCGACGCCTTCCCGGCGCCGTTCCAGCTCGATGCGCGGCGCTGCGTCTCCTACCTCACCATCGAGCATAAGGGGCCGATTCCGGAGGAGTTCCGGGAAGCGATCGGCAACCGCGTCTACGGCTGCGACGATTGCCTCGCGGTCTGCCCGTGGAACCGCTTCGCCGAGGTGGCGCGGGCGAACCAGGCCTTCCTGCCGCGCGCCGAGCTGGCCGCGCCGGCGCTCGCCGACCTGCTCCGGCTCGACGACGCGGCTTTCCGCAAGGTCTTCGCCGGATCGCCGATCAAGCGGATCGGACGCAACAGGATGGTCAGGAACGCGGCGATCGCGGCGGGCAATAGCGGCCTGCCGGACCTGATCCCGATCCTCACGACATTGACCGGCGACGACGATCCGGTGGTCGCCGAAGCGGCGGCCTGGGCGCTGGCCCGGCTCAGCGCGCCTCCCGCCGGCGGCTGAGCGCGGCAACGCAGGAGGAGCGGTCCATGTCGCGGCCGTCGGGCAAACGGGCGTCGACATGGCTGACGACGGGGTCGCCGCCGTCCCGCCGCGGATAGAGATAGAGATCGAGCACGCAGGCGGGGCCGAGGAACTGGAGCTTGCGCGCCGCGCCCTCGCGGACGTCGAGATCGGGCGCGCCGAACAAAGCGGTGAGCGCGCGGGCGCTCTGCCCGATCACGCCTTCGAGGCCGGTGACGCTGTAGGTCGGGGCCGGCGGCGGCGCGATCGGGCGCGCCGGCGGCGCCTCCGCCGTGGGCCGCACGCAGCCGGCGACCAACGCGGTCGCGAGCAGGATTGCAGCGAATCTCTTGGCCACGACGCCTCTCCCCAAGGCCGGCGAGGGAATCATGTTACGCGGCCGGCGGCAAGGGAAAGCGCCGCGCTCCGGCCACGGCCCGCCGCAACGAAGCGCTGCCATTGCCGGCCAATTGCGGCTAGGAGACGGCGATGAGCCGGCCGCCCTTCCATCTCGCCTTTCCGGTCCACGATCTCGATGCCGCGCGTGCCTTCTATGGCGGGCTGCTCGGCTGCCCGGAGGGGCGCAGCTCCGAGCAATGGATCGACTTCGACTTCTTCGGCCACCAGATCGTCGCCCATCTCGCGCCGGCGGCCGCCGCGGGCCGGGCGAGCAACGCCGTCGACGGCCATGACGTGCCGGTGCCGCATTTCGGCGCGGTGCTGGCGATGGACGAATGGGAGCCGCTGGCGGCGCGGCTGCAAGCGGCGGGGGTGGATTTCGCGATAGCGCCGACGGTGCGGTTCGGGGGCCAGGCCGGCGAGCAGGCGACGATGTTCTTCCGCGATCCGTCCGGCAACGCGCTGGAGATCAAGGCGATGCGTGACCCGGCCAAGCTGTTCGCGAAATAGGGGACTGTCCCCTATTTAGGGGACAGTCCCCTATTTTCCCCATCGTCAGCCCGTGCAGCCGCCGAAGCTGCCGTCGAGGTAGATGAGCGGATCGACCTCGTCGCGCATCGCCACCTCCTCGACCACGCCGATGAAGATACTGTGGGTGCCGAAGCGATGATGATCGATGCGGCGGCAACGGATCGTCGCCTGGGCGTTGCGCAGCTTCGGCGCGGTGACGCAATCATTGTCCCAGCCGCGGATGAAGCGCTGCGCCTCGAGCCTGCGGTCGGCGAAGATGGTGGCGATTTCGGCCTGATCGCGGTGGAGGACGTTGACGTTGAAATGGAGCACGTCCTCGATCCAGGGGTGGACCGACGCCGCCTGGTTGACACAGACGAGCAGGCTCGGCGGATCCATCGAGACGACCGAGACCGCGGTCGCGGTGATCCCCATCGGCTTGCCCTCGACGCAGATCGAGATCACGTTCACGGTCGCGGCGACGCGGCGCATGGCCTCCTTGAACGAGGCCGCGAGCTGGGGATCTGTCCCGGTCATGTCCGAACGGCATGACCCGGTTGGCCGCGCCTGACAATCCAAAAGCGCGGCGCCGCGGCGCCAGCGGCGGAAGCCGCGCCTTGCCGCCGCTACCAGATCCGGACGCGCTGCTCGGGGGGCAGATAGAGGGCATGACCGGGCCCGACGCCGAAGGCTTCGTACCAGGCGTCGTGGTTGCGCACCGCCCAGGTCCGCCATTTGCTCGGCGAATGGACCCCGGAGAGCACCGCGCGGCGCAGCTCCGCCTCCCGGAACGCCACCCGGTTCACCTGCGCCCGGCCCATGAAGAAGCGCTGATCGCCGGTGATGCCGTCGATCACCGGCGCCGGCCTGCCGCCGAGCGACAGCCGGTAGGCGTCATAGGCGATGGCGAGGCCGGCATTGTCGGCGATATTCTCGCCCAAAGTCTGCGCGCCGCGGATGTTGAGGCCGGGGAGCGCTTCATAGGCATCATATTGCGCGACCAGCCGCTGGGTCCGTTCGCGGAAGCGCCGCTGGTCTTCCTCCGTCCACCAATTGGCGAGCCGGCCTTCGGCGTCGAAACGGCTGCCCTGATCGTCGAAATGGTGGCTGATCTCGTGGCCGATGACATAGCCGATCGCGCCGTAATTGACCGCGGGGTCCGCGGCGGCATCGAAATGCGGCGCCTGCAGATAGGCGGCCGGGAAGACGATGACGTTGTTGGAGAAGCTCGCATAGGCGTTGGCGGTGATCGGCATCATCCACCATTCGCTGCGGTCGACCGGCCCGTCGATCCGATCGAGGTCGCGCGCGTAGAGGAAGCGGCCGGCGCGGACGAAATTGCCATAGGCGTCGCCCGGCTCGACGTTCAGCCCCGCATAGCTTCGCCACCGTTCGGGATAGCCGATCATCGGCCGGAAGGCGGCGAGCTTGGCGCGGGCACGCGTCCTGGTCTCCGGTGACATCCATTCGAGATTGGCGAGGCGCCGGTCCATCGCGCGCAGGAGGTTGTGGACGAGCGCGTCCATCGCCGCCTTGGTCGCGGGTGGGAAATGGCGCTCGATATAGGGGCGAGAAACCGCGTCGGTCATCGCGGTGGCGGTGAGCTCCACAGCCTGCAGCCAGCGCGCCGGCGCCTCGGTGGCGCCGCCCAAAGTGCCGCCGGAGAAGCCGAATTCAGCCTCGGCGAAGGCGGACGGGAGGACCGTCGCCCGGTCCTTGGCGAGGCGAACCGTGAGCCAGTCCTTGAGGACCGGGAGCGGCGTTTCGGCGAACAGACCCGCCATCGCGGTGATCGCGCTGGTTTCGCCGACGATATAGGTCGGGCGTTCGGCGAGGCCCGCGGCGCCCAGGAAGGCGCGCCAGTCGAAGCCCGGCGCCCGGCTCTCCAGCTCCGGCAGAGTCCAGCGATTATAGGTCTTCTCGGCATCCCTGCTGTCGGCGAGCGGCCAGTGCGCATCGGCGATCGCGTGCTCGAACGCGTAGACCGCGGCGGCCCGCGGCGCGGCGTCCGCGGCGTCGACGCCGGTCAGCCGCAGCATGGCGGCGATATGGTCGCGATAGGCCTGCTGCGTGCGCCGCGACGCCTCGTCCTCGCCCAGGAAATAGTCGCGATTGGGGAGGCCGAGGCCGCCCTGGCCGATACCCGGCACATAAAGCTGGGGCTCGCGGCCGTCCTGGCCGATGCCGAGATTGAAGGGCGAGGGGAAATAGCGCGGCATTCGCCCGAGCGGCGGCGGCCCCACCCAGGAGCGCACCAGCTTGCCCATTTCGGCCGCAAGCGCGGAATGCGAAGCGGCGGCGCGAACCGGCGCCAGCTCCTCGATCAGCGGAGCGGCGCCCCGCGCGTCGATCGCCGTCTGGTCCATCAGCGCGCCGTAATAATCGGCGACCCGGCGATCGTCCCCGGCGAGCCTGTCCCGCCGCCCTGCCCATTCCTCGATGATCGCCCTCACCTGCGACGCGGCGAGATCGTTGAGGCGGCTGACCTGGCTGAAGGCGCCGCGGTCAGGGGGGATTTCGACGGTTCGGGCCCAGCCGTCGTTGACGTAGCTCCAGAAATCGTCGCCGGGGTGGACGCTGCGATCCATTCCGGCCGAGTCCACTCCGAAGCTGCCCCATGCCGGCGTCGGGCGCTGCGCCTGCGATGCGGCCGTCAGCCAGATCAACACCACTGCCACGACCAGTCTGCGCATCGACCTCTCCTCTACTTCGGTGACGATGCAGGCGAGCAGCCCTGCTGGCAAGGGTCGATCAGCGGGCGGAATAGCCCGCCAGTATCTCGCAGACCCAGCGCCCTGCGGTGAGCGCGCTGATGTCGGAGACGTCGAGGCTGGGATCGAACTCGGTGAGATCGACGAGGCGGATCCGCGGCTCCTCGCCCAGCCGCCGCGCGGCGCGGAAGAAGTCGGTCGCGGGAAGCCCGCCCGGCCGCGCGCCGGGTGCGCCGGGAAGCTGCGCGCGGTCAATCACGTCGATGTCGAAATCGACCATGATCGCCTCGACGTGGCTGAGCTGCTCGAGCGCCGCGTCGATCGCGGTTTCGATCCCTTCGGCCAGCACCTGCTCGATGTCCCAGATCTCGATCCCGGCGTCGACGGCGTCGTCATACATCTTCCTGGTATTGGCGAACGGAGCGAGGCCGATCTGGCAGATGTTGGCGCCGGGCAGGCCGTCTTCGAGCAGGCAGCGGACCGGATTGCCGTTCATCGGCCCGTGATCGGTCTCGCGCATGTCGAAATGGGCGTCGAAGGTGATCAGCCCGACTTCGGCGATCGGCAGGCGAAGACCATGTGCCGCCGGGCGGGTCACCGCGTTGTTGCCGCCGAGGAGGATGGTCAAATGATGGTCGAGCAGGCAATCTTCGACGGCCTTGCGAATTGGTTCGAACGCCTGCGACGGCATCATCGTCTGAACCGCCACGTCGCCGGCATCGCGGATCGGAAAGTCGATCTCCATATTGTCGACGAGGTCGAAGGTGCTGAAGCGCTTCAGCGCCCGCCGAACCGTGGCGGGGGCGAGATCGCAGCGGCCCGGCGTGACCGAGCCTGCTTCAAGGGGCGCGCCGAGCAGTGCGACCGGGGCGGCCGAATCGTCGGTCAGGAGATCGGCGATCGATTTCCAGCTCATCCTTTGCTCCTATTCGCGATGCCCCTAAAAGGCGAGCCATGTGGGACAGGCTGCTCGTCGACTGTAACATCGCCACCATGGACCCGGCGGTGGACGCGCCGTTCGGGGCGATCGAGAATGGCGCGGTCGGCCTCCAGGACGGGCGCATCGTCCGGGTCGGGCGGCGGACCGAGCTGGCCGGCTATCAGGCCAGGAAGGTGGAGACGCTCAAGGGCGCCTGGATCACGCCCGGCCTCGTCGATTGCCACACCCATCTCGTCTTCGCCGGCGACCGCGCGGCCGAGTTCGAGCAGCGCCTCGAAGGCGCAACCTACGAGGAGATCGCCCGCGCCGGCGGCGGCATCGCCGCGACGGTCCGCGCGACGCGCACAGCGACGCTCGATCAACTGGTCGAGGCGTCGCGGCCGCGGCTCCATGCCTTGATGCGCGGCGGCGTCACGACCGTGGAGATCAAGTCGGGCTACGGGCTCGACATCGAGACCGAATTGAAGATGCTGCGGGCGGCCAAGGCGCTGGAGGAAAGCGAAACGGTCCGCGTCGAGCGCACCTTGTTGGCGCTGCACGCCTTGCCGCCGGAATTCAGCGGCCAGCGCGAGGAATATGTCGAGCTGGCGACCGAGGCGATCCTGCCCGCGGCCGCCGACCAGGGGCTGGCGACGGCGGTCGACGCCTTTTGCGAGGGGATCGGCTTCACCCGCGACGAGGTCCGCGACCTGTTCGAGGCGGCCTCCGATCACGGCCTCAAGATCAAGCTCCACGCCGAGCAGCTGAGCAACCTGCACGGGGCCGCCTTGGCGGCGCATTATGGCGCGCTCTCGGCCGACCATCTCGAACATGTCGACGAGGACGGCGTCGCGGCGATGGCGCGCGCGGGAATGGTCGCGGTGCTGCTGCCCGGCGCTTTTTACGCGCTCAAGGAGACCAGGAAGCCGCCGGTGGAATTGCTGCGCCGCTACGGCGTGGCGATGGCGGTGGCGACCGATTGCAACCCGGGCACGTCGCCGGTGCTGTCGCCGACCTTGATGATGGGGATGGCCTGCACCCTGTTCGGGCTGACGCCGGAGGAAGCGGTGGCGGGGATGACTCGGTCGGCCGCGCAGGCGCTCGGCCTGGCCGACGAGATCGGCACGATCAGCGCCGGCAAGGCCGCCGACCTCTGCATCTGGCGGATCGGCCGGCCGGCCGAGCTTTGCTACTGGATCGGATTGGGCGGGCCGGAGCGGCGGATTTTCGCGGGGGAGGATGCCTAGCCATTCTACGTCATGCCAGCGAAGGCTGGCATCTATGCTGACTCCGCTTGGACCCCAGCTTTCGCTGGGGTGACGGAGCGGCTAGGGTGCCACCATGCACTCACGACGCGACAATAGCCGCCACATCGCCGCGCCCACCGGCACGGCGCTGACCTGCAAAAGCTGGACCACCGAAGCGGCGATGCGGATGCTGATGAACAATCTCGACCCACGCGTCGCTGAGGCGCCCGAGGAGCTGGTCGTCTATGGCGGCATCGGCCGGGCGGCGCGCGACTGGGAAAGCTATGATGCGATCGTCGAGACGCTGAGGCGGCTCGAAGGCGACGAGACTTTGCTCGTCCAGTCGGGCAAGCCGGTCGGCGTGTTCCGGACGCATGCCGACGCGCCGCGCGTCCTGATCGCCAATTCGAACCTGGTGCCGCACTGGGCGACCTGGGACCATTTCAGCGAATTGGATAAGAAGGGGCTGATGATGTACGGCCAGATGACGGCCGGATCGTGGATCTATATCGGCACCCAGGGCATCGTCCAGGGCACCTACGAGACCTTCGTCGAGATGGGACGCCAGCATTATGGCGGCGATCTGCGCGGCCGCTGGATCCTGACCGCAGGCCTCGGCGGCATGGGCGGGGCGCAGCCGCTCGCCGCGGTGATGGCCGGCGCGCACTGCATCGCGATCGAATGCCAGGAGAGCCGGATCGAGAAACGGCTCGAGACCCGCTATCTCGACAAGCGCGCGACGAGCATCGATGAGGCGCTCGACATGCTGCGCGAAAGCCCGGTGCCGATCTCGGTCGGGCTGCGCGGCAACGCCGCCGAAATCCTTCCGGAAATGGTGGAGCGCGGCATCCGCCCGGATGCGCTCACCGACCAGACCTCGGCGCACGACCCGGTCAACGGCTATCTGCCGATCGGCTGGACCGTCGAGCAATGGGTCGAGGGACGCGAGAAGGATCCCAAGGCGGTCGAAAAAGCGGCCCGCGCCTCGATGGCGGTCCATGTCGAGGCGATGCTCGCCTACCGGGACATGGGCGTGCCGACCTTCGACTATGGCAACAACATCCGCCAGGTCGCCAAGGATGAGGGCGTCGAACGCGCGTTCGATTTCCCCGGTTTCGTGCCCGCTTATGTGCGGCCGCTCTTCTGCCGCGGCATCGGCCCGTTCCGCTGGTGCGCGCTGTCGGGCGACCCCGAGGACATCTACCGGACCGACGCCAAGGTGAAGGAGCTGATCCCCGACGACCCACATCTACACCGCTGGCTCGACATGGCGCGCGAGCGGATCGCCTTCCAGGGCCTGCCGGCGCGGATCTGCTGGGTCGGGCTCGGCCAGCGCCACCGGCTCGGCCTCGCCTTCAACGAAATGGTGGCGAGCGGCGAGCTGAAGGCGCCGATCGTGATTGGCCGCGATCATCTCGACAGCGGTTCGGTCGCCAGCCCCAATCGCGAGACCGAGGCGATGCGCGACGGCTCCGACGCGGTCTCGGACTGGCCGCTGCTCAACGCCCTGCTCAACACCGCGTCGGGCGCGACCTGGGTTTCGCTCCACCATGGCGGCGGCGTCGGCATGGGCTATTCGCAGCATGCCGGCATGGTGATCGTCGCCGACGGCACGGCCGAAGCGGCGCGGCGGTTGGAGCGGGTGCTGTGGAACGACCCCGGCACCGGCGTCATGCGCCACGCCGACGCCGGCTACGAGATCGCTATCGACTGCGCCCGCGAGCAGGGGCTGGATCTGCCGATGGTGGGGCGGTGATGACCCTGATCCCCAACCCCGTCATTCCAGCGAAAGCTGGAATCCGAGCGGACTTCCCACCTGCGCCGACGTCGGCTTGGACCCCAGCTTTCGCTGGGGTGACGAACTAGGATGGTCACCCTCAACCCCGGTTCCGTCTCCCTCGCCGAGCTGCGGGCGGTCTGGGAGGGCGCGCCGGTCACGCTCGCCGACGACGCCTGGCGCGCGATCGAGCAGTCGGCGGCGGCAGTCGAGCGGATCGTGGCAAGCGGACGGACGGTCTACGGGATCAACACCGGCTTCGGCATTCTCGCCCAGACCCGGATTCCCGACGCCCGGCTCGCCGAGCTGCAGACCAATCTGATCCTGTCGCACAGCTGCGGTCTCGGCGATGCGCTGGACGGGCGGATCGTGCGGCTGCTGATGGTGCTGAAGGCGATCGGCCTGGCGCGCGGCCATAGCGGCGTGCGGCGCGAGCTGGTCGAGCGGCTGCTGGCGCTGGTCGCCGCGGGCGCGACGCCGGTGATCCCGGGCCAGGGCTCGGTCGGCGCGTCGGGCGACCTGGCGCCGCTCGCGCATCTCGCCGCCGCCTTGCTCGGCGAGGGCCAGATCCTGCTCGGCGCGCAGCCGGTCCACGCCGGCGAGGCGCTCAAGCATCTCGGCCTCGCGCCGCTGACGCTGGGCCCGAAGGAAGGGCTGGCGCTGATCAACGGCACCCAGGTGTCGACCGCGATCGCGCTCGACGTGCTGTTCACCGCCGAGCGCGTGTTCGGATCGGCGCTGGTCGCGGGCGCGCTTTCGACCGACGCGCTGAAGGGCACCGACGTGCCCTTCGACGCGCGCATCCATGAAGCGCGCGGGCAGCCGGGCCAGATCGAGGTCGCGGCGGTGCTGCGCGCGCTGCTCGAAGGCAGCGCGATCCGCCGTTCGCACGACCAATGTGACCGGGTGCAGGATCCGTACAGCTTCCGCTGCCAGCCGCAGGTGATGGGCGCGGCGCTCGACCTGATCCGCAACGCCACGCGCACGCTCGAGATCGAGGCCAATGCGGTCAGCGACAATCCGCTGCTGTTCGGCGACGAGGCCTTGTCCGGGGGCAATTTCCACGCCCAGCCGGTCGCGTTCGCAGCAGACATATTGGCGATGGCGTTGTGCGAGGTGGGGTCGATCTCGGAACGGCGGCTGGCGGTGCTGGTCGATCCCAAGATGAGCGGGCTGCCCCCTTTCCTGATCGAGGACAGCGGGGTCAATTCCGGCTTCATGATCCTGCAGGTCACCGCCGCGGCGCTGGTTTCAGAGAATAAGAGCCTGGCCTTCCCGGCCAGCGTCGACACCATCCCGACCTCGGCCGGGCAGGAGGACCATGTCTCGATGGCGACGCACGGCGCCTTGAAGGCGCGGCGGATCGCGCGCAATGCCGCCGGCACGGTCGGGATCGAGCTGCTGGCCGGCGCGCAGGGAACGGATTTCCACGCGCCGCTGACCAGCTCGCCCCCGCTCGAAGCGGTCCGCGCCGCGATCCGCGCCGCGGTGCCTTTCCACGCCAAAGACCGCTATCTGGCCCCCAACGTCGCCTGGGCCAAGGCGGCGGTGCTGGACGGCGCGCTGTCGCTCGCCGTCCAGGAGCGCCTGTTCAGCCGAAGGTGATGCCGGTGCCGCCGATCGTCAGCGTCGGCGCGAACAGGCTCCAGGCGAGCCTTTGCACGATCACCGCGATCACGCCCCAGACCACGATCATGGCGAACAGCGTCACGCCGACATAGCCGATCGCCTGATCCTCCGGGCTCCGCATCAGCCGCGGTAGCCCCAGATAGAGCAGGTAGAAGCTGTACAGGCCGACGATCGAGAGGATCATGAGATCCGGGATGATGTTGAAGATGGCGGCGAGCCAGGCGGCGGTGAATGAATAAGCGGCGACCTTGAACGCCTTCAGGAAATCCTTGGTGCCCTTGAAGGTCGGGGCGAGCGCGTCGATGATCAGCGCGCATACATAGACGCCGCCGAGCTGGAGCGCGTAGGTGAGGATGGCATAGACCAGGGTGAAGCCCATCGGCGGCCTGATCCGGACGCCGTAGCCGCCCCAGCCGATCACCTGCTGGCCGATGATGATGGCGATCGGCCCGATCGCGGCGAGGATCACGACATAGGTGGTGTAGATGCTCTGGACGGTCGACACCTCGCCGTCGATCACGCCCCATTCCGCCTTGGGCCTGAGGAGGATGTCCCGGACACGCTCGATCAGGCCCTTGGGCGGGGTCGACCCGGGCGGTGGTGCCGGCGGCGGCGTTGCTTCGGTCGGCCTGTCGTCGCTCATGACATTTCCCCTGCTGGATGAGGGCGAAATGAAGCACGTTCGGGACCAAATCTCAAGCGATCCGCCGGGCACGCAAAAAACCCCGCCGAAGCGGGGTGTTAGATGGTGGTGGGCCGGTATCGAACCGGCGGCGCCGGCTGCCCGCGACTGCACGCCGGCCCGGAACGCAAAAAACCCCGCCGAAGCGGGGTCTGATGGCTGGTTGCGGGGGCAGGATTTGAACCTGCGACCTTCAGGTTATGAGCCTGACGAGCTACCGGGCTGCTCCACCCCGCGACACTGTTTGCTGGCCTCAGGCGCCGGCGCCGGCATCCGCCGGCTTGGCTATCCTCCCGGCTATCGCCGGTCCGGGCGGCCGTTCGGCCTTACGGAGCCTGACGGCTCCGGGGTCGAGACCCGGAATGACAGAGTGAATGGGTTCGTTTCAATCCTACGCGCGCCGGCTGCAAAGCCTGGCGACGACCTACTCTTCCAACGCTTAAGCGGTAGTACCATCGGCGCTGTCCGGTTTCACGGCCGAGTTCGGGATGGG
>Ga0190265_10000678_pt1 | contig 23080 bp, 23 predicted proteins | sample Popmic124T_FD_133135 | JGI IMG/M metagenome (GOLD analysis project Ga0190265, IMG submission 133135) | Populus adjacent soil microbial communities from riparian zone of Indian Creek, Utah, USA - 124 T | ecosystem: Environmental > Terrestrial > Soil > Riparian zone | place: USA: Utah | collected...
GTCAACGCCTTCACTTTCAGCTTGAGCTGCGGCATCGGTCGTCAGGGCTCGAGGAGGCTCCGGAACTTCACGAGCGCGTCGAGCAGGGCCAGGGCGACCTGGTCCTGGTAGGCCGCGGTGGCGAGCTGGGTTTCCTGCTCGGCATTCGAGAGGTAGCCGATCTCGACGAGCGCGGCGGGCATGTTGGCGCCGACCAGCACCCGGAACGGCGCCTGCTGCACCGCGCGCGGGCTCATCTCCACCCGCGCCGCCAGCGACTGCTCGATGAACCCGGCGAGCGCCGCCGACTGTTCGAGATAGCGCGCCTGCGCCGTCTCCCACAGGATCAAGTCGATGGCCCGGCTGCCGCCGCCGAGCGCGGGCAACGTGGTGCTGTTGGCATCGGCCTTCTTGCGCGCCTCCTCATCGGCGCGCTCGACGGTGAGGTAATAGACCTCCGCGCCCTTCAGCGCCGGCCGCACCGCGTAGTTCGCATGGATGCTGAGCATGACGTCGGCGCGATGGTTGTTCGCAAACGCCGACCGCTCGTCGGCCGACAGCGTGCGATCGTCGTCACGCGTCAGGAACACCTTGAGGCCGAGGCGGCTTTCAATCAGCGTGCGCAACCGGCGCGACACCGCGAGCGTGATCTCTTTTTCGAGCGTGCCCCTGGGGCCTTGCGTCCCGAGCGCCTCGCCGCCATGACCGGGATCGATCACCACCGTGCGCAGGCCCGAGGACGGGCCCTGCGTGGGAATCACCAGCCGCGTGTCGGGCGCGGGTGAGGGCGCCGGCGTTGGCGCGGCTTCGGTGGTGGCCGCCAGCAGGTCGATCGTCACGCGTCCCGACCCGGCATCGGCCTGCGTCGTCGTCACGCGGTGCATCGCGGTGCGCGGCCCGAGGCTCAGGACCAGGGTGGTCGGCGTGTCACCCGGCGTGATGCCGGTGAGGAACGCTTGTGGCGGGATCAACGGGACGCTGAGCTCGAAGGCGTCCGCTTCGAACTGCACGACGAGCCGGCCGGGCTGGGCGGTGACGCGCGCCTCGGTGTTGGGCGTGACTTCGAAGGTGACGGCGACGTTGGTCGATCCGGCATCGACGCGGGCCACGATGCGCGGCACGCGCATCTCGCCGACGATCAGCAGCCGCATCGCGCGCCGCAGGTCGAGCCGTGTATTGAGGGCCGACGACAGCGCGCGCGGCAGGAAGTCCGCCGGCACGAACCAGCGATTGTCGCGGCGGACCGCGGGCGCCGGCAGCGACACGAGCCGGCCGGCCACCGACACCACGTTCTGATCGGCGGTCAGCACGATCGACTGCCCGCGGGCGGTGATGGTGAGGCCGCCGGCAAGTTGATCCTCGCGCGACGTGGTGCCGAACGTGGCGTTGATGTCGTCAACGGCCACGTATTCCTGGTTGTTGATCATCGTCACCGGCAGCGGCTTGCGCCCTTCGCGCGACAGCACGGTGAAGGGCGCCGGCGCCTGCGCCAGGAGGACCAGGGACAGCGTTGCGAAAATGATGACGGCCGCCGCCGCGACTGTGTGGAAGGTGCGGAGCTTCACGCTGTTCTCATCATCTCACGCTCCCGACGGGACGCCACCTCCCGACCCGTGTTCTTCCCGACAAGACGTGCTTCCGTCAGATCTTTTTACTCATGAACCGGGTTCCCGCGATCGGCGTCTGATAGTACGGATCGATGTCGACGAACCCATAGGTCTCGTAGAGCGCCTGTGCCTCGCCCATGTTTGGCAGCGTATCGAGCCGAATCTCCGAGTACTTCAGACGCCTGGCCTGGTCGCACAGCCGTGCGATCAGCTGGCGCGCGAGGCCGCGGCCGCGCGCTTCGGGACGGACGTAGAGCCGCTTCATTTCAGCCGTGGTGGCGTCGAGCGGCCGGAGCGCGATCATCGCGAGGTAGCGCGGCCCGTCGACGGCCACAAACAGCGCGCCGCGCGGCGGCGCGTACTCGCCGGGCAGGCCGCCCAGTTCCGCGTCGATTTCCTGGAAGGCCAGATCGAGGCCGACCCACTCGACGTATTCACGCAGCATCGCCCGCACGTCGGGCAGGTCGCCATGGCTCGCCTCACGAATATGTATTCCTCCCGGCAAGCAAATTCCCTTTCCCGGCCAGCATTGCTCATCCCGGCAAGCCTCGCTGCCTCCCGGCAGAGACTTTCTCCAACCGCCGCTGGGTATTTACAGTCTATGTGTCGTGAGCCTGGCTGAACTGAGCCTCCCGATGCTGACCATGGCGACCCCGGAGGCGGCTGATGCCGACCCGGAAGTCGTTCGACTGGTAGCACTTGCGAGGACAGGCGACCGCGTGGCGTTCGGCCGGTTGATCGAGGGCCACCTCACGGCGGCGCGCCGCGTGGCGCTGGCCGCGGTCGGGCAGGCCAGTGACGCCGATGAAGCGGTGCAGGAGGCATCGGTCGCCGCCTGGAAGCGCCTCGACGCCCTCCAGGATCCCAACGCCTTCCGCGGCTGGTACATGCGCATCGTCTGGCGGAAGGCCATCGATCGCCGGCGATCGCTCAGGTCGTGGTTCGAGCGCTTCGGATCATCGACCACCGACGACCAGCGGCCGTTGGAATTTCCGTCGGCCGATCCCGCGCCCGACGCGCTCCTGATGTCACGCGAACTGGAAGTCGCGATCAGGCAAGTGGTCAAGGCGTTGCCGCCGAAGCTGCGCGATCCGTTCCTGCTTGCCGCCAGCGGCGACCACCGCTACGAGGAAATCGCCACGATGGTGGGCGCGCCGATCGGCACCATCAAGTGGCGCATCGCCGAAGCCCGGCGCGTGCTCCGGATGAAGCTGGATCGCCTGGGTCACGGGCCGCAGAAGGCGCCGGCGGCACAGAAGGCACGGAAGGACCCGCGATGAAAGATCCGATCGATATTGCTATCGACCAGGTCGCGGTGCGCATGGTGCAGGTGCGCGAGGATGACGACCTCGCCCTCCGCATCGCGAGCGCGTTGCCCGATCGCTCGTCGCCTCGCGGCTGGCTCATTCCGCAGTTCGCGGCGCTTGCCGTGTTCGCGATCGCCGCCATCATCTGGACGACACGCGACAGCGCAACACCCACGCTGCTCCCGTCTTCCAAAATCGCCGCGGTGGTGGTTCCGACGACGGTGAGGACGGTAGCACCCGGAACCGCATTGAGAACCCAACCCCTGGAACGTCTGGAACCTTTGGAACCTTTGGAACCTTTGGAACCTTTGGAACCTATGGAACCCCTGAAACCTTTGGAGGGTGATTTCGACCACAGCCTGCCCCCGATCAATGCGGTGGCCGCGCTGAATGTGAGCGACGTGACCCCAGAGGCATTGCCGGCATCGCCGGCGTTGGCGCTGGCATCGATCGCGATCACCGAATTGCCCCTGACGGCGGAATCATTCGCGCCGCGCAAGTGAGGAGTCCTGTATGAGAAGTGTTCTGTTGATCGTGTGTGCCGTGCTGGCGCTGACGCCGAGGGGCGCGGCCGCTCAAGACGACCAGGCCGCGGCAAAGCAGCCGGGGCCGGCCACCACCCCGAAAGTGTCGGAGCCGCCGCCGCCCCGGACCGGGACCCTGCTCCGCACGAGAGCGAACATCAAGGTGGATGTGACCATCTCGGATCAAACCGGGAACGGTCCGGTCGAGAAAAAGGTCGTCTCGGTGATCGCCGTCGAGGAATCGTTGGCGAAGATCCGGACGCATACCGACACGCGGACGCCAGACGGCATGCCCACCGCGATGCGGGTCGCGCTCAACGTGGATGCGCGGCCGTTTCTGACCACGAGCGGCGCCATCCAACTCGAGCTCACGGTTGCCTACAACCCGCTGGGCTCGGTAGGGAAGGACGTACAGGTGGTGCGGCCGACGGAGCTGAATCAGAGCATGACCGTCGTGCTGCAGAGCGGCAAGCCGATGGTGATCTCGCAGGCGGCCGATCCGATCGCCGACCGCAAGATGATCGTCGAGGTGGTGGCGACGATCCTGAAGTAGCATCTACGCCCGCGATGGGTGCCATCACCTGATCGCGCGTTACATCTAGTTGCAAGCGGCCGAACCCTGTGTGAGAATCCGTGTTCGCATGCATCGAGTGAACAGGCTGTTTGGCTGCTTCGCGCTGGCGTGGCTCGCCTCCATAGGGGTAACCCTCATCGCGCAGACGCCCGCTCCGCCCAAGGCCGTTCCTGCCGAAGCGAGAAAGATGAAGGCCGCGGTGGCGTCGTCGCCGGCGGCCATCGCAGCCGGCAAGGGACTCTACGCGAAGTATTGCCGCTTCTGCCATGGCAATACCGGCCTCGGCGACAGCACCATGGCGCCGAAGAACATGAAGCCCTCGAACCTCGCCGACACCACGTGGACCCGCGGCTCGAGTGAAGGTGAGATCTTCTGGATCATCCAGAACGGCGCGCCGCCCGATTACCAGATGAAGGGCCTGAAGGGGAAGATCTCGGACACCGACACCTGGAACCTCGTGCACTTCGTGCGCAGCCTTGGCGGTGTTCCGAAGCCGTAACACGCTGTTGCTTGCTGCGTTCGTCCTGCTGGCAGCCACGACAGCGTGTGAATTCAGGAGTCCCGGTCAACCCAAGTGGGGCGATGAGTCGGTGCCGCGCTCGCGATGGGGCACGTCGCCGGTGTTTACGCCGGCGCGCGCGTCGTTTGGCGACGCGTTTCGCCAATTCGTCGGCTCGCGTCCCGATCCCGTCCCTCAGCCATTCGACTTTTCTCATCAGATCCACCTGACCAAGGGGCTGGTGTGCACCGACTGCCACACCGGCGTCGAGCAGGGCCCGCGCGCCGGGCTGCCGAGCGTCAACACCTGCATGATCTGCCACTCGCAGATCGCGACCGATCGTCCGCTGATCCAGGAGATGACGGCGATGCAGGCGAAGGGCCGCGACTTCGAGTGGCGCCGCGTCTACGACTACGCGCCGGAATCGCACGTGCGCTTCGAGCATGCGCCGCACATCCGCGCCAAGGTCGAGTGCTCGACGTGCCACGGCAACCAGGCGGAGCAGACGGTGGCGCGCCGGATGGTGGACATGAACATGGCGTTCTGCGTGAACTGCCACAAGGCGAAGCAGGCGTCGAACGACTGCCTGACCTGTCACTACTGAACATGGATCGCCGACACTTCATCAAGCTCACGGCGATTACCGGCACCACGGCCGCGCTCACCGCGTGCGGCAATCCGGAGAACCAGGTGATCCGGTTCATCCCCGAAGAAGAGCTGGTGCCCGGCCTCTCGACGTGGAAGCCGAGCGTGTGCCCGTTGTGTAACGCCGGCTGCGGCGTGATCGCGCGCGTGGTGGAAGGTGATGCGGAAGTGTTCCGCAACGGCGAGGCCGGCGTGATCCGGATGGGCCTGGTCAAGAAGCTCGAGGGGAATCCCGAGGACGCGATCAGCCAGGGCAAGTTGTGCGCGCGCGGCCAGGCCGCGTTGCAGGTCACCTATCACCCCGATCGCCTCGACAAGCCGCGCAAGCGATCCGGCGAGCGGGGCAGCGGTCAATACGTCGACATCTCGTGGGACGAGGCGATCACGGAGTTGACCGGTCAGCTGGATGCACTGGTGGCGGCGAACGATCAAAAGAGTCTCGCGTTTCTGACCAAACCGCGCCGCGGCCGGCGTCTCGAGTTGATCGCGCAGCTGTTGCAGCGCTACGGCGCGCCGGCGCCGGCCACGTTCGAAGTGTTCAGCGACGAGGTGTTGCGTCGCGCCAATGCGATCAGTTTCGGCGCCCACCAGTTGCCGACGTTCGATCTCGAGCATGCGAAATACGTCCTCGTGTTCGGCGCTGATGTGCTCGGCACGTGGAACTCGGTGGTGGCGCACAGCGCGGCGTACGGCCGGATGAGGCACGGCGGCGCCGGCGCGCGCGCCAAGCTGGTGTATGTGGATGCGCGGTTGTCGCAGACCGGCGCCAACGCCGACGAGTTCGTGGCGATCAAGCCAGGCACCGACGGCGTGCTGGCGTGGGGTATCGCCCGCGCGATTGTCGTCCAGCGCGGCGGTGCGCCTGCTGCCGGGGACGCGCCATTCACCCCCGAGGAAGTGGAGAAGCGGACGGGCGTGTCCGCGGCCAAAGTCGAGCGGTTGGCGCGCGAGTTTGCCGCCAACGGACCCGCGGTAGCAATCATCGGCGGCGCGCCGCTCGCGCACACCAACGGACTGTTCAATGCCGTTGCCGTCAACACGCTCAATCGCGTGGCCGGCAGCGTGAATCAGCCGGGCGGCGTGTCATTCACTTCAATGGCCGCGCCAACGCCTACGCGACGTTTCTCGGAGATCGTGCAGGGCGACGCGCCGAAAGTCCTTCTTCTGGATGATGTGAATCCCGTCTACGGATCGCCGGCATCGTTGAAGGTCGCCGATGCGCTGAAGCGGATTCCGTTCATCGTGAGTTTTGGATCGTTTATCGATGAAACCAGCGCGCTGGCGGATCTGATCCTGCCGGATCATTCGTTCCTCGAGTCCTGGGTCGACGCCGCGCCGGAGAGCGGCGCCGCGAAGGCCGTGCCGGTGACGTTTGCACCGGTGATGCGCCCGCTCTACGACACGCGATCGACACCAGACGTGTTGCTCGACGTCTCTCGTCAGCTCGCCAGACCGTTGGCGAATCTGCCGGCGAGCTTCGAGGAATTCCTCAACAGCGAGGCGGCCGCACAGCCCAGGCCGCAAGCCTCGAGCCTCAAGTCCCACGCTCCCGGCTCCGTCGTGATTTCCGAGCCCCAATTCGACGGTGACGCCGGTCAATATCCCTACCATCTCATCCCGCACGCCTCGCAGGCTTTCCACGACGGCTCGCTCGCGCATCTGCCGTGGCTGCAGGAGCTGCCCGATCCGATGACCTCGGGCATGTGGTGCAGCTGGGTGGAGATCAACGCGAAGAAGGCCGAGGAGCTGGGTATTCATCAGGGCGATGTGCTGGAGATCGCCTCGACGCAGGGCAGCCTGCGCGCGCCGGCGTTTCTCTCGCCCGGCATCGCGCCCGATGCAATCGCGATTCCGGTGGGGCAGGGGCACACCAACTTCACGCGGTATGCGAGCAACCGTGGCGTGAACCCGATCACCATCCTTGCGCCGACGATGATTCCCGAAACCGGCACGCTGGCGTGGGCGGCGACGCGCGTGAAGATTACCCGCGTCGGCGGTCCCGATGAGAGCCTGATCCTGTTTGGCGGCGCGACGCGCGAACGGCCCGAATGGACCCACGGCCGCGGAGACGAGCACTAATGGCGTATCGCTGGGGGATGGCCGTTGATCTCGACAAGTGCACGGGCTGCGAAGCCTGCGTCACGGCGTGCCGGGCCGAAAACAACATCCCCACGGTGGGCGACCTGCAGGCCGCGCGCGGCCGCGCCATGCACTGGATTCGCGTCGAGCGCTACTACGAAGGCGACTTCCCGGACGTGCGGGTGAAATTCCGCCCGGTCCTCTGCCAGCATTGCGACAATGCGCCGTGCGAGGCGGTGTGCCCGACTTACGCCGCCCACCAGAACGAGGACGGCCTCAACGCGCAGGTCTACAACCGCTGCATCGGCACGCGCTACTGCGCCAACGCGTGCACCTATAACGTGCGGTTCTTCAACTTCTTCAACCAGGAGTGGCACAAGCCGCTGCACCTGCAGCTCAATCCCGACGTCTCGATCCGCGAGGTCGGCGTGATGGAGAAGTGCACGTTCTGCATCCAGCGCATCAAGGCGGCGAAGACCGCCGCCAGGATCGAGAACCGCGCCGTCATCGACGGGACGCTGCAGCCGGCGTGCGCGCAGTCGTGTCCGACCACGGCCCTCGTGTTCGGCGACCTCAACGATCCCAACAGCCGGGTGGCGCGGCTGTCGCGCTCGCCGCGCGGCACGAAGCTGCTCGAGGATCTGGGCGCCGAGCCGAAAGTCACCTACCTCCAGAAACAGCCCTGGTATGAACCGGACGCACAATAAGGCGCTCGCCGACGATCTCGTTCGTCCGCTGTTTCACACCTCGGTGTGGTTCTACGCCATCGTCCTCGCGGCCGGCACCGTCGTCGCCTGCGGGGCCGCGGCCTGGGGCTATCAGCTGTGGTACGGCATCGGCGTGGCCGGCATCCGCTGGCCGGTGTTCTGGGGTTTCTATCTCGTCAACTTCGTCTTCTGGATCGGGATCAGCCACGCCGGCACGCTGATCTCGGCGATCCTGCGCCTCGTCGATGCCGGGTGGCGGCGTCCCGTCACGCGCTGCGCCGAGGTGATCACCGTGTTTGCGCTGATGATCGGCGCGATGTTCCCGATCATCCACCTCGGGCGTCCGTGGCTGGCGTTCTGGTTGTTTCCCTATCCAAGCGCGCGGGAGATCTGGCCGAACTTCCGCTCGCCGCTGGCGTGGGACTTCTTCGCCATCAACACCTATCTCACCGGCAGCGTGCTGTTCCTCTTCCTGCCGATGATTCCCGACTTCGCGCTGGTGCGCGATCGGTCGACGGGGTGGCGGCGGCGCGTCTATGGCGCGCTGGCCTTCGGGTGGCGCGGCACCACCAAGCAGTGGAACCGCCTCGAGTCGGCCATGCAAATCATGGCCATTGCCATCCTGCCGGTCGCCGTGTCGGTCCACACCATCGTGTCGTTCGACTTCTCGATGGCCAACGTGCCGATGTGGCATTCGACGATCTTCGGGCCGTACTTCGTGGCGGGCGCCATCTTCAGCGGCATTGCCGCGTTGATCATCGCCATGGCGGTGTTGCGCAAGACACTGCGTCTTGAGGGCTATTTGCTGCCGCTTCACTTCGAGAACCTGGGCAAGCTGCTGCTGCTGATGAGCATCTTGTGGGGGTACTTCGTGTTCAACGAGCGCCTCACCGTCTGGTATGGCAACGAGCCGCACGAGATGGCGGTGTTCTGGGCCACCCAGCGCGGTGAGTTCGCGCCGTTCTACTGGACCATGGTGGTCTGCAACTTCGTGATTCCGCTGGTGCTGCTGTCCAACGTCTATACCCGGACGATCACCGGCTGCGTGGTGGCGTCGTTCGGCGTGTTGATCGGGATGTGGCTCGAGCGCTTCCTGATCATCGTGCCCTCGCTGGCGCACAAGCAGTTGCCGTATTCGTGGGGCACCTACGCACCGCAACCGGTGGAGATCACGATCATGGCCGCCACCTTCGCGGCGATGGTGCTTCTCTATGCGCTGTTCTCGAAGTTCGTGCCGATCATCTCGATCTGGGAGCTGAAGGCAGGCCAGTTGACGGCCCCGCAGGGACACGCGACGCCTGCCCATTCGGGGGCCAAGGTCGCACCTGAGGCCGGCGGATGAGCGCGATCTACGGCCTTTACTCCGATCCAACCACGGCACAGCGGGCGGTCGACAACCTGCGTTCCGCCGGCCTGTCGGACGCCGACATCACCGTCATCTCGTCCGAGCCGTTCGAACACTTCGAGTTCGGTCATCGCGATGCGAAGACCGCCATGCCGTGGATTGCCGCGGCGGCCGGGCTGTTCGGCATGGTGGCCTCGTACTACCTGCTCGGTCTTTCTCAGATGTCATGGCCCCTCAAGACGTCCGGCATGCCGATCGTCCCGCTGTGGACCAACCTGATCATCATCTTCGAGATGACGATGCTGAGCGCGATCATCGCGACGGTGATCACGTTGCTGGTGACGGCCGGCCTGCCAAGCCGCGGCGGGAAGTTGTACGACCCCGAAGTGTCGGACGGCTACATCCTCGTCGGCGTCGAGAATCCTTCGGATGCCGCCCGCCTCGAAGCCGCGCTGGCCATCGACGGCGGGCGCGTGAAGAACATTTAATCCACGGATTACACGGATTACACGGATTGTTCCGCCACCGCAGGCCGTTCGCGGACCGTGGTCTCGCATCCGTGCAATTCCGTGAAATCTGTGGATAAACTCATCCGTCCCATGCGCGTCGTCGGCGCCCTCATCGTTGTTGCGTCGGTGGTTTCCCCCGCATTCGCGCAATCCACCGTCACTGGCGCGTCCAATCGTAAGCAGGCGACCGCTACCCGCGTGCCGAACGGGTCGATTCGCGTGGACGGGCGGCTCGACGACGAGGTGTGGCAGAAGGCGACGGCGATCACCGACTTTATCCAGAAGGAGCCGACCGAAGGCGCCGCGCCAACCGATCCCATGGAAGTGCGGCTCGCGTTTGACGATGACGTGCTCTACGTCGGCGCGCGGATGCTCGCGCGCGACGGGCGCATCCAGGCGCCGCTCGGCCGCCGCGACAACATCGACCAGGCGGAGCACATCCTCGTCTCGTTCGACACGTTCCTCGATCGGCGAACCGCCGCCGTGTTCGGCGTCACCGCCGCGGGCGTGCGCATCGATCGCTACCATTCGAACGACCAGGAGGATGCTTTCGACAGCGGCTTCGATCCGGTGTGGCGGGCCGAGACCAGCGTCATCGCGGGCGGTTCGACGCGCAACGGCGAACGCGATCGCGGCAACCCGTTTGATGATGGGACCAACCTGAAGGGACGCATCGGTGCCGACGTGAAGATGGGGCTCGGCCCCAATCTCACGCTCGAGACCGCGATCAATCCGGACTTCGGCCAGGTTGAAGCCGATCCGCGGAGGTGAACCTCACCGCGTTCGAGACCAGGTTTCCCGAGAAGCGGCCGTTCTTTCTCGAAGGCGCGCAGTTGTTCAACATCGGCCATCCGAATTTCTATTACTCGCGCCGCATTGGCGTGCGGCCGATCGGCCCGGCCGTCGGCGACTACGTCGACTATCCCGAGGCCAACTCGATCATGGCTGCCACGAAGCTGACCGGGCGCCTCCAGTCCAAGACGTCGATCGGATTGCTCGCCGCCGTCACCGACGACGAGGACGCGCGGGTGGCGTCGGCGGGCTCGCTCGAACGGCGCGACGTCGCTGTGGCCCCGCACGCGTATCACTTCGTCGGACGCATGCTGCAGGAGTTCGGAGCGGCCGCGTCCACCGCGGGCTTTTTCGTCAACTACCTGCACCGCGATTTCGACGAGGGCAGTCCGCTGGCCGATCTCTATACGCGTAACGCCCTGGGCGTGGCCGGCAACACGCTGCTGCGATTCAACGGTGGCCAGTACGAATTCCGCGCCTCCGGCGGCGGTTCATTCCTGAACGGCACCGGGCGCGCGGTGGCGCGCGTCCAGCGATCGAGCGCGCATTACGCGCAGCGCCCGGACCGCGACTACTCGCCGCTCGACCCGACCCTGACCTCGCTCGCCGGCTGGTCGGTGCAGATGAACTTCGACAAGACCGGCGGCCGCCACTGGCTGTGGGGCGCGAACTCGAAGATCGATTCCGAGAATTTCGAGAGCAACGACTATGCGCAGCTGAATGGCGCCGACGGCTGGTTGAGCAACGCCAACCTCCGCTATCGCGAAACTCAGCCGGGCCGCGTGCTCCGGAATTACTACCTGCAGGTCGATGTCAACACCGACACCACGTTGCGGCAGACCATGCAGGCGGGGCATGCCCGCGCCACCGCGAATGTGACCTGGGCGAACTTCTGGACCTCGCAGGTGCAGTTCACGCGCAACCTCGCGACCACCAGCGTGTCGTTGACCCGCGGCGGCCCGCTGATGGCGCGCGGTCCCGGCTGGACCACCAACGTCAACGCCGGGAACCGCGCCACCTCGCGCACGCGCCTCACCGCGAACCTGTTCTACCAGACCAACGATGATGGCGCGTCCAACAAGCGCATTACCGGGATGCTGTCGATGCGCCCGGGTCCGCGCTGGTCGTTCTCGGTCTCGCCCTACTACGACGTCATCACCGAGCCGCAGCAGTACATCAGCACGCTGGGTGGCGGCCGGCCGGTCACCTACGACAGCCGCTACGTGTTCGCGTTCATCGACCGCAGCACCATGTCGATGGAATACCGCCTCGGGTTGACGCTGAAGCCGGACATCAATCTCGATATCTACGCGGAGCCGTTCGCGGCGTCGGGCCGCTACTACGATTACGGCGAGCTGCTCGCGCCCGCCAGCCGCGAGCGATTGCGCTACGGCACCAACGGCACCGTCCTGACGGTGAATCCGGATGGCAGCCAGGTGGTGAACGCCGGCGGCTCGACGTTCACGCTGCGCAATCGCGATTTCAACACCCTGTCGTTCCGCAGCAACGTGGTGTTGCGGTGGGAATGGCGCACCGGCAGCACGATCTACATGGTGTGGCAGCAGGACCGCTCGGGCACCGAGACCCTCGGCACGCGCGTCGGCGTCGGCGACGCGTTTCGTTCGCTGACGGCGCCGGGCGCCAACATCTTCCTGATCAAGACGTCGTTTTGGATTCCGGTGAAGTAGGGATATTCGGATATTCGGGGTCAGGTCAAGAATTTCGCCCCCGGCCGGGGATAAATGGGGACAGGTCAGACCAGAGCGGAAGCGCGATTCTTACGGCTGTGCGGCCCCGCCCGGCTCGCGCCAGCTGACCATTCTTCGAGGGAAAGTGACCTGTCCCCAGCCATCCCTGGTACGGGGCGAAATTCTTGACCTGACCCCAATCATCCACGGGCGGCGAGGATTTGCAGGAACGATCGGCCCTTCAGATCTGACGGCTCCAATCCTGTTTCCATCAGCTCCTCGTCCGTGATGGCGCCCGAGCTGAGTGCGCGGCTGAAGAAATTCACCAGCGCCTGGCCAGTGGCCGCATCGTCGAACACCGCGCCGGCCTTCGCGGCCTTGTCGAAGAACTTCTTCAGGCGCGCCGTCGCTGCCGGCCTTGCGCCGAGGTAGAAGGCGTAGACCGCCGCATACCGCGTCGGCAACTGTCCCGGATGCAGATCCCATCCCTGGTAATGGGCGTTGACCAGTGAGTGCGTCACGTCGGTGAAGTGCGTCTTCCAGGCGCCGTGCACCACGGCCGCGTTCTCGCGCAGCTGCGAGTCGGTCAGCGACCGGCCACGTCCGACATGCGGCGGGATCGGCATGATGTTGCTGGAGCCGTCGGAGACGAAGACGCCGGTCTGCGCGAGCGCGACCTGCATCATGTGCCGTGCGAAGTCGCAGGCGAGGTGACGCGGGTGCTGCCATGAGGCGGTGATGCCGCAGAGCGCGGTGTAGTCGTAGACGCCGAAGTGCGCGCCACGCACACGGCCGGCGCCGGCGGCCACCAGCGCGCGCAACGCCGAGGTCCCGTCGGGCGCCAGGATCGACTGCGGCGTCTCGATCATCAATTCCAGCTGCAGGCTGTTACGTTGCAGCTTCAGCTGCCGCTCGAGTGCGACGCACGCCCGAACCACCGCGTCGACGTGCGCGGGCGTCATCACCTTCGGTACGGTGATCGCGAAATTGTCGGGAAGGCGCCGGCCGGTGTTCACCAGCGCCGTGACGAACAGGTCGAGGGTGCGCAGGCTGCGCGCATGGAGCTCGCGCGACATCGCCTTGATGCGGATGCCGATGAACGGCGGCAGCGTTCCGGCGATCATGCCGGCCGCCATTTCTTCCGCCGCCGATTCCGCGTGGCCGTCTTCTTCGGCGTCGGGCCGCGCGCCATAGCCGTCCTCGAAATCGAGACGGAGATCCTCAACCGGCTCGCGGGTCAGCTTGGCGCTGACGCGCTCGCGGACGATGTCGGCCAGCGACGACAGGCCCAGCACCTTGGCGAAGGCCGACGGCGTCGGCGCGTACTCGTCGAGGGTGGCGAGCGCCGCCGCGCCGAACCGCTGCGCCGAATCGCGCGTGAACACATCCGCGCTGCAGATCAACGTGTGCACCGGTTGCCGTGCGGTCGAGTCGCCCGGATAGGATGCGGCGAGCTTCGTATTGGCGGTGCGCAGCCGCGCGGCAATCGCCGAAAGATCGCGCGACGGAATCGAGTGTGGCATCGAGGCGCCTTCGCTAAAGCTACGGCGGCCCAAGGTCAGGTGCCCCGATACGTCGTGAAGCCGAACGGGCCGATCAGCAGCGGCACGTGATAATGCGTCTCCCCCGGCGACGTCTCGAAGACCACCACCACCTCGGGATAGAAGGAATCCACGCCCAGCGACTCGAAGTAGCCGTGGGTCTGGAACGTGAGGCGGTAGACGCCGCCGGTGAGCGGCACGCCCGCAGGGTGAAGGCTGCGGAGGCGGCCATCCTGGTCGGTGTCGCCGCGGCCGACGGCTTGCCATTCGCCGCCGCGGAGCCGCTGTTCGAGCCGCACCGGGATGCCCGCGGCCGGCCGGCCGCGCGCGGTGTCGAGAACGTGGGTAGTGATGGCGCTCATAGATTCGTTTGTTGAAGCAAGCGGCCAGTGGGTGAGCCGGCACACCTGCCGTTGTCGTAGACAATCTCACCGCGCAGCATCGTCGTCCGTACGACGCCATGCAGCCGCGCGCCATCATATGGCGTCACGGCATGGCGATGATAGAGGCGTGACGCATCGACGGTGAACTCGCGATCGGGATCGACGATCACGAGATCGGCGTCCTGGCCCATGGCAATCGCACCCTTGCGCGCCGACAGCCCGGCCAGCTTCGCGGGGGCCGCACACATCCACCCGGCCAGCCGCTCGAACGGAATGCCCCGCTGCCGCGCGCCGGTCCACATCACCGGCAACGACAGCTGCAGCGAGGCAATGCCTCCCCACGCCGCCATGAAATCGCCATCGCCCAGGTGCTTCAGCGCGGGCGGCGCCGGAGAATGATCGGTCGCGACGAGATCGATCCGGCCGTCGCGCAAGGCCGCCCACAACCCCTCGCGCTGATGGCGCTCGCGGATGGGCGGCGCGCACTTCCAGGCCGTGGCGCCGTCGGCGATCTCCTCGGCGCAGAACGCGAGGTAATGCGGACAGGTCTCGACGGTGACGTCGATCCCGGCCGCGCGGGACTTGTCGATCGCCGGCAGCGCGTCGGCGGATGCGAGGTGGACGATGTGCAGGCGCACCGACGCGTGCCCGGCCAGGTCGATCAGGAAATCGATCGCCGCGTGCTCCGCCGCTGGTGGCCGCGTGCGCAGCCACGTCGCGTATCGCCGCGGATCGTCTTTCGGATCGGGATCGACGAGCAGGGCAGGCCATTCCGCATGCGCCAGGAGCGGGAGCCGCAGCGATGCCACGATCGGCATCGCCAGGCGCAGATCACGTTCGCCGACGTGCTGGAATTCGTCGACGCCGGACGGGCTCAGGAAACACTTGAAGCCCAGCACGCCGGCACGCGCCAGTGGCTCGAGATCGCGGGCGTTGGCCGGGACGACGCCACCCCAGAAGCCGACATCGACGTGACAGCGGCCCTCTGCCGCGCGGCGCTTCGCCTCGAAGGCGGCGACAGTGGTGGTGGCGGGAATGCCGTTGAGCGGCATGTCGACGAGCGTGGTGACGCCGCCGGCCGCCGCTGCGCGCGTCGCGGTCTCGAAGCCCTCCCACTCGGTGCGTCCCGGCTCGTTGATGTGGACGTGCGAATCGACGAGCCCCGGCATGACAATCGCCGACCCGGCATCGATCTCGCGATCGGCGGTTGCGGTGGTGCCCGCTGGACCGATCGACGTGATGCGGCCGTCATCGACGCGAAGGGTCGCGGGACGCATGCCGTCCGGCAGCACCACCCGATCGCTTCGAATGATCCACGACGCCATGATGCTCAGCGCGACAGCGTGGCCTTGATCAACCCGTGCGGCTCTTCGGTGGCGACGAAGATCTCGTTCTTGTTCTGCAGGCCGAATCGCGTGAGATCGATCGGCAGGTGATGCCGGTTCGGCATCTCAAGGCTGATGCTCGAGACGACGTCGATGGTATCGAGGACGAGCTGTGCCATCGCATGGAGCGTGTGCTGCACCGACCGGCTGTCGTGTTGCGCGAACGCCTCGAGCAGCGCCGTCCGCACGCCGCGGAACGTGGCCGCGAACTCGACCTCGCCGTCAGCGTAGGTCCAGGTCGTCGTCAAGGCGGTGGCGAGCAAACGGTCGTTGGTTTCCGGCAGCGTGGTGAACTCGTCGCGCGGGAAGCCCGCGAAGGCCGAGTGCGACGACTTCATGATGCTGAGATCGCTGAGACCGGCGGTGATCGACGAGCCCCGCCGATCGGTGACCACTCGCGCCGTGCGATGTTCCGGCCCGCGGTGCACGAAGGCCTGTCCGTGCTCGCGGTCGCCCACCGTGATGCGGCCCCAGGCATGGTCGACAATATCGATGGTGACGCGCTCGAGCAGCGGATTGCGTCCCATGAAATGATGCCCGAGCAGCATCCCGAACGCCTCCGGCTCGCCGACGCCGTCGCGCGCCGCCAGTGCGTAAACGGTATTCTTCATCGTGTCGGTCGGCAGCACGCGCGTGTTGTCGCCGTCCGTATAGGATGTGTCGTAGTCGCCCTCGAAGGCGACGGCCACCGTCCAGTCGCGCAGCTGGTGACGGTCGCCGCGGCGCGACACCTGGACGAGGCGGATGCGGGACTTGCCGTACGACGTCTTCGACAGCGCCGCCTTGGTAGGAATAGAGGGCATAGAGGACTCCCGATGGCAACAGGGCCTGAGTTTATCAACCTCGCCGACCTGGCGTCGGCGCGCGTAGGCGGGCGCGCCCTTGCGGCCAACGACGACTTCTTCGCGCCGAAGTCCAACCTCGTCAAGCCCGGTCCGGCCGTGTTCATTCCCGACAAATACACGTCGAACGGGAAATGGATGGACGGCTGGGAGTCGCGCCGCCGCCGCGTGCCCGGTCACGACTGGTGCATCGTTGAGCTCGGCATGCGCGGCATCGTGCACGGCGTGAATGTCGATACCAGTCACTTTACCGGCAACTATCCGTCGCATTGTTCCATCGAAGCGGTGGACATGGCCGGCCGCCCGAAGCCATCGATGCACGCAACCGAGGGCGCGCCGTGGACGACCTTGCTTGAAAAGTCGGCGCTGCGCGGCAATGGCGACAACTTCCTGGCGATCACCGATCGCCGTCCGTGGACGCACCTGCGCTTGAGCATCTATCCCGATGGCGGCGTGGCGCGCTTGCGCGTCTACGGCGAAGTGGCGGTGGACTGGGCGCGCGCCGCTCCGAACGGCCGCGTCGTGGACCTCGCCTCGATCACCAATGGCGGCCTCTTCCTCGACGCGAGCGATACGCACTACGGCACCAGGGGCGCGTTGATCATGCCGGACCGCGCGAAGAACATGGGCGATGGCTGGGAAACCAGACGGCGGCGCGGCCCCGGATACGACTGGGCGATCGTTCGTCTCGGCGCGGCCGGGATCGTGTCGAAGGTCGAGATCGATACCAACCACTACAAGGGCAACTATCCCGATCGCGCCTCGCTCGAAGGCTGCCTCGCACCCGGCGCGTCGCCGGCTGCCCTGCGCACGGCCGCGTGGTCGGTGATCCTGCCCGAGACCAGGCTGTCGGCGAACAAGCGGCACTACTATTCAGGGAAACAGCTGCAGCCGGCCGGCGCCGTCTCGCACGTTCGCCTCAACATCTATCCCGACGGCGGCGTCAGCCGTTTGCGCGTCCATGGCACACTCGCGCGAAGTTGATACCGCGGCGGAGGCCGACGCGCGGGCGATGCTGACGCGCGCGTGCGGATCGTCGCGCTGGGTCGATCGGATGATGGCGCGTCGGCCATTTGGCAGCGACGCGCGGCTGCTCAGGACGGCACGCATCGAGTGGTTTGGATTGACCGAAGTCGACTGGCTCGAAGCGTTCGCGCATCATCCTCGCATCGGCGATCGCGCGCTTGCCCCGCCGAAGCCGACGGGCGCAGGCGGGTCGCTGGCGGCGCGCTTTCCCGCCACGCACGATCTATCGGCGAAAGAACAAGCGGGCGTCGGTGGCGCGCACGACGACGTGCTCGGTGAATTGGCCGCGGCCAATGACGTCTACCTGGAGCGTTTCGGCTTCATCTTCATCGTGTGCGCGACGGGGAAGACCGCCGAGGAGATGCTGGCGCTGCTCCGCGCGCGATTGCCGAACGATCGCGCCGCTGAATTACGGATCGCCGCAGAAGAGCAGGCGAAAATCACTGCACTCCGGCTGAGTTGACGGGACGTGCCGCCGGGCGCGGCGAAATCGATGATAAGGTTCATGCCCGTGGCGGAAATCCCCCAGAGTTCCGGTGAGCGGGTTCAGACCGACGACAGCCTGCGCGACGAACGCGAGAAAACCGATCGCGCGATCACGGACAGCCGCGATCTCGTTCAAGACCACGCCGACGACGTGCTGCGCCTGGCACGACAAGAGGCGGACGAGGTGCTGCACGAGGCGCGACAGCGGGCCGATCAGCTCCTCGCGGAGAGCGCAGGGACGTTGTCTGCCGACAAGGCCGTGGCGATGGAGCGCGAGCTCGAGGACGCCGTGGTTCGCGACGATCGCGAGGCCGCCGACGAGACCCTCGCGCTCGAACGTGCGGAAACAGCGAGGATCCTGGCCAGGCTCCTGCCGGCCGAGCGGGACCAAACCGACCAGCATCTACTCGCTGAGCGCGTGCAAGCCGACGGCGCGTTGGCCAATCGCGACGATTTTCTGGGCGTGGTCGCACATGACCTGCGCGACCTGCTGGGCGGCGTGCTGATGAGCGCCGCCGTCATTGCCAGGGTGGTCGGCGCGACCGAACACGCGGCACGCGTGCACACGGAGATCGATCGTATCCGGCGCCATGCCGCGCGCGCCAACCGGTTGATCGCCGATCTCGTGGACATCGCCAGCATTGATGCGGGTCGGCTCTCGATGCTCCCGCAGCCCGGCGACCTCCAGTCGCTGTTGTGTGAAGCGGGCGACGAGTTTCGCCCGTCGGCGGCCGCCAAGAACATCACCCTGATCGTCGACGACCGCCGCGCCGCGTTGCCTGCGGAGTTCGATCACGCGCGGCTGTTTCAGGTCATCGGCAACCTGATCGCGAACGCAATCAAGTTCAGTCCCGGCGGCAGCCGGATCACGCTGCGCGCCCAACGACGCGGCGATCATGTGGCGTGTGTGGTCAGCGATCAGGGACCGGGTATTCCCGCCGATCAGATCGAGAAGGTATTCGAACGCTTCGTGCAGGTGAACAACGATCAACGTGGCCTGGGCCTGGGACTGTTCATCGCCAAGCGGATCGTCGAGGCGCACGCCGGTCGGATCTGGGCGGAGAGCACGCTCGGCCAGGGCACGAGCGTGCTGTTCACCCTTCCCGCCACCCCGGCGTAGTCCGGCGCCCTACTGACCGAGCTTGTAGACCAGCAGCTCGCCCGCGTAGCCTGGCCCGCTCACGGCCACCGCAATGTACTGCGTGCCGTTGAGCATGTAGGTCATCGGCGATCCCGTCTGCGGCGCCGGCATGTAGACCTGGCCGGCGTCGGCGCCCGTCGCCTTGTCGTAAGCGCGCAGATACGCGCCGCGTCCCTCGGGCGTGGTGTTGAAGCCGCCCTCGCCCGCAATCAGCAACGTCTTGGTCGTCAGCACGCCGATGCGGCCCTGGCGTCCCGTGCGCGGAATGGTCACGCCTTTCAACGCCGGGTTGTTCCTGACGTTGTCCGCCGTATCGCCGTGGGGAATCTTCCACAGCAGATCACCTTTATTCATGTCGATCGCGGAGATCGTCGCGTAGGGGGGCTTCACCAGCGGTAACCCGCGCACGTTCAAGCCGCCACCGCCGCCGCCACCAGCCGGCGCGCCGGCCGGAGGTGGCGGGGGAGGATTCGGGTTCCGCGCGTTGCCGCGGCCGAACAGCATGTCCGATCGCCCGGCTTCCGGCGCCGTCAGGCCGATCGACGTGATGGTCACGTTGGTGAAAATGTAGAAGCGCTTGGTCTCCGGGTCGAACGACCCGCCCTGCCAGTTGGCGCCGCCGGTCACGTCCGGCAGCATCAACGTGCCGCGCGGCCCTTCCCACTTGCTGACCACGGGCGGCGTGAAGATCGGGCCGATCTTGTAGTTCGCGATCAACTTGACCGCTTCGGCGCGCAGCTCCGGCGTGTAATCGATCAGATCGTCAACGGTCACGCCCTGCCGCTCGTAGGCGTCCGGCTTGGTCACGAACGGCTGCGTGGGGGAATACCACTCGCCGGGGACGTCGCCCTTTTCCACCGGACGCTCGACGATCGGCCACACCGGTTTGCCGGTGGCGCGGTCGAACACGTAGAGCCAGTTCTGCTTGGTCGGCTGCGCCACGGCTTTTACCGGCTTGCCGTTGACGACCAGGTCCATCAGGATCGGCGCGCACGGAATGTCGTGATCCCAGAGGCCGTGGTGCACCAGCTGGTAGTGCCACTTGCGCTGGCCGGTCTTGATGTCGAGCGCGAGCAGCGTTTCGGAATACAGCGACGACTCGGGCCCTTTCGCCGAACCGTGGCGATGACCGCCGTAGTAATCGCCGGTCGGCAATTCGACCGGCATGTAGACGATGCCGAGCTCCTCGTCGGCGCTCATCTGCGCCCAGACGCCGGTGTTGCCGGTGTACGCCGCCGCATCCGGATCCCACGTCTCGAAACCCGGTTCACCCTTCAACGGGATGGTGTGGAAAATCCACAGACGCTTGCCGGTGCGCACGTCGTAGCCGCGAATGTAGCCTTTGACGTTGGTCTTGCTGCGCGGCGCGCCGCCTTCGCGATGCGCGGCGCCCATCACGATGACATCCTTCGAGATGATCGGCGCGGCATGCAGGCCGATCTCCGCCGTCGTCAGATCGAGGCCTTCCTGATCGAGACCGGTCTTCAAATCGACGATGCCGTCGTTGCCGAACCCGGCGACGCGGTCGCCGGTGCGCGCGTCGAGCGCGATCATCTGATAGCCGGGCGTCACGTAGATGACGCGCTCGTCCTTGCCGTCGCTCCAGTACGAGAGACCGCGCCCCGACAACAGGCGCGGCGCGGCTTCACCGCGCTTGCCTTCGTTGATGCCGTGCATCCACAGCATCTCGCCAGTGGTGGCGTCGAGCGCCACCACCGCACGTCGCGTGCCCGCCGTGGTGAAGAGCCGGCCGTTCACCATCAGTGGCGTGCTCTGAAACTGGAACTCCGGCCGCGGCCCGAAATTGTCGGTCTTGAACCGGAAGGCAAGCTGCAGCTTGCTGAAGTTGCCGGCGTTGATCTGATCGAGCGGTGAGTAGCGCGTGCTCGCGAGGTCGGCGCCATACGTCGGCCACTCGCCGGCCTTGGGCGTCCACTGCCCGCGCATCGACACGGTGGCCACGCCCACCAGCAACGCGATCACACTGAGTTTCACAGTCCAGCGGCTGGGTCGGTTCATAGGGGCAAAGTATACTCAAGGGGCGGAGATCGACACTGATGCGTATTCGGAATGCTTTCGTCGCCGGGCTCGCCTTTCTGCTGGCCTCAGCCGCGTCCGCGCAGACGCCGGCGGTGATTACCGTAACCAGCCCGACGCTCAAGGCCGGTGAGGTGGTGCCGATTGACCACACCGCCGACGGCAAGAACCTCTCGCCGGCGCTCATGTGGAGTGGCGCGCCCGCGAATACCAGGCAGTTCGCGCTGATTTACGACGATCCCGACGTGGCGTTCGGCACTCCGCCGCAGACGTTCGTGCACTGGGTGGTCTACAGGATTCCGGGCACCGCGAAAGGGTTGCCGGCCGAGTTGCCGATGGAAGCGGTGCTGACCGGCCCGCCGGAGATCGCCGGCACCATCCAGGGGCTGTCGGGCTTCAAGCGCGCGGGCTATCGCGGTCCGGCGCCGCCGGCGGGAAAGCCCCATCACTACACGTGGACGGTCTATGCGCTCGACGCCGAGTTGCCGCTCGAGCCGGGCCTCAACCGCAACCAGCTGATCGAGGCGATGAAGGGCCACATCATCGGCCAGGGCTCGCTCGTCGCGATCTACGAGCGGAAGCCGAAGGTGCAATAGCGATAGCAATGAGCAATGAGCAATGGGCAATGAGCAATGGGCAATGAGCAATCAGCGCGGTAGCACGCTGTGGACGGTGGCCGGTTTCTTCGCCGGCTTTGCCCTTGCGACGGTGATCGCGCTGGCCGCGGGGTGGTTCGTGTTCTTTCGCGATCCCTCCCGGATCGACATCAGCCGCCCGACGGTGGTGCAGCAGATTCAACAGCTGCAGCGGCTCGAGACCGTCGTCTACAGCATGGAAAAGATTGTGACCGGCGCGCAGGACAGCCGGTATCTGCCGCGCATGCTGTCGGGCGATCGGCTCCTGCTGATTGTTCACGGCGAGGTCACCGCCGGCGTCGATCTCGCGGCGCTGGAGCCGACGCGCGTCAGGATTGACGGGAAATCGATCGACCTGACGCTGCCCGAGGCCACGGTGTTTTCGACGCGCCTCGACAACGACCGCACGCGCGTCTACGCGCGAGAAACCGGGTTGTTCAGCAGCCCCGATCCGCAGCTCGAATCAGAGGTGCGGCGCGAAGCCGAGCGCCAAATGACCCAGGCGGCGCTCGACGGCGGCATCCTCAAGACCGCCGCCACCAACGCGCGCACGACACTCACCAGTTTGCTCACGGGTCTCGGCTTCGAAACGGTCAAGGTGCACGACGCGTTGCGCGATCCCTGATTGCTGATTGCTGATTGCTCATTGCTCATTGCTCATTGCGCATTGCTGATTCCCGATTCCTGACTCCTAGAACGTCACCGTCTTCCAGTTCTTCGCCAGATACTCAGCCGTGCGCCACGCCAGCGCTTGCACCGTCAGCGTGGGATTGCGCGCGCCGCTGGTCCCCATCACCGAGGCGCCGAGCACGCCGAGGTTCGGCACCTCGTGCGACAAACCCCATTCATTGACGACGTTGGTGTCGGCGTTGCGGCCCATCCGCGTGCCGCCATAGGCGTGGGTGGTCGGGCCCATCGTGCCGATCGGGTTGGCCTGCGTCGCAATGGCGCCGGCGGCCTTGTACCACTCGATCATCTTTTCCTGCGCGGCGGTGCTGACGCGCCGCTCGTTGTCCTTGTAATCCGCGGTGATGCGGCACACCGGCAAGCCCAGCGGATCCGTCACGGCCGGATCGAGATCGAGGAAGTTGTCCTCGTAAGGCAGCGTGGTCTTCTGGAGATACGAGGTGTTGGTGCGATCGGCGTTCTTCATCACGAACGCCTTCCACTCCGATCCCCATGACGGCGTGCGCCCGAACGTGCCCATGCCCGCCGCCGAAATCGGCCGGCGATCCGACATCACCCACAGATTGCCGCCGCCGATGAAGTTCACACTCGAATGATCGAAGTTGTCATCGGCCCAGTTGTCGACGGCGACGCCTTGCGCCGGCAGTCCATACCAGGCGTGA
>Ga0190265_10000679_pt1 | contig 23072 bp, 25 predicted proteins | sample Popmic124T_FD_133135 | JGI IMG/M metagenome (GOLD analysis project Ga0190265, IMG submission 133135) | Populus adjacent soil microbial communities from riparian zone of Indian Creek, Utah, USA - 124 T | ecosystem: Environmental > Terrestrial > Soil > Riparian zone | place: USA: Utah | collected...
GGCCGTTGTGGAGATGCGCCTCGCGCAGCCGTTCATTGCCCAGGTCGACGGCGAAGGAGTCGCTGCCCTCTTCGGCCTGCTTGACTTCGGGTGCGTCGGCGTCAACGGGAACGGGCGCGTGGAACATCGAACTGAGCGGCTCTCCGACGGGGAAGTCCCGCCCTACCCGCAGAGTTTTGATGGAACGTTAAATTCGGCCCGTATTCCGCCTTTTCCCACCGCGACTGTCACGCCCCGAATTGGCGCTTTTCCTCAGTTTTCGCCGCGCAGCGCGCGGTCCACCGAGGTCGTGGTCACGCTGTGGTAGGACGGCCGCGTCCGCGCATAGGTCCGGGTCGCGATCGGCCGTCCCCATTCGCCCGCGCCGGCCAGCGTCTCGAACAGCGGCAGCACGAACTTGCGCCGGCCCATTTCGGCCAGGAAGCGCTCGGCCGCCGGCACCGCCGGCTGATAGCGGTTGGCGAGGGCGATCTGCAGCCAGGCGAACAGAGTTTCGGCGTTGCCGCTGCGCGACAAGGCGAACGCAGTGTCGAGCGCGGCGAGCCGGTCCGCGGCCATCGCGCGCGGCAGGCCGTTCAGGAAGCGCAGCCGCTCCGCCGTCGTCCAGCCGGCATAAGGCACCGCGCCGGCGTCGCCGCTTGCATTATAGGCGGCGAGCGCCCGGTCGACCGCCGCGAACGCCGCCGGATCGGGCCGCGCGACATTGTCCGGCAGGCCCGGCTGATACACCCATTGGTCGAGCATCAGCCGCCGCTCCAGGTCGCGGTCGCCGCGCACCAGATTGGCGCGCAGGTCGGCGAGGAAGCGCCCGGAGGTCATCGGCTGGAAGGCGTGGCGGTCGAAATAGGAACGGAGGTACGCGTCCCAGCGCTCGCGGCCGACGATCCGCTCGAGCGTGCGCAGGAAGACCGCGCCCTTGTCGTAGACGATGCCGCTCGTCCCGTCGTCGGGCCCGCCGTCGCCGCGCAGCCGAGTCCCGGGCGCCTCCCGGCCGAGCTCGGCGAAGGCGCTTTCCATGTCGGCGAACGACAAAGCCGCCTCCTGGGCGGCGCGCCGGCGGCCGTAGAGCGCCTCCATGATCCTATTCTCGAAATAGGAGGTGAAGCCCTCGTTGAGCCAGGAGTCCGGCCAGGTCGCGTTGGTGACGAGGTTGCCCGACCAGCTGTGCGCGAGCTCGTGCGCGACCAGGCCGACCAGGCTCTTGTCGCCGGCGATGAAGGTCGGCGTCAGGAAGGTGAGGGTCGGATTTTCCATGCCCCCGTAAGGGAAGCTCGGCGGCAGCACGATGACGTCGTAGCGCCCCCAGCGATAGGGCCCGTAGAGCCGCTCCGCCGCCTCGACCATGGCTTCCGTGTCGGCGAGCTCGGCCGCCGCCCTCTCCAGCATCGCCGGCTCGGTCCACACCCCGGTGCGCGGCCCGAGTTCGCGGAAGGCGATGTCGCCGGCCGCGATCGCGATCAGATAGGGCGCGACCGGATGGGTCATCCGGAAGCGATAGGCGCGGCGCCCCTCCCCGGCCGGCTCGCCCTCCGGCGTCAGCCGCTCGCCCGACATCACCACCTTCAAGGGCTCCGGCGCGGTGATCCGCGCCTCCCAGGTCTGGCGGATGCCGGGGCTGTCCTGCGTCGGGATCCAGGTCCGGTTGAGGATCGCCTGGCCCTGGCTGAGCAGATAGGGATGGCGCCTGCCGACCGTCTGCGCCGGGGTGAGCCATTGCAGCGCCGCCGCGTCGGGGCCGCTCCGGTAGCGGATCCTGATCTGCCGCGCCGGGCCGATCCGCACGGTCAGCGGCTGCCCCCGCGCCTCGTCGCTGGCGCCGAGCGCATAAGCGAGCGGCGCGCCCGCCGCGTCGGTCACCGCCGCGATCTCCAGCCCCTTGCTGTCGAGGACGATGTCCTGCGCGCCGTCCGCGGCCTGGATGTCGAGCGTCGCCGTCCCCGCCATCCTTTTCGCCGCGAAATCGGCGTCGAGGTCGAGCGCGACATGGGTGACCCGCGCCACTTCCGGGCGGGCGAAGCTCGAACCGTCGCGCGCGTCGGCCCCGCTCAGCACCGGCGCCACCTCGCGCTCGGGCCCCGCCTGCTCGTTGCCCTCCCGGGCGGTGCAGGCGGCGAGGATCAGGGCGGCGGCGAAAGCAAGCGAACGCATGGCGACAACACTCCGGCAACTCCGCCGGCGGCCCTAGGGCAACGCCCGCGCCGACGCAAAGCCCGCTTTATTTGATCGACCAGCCCTGCAGCTTGGCGCTCGCCGCCGCGGTCGGCTTTTCGGGCTTGATCTTCGGCGGCGCCCGCATCGCGGCGCGCTCGGCGGCTTCGGCGCCGTGGGTGGCGAGCTGGCGGTAGGCGCCGTGCGCCCGCCTCAGCCGCGCCCGCTCGGCTTCGCTGGTCGCCGCGGCGAGCTGCTCCAGCGCTTCGTCGGCCTTCGCCAGATAGTCTTCGGCCGTGCTCATCGGACTGTCCTTCCTCTCGGGAGCGGGCCTTCCGCCCCGCGCGCGCCGGCGGGGGCCGAATGGCCTTCAGCTGGAGAGATGGGCGCTTTGCCGCGCGAAGGCAAACACATTCCCCTCGGCCGGTGCCGTCTCGGCGGTCGGCGCTGCGGTCTCGGCCGCCGGCGCGGTGGCGCCGCTGACGAAGGCGGCGGGCGCGCCGACGATCAGCAGCACGGCGGAGATCGAGGCGAGGGGCTGTTTCATCACCAGCCCTCTTTGCCCGCCGGCGGCGCGCGGCGCAAAGCGGCTGCGACGGGCCCGCCATATCGCTCGACGAAGGCGCGCCGCGCTCGACGAAAGCCGCCTCCGCATCGGCGGACGCACCTTTTGGGCTTGCAAAACATGATTTGTTCTGTTTTTGTTCGAAATCTCGAAAGGAGCGAGTCGTGGTCAGCCGCAAAGCCGTCCGCCGCAGCGTCCCGCCGGAGGAGTTGCCCCCGTTCATCCCGGTGCCGCGCCAGGTCGCGCGCCACGACGGCTGGACTCCGGCGCGCCAGATCGCGTTCATCGAGGGGCTCGCCGACACCGGCTGCGTCGCGATCGCCGCGCGCATGGTCAACATGTCGCCCGAGAGCGCCTATCAGCTCCGCCGCCAGCCCGGCGCCGAAAGCTTCCGCCGCGCCTGGGACTCGGCGCAGGCGCTCGGCCTGCTGCCGGTCAAGGACGAGGCGTTCCACCGCGCCATGCACGGCCAGCTCGTCCCGGTCTTCGTCGGCGGCAAGCTGATGGGCTTCCGCCGCAAGAAGAACGACCGCCTCCTCATGTTCATCCTGCGCCACTACGGCCAGGACGCTTTGGGCCGCAAAACCACCGTCAACTATTTCTCGACCCGAGCGGGCGCCGTATCCCATTCCTCCCCTGCATTGGCAGGGGAGGGGGACCGTGCGAAGCATGGTGGAGGGGCCTCTTCGGCCGCCGCCGCGGAAGCCAGCACCACCACCCTGAAAACGGTGATCTCCGGCCCGGCCGGCGCGCCGAGCCAGCTCGCCGCCGACGACCAGGCGGCGGCGGTCCTCAACGCCTTCCAGGGCGTCGCGCTCGACGAAGAGGCCCAGGCCCGGATCTACGACGCCCTCGCCGCCTGCGCCGAGCGCCGCCGCGCGCTCGAGAACGATCCGGAGAACGACCCGGAATGCGAGTTCCTCCGCGTCCCCCCGGGCGACCTGCGCTATCTCGGCGAGCTCGAAGGCGGCGTCGAAGGGGACTGGGTCGAATACCGGCCCGAGGGCGAGCATCGCTGGGAGAGCCTCGGCGAAGGCGGCGGGGCGGCCGAGATCGACCGGGTGCTTGCCGAGATGGCGGCGCGCAAGGCGGCGATGACGCCGGAGGAGGAGGCGGCGGAAATGGCCGCGATCGACGCCCAAATCGCGGCCGACATCGAAAAGCAGCAAAAGCGCCTGCCCCCGCCTGATCCCGATGATCCCCGCCTCGACTGGCGCAACTGGACCGGCGGCTACGTGCCGCCTTCGGATCCTCCCCGGAACGGGGAGGGGGACCATGCGCGGCATGGTGGAGGGGCCGTCGCGTCGGCCGCGGAAGCTGGCGAAGCCCCGATCTCCCCCCGCCTTCGCGAGAGCGAAGAGCCTGCCCCGGCGAAAGCCGGGGGCAAGCCTTCGCGCCGCTACCGGAAGCGCCAGCCCAAGCCGCCCTTCGCCCCGCCCGACGAGGCGCGCAAGACTGAAGCCGTGGCGGCGGTGGAGGCAGAGCGGCGCGAGCACGCGGCCGCGGAGGCGAAGCGGCGGCGCGCCAAGGCCCGTCGCCGGGATCAAAGCCCCGGATAAGCCGCCGCCAGCCGCTGCGCGTCGCTTTGGATCGCCGCGAGGCAGGTCGCGCCGCCCGCGAGCGTCCCCAGCTCATGCTCGATCGCGAGATCGATCTTCAGCGCCAGCGCTCCAAGGTCCGGCGCCGGAGTGCGCCACAATCGCCTCAGCGAATCGCAGAGCGCATCGAGCCGCTCGCCATATTCCGCCTCATATTCCCCCGGCCACCCCACCGCGTCCTCCACCTCCGCCTCGGCCGCCTCATAAGCCTCCACCGCGCTGGCCCACGCCAGTTCCTCCCCTGCTTTTGCAGGGGAGGGGGACCGCGTGGAACGCGGTGGAGGGGCTTCTTCCAGACTGGCCTCCCCTTCCCCGCTCATCCCGAGGAGGGGCTGAGCCCCCGCACCCCTCCCGCTCATCCTGAGGAGGGGCTGAGCCCGGCGAAGACCCGTCTCGAAGGAGAAGGACGAGGAGGCGGACGCCAAAGGCAAAGCCACCGCAGCGCCTAGCAGCGCGCGGCGCGACGGGTTATGCTGCGCAGCAGCCATCCTTCGCCTCCTTCCACAAAGGCGCGGTTGGTCAGAGCCGGGACGAGGCAGCCGCCTCGCTCCGATTCGCTTGATGAGGTTTTCGATAGCAGTAACCTAGGGCGGGCGCAATAGCTAAGAACGAAAAAAATAAAGGCGGCCGGCCGACGACGGGCATCGGCCCGTCCATCGGCCTGCGCCTCTATCCCGACCTCGAAGCCGCCCTCGACGCCTGGATCGCGAGGCAGCCGGAGCCGAGGCCGTCGCGGCCGGAGGCGATCAGGCAGATTTTGCGGGCGGCTTTGCTACGGTAACCAATTGGCTCGCCTGATTTAGGCGGAGCAGATGCGGATTTCAGAGAAGCTGGGTCTCAGGCCTGACCATCAGCCTTCGACGCATAGTCACCAATCGCCATTACTATCCTGGCGAGCAACGGCTTAAATCTACCGAAGTTAATATTATTTTGTTGCTGCCTTACGATCTTCTCAGCAAACAGATACTTTCCATATTCCGTTTTAGAATCGAACGTCTTGCCGGGATTAAATTTCTTGGTCCCTAACTTCTTCTCCCTCACGCTCTTTGGGAAGAAGTCCTCAATCATTGTGTCGCCCCCCGCCTTCGTCCGTGGCGTCGGCACAACGTACAGGTTCTGACCGACGAACAAGAATGGCTCTTGCCCAGTCACGGTCTTTTTGGTTGTGTTTTTCACAGAATTAAAGAGGCCCTCCGAGCCCTTATCATTGTCTACGAACAAAATAACCGGCTGGCCCTTATGCCCTGTCGTGAACCTATTCCACTCCCTCCCGTATACCGAAACTAACTTATTAAGCTCGCCCGTCCCCCCAGAAAGATCCAACATTCGTGAAGTGACGTTTGTATAAGACATAAACCGAATCTTAAAGGACAGCGAGTTTCCGCTCTTTTCCGCAAGCTGCGGAAAATCCTTATAAAGGTCCTTTAAGGCGCATTTGATATAGATATTATCGGTTTTTCCTTCAAATAAAAGTATAGGTAAATCACTCGCATAGAAGTCTTTGTAGAACAGAATGTCGCGGTAAAGGCGCTCATACCCGACGCGCTCTTTCGGGCGAGGATTGCTCTCGCTCCAGTTCGATCTCTTCACATTGTCGATAAAACTCATGATCCCTTGGAGCTGTTGAAGAGTTCCCGGCACTTGCTCCTCAATGAGATTTCCAGAGGCGTCGAGCTTGTGCTTGACTGCATAGAAGGAACCTGTCTTGAAAACCGTGTGGGCCATTGCGCGTGCAACCTTCTCGTACTCAGTTTTCACGTTGACCTTCGAGTTGACAACGAGGCCCGTAACGTCTTGGCGCGACTGGTGATACTGCATACGGGTTTTGGACGGGTTGATTGCGAATCCGCTATTTTTGATGATCTTGGCAAGCTCGCTTCCCGGTTCCCATTCGTGGGGGGGCGCGTCCCCAGTGCACGCGATTCCTCGAGGGAACTTGCTCTTGTTGGTCGAGAAGGTCAGGTCATCCGCATAGCGCGAGTAGTCACAGCCGTACTTCTGTGCGAGCTTTGCTAGCCTGATATCAAGGATATGGGCGACAAGATTTGAAACGACTGGGGAGCATGGGCTTCCTTGCGGAAGGGCATTATCGTGGCAAGCAATCTGGGCGATCACCGTAGCCACATCAGGATTGAGGTCGAAGTTTTTGTTCTTAATAAAAAACCCGCGGACCCGGCCAAAATTTATTGAGTCGAAAAATTCTTTTATGTCGATATTGAAAACGAATTTCTTTCCTCTATGACATCTTGCATTTGTGATTATTGACCTCTTGCGCCTGAATCCGTGAGAAATTGCACCAGATATTTTACGACCCTCATTGATGTCGCTAATGCAATCTTGAAGCAGATCGGCCAGTCTAGTCTGTAGCCTCTTGAGATCTTCTGATGGGGCTTGGATCGTTCTCATTCCTCCCGAGCGCTTGGGGATTTGGAACGGAAAATATTTAAGCCCCGGAGGCTTCTTATAGAGAATGTAAGAAAGGGCCTTTGGCTTGAAGCCGAGCAGGATCGCTAGGCTTTTTCGGTCGGTCGTAGCCTTTAGAAGCTGAAGCTTAGTCATCGATCGGCAATGAAGCGGGCCTGAAGACACTCTTATGCGATGAGGATCATCATCATGTAAATTGCAAATGGACCGTCAGGGGCAATTCCCCCTCACATTGTTCTCACGTGTCACGAAGCGCGACAAAAAATCTGTCTCCAGGCCCTTGCTAAGGCGTTAGCATGTCCGGGGAGACCGTCAAGTGAGGCGACGCTCTCATTTGCGCCCTTACAACCCCATTTCTGACGTCGACCACCTTGACGGCTAGTGCAAACAGGCACATCTGCTCTGTCGGATCGGAGCGTGCCATGGAACAGCAGCAAGAACGGCAGGTTGGCCAGCCCGCGATCGACCCGGTGTCAGCGCCGACAAACGCCGCGGCTCCGGCCACGATCGATAGCGGTGCATCCGCCGTTGCCAGCGCCGATGCGCGCGCACTCGGCCTGCTTGGCATTGGCGGTTTGGCTGTTGGCGCGACGGCATTTATTGCCCCGCTCATTCCAATAACCCTCATCGCCGTCGCCGGCGTAGCGGCATTGCTGGGATCGCGGCGCTGAGTTTCGCAAGATCGGTGGTGGACGCGCTCATCGCGTTCGGTTGGCAGCGTAGTCTGGTCTTTGTCGCGGTGGTCGCCTCGCTGTTCGTGTCGATCGGTTTCCTCTGGTCGAACGAAGCCCACCCTCGAGCCATGATTGCGGCGTATCTCCTGTCCGCGATTTTTTGGACAGCAGCGTCGTTTGCGGCCGATCTCGCACAACCCCTCGTCGGCACCGACGCCCGGGCTTGGCCCAAGCCACAGATGTCCAATCTGGCGAACGCTCTCGCCGCGGGCCTAGCCGCAGTCGGCACGACAGCCAGCGTCGAGAATGGCTGGGCAACGCTCTTGGGCTGATCCGAATTGTAGCCGAACTGCTCTACTCCTTCCCCATCCGCAGCGCCGCGATAAACGCTTCCTGCGGAATGCTCACCGAGCCGTACTCCCGCATCCGCTTTTTCCATGACCCCCGCCTAGGTCGATGCCCCGCATCGACCGCCGAGCATGAGCGCGCTTTCTTGGTGCTCCACACCAAGCGCGCCCTCATTTCATGCTTCTCCAGCAGCTTGAAGGCCAAAAGGCGGCTCGCTTCCCCGTCGCGCTCCCCTTCACGGATATTGCTGCCGCGCGTGGACGACGCTGACGATCTCCACCGCCTCGGCCGTGACCCGGTAGACGAGAATGTAGTTAGGATGAACCACGGCCTCGCGCGTTCCTTCAACGCGGCCCGGCCGGTACATGAAGGGGCGATCGGCCAGGCCCTCGGCGCAGAGCTCGATCGCGGCCTGCAGCCGTTCGGCCGCAGCCACATTGCGGTCCGCGATGTAATCGAAGATGGCGGCGGCGTCGTCCCGCGCGCTCCGGCGCCAGATCAGCGTCAGCACGATTTTTCTTGTTTCGCCTTCTCGATGATCGCCCGCATTTCCGCCATCACTTCGTCGTGCGGCACCGGTGGCCGCGGATCGGCAAGCGAGGCCGCGACTTTCCGCTTCAGCCACTCCAGGTAGGACGCCTCCTGCTCGGGCGTTTCGAATTCCGAGACGATGGGAGAATGCTCGTTCATGCCGCCAGAATAAACCACGACACGCGCTTTGCCAACGATCCTGTTCGCCGCCTTCCGGAGCCCGGGCCGACCAGGGTCAAGATGGCCGCGATCAATCGCCCCGGCGCTTGTCGGGCTCCTTGGCGACGCCTTTGAATTTGGTGCCGTCCTGCTTCACGTCCATGAACTCCCCATCGTCTTCGCTGTCGGCATCGCGATTGCGCTTCACATATTGGTCGGTCTTGGGATTCTCGACCTGGCTGCGATCGTCCACCGAGCCCTTGCGATAACCTTCGCCTGTATTCTTGGCCATGACAGCCTCCTTCGCTCGCTGGAACATAAAATGAACGATAGGCCTCTCTGTTCCACCTGAAGGCTATTCCTCACAGACGCGATCACGCCGGCTGCAGTTGTGCACCGGCCCTCGAGCCCCCGCCACCTTGGTGAAAGAGCATAATGACCGACTGCTAATTGATTAGCATGAAGCTCACTATTCCTCACCCATCCGCAGCGCCGCGATGAACGCTTCCTGCGGTATGCTCACGCTCCCATATTCCCGCATCCGCTTCTTCCCCTCCTTCTGCTTTTCGAGCAGCTTCTTCTTCCGCGTGATGTCGCCGCCGTAACATTTGGCGGTGACGTCCTTGCGCAGCGCCGCGATCGTCTCCCGCGCGATGACCTTGCCGCCGATCGCCGCCTGGATCGGGATCTTGAACAGGTGGCGCGGGATCAAATCCTTGAGGCGCTCGCACAATTGCCGCCCGCGCGCCTCGGCCGCCGCGCGGTGGACGATCATCGAGAGCGCGTCGACCGGCTCGCCGTTGACCAGGATGTTCATCTTGACGAGGTCGCCGTCGCGGTGGCCGATCTGGTGATAGTCGAAGCTCGCATAGCCGCGGCTGATGCTCTTCAGCCGGTCGTAGAAATCGAACACCACTTCGTTCAGCGGCAGCTCGTAGGTGAGCTGCGCCCGCCCCGCGACATACGTAAGGTTCTTCTGGATGCCGCGGCGGTCCTGGCAGAGCTTGAGGATCGCGCCCAAATGCTCGTCGGGGACGTAGATGACGGCCTCGATCCACGGCTCCTCCATCGCCGCGATCCGGTTGGGATCGGGCATGTCGGCCGGGTTGTGGATCTCGATCACGTCGAGCCCCGCCGAGTCGACCTCGACCGTCCGGGCCGTGCCCGCCGAAGCCTGGCCCGAAGCGAGGCGCAGGGCCGCGTCCTTCCCCTTGGTGAGGTGGATGCGATAGACGACGCTCGGCGCCGTCGTGATCAGGTCGAGGTCGTATTCGCGGGTCAGCCGCTCCTGGATGATCTCGAGGTGCAAGAGGCCGAGGAAGCCGCAGCGGAAGCCGAAGCCCAGGGCGGCCGAGGTCTCCATCTCGAACGAGAAAGAAGCGTCGTTGAGGCGCAGCTTGGCGAGCGAATCGCGCAATTTCTCGAAATCGTTGGCGTCGGTCGGGAAGAGGCCGCAGAAGACGACGGGCTGGACCAGCTTGAAGCCGGGCAGCGCTTGTTGCGTCGGCCGCCGCGCGTCGGTGATCGTGTCGCCGACCCGGGTCTCGGCGACGTCCTTGATCTGGGCGGTGATGAAGCCGATCTCGCCGGTGCCGAGCGCGTCGAGCGGCTCGATCTTGGGGCGGAAGACGCCGACGCGGTCCACCAAATGCGTGGTGCCGGCGGCCATGAACTTGATCTGCTGGCCCTTGCGGATCGCGCCGTCGATCACCCGGATCAGGATGACGACGCCGAGATAGGGGTCGTACCAGCTGTCGACCAGCATCGCCTTCAAGGGCGCGCCCGCGTCGCCCTTGGGGGGCGGGATGCGGGCGACGATCGCCTCGAGCACCTCGTCGATGCCGGCGCCCGTCTTCGCCGAGGTGAGCACCGCGTCGTCCGCGGGCAGGCCGACAATGTCCTCGATCTCGTGCCTGACCTTGTCGACGTCGGCGGCGGGCAGGTCGATCTTGTTGATCACCGGCACGATCTCATGGTCGTGCTCGATCGATTGATAGACGTTGGCCAGCGTCTGCGCCTCGACCCCCTGGGCCGCGTCGACCACCAGCAGCGCGCCCTCGCACGCGGCCAGGCTGCGGCTGACCTCATAGGCGAAGTCGACATGGCCGGGCGTGTCCATCAGGTTGAGGACGTAATCCGCGCCGTCCTTGGCGCGGTAGTCGAGCCGCACCGTCTGCGCCTTGATGGTGATGCCGCGCTCCTGCTCCAATTCCATATTGTCGAGCACCTGGCTGGTCATCTCGCGCGCGGTGAGGCCGCCGGTGGTCTGGATCAGCCGGTCGGCCAGGGTCGATTTGCCGTGGTCGATATGGGCAATGATGCTGAAGTTGCGGATGCGGCTAAGCTCGGTCATTGGACGCGCGCCCTAGCAGGGGCGGCGCGCGCCGCCAACCGGGGGCTGCGTCCGGGCGAATGCCGGCCGACGGCCCATTGCGGACATTCGGCGGAGCTGCCACCGTGCTGTCCGCCAGGGAGAGGAGCGCGGTGTCATGGCCGGGAAAACGTCCAGGGAGTCGGCGCAGGCCGCGAAGAAGGCCGCCGTCGATGGAGGAGAGTCTCCCTCCGAGCTGATCGATGCGAGGATCGCGGCACTTGGCGACTGGCGGGGCGAGACGCTCGCCCGGGTCCGAGCTCTCATCAGGCAGGCCGACCCCGAAGTGGTCGAGGAGTGGAAGTGGCGCGGGGTTCCGGTGTGGTCGCACGCCGGGATCCTCTGCACCGGCGAGACGTACAGGAATGTCGTGAAGATGACCTTCGCCAAGGGCGCCTCGCTTGACGACCCTTCAGGCCTCTTCAACGCCAGCCTCGAAGGCAACACCAGGCGTGCCATCGACGTGCATGAGGGCGACGAGATCGACGACAAGGCGCTGCAGGCGCTGATTCGCGCCGCAGTGGCGCTGAACAGGTCGGGGTGAGCGTCCCCAGTCCGCTCTCAGGCGATGCCGGAGAGCGCCTGAGGGTGCCCGCCAGGCGGCGTCATGGCCGAATGTCCGCTTTCCACCCATGACGGAGAAAGGGATGTCGGCCGACAAGGATGAACCTCGAGATCAGCCGACCATGTAGGCTCCAACCAGCATCGAAGCGACGACGCAGGCGAGCCCCGCCGCGATCAGGTTGATTCGGGCGAGGGCGACGCCGAACGCGGCGAGAAGAAAGCAGATCAGAGCGATGATGAGGAGAATTGTGCCGGCAGCCATGTGGACCTCCCTTTTGGCATTCATCGCCCGCGATGCCCCGGGGCGAGGGATGAGACGAGGGTCATAGCGGAAAACGGGCGGAACCGCGCTATCGAAAACAGCGGGGCTCCCGCGGTGAGGCCGCCGGTGGCTTGGATCAGCCGTTCGGCGAGGGTTAGCGAACAGCAAACGGAGTCGCGCACCCGGCTACTGTGCCAAGGCACCTCAACACCGCCCATATTCGTGGCGCTGTTTTGAAACATGAGCGCGTATTGATGACATCCCGGAATGGACATAAGAAGATTTGGGGATTCGATTCGATCGTCGTTTCGGGGGGCTCAATGAAGCTGCTATTGCGTCTTGTCGCGCTCGGCCTGCTGGCCGGGCTCTTCAGTCCGGCGACGGCCCAGAACAGGCAAGCGGGCGTATCGCAGCCCCGATTGCCGGTCGTGGCGCTGCGCCGGCTCGAGGATTTCGCGAATACCGGGCAAGGGCCGGCGTTCAGCCGAATGCTGCAGACGGCGATCGTGTCGACCGCCAAGTTCCGCGTGATGGACCGATCATTCGCCTCGGCGCTGATGGAGCAGCGCGATGCGGCCAGCGGCCTGGTGACCACCAACCGGCCCGGCCGCACCGGCGGCTTCGAAGGCGCCGACTTTCTCATCGAGGCGACGATCACGACCGCTTCGGCGGGCCGGCGGGCGGACTTCGGCTCGACCCTCGTCGCCAACCTGATCGGCGGGCGCAACAGCAATGTGCGTTGCTCGCGCATGGCGGCCTCGATCGCGGTCGACATCCAGATCCTGGACGCGGCGACCAACGAAGCGCGCTATGCCTCGCGGATCAACCAGACCGCGCAATCGGCGGCCTCGTGCACCGGCGACGACAATGTCGATGTCGCGGCGATGCTGCGCCTGGCGGCCGACCGCATCGCCGCGAACCTCGTCACGACTATCTATCCGATCCAGATCATGGCGCTTCAGCCCGACGGATCGATCCTGCTCAATTACGGCGAAGGCACGTTGACGCCGGGCGCGACCATGTCGGTCTACGGGCCGAGCACGGCGATCCCGGATCCCGGCACCGGCCGTATGATCATGGTCGACGGCATGAGGCTTGGCGATATCCGGGTCACCGAGGTGCAGGCCCGTTTCTCCCGCGCCGTCGCCAGTGGGCCCATGGCCGCGCCGCTTGCCGTCGGCGCGATCGTTCGGCCGGCGCAGGCCCAGGCCAACAACCGGCGTCGGGGGCGGCGATGAGGCCGGCCCGTCTCGCCGCGGCTGGCCTGGCGGTGGCCGGGGCGGCGCTGACGCCCTCGCCCGCAATGGCCCAGGACTCGCCGGTGCGAGTCGCCATCGGCAATTTCGCCAGCCAGCAGAGCTGCACGCTCTACGCGGTCACCTCCGGCAGCGAGGCGCTGGTCTACGATCGCCGTGGGGCGGTGGCCGCCGACGCTTATGGCTATGCCGCCGCGAGCAGGGCGACCCTGGCCTGGGCGCGGCAGTGGCGGACCGAGCTGGTGCGCGATTGCGTCAGCCATTTCCCGGCGCTGCGCAATTCGATCGTCACGGCGCTCGCGGCGTCGGGGCGGGTGACCGTGGTGCCCGCCGGCACGCGCGGCGCGCTGGTGCTGAACGGACGCGTGTCGGACGTCGGCGTCACGAACAGCTCGGTCAGCGCCGGCAGCTTCGATCGCTCGGCGAACAATGCCACGCTGACGGTCGAATTCTCGCTGGCCGGTCCCGGCGGCGGCACGACCTTCGGCGCCTCGGTGATCAAGAGCCTGACGTTCGCCGATCGGCTCGACGCCGGCGGCGTGTCCTACAGCCAAAGCCAGAGCGACGGCGCGACCTATGCGCGGCTCCAGCGCGAGCTGTCGATGGCGGTGTCGCGCGCGGTCGCCTTCCACTTCAGCCCGCTCCGGGTGGTCGCCAATGCCGGCCAGCGTCTGCGCGTCAACTATGGCGCGCCGCTCGTGCCGCTCGGCTCGGCGGTGACGGTCGATGCCGGGCCGGCGGTGGGCATGATCCGCGCCAATGTCGTCGCGGCCGGCGCGGGCTTCGCGGACCTGGAATCGGAAGGCGGCGCCGATCTCTCGGCGGTACGGCTGGGCAGCGTGGCGACCTTCTCGGAGCCGGAAGACCCGGCGTCGAGCGGGCGCGTGATCCCAAGGACCGACCTGCCCTTCTAGAGTATGGTTCTGTTTCAATCTGCAGCCGGAATCGGAGCGCCGCGTCGATTCAGGCGATCCCGGCCACGCACGGGCTGGTCGTGCCGCTCCCGTCCGGGCCCCATTTGCGGTAGCCGTTCGAATCGACGTGAAAGCGCAGCCCCGAATAGAAGCCGAGGCCGGCCTGATAGGCGCGGCCGTCGCGGGCATGGGCGGCGCAGATGTCGCGGATCATCGCGGCGCGACTGACGTCCGCCGCGACCGGGGTCAGGTCGAGCGCGAAGAACAGCCGGTGGGCGCTTTGCGGCGCGCCGTCGGAGCAGGCGTTGAGCGCCTCGTTGCGATAGGCGGAGAGCGCCTCGACCGGGCCGATCGCCGGCACCACCTCGTCGCGGACGAAGCGCAGGGTCGCCGCGATGTGCGCCCATTTGTCGGCCGGGGCGACCTCGAAGCGGTCGGCGGCGCACTGGCGCCAGGACGATGAGGTGCGGATCAGCTGCCAGACCGGCACCACCTGGTCGAGGTCCTGGCCGGCGAGATGGTCGCGGAACGCCCGGACCCGGGCGCGATGCTCGGGCGCGCGGGCGAGCCAGGCGTAATAATCGGCCCGCGACTGGCCCGGCGCGAGATCCGCCCGGGCGTGGGCGGCCTCGTGCGCCGCGCCATGGCCCGCCGGCTGAGCCAAAGCCGCGAACGGCGCGAAGAGGAGCGTCGCCGCGACGGCGGCGTTCCTGATAAATTGCAGCATTTCAACGATATAGATGAAGAAGCGCGGCTTTTCAAGGCGCCGGCGCGGGGGGCGGGGGCGGCTTCGGACAGGCCGCCGATGCGAAACTATTGCGGCTGCGGTTCGGCCGGCGGAACTGGCGGCTGGGGCTCGGCGACTGGCAATGGCGGCGGCGGCGGGACCGGCGGCGGCAGCGGCGGCGCCAGCGGGTCGCCGCCGCGCTCGATCACCGCGCAGGGGCTCTCGTTTCCCCGCGGCCCGGCGGCGCCCCAGCGGCGGAAGCTGCGCGTGTCGATGTGGAAGCGCTGGAAGGCGTAGAAGCCGAGGCCGACGCCCGCCGCCGGCCCGTGGCGGCCGTGCATCGCGCAGAGGCGGCGGAACAGGTCGCCGCGCTCGAGCGGCTGGACCGGAACGAGGTCGAGCGCGAAATAATCGAGATGCGCGCTGCGCTCCGAGCCGCGCGCGCAGCCGTTGAGCGCCGGATTGCGGTAGCCCGACACCGCCTCGACCGCGCCGACCGCCGGCCGGACATGGTCGCGGATCACCTTTAGCGTGCGGGTCATGCCGGGCCAGAGGCGAAACGGCGGGATCTCGAACGGCGGGCCGCCGCATTCGCGCCACATGCTGGCGGTGCGGACCAGCTGCCAGGTCGGCAGCACCCCTTTGACCCCGGCCGCCTCCTGCCACGCCTCGAACGACAGTACCTGACCGCGATGGCCGGGATTGGAGTCGAGCCAGACCCGATAATCCGCCTCCCCTTGCCCGACCGGCAGTTCCTGCGCGGCGAGCGGGGCGGCGATGAGCAGCATGAGCAAGACGAGACCGCGCATCCCCGCCCTATATGCGCAAGATCGATCCATTGCAGCCCTCGCGGCAAACGGGCAGGATCGCGGCCATGCTGACTGGAGAATGGACATGAAGATGCTGCTCGGCCTTGCCCTGGCCCTCATCGCCTGCGCGCCCCATAGCAGCGCCCAGCCGCCCGCCGGCGAGCCTATCTCCGGCACCCTTTTGGTCGGCAACAAGGGCGAGAACACGCTCTCCTTCATCGATCTCGCCACCGGCCGCGAGCTCGGCCGCGCGGCGACGGGCCGCATGCCGCACGAGATCGCCATCTCGCCCGACGGCCGCCAGGCGGCCGTCGTGGCCTATGGCGAGCGCTCGATCGACATTTTCGACGTGGCGAGCCGCGCGAAGCTGCGCACCATCGATCTTTCGCCCAACGAAGGCCCGCACGGCATCGTCTGGCTGCCCGACGGCCGCATCCTCGCCACCACCGAGCGCAGCCGGTCGCTGACCATCGTCGACACGGGCCGCGGCGACGCGGTCAGCGCGATCGCCACCGGCCGGGACGGCACCCACATGGTCGCGGTGACGCCCGACGCCCGCCGCGCCTTCACCGCCAACATCGCCGCCGGCACGGTCAGCGTGCTCGACCTCGCCGCCGGGACGAAGCTGAGCGACATCGCGGTCGGCGGCAATCCCGAGGGCATCGCGCTGACTCCGGACGGGCGCACGCTCTGGGTCGGCGATCTCGAAGGCGCGCGGGTGCAGGCGTTCGACGCCGCAAGCCTTGAGCGGCTCGCCGAGGTGCGCACCGGGCCGATCCCGATCCGCGTCCTCGCCAGCCCGGACGGGCGCTGGATCGTTACCTCCAACATGGGCTGCGGCTGCCTCACCATCATCGACGCGCACGCGCGCGCGGCGGTGCGCACCATAGAGGTGAGCGGCACGCAGGAAGCGGGCCAGGTCACGATCCTGTTCTCGGCCGACGGCCGGCGCCTCTACGCCGCCGAGACCGGCCGCAACCAGGTCGCCGAAATCGACCTCGCCAGCGGCCGGGTCCTGCGCCGCCTCGCCGCTGGCGCCCAGGGCGACGGCCTGGCGATCGCGCCCTGAACCGCGCGTCGCCGGGCCCAATCATGACTAAGGCATCGGTAACCACCTCGCTTGAGTGAAGATTAGCTTTAATCGGGCAAAAGCCGGTCCCTGAAAGAGCCGAAAAGGCCTTTGGAGGACCAGATGCACCAAGCCAACGGCACGGGAAAAGCCGCGGTTCCGACTCGCGGCACGGGGTTCCTGACTCGCCTCGCCCGCGACACGCGGGGCAACGCACTCGCCATCGTCGGCGCCGCCTTGGTGCCGCTCGCCGCGATGATCGGCTCGGGCGTCGACATGAGCCGCGCCTATATGGCCAAGACCCGCCTGCAGAGCGCCTGTGACGCCGCCGCCCTCGCCGGCCGCCGGATCATGAACAACGACACGCTGACCACCGAGGTCCGCCAGGAAGCGACCCGCTTCTTCAACTTCAACTTCCGCCAGGGCCTCTACGACACGGCGGCATTCACGCCGGTCATCACCCGGCCCGAAGCGGGCACGATCCGGGTCACCGCCTCGACCACGATCCCGACTTCGATCATGCACGTCTTCGGCTTCGATTCACTGCCGCTCAACGTCACCTGCGACGCGGCGCTCAACTTCGTGAACACCGACGTGATGCTGGTGCTCGACGTGACGGGGTCGATGGCGGAGAATGTCGGCGGCACCCAGAAGATCGTCGCGCTGCGCGACGCCGTCATGGCGCTCTACGACGAGCTGCGGCCGATCCAGACCCAGCTCGAGGCGAACGGCCTCCGGCTCCGCTACGGCATCGTCCCCTATTCGAGCACGGTCAATGTCGGCCAGCTGCTCCGCGAGCAGAACCCCGATTTCATCTCCAATACCGCCTACATTCGTACGCGAGTGGCGAATTATGACGATCTCGAGGTCGACTATATTCCGACCGTCCACCCGCCCCAGCCGCCGGTCGAGCAAATCTATCCGAGCTCGATCACCCAGGCGAATTGCGACAGATATGGCCGGAACGTGAGCTTCTCGGGTTTCTCGCCAAGCGCGACCGCGGGCGGCGGCCCGGCGCCGACGGACACCTGGACCCGCTCGTTCTCGAACAACGAATCGACGGGCGTCGACTGGGGCTGGGCAGGCGCCCCCGATCGCAGCACCGGCAGGAACGATAATCGGATGTCGTGCCGGCGGCGTTATGTCCAACGGAATACGAGCTTCACCGCCGATTATTATTACCGCTCGAGCGGCTACACCTGGCAGGATGAGGAGCCCGTCGACGTCAGCCAGTTCAAGATGGGCAATTCCATCACCATGTCGACCGACAGGGCCGGCCGGGTCGAGACCTCAGCATCGTACGACGCCTTCCACCTCCCGTCCGTCGCCACCGGCGTGGGCACGACCTCGATCACCTGGAACGGCTGCATCGAGGAGCGCAAGACGACGGACACCATCACCTCCACCTCGGGCTACCAAATGCCCGAGGAGGCGTGGGACCTCAACATCAACGCGGTTCCCACACCGGACGATGATAATGACGACCTGCGCTGGAGACCGATGATCCCGGCGATCTACTACGCTCCCGGCTCGAACACGCCGATCGGCACCGCGGCTTGCCCCGCGCCGGCGCGGCGCTTGCAGGCGTGGGCGCGCGGGGACATGCTGGGCTACGTGAACGCGTTGCAGCCGACGGGCAGCACCTATCACGACACCGGGATGATCTGGGGCGCGCGGATGATCTCCAACGGCGGCATCTTCGCCGACAGCCCGGACAATTTCAACGCCATGCCGGTCGCGCGCCACATCATCTTCATGAGCGACGGGCAGATGGACACCGACCGCAGCATCTATACGCTGTACGGCGTCGAGCGCTACGACCAGCGCGTCAGCGGCATGTCCAATCCGTCCGAGAGCGAGCTCAACGGCCGCCACATGCAGCGCTTCAAGATGGTCTGCAACGCGGCCCGCGGGATGAACGTCTCGATCTGGGTGATCGCCTTCGGCACCACCTTGAGCCCCGAGATGATCGAATGCGCGAGCAACGCCAACCAGGCCTCCACGGTCGGCAACCGCGACCAGCTGATCGCCCGCTTCCGCCAGATCGGCAGCAATATCGGCGCGCTGAGGCTGACCCAGTGAGGCGCGCCCCTCCCTTGCGCGGCCTCGGCCGGGACCAGAGCGGCGCGACCATCGTCGAGTTCGCGCTGATCCTGCCGGTGATGTGCATCCTGCTGCTCGGCGTGATCGACCTCGGCTACCGAAGCTACGTGACCTCGATCGTCCAGGGCGCGCTGCACGAGGCGGCGCGCATGGCGACGGTAGGCGGAGTCACGACCGCGCAGATCGAGACGCATGTCCAGAACCGGCTGCGCGAATTCTCGCACGAGGCCGTGATCGCGACCGACACGCGCAGCTATTCGGATTTCAACAACGTTAACGTGCCCGAAGCGATCACCCAGGATACTGCGCCGCTCGGCGCCTACAATCCCGGCGATTGCTACGCCGACGCCAATACCAACGGCACCTACGATCTCGATCGCGGCAAGGGCGGCATGGGCGGCGCCGAGGATGTCGTCTGGTTCGAGGTGAGGATGAACTATCCGCGGATCGTGCCGATCGGCAGCTTCCTGGGCTGGAGCGACGATATCGAGATCGTCCAGAACACGGTGCTGCGCAACCAGCCCTTCGCCGGCCGCAACACGGGAGTGACGATAAGATGCTCGTGACCGCCCCCAACGGCTTCGTGCAGCGCGCGATCGGGTTCGCGAAGCGGCTGCGCGGATGCAATAACGGCATGGCCTTCGTCGAGTTCGCCATTTCGCTGCCGGTGCTGTCGACGCTGGGCCTGTGCGGGCTCGAGACCGCCAATCTGGCGATGGCGCACCTCAGGGTCAGCAACATCGCGATGCTGACCGCCGACAATGCGGCCCGGGTCCGCGACGCCATCGACGAAGCCAATGTGGTCGAGCTGATGACCGGCGCCAAGATGTCTGGCGACGTGATCGACTTCCGCGACAACGGCCGAATCATCCTGTCGAGCGTCGAGCCCAATACGGCCGGTCCCGGCGGCACCAGCAACGGCCAGTGGATCCGCTGGCAGCGCTGCGACGGCCGCCGAGTCATCAATTCGCGCTACGGCCCCGAGGGGACCGGCCAGAGCAACAACACGCTGCAGGCGGTCGGCCCTCCCGGCAATCAGATTTCGGCGCTGAGCGGGACCGCCGTCATGGTGGTCGAGGTCGAATATGATTATCAGCCGCTGGTCTCCGAAGCGATCTTCGGCGAGCGCATCATCCGCTACGAAAGCGCGTTCAACGTGCGCCAGCGCACCGATCAGGCGCTCAAGGACGCCGGCACTATCGGGGTGGAGCGGCGCACCTGCAATCTTTTCCGGGCCTGAGCCCGGCCTGGGGGTAGGAAAGGCGCCGATCTTGCGCTAAGTGTAGTGCATGAGCAATACACCGATCAGCGTCGATCTCCCCCATCGCCTCGGCGCCGAAGAGGCCAGGCGGCGCATCGCCGGCAATGTCGGCACCCTAACCAGCCATTTGCCGGCCGGCGCAAACGTCAGCTCGGCTTGGGCCGGCGACCGCCTGAACCTCGACGTCGGCCTGCTCGGCCAGACGGTCGCCGCCGCGATCGACGTCGAGGAGAGCCTGGTGCGGGTTACCGTACTGCTGCCGCCGGCGCTCGCTTTCTTCGGCAAGGCGATCGAGGCCGGGCTCCGCCGCAGCGGGCCGGGCCTGCTCGAAGACAGGACGAAGCGCGGCTAGCTCGCCTTGCCTTCCCGCCCGCGGCCGCTAGCATCCCGCCCGACGGCGGCGTGGAGGCGGGATGCGGCATATTGCGGTGATCGGGTCGGGACCCGCCGGCTATTACAGCGCCGAGGCGCTCCAGAAGCAATATGGCGACGAGGTGAGAGTCGACGTGATCGACCGCATGCCGGTGCCCTACGGCCTGATCCGGTTCGGGGTGGCGCCCGACCACCAGTCGATCAAGGCGGTGTCGCGCCGCTACGAGAAGGTCGCGCTCTCCGACAATGTCCGCTTCGTCGGCAACGTGCTGGTCGGCCGCGACGTCTCGATCCCGGAGCTGACGGCGCTCTACGACGCGGTGATCCTCGCCACCGGCGCTCCCAACGACCGCCCCCTCGGCATCCCCGGCGGCGACATGCCCGGCGTGGTCGGCTCGGCCGCCTTCGTCGGCTGGTATAATGGCCATCCCGAATTCGCCGAGCTCGATCCGCCGCTCGGCGGCGGCGGCGCGGTGGTGATCGGCAACGGCAATGTCGCGTTGGACGTCGCCCGCATCCTCGCCAAGACGCCGGCCGAGTTCGTCGGCTCGGACATCGTCGCCCACGCTTTCCAGGCGCTCGGCAATGCGGCCATCCGCGACATCCATGTGCTCGGCCGCCGCGGACCGCACCAGATTGCGATGACGCCCAAGGAGCTTGGCGAGCTCGGCCATCTCGAAGGGGCGGCCCCGCAGGTCGACCCGGCCGACTTCCCGCCCGCGCTGGACGACGCCCTGCTCGAACCGGGGGTGAGGAAATCGGTGACTCACCTGCGCGCGTTCCAGAACCTCGCGGCCGACAAGGGCAAGACCATCCGGTTCGACTTCTTCGCCCAGCCCGTCGCGATCGAAGGTCAGGGCCGGGTCGAACGGGTGATCGTCGAGAAGACGCGGCTCGACGACAGGGCGCGCGCCGTCGGCACCGGCGAGACCTATGCGATTCCCTGTGCGCTCGTCGTCAGCTGCATCGGCTACAAGACGCCGCCGATCGAGGGCGTCGCCTATGAGGAGGATCGCGGCCGCTTCGCCAATGCTGACGGGGTGATCGGCGGCGGCCTCTATTGCGTCGGCTGGGCGCGCCGCGGCCCGACCGGGACGATCGGCACCAACCGACCCGACGGCTATGAGGTGGCCGAGAAGATCGCCGCCGATCTCGCCAAGGCAAGCGGGCGCAAGGAGGGCCGGCCCGGCCTCGATCGCCTGCTCGAAGGCCGCGGCGTCGATATCGTCACCTTCCGCGACTGGCAACGGATCGAGGCGGCGGAGAATGCGCGGGCCCGCGAGGGCAACCCGCGCGAAAAGTTCACCGCGATCGCCGACATGCTCGGCGCGCGGGGGCGCTGACCGGGCCGCCCTGCCTTGCCAAAGGTGGATCGTTACGGATAGCGTCGGCTGGCGCACAAAGGGGCCTTTCCGATGACTGCCACCGCCGGTCACGTCTTCATCAGCCACGGATCGGAGAATCGCCAGGAGGCCGAAGAGATCTCGGCCTTCCTCGAGGCGCGCGGTATCAAAACGTGGATCGCGCCGCGCGACGTCCGCCCCGGCATGGATTATTCGGAGCAGCTGCAAGGCGCGATCGAGGAATGCCTCGCTTTCGTCGTCCTGGTCACCGAGACGGCCAACAAATCGCCCTACGTCCGCGCCGAGACGGAGATGGCGTTCAGCAACAACAAGCCGATCTTCCCGGTCCGCAGGAGCGACATCAAGCCGGCCGCCGGCCTCGCCTTCTTCCTCAAGATCCGTCACTGGACCGATGCTTTCGGCGGCCACGCCGAGGCGAACATGGACCGCCTCGCCCGCGAATTGCGGGCGCTGAGCGGCCTGCCCGACGAGCTCCAGCCCGCATCGGAGGCAGCGGCGGCGGCGCCATTGCCGCCGCCGGCCGGCGGAACCGGCTCGCCCCGGCCGGACGCGCCGCCGCTGCCGGACGAGGAAAGGCTGCGGGCGGCGATCGGCCCCAAGGCCGAACATTATCTCGGCCAGTGGCGGGAGATGGACGCCAAGGGCAATGCGATCAGCTGGAACTGGCCCGCCTGCGTCGCCAACCTGTTCTGGTTCGCCTATCGCAAGATGTGGCTGCCGCTGGCGGCGATGGCGTTTGCCATCCTGCTGCTCACCGCGTTCGGCGCGAGCGATCCCGCGCTCGGCAAGGTCACCTTCATCCTTTCGATCCTGCTCACCTTCGTGACCGGCACCTTCGGCAATTATCTCTATCGCCGGCAGATCGTCGCGCTTGCCGCCGATCCGGCGCTCGGCCGGGCGGAGCTCGAAGCGCGCGGCGGCGTCTCGAAGACGGCCGTGATCGTCAGCGCCGCCACCGTGCTGGTGCTGACCGCCGTCGCCGTGCTGCTCGCCGTGCAGCAGATGCAGCTCCAGCCGCCGCAGCCCGCGCCGCCGGTTGATCCCGCCGCCAACATTGTCGTGGGCGACAAGCCCGCCGACGCCGTCGCCGAAACGGGCGGCGCGAGCCCGGCCGCCATCGACGCCAGCCTCGTGGTCGGCCGCTGGACCGACACCGGCGATTGCGCCAACGCGGTCGAATATACCGCCGACGGCCGGATCGTCGCGCCGGATGGGTCGACCGGCCTGTGGCAGCTGAACGGCAATCAGCTGACGATGACCGGCCCCAACGGCTCGCGCACCATGCAGATCACGTCGATCGACCAGAGCGCGGCCTATGCGGTCAATCCCGACGGCTCGGTCGAGGCCTCGCAGCGCTGCTGAGCGGCGGCGGCTCCGCCGCACGTCGATCGCTCGCGGAACGCCGCTTGAACTCCTACCAGCCCCTCCCTATAGACGCCCAGCCCCGCCGGCCTCCACGAGGCCGCGCGTATCGGTCGGGGAGTAGCTCAGCCTGGTAGAGCACTGTCTTCGGGAGGCAGGGGCCGGAGGTTCGAATCCTCTCTCCCCGACCA